>Ga0209517_10002876_pt1 | contig 23751 bp, 15 predicted proteins | sample PeaSoiMetSII2010_FD_187695 | JGI IMG/M metagenome (GOLD analysis project Ga0209517, IMG submission 187695) | Peat soil microbial communities from Weissenstadt, Germany - SII-2010 (SPAdes) (version 2) | ecosystem: Environmental > Terrestrial > Soil > Wetlands > Peat | place: Germany... | reverse complement strand
TGCCGGGGTTCCGGTTGCATCCGCTCAGAGGCCAGATGAAAGGCTTCTGGGCCGTAACTGTCCGGGCCAGTTGGCGAGTGATTTTCCGCTTTGCGGACGGCGCGGAGGACGTTGATTATGTCGATTACCACTGAAAGGAAACAGCCCATGACCATGAAAAACCCGCCTCATCCCGGCCTTGTCGTGTTGCAGGAGTGTATTGAGCCTTCGGGCTTGACCATCACGGATGCCGCCGCCGCCCTTGGAGTGACGCGCAACACGCTTTCGGAACTCGTAAACGGGAAACGCGGCATATCGCCCGAAATGGCCGTGAGGCTCTCGACGGTTTTCGGGGGCACCGAGCAAGGCTGGCTTGTCCAACAGGCCCAGTACGACCTCGCGCAAGTGCCCCGCGACCGTATAAAGCTGAAACGGCTGCAACTGGCTTAGCGTAGGCTTAGCGTTGTCTCACAAAGGGTAAGTTTTGCATCATTCACGGAAGGCCCGTAAACAAAGGGGCTGGCGTGATGCAAATGTCTGTGCAAAATAGGAGGTGTGAAAAAGCCCTCTAAGCACCTTGCCGATCTCGCAGCCGGACAACCCCCCGACGACGACGAACACATTCTCATGTTGCGGTGTCAGGACTGCGCCGGGGCCAGCGCATGGGTTGAGTGGGTTGGCTTCGATTCACGTTGCCCGGATTGCGGCAGCACTCGCGCCGAAATATGGACCCCCAAGGTGAAATCGTGAATTACGGCTATGCCCGCGTATCGACCGACGACCAGAACCCGGTCCTACAGCTTGCCGCGCTGAAGAAAGACGGATGCAAAACCATCTTCAAGGACAAGGGCCTATCAGGAGCGACGACCAAGCGCCCTGCCCTGCTCCGTTGCCTGAAGAAGCTTGAACGCCGCGACACACTCACCGTTTGGAAACTGGACCGGCTAGGCCGCAGCGTGCGCGACCTGATAACCATGCTCGACGACCTGAAACACCGTGGGGTTAAATTCCGATCACTCACGGAACACATCGACACCGACACGCCGACAGGCCGCGCCATGTGGCAGATGATAGGCGTACTGGCTGAATTAGAGCGCAGCCTCATAAGCGAACGGACCCGCGCCGGGGTGAAGGATGCACAACGCCGGGGTGTGAAATTCGGGCGCAAGCCGAAACTCACGGCGCTACGGATTGAACTTGCCCGGAAGCAGATCGAGCGCGGCGAAGACAAGGGCAAGGTTGCCGAGAGTTTCAGGGTGAACCGGACCACCCTTTACCGGGCGCTTGCCGGGTGACGATGGACTGTGTATAGGGCGAAGGCGCAGCGGGCATTTCGGCCCACTACCTTGCGAAATCACCGCGACACTTTTTTCGCAGAGCCTACGGTTCCTTTATGACGTACAACAAGGCAAGGCTCCGACAGCATCGTCAGATCGTCAGTCCACCCCATGCGCAAGAGCATAGCGCCTAACAGATTCATAGTGCATGGCTCCTCGATGGCGCTCTCGAATAAGGCTCTGTTTTCCTGTCCTTTAGGAAACTGTTCGAGCGCCAGCCGCGCACACCCTTCGTGACTGACGGACTTGCCAACATGAGTAACGAATGCCTCAAACAGCAGCAGGTCTCCCTCGGATAATCGGCCACGCCATTTGAAAGTTGGTCTCGTAGCCTTAGAGCGGCACCGCAGACCCTCAAGGATGTACGGAACAATCACCAGCCCCTTGGTGAGCGAACATGCCCCGCCCGAGGCCGAGTACGAACGATTTCCTTCACCTTTACGGGCCTTGTCCAGTTCGCATCGGTTCCTTCCGTAAGGACTAAACATCGGGGCTTCAAATCCCAGCGCCATAGGCCCCGATTTCACCGCCTTCGCAAGAACCTCGATGCACGAGTCGATATCCGTACCCGACTCAGTGACGCACGGTCCTTCGACGACCCAGCCCAGTTTCTTCAAATTTCCTATATCGACGACGGCGACGTGAAGCGATTCGGTGGTCATTGTTGGCGTTCTTCCGATTTTCTCATCCTTAACCATGCCTTAGCCAGACATAACGTCCTTTATGTTCGGTGATCGATGCAACACACTGAAAATAAATGGCCTGGCTGCTTTCCACTGCCTGGCCGGCCGCGTGGCAGCGCACGTCCAGGTCCGTGCGCTCGGGTGGTCGGCCGGATTGAAGAGCGTTCCGTGCACGGGCAGAATCTACAGGACGGGATTCCACTTGGCCGCATAGAGTAGGAGCTTGGTGTCGCAGGGCGCCACGCTGTTTTTCAGTCTCAAACAACGATCTCGGGAGTTCCGACTGCCGAACAGTGCTCCCCGACGTGCCGCGCCGGAACTGATCGTGAAGCGGAACCGGAACGGTGATCGTCGCCGTCTCCAAACGCTTTTGTGAGCTTACTCAACCGCGACCTCAACCTGAGTGACGAAGACCTCGTTGTGAGAGCGTCGGGCAACTTCGAATGGGGAGGCCGTTTCGAAAAACAGTGTGAGCGCCTCGATCAGGTTGGCGCGCGCCTCTTCAATCGATGCACCCTCGCTCGCAATATCGAGCTCCGGGCACAACGCCACGAAACCGTCGTCTTCACGTTCGATAATCGCGGTTAACCGATGCGCTGGGGCTTCATGATCCGAGTCTACACCGGTGCTCCGGCGCAATCCACAGGCGCATTGTCTACTTCAGAGTTGCGAGAGCGGTTCGCGCGCCCAGGAGATCGGGGCTGGCTTGGACGGCTTCGCTGAGCTCGGTCCTGGCCTTCTGGGCGTCGTTGAGGCCGAGATATCCGAGGCCGGCAAGGTAGTGGCCGTTGGCCTGACGGATGCGCGGGGACTGCGCCTGGCGGAAGCCGCCGCGCCCACCACCGGTGTTGGAGGGCTGAGCGCGCACCATGGACTGGCCCGAATCCACGAGGCCCTGAAACAGCGCCGCGGCTTTGTCGTTCTGGCCCGATTTCTGGAGGCAGAGCGCCTGGTAATAGGATTGCGCGCCCGTGCCGCCGGCACCAGCGCCCCGACCGCCTCCGCCCCTGCGCCCGCCTCCGCCCTGGACCACGGCAGCTCCGCGGTTCCAGGCCTCGGCCGCTTTAGCGCGTTCGCCCATAGCTTCATAGGCCGCGCCCGTCCAGTACGCGAACTCCGGCGCGCGCAAGCCGCCCGCGGCACCTTCGCCGAAGCCCAGCCCGGCCGGCAGATTCGACGGCAATGTGATGGCGGCTTCAAAATCGGCGAGCGCTTCCTGGTATTGTTTGGCCGCGAGCCTGGCGCGCCCGCGGAGGAGATGCGCGTCGGTCCAGTGCTCGGCCACGTTGAGGTTAGCGCCCTCCACGGCCGCGAACGGACGGCCCGTCATCATGCGGATGGCGTCATCGTATTTGCCCGCCGCGATTTCGAGGGCGATGGCGCGGTTCTCGGTATCGTCGCGCTGCGCCACCACCTCGCGGTTTCGCTCGAACAGCGGCACCCGTTTCTCGATGGGCGTGGCGGCCTGCTCGTAGAGCTCGTCCAACTCGGTGAAGTGCAAGGCGTACTTGCGGTCGAGCGCCACGGCCTGCTCCAGCTCGGCGATCGCCTGATTTAGGTCGCCTTCCGGCTTGCGGTGCATGTAAGCCACCGCCAGGTTGCGATGCGTGATGGCGAACGAGGGGTCGATGGTGGCGGAAGATTCCCACCACTTCGTGGCCTCCTCCGGCTGCCAGTCGTACAGCAGGTCGCCCAGGTAATACGGCGCGCGGGCGTCGCGCCCGTTGGCGCGGATGGCGGCGCGGAGCACGTCGATGGCCTCGTTCTGGAACGGAAAGACATAGTCCGGCGGCGCGGCCGACGCCAGCTTGTAATACTCCGACGCCTTCTGCGCCTGATCCAGCTTTTCGGCGAAATAGCCGAGATAGTAGTAAGCCATCGGGTGGACCTTGCTCTTGTCCGGAGCCGCGGCGGTCATCTGCAGAAGGGTGTCTTCGCCATCCTGCCACAGACCGGCATCCAGGTACTCGGCGGCGGTTTCCTGCGCGGTGGCCGGATGCTCGTTCATCGTGGAGCCCAGCGCCTTAGCCGCGGCCGGCGTCTTGGAAGCCAGCCAGCGCTCGGCCATCGACCGCACATCGAGCGGATCGGCGCGGCGCGCAGCGGCCAGCGCCTGCAAAGCTTCCGGCCCGCGATCGAGGTGGCGCAGCACGGCGGCCTTGAGATTTTGCGCGCGGACGTTCAGGGCGTTCGAATCGATCGACCGGTCGAGGAAGTCGAGCGCCGCCGCCATGTCGCCGCGCGCGGCTGCGATCTCCGCCAGGGAGTAGTAGCCCGCGGCCTTCCACGCCTGGCTCCACGTCGCTTTGTAGAACTGGGTGAAGGCTTCTTCGTTGCGGCCCTCGGCTTTCAGCACGGCGCCGAGATAATAGAACGCCTCGCCATCCTTGGGCGCGGTGTAGCGATCGGTGGCCCGAGCCAGGGCGGTGCGCAGGTAACGTTCCGCCTCCTCGTAGCGGGCCTTGCGATAGCGGCCGATGGCGAGGACCGTGTTCACGCGCACATCGCCCGGATCGCGGCGCAGGGCCTCCTGCCAATACGGCTGGGGATCCAGATTGGGATCGTGGAACTGCTCGGCGCGCAGGCCGATGAGGTATAGCTCCTCGTTGCTTTTCACGTCCGCCGGAGCGGGAGGCGTGGTGACGGGCGGGGGCGGCGGCTGCGGCTGCAGGCGGACCGGCGAGTAAGAGACCAGCTCGCGGCCGCCATCCGAGATGGAGGCCACCAGGTCGTGCTCGTCCACGCCCGCGGGCAGCGAAACTTGCTTCAGATATGGTTTGCCCGGATTGATCGCGATGGTCTCCTGCAACAAAGTTTTCTGCCCGGCCTTGAGCAGCACTTTCGCCGCCGCGTGCGCCGAGGTGGTGTAGAACCCCATCTTGGCGGCGCCGTTCGCGACGTCCAGGTTTGCCGCGGCATCCAGGTTGGCCTTCTTCACGCCGCCGATTTCGCGGAACGGGTACCAGTTCATCGAAAATGAACGCGCTTCGTAAGGCTGCAGCCAACTGTAGTCGGGCTGGTTGTCGGAATACGCTCCCACCATGATCTCCAGGTACGGGCCGTCATCGTCGGTTAGCACGTGGTCCCACCGCTTGCCGGAGGGGCCGTTCCCCCAGGTGAAGAACTTCTTGCCGGGGACGATGTTGTGGTCGGTCACGCTCATGGTGCCGGCTTCCTTTCCGTGGTCGTAGCCGGCGACGAAATCGTCGCTGTAATTCCAGGCGAAGACCGAGTTCGAGTTGACGTGGTTCTTGTACCAACTGATGTCGATGCCGGTGTCCATGCCGGGGCCACCGCGGATGGTGTCGGAGATCGGCCACTGGGTGAAGGTGCGCTTGCCGTGGCCCGTCCCGTACTGGGTGGCGGGCGGGAAGATCACCTGGTAATTGTCGTTGGCGTGGACCGCGACGTTGGCGAAGCACAGCATGGTGTTGACCACCGGGGTGCGGTTCAGGATGCGCACGGACGCTTCGAAATATGCCTTGCCGGGCCGCAGCGTGTATCCCACGGCCCACCGCATGCGCTGGCGGACTTCCAACTCGCCCACCCAGACGGTCTTGCTGCCATCGGGGTTCTCCTCCACGCGATATTGCACGGGGATGAAGGTGCTGGCGCGGTGATGATGCGGGATGTTCCACTCGACGCCGCCCGAAATCCACGCACCGATGAGGCCGATCAGCGCGGGCTTGATGACGTGTTGGCGGTAAATGAAGTTGTAATTGTTGGTCTTGTCCAGGCCCTCGAAGATCCGGCCGCCGACCTCCGGCAGGATGCCGAGGCGGATGTATTCGTTCTCGATGTGGACCAGCGTGTAGGTCTTGTCGACCTTTTTGCCGGTTAAGGAGTCGTACATCGGGTAAGGATAGACCGGGCCTTGCGCGCCCTGGGATGCGCGTCCGAAGAAGAACATGGGATTCGGCTCGGGCGGTCCGGCCAGGTAAGTCGGGATCACGGCCTTCTCTTCCCAGACTCTGACGGCTGGATCGGCGGCGGCTAGAGGAGATCCGGAAGACATCCAGATCGATACGGCCAGGCAGGCGGGCAGCAGGCTCAAGACTCTTTTCAGGAGCATGACGTTTCTCCAAATAAGATCTGAAAGTGCCTGTATTTTAACTCAGGGCGAAGAACAGGGGTTAGGGGCCCGGGGTGGGGGGCGGCGACATCGTCAGAATCATTTTATGAAGTATTCTTCATGAAGCGCGCTGGGCAAACCAGCGGCGGATTGGCCTCCACTGGATAGCGGAGGATTCAAGTTGCCGCAAGAGTCGATGAGCAGGCGCCCGAAGCACCCGCTGCGCCCCGAGGGGCGAGCCGCCATCGTCGCGGGCATCGAGCGGCGCTGGGAACTACAGCGGACCCGGCGCGAAGCCGCGCTCCGCGCCTCCCCAAGCTCTCAGCCGCGCCACGAGACGCCGCGAGCGCAAGCCCGCGGGCGCGGCCGCAATCGCCTGTGGTCGCGCTTCTTCGAGGGCGCCAACTTCGCGGCCCCAACGCACAGGATCAGAGCTGGCGGCTGTGTGTATAGTGAATAGGATACGGGACTCCAAAACGGAAATTCCGGCTTAGAGGTGAAAGATGATGGGGAAGAGAACCTTTTGGTGGTTGGTCGTGGCAGCCAGCACGGCGCTGACGTCAATCTCGATGATGCTCGCGCAAGCCGGAGGCCAAACGCCGATCTACCTTGATCCGAAGCGGCCGGTCGAGGATCGAATCGATGACCTAATAGGCCGAATGACGCTCAAGGAAAAAGTCGGGCAGCTCAATCTGCCTTGTGTTTATGTGAATGACCTGGGAAGAGACATTCCCTCCAAGACGGAGGCGTGCAAGAAATTCACGGCCGGAACTTACACCCAGGAAATCGGCCCGGCCTGCGGTTTCTTCACGCTCGCTAATGAAATTCTGCACGAAGGCGCACGCCAGCAAGCGGAGTACTTTAACGGGCTGCAAAAAATCGCACTCACCCAGACGCGCCTGAAAATACCCGTCATGGAGGACGAAGAAGGTACACATGGCGCCATGTTTCCAGGTGGCACGGTTTTCCCGGAGGGCCTGGCCGTGGGCAGTTCCTTCGACATGGATCTGGTAAAGTCGATCTACGCGGCAGCGGCGGCGGAGGCGCGGGCGGTCGGGATCCACATGCTTTCCACACTGGTGATGGAAGTGGATCGCGATCCGCGCATGGGCCGAAACGAGGAGGCCTACACCGAAGATCCTTACCTTTATATGCGCATCGGCGAGACCATCGTGCGGGCGGCGCAGGGTTCCGACATCGCTGCCCCTGACAAGGTCGTCGCGGTGCTGACCGATTTTCCCACGCAGAGCGAACCATCGAGTGGCCTCGAGCGTGGAGCGGTCGAGGTATCGGACCGTTCCTTGCGCGAGAACTATATGCCGCCCTGGATCGGCGCAATCACCAAAGCCGGCGGCTTGGGTGTGATGGCGGGTTACCCGGAAGTCGAGGATGTGCCGGCGCACGCTTCGGTGAAGTGGATGAATGATGTCTTGCGGGGGGAAATTGGCTTCAAAGGAGTCGTCGAGAGCGAAGGCGGCGGCTTCTCCACCATGATCTACGAGCACATCGTTCCCACCCAAAAGGAAGCTGGACTGCTGGCCTTGAGGGCCGGAGTCGATTTGAACATCACCTACGAGCCTGCCTACATGGGGCCATTGGTCGAGAGCGTGGAAGAGGGTCGAGTCCCCATGGCGCTGGTCGATCGCGCTCTGCGCAGAGTGTTGGAGATGAAGTTCCGCCTGGGCCTCTTCGAGAATCCCTATGTCGATGTGGATGGCGCCGTCCAGGTCGTGCATTCACAAGCGAATCGGGACTTGGCACTGCGCGCCGGCCGCGAAGGAATTGTGTTGCTGAAGAACGATAAGAAACTGTTGCCTCTCAAGAAGGATTTGAAATCGGTAGCGGTGATCGGCCCCAACGCAGACGACGTGATGAACCAACTGGGCGACTATTCGCCGAAGACCATTCTTCAGCACGTAACAACCGTGATCGAGGGAATTAAAGCCGTGGTTTCGCCTCAAACCAAAGTTACGCAGGCGCGCGGCTGCGAAATCACTGGCACGGACAGGAGCGGGTTTGCCGAAGCCGTGCGGGCTGCGAAAGGGGCGGACGTCGCCATTGTGGTGGTCGGCGAGAGGCAGCATATGACGAACGGGGCCGACCTTCATGGCGCGCCCACCGATGGTGAAGGGCACGATGTGGCGAGCCTGGATCTGTCGGGAGAGCAGGAGAACCTGATCCAGGCAGTCTTCGAGACGGGAACTCCCACCGTCGTGGTGCTCATCAACGGCCGGCCGCTTTCCACGCGGTGGACGTCCGAACACGTGCCCGCCTTGGTGGAGGCGTGGGAACCCGGCGAGCGGGGCGGCGAAGCGGTGGCCGACGTGCTCTTTGGGAATTACAACCCCACCGGACGGTTGGCCATCTCGGTGCCCCGGCACTCCGGCCAATTGCCGGTCTACTACAATTACAAGCCTTCCAAGGCTTACTGGATGCGGCGAGGTTACGCCGACATGCCGGCAACGCCGCTTTACCCCTTTGGCTATGGGCTGAGCTATACCGATTTTGAATATAGCGGTCTCCGCGTTGAGCCGGCGGAGATTCATCCGGGCGGCGAGGCGCGCGTGACCATGGCCGTGAAAAACACAGGTGACCGGGCGGGTGTGGAAACCGTGCAGCTCTACCTCCACGAGCAGTACGCCCCCGTTTCAACCCCGGTCAAGCAACTCCGGGGATTTGAGCGAGTGGCGCTGAAACCTGGCGAAACGAAGACCGTAACTATAAAGCTGACCCCGGACGATCTCCAGTTGCTCGATATCGACATGCACTGGCGGGTCGTGCCGGGCAATTTTGAGATTATGGTGGGAAAGTCGTCGGTAGATATACCTCTCCAAGGAATACTCAAGGTAACGCCGTAGCGAGCCGGCGTTCGGAGCCGCCAGCCCAGCGCGCCCCGGATGGCTACCACTGCTGGGCTCTCGGTCACGCGCGCGCGTCCTTAGCGGCGGACTTGAAGGATTGTTCAGAGTGCGCAGAGTTACCACGGCCCGGGGCGCTTGTTCATAGTGCGCGATAATATCGGGATGTGTGGACGGACAGCGGAATTAGGACGCGTGCCGCTTGATGACGAGGACGGCTGAGACCCTGAAGGAGCCAGGATGATGCGACGCGATTTGCTACAGTGCGCCGGCATGCCTCGCAACGGCGAACTGGGAGCGGGGAGCGACGAATCGACACGTATATCCGGGAGGATGCAGGTTCGCTAGGGAAATGAACGCTCGCACGATTGTCATTACCGGCGGGGGAGCGGGTATCGGCCGCGGTGTCGCGCTCCTGTGTGCGGAACGCGGCGACAACGTCGCTCTGCTGGATAAGAACGCGGCGGCCGCGAGAGGGACCGCCGCCGATGCGCTTGCGCGAGGGGCGGGTGGCGCACTCGGCGTAACCTGCGACGTGACCGACGAAAGCCAGGTCGAGCGGGCGTTCGCCGAAGCGTGCAGCCGGTTCGGTGCACCCTATGGCATCTTTGCGAATGCCGGGATCGACCTCGGCGGATTGATCCACGAATTGCCGATGGAAGCCTGGCGGCTGGTGATCGACACGAATCTGACTGGTGTCTTTCTCACCTGCAAACATGGCTTGCGCCACATGCTCGCGGCAAAGGCGCCGGGCTCGATTGTCTGTACGTCGTCGCCCACGGGATTTGTGGCTTTGGCCGCGGGCGCTTCTGGAGCTTACAGCGCCACGAAGGGCGGCATCTCTTCGCTGGTGCGCTGCATGGCTATCGACTACGCGCGGTACGGCATTCGCGTCAACGCCGTCGTGCCAGGCGCCACGGAAACCCAGACAATGTGGCAGAATGTCGCACCGGGCGAGATTGCGCGCATGCGCGAGCAATTAAACCAGGAGATCCCTCTCGGGCGTCTGGCTCAGCCGGAAGACCCGGCACGGGCCGTGGTGTGGCTGCTATCCGAAGAATCCGCCTACGTCACGGGATCGCACCTGGTGTGCGATGGCGGCATCCTGGCGAAGGCCAGCATCAGCGTGTAGCAGCTTACTTCCAGAGGCCGCTGGTAATCGAAAGCGCGGGTAGAACAAGGCGTAGCGAGCCGTCGTGCCGACGCTTGCCGGCTGCTTGCCGCCGCTAAACCGCGCCTCCGCCGCCGCAAACGCGCTCGCGGCGCCGGCAGGCGCCCACGGCTGGACGAAGGGAGCAGAAAATATTGGATCAAAGTCCACCAAAAGCGCCTCCTCGACAAAGGGAAAATCAAAAAACCAGTGGAGTCGTTGCGGTCCATCGATACCAAGAATCCCGATTTGCCCGAGAAGATCCGCATTGAGGCGGACTACTTTGAGAGGAACGCGGAGAGCATGCGGTATCCCCCGCCAACCTTTCGACCGCCTGGTCCGTCTAACTACTAACCATGGCCAGTCTGTTCTCGCACCTACGCTATTCCATCCGGTCCTTGCGCAAGAACCCCGGTATAACCGCGGTCGCAGTTTCTTCTCTGGCGCTCGGAATCGGCGCCAACACCGCAATCTTCAGCCTCGCGGACCGGCTGTTGCTGCGTGCTTTGCCCGTACGCGACCCGCAGGCGTTGGTGCTGCTGACCGCCAGCGGCCCCAGGCGCGGCAGCGTGGATACGCCCTACGACGACACCTTCACCTTCTCCTACCCCATGTACTGCGATTTCCGCGATCGTGCGCCGAAGCTGGACGGCGTGGCGGCGTGGTTTCCGTCTCCCGCCAGTTTCTTGCTCCGGGGCGAGACCGAGCGCATCTCGACCAACCTGGTTTCCGGAAACTACTTCCAGGTCCTGGGCATGCCCATGGCTTTGGGCCGGCCAATCCTTCCGGAGGACGCCCGGGCATCCGGCTCCTCACCGGTGGCGGTCGTGAGCCACGCGATGTGGGAACAGCGTCTGGGCGGCGATCCCGGCGTGCTCAACCGACCCATTACTCTCAACGGCCGGCCCTTCACCATCATCGGAGTGGCCGCACGCGGCTTCCAGGGTCTGGCCGTCGGTGAGACTCCGGCGGTGTTCGTGCCCGTCACCATGAAGGCTCAAATCCTGCCAGGGCGCGATGCGCTCGAACAGCGCCGGTATATGTGGCTGAACGTGATCGCGCGGTTGAGCCCGGGCGTATCGCGAGAGAGCGCCGAGAGTGCCCTCAATGTGTTCTGGCGGCCGATCCTCGAATCGGAATTGGAAGCCATGCCGCAAGCTACCGCGGCGTTCCGGCAGAGATTTGTCAGCCGCCATTTGTCGCTCGCGCCTGGAGCCACCGGCATTTCGGCGCTGCGGATGATGTTCGCCGACCCCCTGAAACTGCTAATGGGCCTGGTCGGGCTGGTCCTGGTGATCGCTTGCGCCAATGTCGCCAGCCTTCTGATGGCGCGCGCCGCCGGCCGTCAGAAGGAGATTGCCGTCCGGCTGGCGATCGGCGCCGGCCGGTCCGATATTCTGTGTCAGATCCTAGTCGAGAGCGTGGCTCTCTCGCTGGCGGGCGGCGCGCTCGGCGTACTCCTTGCGACCGAGGCCGGCGCCGCCCTGCTGCGCTTCCTTCCGTTTGACAAGATCTCCGCCGGCATCTCGGCCCAGCCCGACTGGAGAATCCTGGGATTCACCGCGGCGGTTTCCGTGGTTTGCGGGCTGGTCTTCGGTCTGGCGCCGGCGCTCCAGACCACGCGTCCGGATCTGGCGTCCGCTCTGAAGGAACAGGTCGGCGCGCCTGCCGCCGCTTTCCATGTGCGAGTGCGCAAGGGCCTCGTGGCGGCCCAGGTGGCGCTTTCGCTGCTGCTGCTCCTGGGCGCCGGACTCTTCCTGCGGAGCCTCGAAAATCTTCGCATGATCGACGTGGGTTTCCGTCCGGACCACCTGATGTCGTTTACCATCCAGCCCGCGCTCAATGGCTATGATCCGCCGCGCTCCATCGCCCTGTTCGACCGCGTGCGCCAGCGGATTGCGACTCTTCCCGGCATCCAATCGGTAGCCGCCACCGAGACGCCCCTGCTCACCGGGGAGGACGTGCTGTATTCGATCGTGGTTCCCGGGCGCGAGCCGAAAGAGAACCAGACTGCACCGAACGTCGCGGCGGTGGGCCCGGGCTTCTTTTCGGCTCTGGGAATGCCGATCCTCGCTGGACGCGAGCTTACCGAGGCGGACGCCGGCCAGGCGCCCAGGGTGGCGGTGGTCAACGAAGCCCTCGCTCAAGAGTACTTCGATTCAGCCAACCCGGTAGGCCGGTTCTTCTACTTCACCAGCGACCGCAAGACGCCCATCGCCATTGTCGGTGTGGCGAAGGACGGAAAGTATGGCGACCTGCGCGAGACGAAGCAGCCGTTCATCTTCTGTCCCTACGCGCAGCAGTACAATCCCGGGGAAGGCGGCATGACCTGGTACGTGCGGACCAATCAGGAGCCCGCGGCCTCCGTCGCAACCCTGCGCCAGACCGTGCGGGACGCCGATTCCAACCTGCCAATCTTCAACGTCAAAACTCTGGAGCAGCAGATCGACGACTCGGTGTTTGCCAACCGCATCCTCTCCACTCTGGCGGCCTTCTTCGCGCTTCTCGCGACCGGGCTGGCCGCCATCGGACTCTACGGCGTGATGTCGTACACGGTGGCGCGGCGGACGCGCGAAATCGGAATCCGCATGGCCTTGGGGGCCCGTCCCGGAGAGGTGGTTTCCATGGTCTTGCGCGAGGTGATGCTGCTGGCCGCCGTTGGAATCGGGGTCGCGATTCCGCTGGCTTATCCTCTCACGCGCCTGGCGAAATCGATGCTCTACGGCATCTCGCCCGGAAATGCCGGCGCGTGGCTCACCGCCGCGTGCGTGCTCGCGGTGACTGCTTTCGCCGCCGGCTATGTTCCTGCCGCGCGGGCCGCCCGTATCGATCCGCTGACGGCACTACGGCACGAGTAGGAAAGGCCTCCGGGCGTGTCGATGCCCGGGTGAGCCCGGCATCGCTGCCTGGTACACGGTTCCGCAAATACAAGGTGCGTATTGTGGGGCGGACCCGTTGTTCGCCCAACCCAATCCGCCCCGTGCGATCCCCGAGTGGCCGACGGACCCCCGGGGGACCCCGGGGAACCCTTGAGCGGATCCTGGGGGGCCGCCCAATAATTTCTCATGCGAGTCCGATAGCGCGGAATTCTCGACTCCGGCGTTCCTCCGCGTGATTCCCGACGGGCGCGCCGCGACTCCCTGCCTCGAAATTTAGAGTCGCGGCGAAAGCGGAGAACTGCACGGCCATCTCGAAAATCCTCGCATGTGGACGAAAGATTACTGTCGGCGGGAGTTGTTAGCAACTCGGCTAGCGAGAGCGCGGATTTCCAACGCATCGGGAGGACGCAAAGCTCCTCCCACTTGAGGACTTTGCTGTCCCATTCAGGCATGGCTGAGACCAGGGCACTCTCGTCCAGGATCGCAAGTTCGAGAAATTGTTCCGATGCGCCCGACGCCACCAGGAACGCTCAGGCGGGGGCCAGTTCACGATGAGCTTGCCTTTCCACGACGCGTAGAATTCTGTCGCAACCAGGTCGAACCAGAGGCCGGATAATCGACCGCTCTCCTCAGTGAAGCCTTTCATACCAAACTTCTGCATCTCATATGGGCCGGAACCTGCCAGAATTCCTCTCGCGTGATGGGTCTCGACCCACCAATTGAATACAAGCCAACGAATAGGGCTTTGCCCGGCTCGTGCCCGATGAAGGAAGCGACGTATGCGTCCCTGCCCTCGACCGCGAGCCCGGTCATAACCTTTTCCAGCTTTTCTCCCTGAGTCTGCTGGTAAGCATTGAACACATCCGGTTTCTCAGCGGCCAACCACGGGAGAACCCGGTTAAGCTCAGGTTCGGTAGGCCGATGTCGGAATACCAAAACCTGCTGGGGGTCGATCCCCTTGTTCCGGAACAGGTCGTTCAGGTCCATGTCGTACCTCCCATTCAGGTCGATTCGCGAGGAGCTTCGGCAGTTCTTACAACTGCTACAGTTTTCGCTACTTCATACTGAGGAAATCTGTCAGCGCCTCCTGCCATGGGCGCATCGGCGGCAGTTTCGTATTCAGCAGGACCGCCCGCGCCGGGCGCTTCGCCTTGCGCGGAAAGCGGGACGACGGCACCGCCAGCACCGTCGTGTTCTTCCCTGTGATGCGATAGATCTCCCGCGCGAAATCGTACCAACTGGCGCCGCCGCGGTTGGTCACATGATAGATGCCCGCAGGTGGCGCTGCCTCCAGCAGGTCGCACGTGCTCGTCGCCAAGTCCGCCGCATACGTCACACTGTTGACTTCGTCCGCCACCGCCTCGATCGTGTCCCGCTTCGCCGCCAGGTCCACCATGATGTCGACGAAGCTCTTCTTGGACAGCTCGCTCTTTCCTCTGGGCCCGAAAATCACCGCGGTGCGCACTACGTACCATCGGCCGCCGTTCTCCGCTACCAGTTGCTCTCCGCGCCACTTCGATCGCCCGTACGCAGACAGCGGCGCCGGCGCGTCAGACTCGCGATATTCCCCGCGGGCTCCGTCGAACACGTAATTCGTGCTGTAGTGAACCAGCGGGACGCCCTTCTCCTTCGTCCAGTGCGCCAGCCAGCCCGGAAATTCGGCGTTCAGCGCGAAGGCCTGCTCCGGGCAATCTTCCGCGCCGTCCACGTCGTTGAACGCGACGCAATTCACCACCGCGTCGGGCACGAACCCGAGCCCGTCCAGCCGCGCTCCCAGCGCGGCGGCGTCCAGCACATCTACGTCTTCGCGGTCCCAGCCGGTCGCCTCGGGATACAGCCGCATGAGTTGTCCGCCCAGCGTTCCCTTCGCACCCAGCACCAGCGCTTTCCTGATTTTCGCCATGCTTCGCTATTGTAATTGACTGCCACATCCTGTAAGAAGCGACGGGGTGTGGTGTGGTACATCCGAGATCTGAGCAGGATCGCTTTGCGCCCGTCCCGGACGGACGAGAGGTGACCGGCTTCCCATGCGAGTCCGCTAACGCTGACGTTCGCCTCGGGCGTCTTCCGCCCCGCGGTCGCGAGTTGGCACGCCGCGCCTCGCCCGCGTCAAACGCGCTCTCGGCGCCAGCAAGAGCTCGCGGCCGGGACGCGCCGAGGCGAAACCGCGCCCGCCGGCCGCGGCGGTCGATTCCCGCGCCTTCCGCCGCGCGAGCTGCGATTGGCCCGCGGGCGCGCTGTAGGCTCCTGAGCCGCGACATCGGGCGATGCGGCTGGGCGTCTCATACGAGTCCGCTGGCGCGGAATCCTGCCTTCGGCGTCGGCGCCGGTTGCGTGACCGAAGGCTGTGGGCGCTCATCCCGCCGTGAACGGGGCGGAACAGCATCACGAGCGCTGGAAGTAGGAGTTGCGCGGTGCGCGGTACGTGACGGCCAATTCTTTCGACTCGATGCGCCTTTGCCAGGCGCGGGATTCGAACAGCATAGAGAGCGTGCAGGTGGTCAACAGAGTCCGCTCGACTGGATAGAGCGGTTTGCCGGTGATGAACATCTCCTCCATGCAATGAACCAACCCGTCGAAGTGCGGGAAGGGACGGCTGCCCGGCTCATCGCCCTGCTTGAAGTAGGTGGACACGGGTTCGGCCTGACCCTTCAACTTGGCGGCGAAACCCCAAGCGTTGACCTGCCCTTCCAGCATGTATGCGGCAGCCCGCATTCCGTCACGATATTCGAGTACAAAGGCGACAGGCTTCTTGACGTTGTCTTGAAGGCGTCCGGCCTTGCGTCCCGGGTAACGCGAGAGGGCCGCCTCGAGGAGCGGAAGGCTCCAGCGGCCGGCGCCATCGCGCCATTTCCAGACGGCGTCGCCTTCGATCCATTCGACCGAACGTATCCCGGTTTCGCCGCCCTTGCGCCGCTCCACCATGCACTCGAGCGCCTCAAGTGTGTGAAAACCGTAGGCGTCGAGTTCGCCGTACCCTAGCGCGATGGCGTTTTCGATCTCCACACCGTAGGGCATCTCCAGGGCAGGAGAACGCATAGTCACGGGGATGGAAGAACCTGCCATGAGAGGAAAGTTCAACTCGCGCGACCACCGGTACATCTGTTTGGCTTTCGACCAGGAGTACGAGAAATGCTTGTCGGAGAAGACAGGCACCGTCTTTCCGGTGCGCCGGAACACTTCGACAATCTGCTCCAATAGTTCGTAGCGAGGATAAAGGTGCTGCCCGCGCTCATTCCACGGATAGTCGCCATGCTCGCCGATGAAGCAGACGGCGTCCACGGCTAACTCGTCGCCGCCGAGCATCAAAGTCTCTTTTATCGTGGGATAGATTTTGAAGCCATGCTTTTGAGCGAGTCCGCGGCTGAGCTCGTTGGACGGCACCTGGGCTGTGTACATTGAGACCAGGTGCGTCCGCGGCTCGGTGAATACGCCGTTTGGTGAATAGCCGTCGAGTAGGCGGCCTACAATCACGGCGGCGTGCGAGTATAAACTGCGGTCGTGGGTGTACATGGTGACGACGGCAGCCACGCGTTTCTTGGGCGCTTGCGCCTGGAGGTCGAGGCAGGCCGAGGCGCCGGTCGCGAGGAATCGCCGTCTGTTCAGTCGGGTCCGGCTCACCATCAAATTCTATGCCAGAGTCCGAAAGATTGGGGCCTCGTTCTGAATGCGCGGCGAGGGCTGCGAGGTCTTCTTTGAGTTGGCGAAGGGCCTCGCATGGAGTGAGCGTCGATCGCGTTGAGGGTGGCGAGAAACAGCGCGCTGATTTAGTCCGCACGCTTTTCATACGAGTCCACTGTCGAGGAATTCCGATTTCCTCCGCGTGATCGCGCGCCGGCCGGCGCCCGCGGCTCTCGGGTGCCGAGGCGGCATGGCGGACTGGCTGTGATTTCTCATTTCGTGAAATCGGGTAGCTGCACAATAGCGCCATCGCGCATGGCGGATTCGTGGGCGCAGATGCCGGCGCAGGTCCAATTCACGGACTGGTAGACGTCCGGGAAGGAGGCCCGGCGCTCGACGATGCTGGAGACGAATTCGTGCACCAGGTGGGGATGCGAGCCCCCGTGGCCGCCGCCCTGGATGAAGGAAAGATGCGCGTGCGCTCCATCGTATACGCCCTTGGTGGTGAAGCGGCGGATCGGTTGTGGCAGCAGGCGAGCGTAGTCGGGAACCTTCACCCGCTCCGGTTTCTCACCCACGTGGACTGCGGGATCCTCGCCTTCAATCCGACTCCACTCGAAGGAGGTCTTTTCGCCGTAGACATCGAAGCTCTCGATATATTGGCGCGCGGTTTCAAACAGCGAGCGCGTCACTTCGAACGCGAGATTCTGGTCGCGAACCTTGAACAGTGCGCTCTCCACCGCGAATGGCGAGCCGTACTTCGCCGCAAGGCTCTCCGCGATCCGTCCGGAGCCAAAACACGAAACAAAATCGGCTTGGCCTTTCACCAGTGCCAGGCACGGGCTGATGGCATGCGTTGCGTAGTACATAGGCGGTAGACCCTCCCAGTAACCGGGCCAACCGGCCATCTCCTGCTGATGGCAGCCGCGCAGGAATTGAATGCGTCCGAGTGTTCCACTATCATGCAGCCCACGGATGTAAAGAAACTCGCGCGTGAAAATGGCGGTCTCCATCATCATGTAGTTCCGGCCGGACTCCCGGGCCGCGTTTACGATCTCGCGGCACTCGTTGACCGATGTGGCCGCCGGGACCGTGCAGGCCACATGCTTGCCGGCGTGCAGCGCCGCGATGCTCTGCGGCGCGTGCAGGTCAATCGGCGAGTTGATATGGACGGCATCCACCTCGGGATCCAGAATCAGATCTTCGAAGCGGGTGTACCGTTTCTCGATGCCAAACTGATTGCCGACTTCGTCCAGCCGGTCCTTCGTCCGCTGGCAGATGGCGTACATATTGGTGTGCGGGTGCAGTTGGTAAATCGGGATGAATTCCTTGCCGAAACCAAGCCCCACGATGGCGACGTTGAGTTTCTTTTCGGTCATGCTGTCCTCTTTACGCACAGTTATTTCTGAAATGGCCGCCAACAGCATCGGCCAAACGGTCCAACCATGTACTTGATAGACCATAGTTCCAGGTTCGCGCGTCTCCAGGATTACTGCGGTCCGGCGAGTGCGTGAGCTGCACGGATCTCTTGCACTGCACAGCTATTGTAATGCGGCTCTCGACCAGATCTCTTGAAACGCAATGATCCGAAGCTGACGCGAACCTGCATTACCCGCGACGGCAAGTGCCAATCGCGCCGGCGTGCGCGGCCCAGCCTCGCGCCGCAGCCGTGAAGCACCGCGAGCGCAAGCCCGCAGGCGCGGACGCAATCGATTCTGTCGCCTTCGATTGCGCGAATCGTGCGGTTCGCCCGCGAGCGCGCTGTATGCTCGTGAGCCGCGACATCCGAACAGCGAAAGGGTTCCTCGGTGCCCGCCGCGATGTAGCGGCAGTAAGCGCGGGGTATGTGGGCGGCGCGTAGGTCCGGTTCTTGGCTCGTGTTTTACAGCTTGGCAACGGGGGAGCCTTAGCGGCGGCTGTACACGCGAACGACCGCGCCGCAGGCTCCTTGTCTGGAAAAAACGAAGGCGGAGCCCCTCGTTTTCGTGCAATCGGCAAGTGGGAGACACGAAAAGGAGGATAGGCATGCCGCGTTTTCGGACGGTACACCGACGCGGCCGGCGAGACGCTCCTCACTCGTGAGCGAGCGAGACAAAAGCATCGGCGGCGCGCGAAATCGATCCCGCTCTACGTTTCGATCAGCCGGCCCACCGCATTAGAACGGGCCGCGCGCATCCGGGGCACTTCGAGGAAGTCCTCGGCTGCCTTGCTCCAGACGCCGTTCCTGCCGGACTGCGCCCAGGATGTGTAACAATATTCGGTCGGAGGATGGCCGCTACGAAGCAGCGAGCTACTCACCAGCGCAAATGGCTGGTGACCGCGTGATGCGGACCAAAGCGTTCCGGGGCCCCTGGAGCATTCTGGGCCTACTGTGGATCGCATTCGCTCTGAACTACGTCGACCGGCAGATCGCCTACTCCATCTTCCCCGCCCTGCGTCGCGGGCTTGGGTTCAACCAGGTGCAGCTCGGCCTGATTGGGACGGTCTTCCTTTGGACCTACGCCGTTTCGATGTTGCCGGCCGGCCGTGCAGCCGACCACCTGAGTCGGCGGGCTCTGATCCTGGCAAGCCTCGGGCTTTGGAGCGTGGCGACCGCCGGGTGCGGCCTCGCCACTTCGCCGGCTGTATTCCTGTGCTGGCGGGCCGTTATCGCGATTTCCGAAGCGCTCTACGTTCCCGCCGCACTCGGAATGCTCGCCGCATTGCACCCGGACGCGACGCGATCGACCGCGCTTTCCATACACGCTTCGGCGCAAGTGGCTGGAGTGGTTGCCGGCGGCTGGTATGGCGGTTGGGCGGCGGACCACATCGGTTGGCGCGCTGGTTTTCTGGCCATCGCGGCGGCAGGGTTGGCCTATGCCGTGTTCTTGGCCTTCGTTCTCGTGGACGTACCCGACGGCCCAACCGCGAAGGCCTCACCACCGGCCGGGTTGCGGGATCTGCTGCGCTCCCCGTGTTATGTCGCTCTGTGCGCCGCCTTCTTCCCTTTCTGCGCCACCATCTGGATGTTCTACACGTGGCTGCCTGATCTGCTTTACGCCCGGCACGGCTTGTCCATGGAGCGTAGCGGGCTCATAGCGACGGCGAGCCTGCAAATCAGTTCGGTCATCGGCATATTGGCCGGTGGACGCCTTGCCGACCGCCTGGCCCACGCCGTCCGGCCTGCCCGCTTGTATGTCGCCGGGGCCGGGGTGGTGCTGAGCCCGGGCTTTTACTATCTGGTCTTCGCGGCGTCCTCCATGGCAGGCGTTCAGCTCTGCTCGGTAGCCTTCGGCCTCACCGCAGGCCTGATGATGGGAAACGTCTTTGCCGCGGGCTATGATGCCCTCCCGGAGTGCGCCTATGGCATTGGCGCCGGCGTCGTGAACATGTGCGGCGCCCTGGGAGGCGGTCTGTGCGTCCTGCTCGCGGGGGTCGCCAAGGGATACAACGGTATCCAGAGGCTGTCTGCCGTCACCGCCGTGTTGACGGCCGGCGCTGGTCTCATGCTGCTGCTCGTTGTAGCATCGCAATACGGACATTTGGCAAGACCTGACCGGCGAAAGAGGTGAGTACGTGGCGGATATTTCACAGATCATGCGAATCGCTCTTCTCCAGATGAACAGCCGGACCGCGGCGCGCGACGAAAACGTGCGGCACGCCTGCGACCTCATCGACGAGGCCGCGCGCGGCGGCGCCCAACTGATCGTGTTGCCCGAGTTCTTCAACACCGAGTATTTTCCGCAATACCGCGATTATCGTTACATGGATTATGCTGAACGCGAGGACGGCCCTACCCAGTGCTGCATAAAAGCCAAGGCGCGTCAGCATGGCGTGCACATCGTCTCGACCATTTTCGAGATGGCGCGTCCCGGGCTGTACTACGACACCGCGATGCTCATCGACCCGGATGGCGAGATTGTGGGAAAGTACCGAAAGGTGCACCCGGCGGCGCTGCTCAGTCTCGAAAAGATCTACTTTCGGGGCGGCTCGTCATTTCCCGTGTTCGCGGTGCGGGGCTGGCGGCTGGGCATTTCGATCTGTTACGACAACCTGTTCCCCGAATCGTGCCGATGCTTGGCGCTGAACAGCGCGGAATTGATCGTGGCGCCCTACGCGACTCCCATCGACGATCCCTGGGAGAACTTCCTTTCCACACGCGCGCTGGAGAACGGAGTGTACCTGGCAGCCTGCAACCACGTCGGCCAGGAAGGGGACTGGCGCATGTCGGGGAAAAGCATGGTGATCGACCCGGGCGGCAAAATTCTCGCGCAGGCCAGCGGCGCCGAAGAGCAGATCCTCGGCATGGATCTCGACCGCGAACAGGTGATCCAGGCCCGCCGGCGTTTCCCGCTTTTCCGCGACCGGCGGCCGGATGCTTACGCCGCCCTCACCGCCACAACGGAATCTCTGCTCTCGTAAGGGGTGCGCTCAGCCGACGACCTCGCCTCCGAAGCCTGGTAAAATCCACCGCCGGCCGCGCATTTTTGAGCTCCCTTCGGGCGTGGGGTTAGACAACCGGAGGTTTCTATGCAGAGACGCAACTTCATGATGCTGGCGGCGGGAGTGCCGCTGCTGGCCCAGACCAAACAGGGCGCCACCGCCGAGTTTCCAGCCGACTTTTTGGAGGACAAGATCCGAGGTGGATTCCTCGGCCAGATTGTTGGGGACCTCAATGGTCTTGAACACGAGATGAAGTATATTCTCGAACCGGGCAACGTGCAGGAATACACGCCGGCGCTGCCCGATGGCGGGTGGACCGACGATGATACCGACATCGAATGGCCGTACATCGTCGAAATCCAGCGGGCCAAGAGCCTGTTGATTCCCAACCAGCGCATCTCGGAGATTTGGAAGAAGCACATCAACCGGAGGATCTGGTGTTCCCACTTGTACCTCCGCCAGATCATGGATCTGGGCATTGATCCTCCACTCACGGGCCGTATTGAATTCAACCCCTGGGCCGATTTCAACCTCTCCGGCCAGTTCGTCAGCGAGAGTTGGGGCTTGATTTCACCCGGGATGCCCCAGACGGCGGCGCGAATCGGGACCCATTACACACACGTCAGTGTCGACGGGGAAGCGGTTCAGTCTACCCAGATGGTGGATGCCATGATCGCCGCGGCGTTCCTGACGAATGATATGGATAAGATTCTGGACGCCGGCAAGGCGGCGCTCGATCCTAAGAGTGTGATGAGCCAAATCATGTCCGACGTGCGCCGTTGGCACAAGGAGAACGCTCGCGACTGGCGCGCGACTCGCAAACTCACCAAGGACAAGTACTGCAAGTATGGCGGCCAGGACATGCGTGACCGGAACGGCGTCTGGCTGAACGGAGCATCGACCATCTCGGCCCTGCTGTATGGTGACGGTGACTGGACCCAGACTGTGCGGAGCGCTTTCAACTTCGGATGGGATGCCGATAACAACGCGGCTGCGTCCGGGACGATCCTCGGTGTCGTCAAAGGCAACAAGGTTCTGAAGAGCCAGGGTTGGGATATCAAGGACCTGTACCGGAACACCAGCCGGGACGACATGCCGGAGGGCGAGACCATCACAACCTACAGCGACCGGCTGATCGCGCTGGCACAGCTCAACATCTCCGAGCACGGCGGGTCCCAGACGACGGTCAACGGCAAGTCGGTGTACCGCATCAGTACCGAGAAGCCCGCTAACGTCGAACCACTCCCCGATCTCAAGAAGCAGTATGCCACTATGCGGTCGCAATTAAGTGGCGAGATCGAGAAAGGGGTCGTCAGTGGCGCCTCCGCGCGGGAGAAGGCACGCGCCGCCTACTTGGCGATTTGCCTGGATTTCGCGCCGGAATTGAAGGAGAAGCATTCGGCGCAATGGCCGGCGGCCGTCGCTGCACTACATGGGTATCCGCGGGTGCTGCAAGCTGTTTTCTACGAGGCGCCGTTTCCAGCAGGGGACAGAATCCGCGAGAAGGCCATTGCGGCGGGCGTTCAAAAACCCGTAACGAACCAGAAGCTCTGGGCGTAAGCACGAGGTTCCGACTTCAACTGTTGGTAGTGAATGACTCCGGCCACGAGCAAGTGCAGGAAATGGCGCGCATTGAGCGAGGGAGCGGAGATGGAAACCCTCGGCCTCACGCTGGCCGCCGAGCTCGTCGCTGCCTTTACCAAGCGTCTGCGAAACTGTACCCCTCCTACAGCCGCCATCGGGCGATGGAGTCACGAGACATCCGAGCATCAAGGTCACGCTCGACACTTACGGACACCTGTTTCCGGGCTGCGGCCCCGAGGCGAGCGGGCACTACGAAAAGGCGATGGAGAAGCCGCGGCGCAGGACCAAACCGGATGTTAGCAATCCGTTACCAATTGCAGGGGCAGAAATGCCGGATGGAAGCGCAACCAGTTGAAAAGACTTGGTTGCGGGGGGTGGATTTGAACCACCGACCTTTGGGTTATGAGCCCAACGAGCTACCAGACTGCTCCACCCCGCACTTCTATCCTACTCCACGGCCCCCCAACGGTCAACGTCGCAAATTCCATCGCCCCGCGCGGGTGCAACGCCCGGGTACAATAGGACTGTGCCCGCTTCCTCGTTCCGGCGACCCTCGCGCTAGCCGCTGCTTTGTCCGCCCAAACCGCCTTCTTCCCCGTGAAGGACATCAAGCCCGGCATGCGCGGCACCGGCCCCACCTCTTCTCGGGCGCCCGCATCGATGAATTCCAGGTCGAAATCCTTGCCGTCCTCGACAATATCGGGCCTAAGGAATCCCTCATCCTCGCGCGCCTCTCTGGCGGTCCCCTCGAGCATACCGGCGTCATGCAGGGCATGAGCGGCAGCCCCGTCTACATCCAGGGCAAACTCGCCGGCGCCGTCGCCATGGCCTTTCCGTTCTCCAAAGACCCCATCGCCGGCATTCGCCCCATCCAGGACATGGTGCGCTCCTCAGCCACCCTGGCATCGGCGCCGCGACAACATCCCCTCATCGCCTGGAACGACCGCGACCTGAGGCGAGCGCTCCCCAAACCCGAGCCCGCCTTGGCTGGCGGCGAGCGCATGATCGACATCGCCACCCCCCTCTCGTTCGGCGGTTTCAGCCGCGCCACGCTCGAAGCCTTCGCGCCGCAGTTGCGCGCCCTGGGACTGGAGCCTCGCCAGAGCATCTCCGCTGGCTCCAAAATCGACCCGGGAATGGGCAATCCCGCCGACCTCAAGCCCGGT
>Ga0209517_10002875_pt1 | contig 23754 bp, 17 predicted proteins | sample PeaSoiMetSII2010_FD_187695 | JGI IMG/M metagenome (GOLD analysis project Ga0209517, IMG submission 187695) | Peat soil microbial communities from Weissenstadt, Germany - SII-2010 (SPAdes) (version 2) | ecosystem: Environmental > Terrestrial > Soil > Wetlands > Peat | place: Germany... | reverse complement strand
TCCCAACTATCCCGACTGGTCGCGTTTCTGGGATGTTTGCGACAAACACCAGGTAAGCATCTTTTATACTGCTCCCACGGCCATCAGGGCGATAATGAGGCAGGGTGAGGCACCGGTCAAAAAGACATCCAGAAAGTCCATAAAGCTTCTGGGCACAGTCGGCGAGCCCATCAACCCGGAAGTTTGGCAGTGGTATCATAGTGTGGTCGGCGAGGGCCGCTGTCCGATCGTAGACACCTGGTGGCAGACTGAGACCGGCGGGATTCTAATTACGCCTCTGCCCGGCGCGACTGCTTGCAAGCCGGGTTCGGCCACAAGGCCTTTCTTTGGCGTCCAGCCCGAGATACTCACACCGGAGGGCAAGCTCATCGAAGGTGCTGGTTCCGGTTACCTTGTAATCAAGCAGTCATGGCCCGGAATGCTTCGCACGGTTTTCGGCGACCACGAACGTTTCAAGCAGACCTATTTCAGCAATTATCCCGGGCTTTATTTCACCGGCGACGGCGCGCGCCGTGACGAAGACGGCTACTACTGGATCACGGGCCGTGTTGACGACGTAATAAACGTGTCCGGCCACCGCCTCGGGACTGCCGAAGTTGAAAGCGCGCTGGTTGCGCATGCATCGGTCGCGGAAGCTGCGGTTGTCGGTTACCCCCATGATCTCAAAGGCCAGGGAATCTATGCGTATGTTACCCTTAAGGCCGACGTTAATTCTTCCGACGCTCTGAGGGCTGAACTTGTAAAATGGGTCCGCAAGGAAATCGGCCCCATCGCTACCCCGGATTTCATTCAGTGGGCGCCCGGACTTCCGAAAACGCGCTCGGGCAAGATCATGCGCCGCATTTTGCGCAAGATAGCCGCAAACGAGATCCAGGAACTGGGCGATACGTCCACTCTGGCTGAACCGACGGTCGTGCAGGATCTCATCAATAACCGCCTGGCAGCGACAACGGCCAAGGCTTAGCAGCTTTCATCAGGCATGTTCGCGCAAGTGAAATGGGAGACCTGGCGGGAATTGCAGCTCCCAACGCCTGATGCATATGGACCAAAGTGAGGAAAAAAGGGCGCTCTGTACGGGCGCCCTTTTTCGCTCGTTGCCTCTGGCAGGGTAGTGACACAATTTGCGTTCAAGAGCGGACGGCGATAAACCCCGCCCCTACGGCGCCGTCGCGCGGTTCTTTTGTAGGGGAGGGCTTTATGCCCTCCCGAAGCACTCGATTTGAACGCAAATTCGTATTAAGACGGTTCTCCAGGCGCTTCGCGCCCTCCCTTCTTTTCGTGTACGCCGGCCGGTTTCGAGGTTCGGACCCGGGAGTGCCGAAGGTGTAAGTTCGGCTCGGCTTTTTATCGTTTCTCTGATAAGCTCCCCAGCTATGTATCTGTAAGAGACATGACTTTTGGTTTTGGCTATGACACAGGAGAAAAGATATGGGTATCAGTCCTCTGGCCGGCAAACCCGCCCCCCAATCAATTCTTGCGAATATTCCAAGGCTGGTTTCAGCTTACTACACCAACCATCCGGACCCTTCGGACAAAAGCCTTCTTGTTGAATTCGGCACCTCCGGCCACAGGGGGTCCTCTACCGCAAACAGTTTCAATGAGGATCATATACTTGCGATAACTCAGGCCATTTGCGAATTTCGAAAGGCAAAGGGCATCTCGGGGCCCCTATTCCTTGGAAAGGATACCCACGCCCTTTCAGAACCAAGTTTCGCCACTGCAATCGAGGTGCTTGCCGCAAATGGAGTTGATATAGTTGTCCAGTCAGACTGGGGATATACTCCCACTCCGGTGGTCTCACACGCTATTTTGGTTCATAACCGCTCCAACGGGCCGACGGCTGACGGCATCGTGATAACTCCCTCTCACAATCCGCCCGAGGATGGAGGGATCAAGTACAACCCGCCCGATGGCGGCCCCGCGCAATCGGACATAACGGCAGTAATTCAGTCCAGGGCAAATGAACTGCTTCAGGGCAAAAATCACTCGGTGAAAAGGATTGCCTACGAGCGCGCCTTGAAGAGCGGCCGGATAGTATTGAAGGATTTCATTGGATCGTTTGTAGGTGACCTTCGAAATGTAATCGACATGGAAGCGGTCCGTTCGTCGGGGATTCGAATCGGCGTCGATCCTATGGGCGGTGCATCACTTCCCTACTGGGAGCCGATCGCCGACAAGTATGGCCTGTCTATAGAGATCGTAAATCGCTCGCTCGATCCAAGATTTGGTTTCATGACGGTCGATAAAGACGGTAAAATCCGGATGGACTGTTCATCCCCTTATGCGATGGCCAGACTCATCGATCTCAAGGACACCTTCGATATTGCTTTCGGCAACGACCCGGACTGCGACCGGCATGGGATTGTAACCAGCAGCGCCGGGCTTATGAACCCCAATCATTACCTTTCGGTGGCCGCATGGTACCTGTTTCAGAACCGGCCGGGCTGGAAAGAGAATGCGGGAGTGGGGAAAACGCTTGTCAGCAGCGCTATGATAGACAGGGTCAGCGCATCTATCGGTCGCAGGGTGTTTGAAGTTCCGGTCGGGTTCAAGTGGTTTGTGGGCGGATTGCTTGAAGGCTCATACGCATTTGCGTGCGAGGAAAGCGCCGGGGCATCTTTTTTGAGGCAGGACGCAACGCCGTGGACTACTGATAAAGATGGCTTCATTATGGATCTTCTGGCAGCCGAGATCATGGCCAAAACCGGCAAGGAACCGGGCGAGCTTTACACCTCGCTTACCAACAGGTTCGGAAATCCTCTCTACGAAAGAATCGATGAACCGGCAAACGCGGAGCGCAAATCCATCTTAAAGAAGCTGGTTCCGGAGATGATCTCTATTGACACTCTTGCCGGCGAGAAAATCGAAGCGAAGTTGAGCCGCGCGCCGGCAAACGGAGCACCTATCGGAGGCATTAAGGTGGTTACGCAAAACGGATGGTTTGCCGCCCGCCCTTCCGGCACGGAAGATATCTACAAAATCTACACTGAGAGCTTTAAAGACAGGGAGCACCTTCTCCTGATACAGCAAGAGGCCAAAGAAATCGTCAGCGGCATCTTCAAAAAAGCCGGGGCATGAGGCGACTCTCAATACCCCACAGGAAATGATGGACAGGTGAAAATGAAAGACAAATCATTGCTGTTCATCAACTGTTACAGCGGCCTGATTCGGATCGGGTGGGGGAGCATTCTGTTGAACATTTCTATTAGCGCCAACGCCGGGTGCGTTGGGAGCCATTGGAGCCGGCTGGCCGGGCATTGCCTGAACGCCTGGGACCTGATTCGCACCGGGTTGCTGCACTCCGGGCGGCTGACCGGCAACCGGACCGGGAGCGGGAGCGGGAATCGGCGAGGGCGGTGCGATCACTTTATTTTCGGCAAATAGTCCTATTGTAAAGGATTGGCCGTCTTTTTCGAACGAAATGCTCTTGGATTCGATCTTTGACACACGGTAATCACTGACCATCTCGCCCTCCCGAACAGTGACAAAGGGCGACGCAGGCTGCCCTTTCTTGGGCGGCGGGCCGCCCGGCAGGCTCTTCATTCGTAATATCGCTTTTTTCGCATTGTTCTGGATTATTATCCCGTCGAGTTGAATGTTTCCTATGGCCATCCCCGGTTTTGCAGGTTTGCCGGATGCATCCCCGGAATCAGGTGGAGGAGGCTTGCGGTCGCTTGAAAACAGGTTCTTTTCAACCATCAACGGGGCAGCCGTGCAAACGGAGCCGAATATGACGCCCCAGACCAACAAGAAAAAAACTGAAAGTATTTTTTTAAGAAACACTTCGCTCTCCTGTGCCTCTCGCTTTCGAAGTCTCATCCAACAATCGATTATTTTGCCCTGAAATTACATTACAACACAATATAACACATTCGCGCGCTCATGGCGCACTTCTACTATTCTGATTGAATAATCCGGATTTCAGAGTAATAATCACAAGCGTTCCAGAACCTGTTTTGAAATTTGGCCTCAACTGTACAAAGGAATTGCCCATGCAGACAGGACTTCTAATTTTTGGCGCGCTTATTTTCTGGTTTATCCTGAACAAATGGCTATTGCCCAAAATGGGAGTCCCAACCTGAATGTCCGGTTCCTGTGGCGCCGGCGGCTCCAAGCAACAGAAGAAAGCAGGAAGCGGGAAGCAGGGAGCATGAAGCGGGAAGAAACCAAGTGGAGCCCGCTCCTTGCTCCCCGCTTCCTGCTTCATGCTACACTTTAAACCGCATACAAAAGCGAACGAGTTCATGTATTTTGGAGATTTCTTCAGCCGGACTCACAAATCTGGCGCCGATCTCCATCCTTCTGTGAATTTGGTCATACTTCACGCTTGTTACCTTACATTGCAGCTCTTTTATATCTTGATCGTTTGGAAGCGTGAACGACGCGGTAAGCTCAAGACCTTTAAATAATGAAATGATCTTCGGCAATTCGAAGGAACAGCCGGTTTCGCTGAGATCTCTAACAACCCCTGAATAATCCGTGTCGCTGATGCAAATTTTCGCTTCGAGGTTTACCTTTACTCTCGGCTCCGCCCTCACTTGTTCTACTTCGAAATTTTGGGGATAATCAATGCAAATAATATTCTTTATAAGTTTTTTGTTGAATCGGCTCTTAAACGTAAAGAGGTATCCTTCATATAAATAGGCTACCAGAAGATCATCTTCCACGATTGCTGTAATATTGTCGCTGATGGCAAAAACAGGGTTTTCGATCATTATGAATTCTTTTTCGAGCACACCGATTATTTTGCTCTTCGCCTTGTGCGAGTGGCTGGAGGACGAGCGGAGCAAAACCTCCGAGCCGAGTTGAAACGGGATCTTTTTGTAAACAATCATGCCCCTAAAATCCTATCTATACTGGATGCCCTGGTCGCAGTAATACTTTCCAAGTAAGTATTGTATACCATCCAAGTTGAGGATTTCAAAAGAAATATTCCCCAAACCGGAAAGGCGGCATCACATGCCTGAAAAGCCGAAATCAGCGCAGGAAGAAGACCTCTTCTATGCTAAGAAAGCTGAATCGAAACTAAACACTGACATAAAGGGGTTTCTGTTTTTGCGCAAGATTTTATCTTGATCTGTGATCGCTATTAATTCCGGGGGTGATTTTATTCTCCTGAAGCTTTATTGTCCAGAATGGATTCGAAATTCCGGCAGACAAACCATGGCGACAGAAACGCACTCTGAAGATTCCAAGGACCGATTATGTACTTAAGTTCTCAGCTACTTCAAACCGTAAGTCTTGTCCAGCGCTCAATTTCAGCGCTTTGTGCGATCTGGCCGGCTCTTTTTCTGATGGCAGCCTGCACGACGGCGGTCGGGCCGCTTCAGCCGCCTTCTACGAGAGCAAATCCGGCGGAGCTTCGGATCGGCGACGTGTTAGAGACTGCCACAGGCAAAGTGATTACCATGGATCAACTTATCGACATACTTTCAAAGGTATCCATCGTTTATACAGGAGAAACACACACCAGCGCCGAAGATCACAGCGTCCAGCTGGCAATTCTTCAACAACTCTCCCGGGGCGGCCGATGCGTCGAACTTGCAATGGAAATGTTTCCGGTATCCGCGCAACCGGTTCTGGACAAATATATCCATGGAGGAATGTCCGAGGAGGAGTTTCTCAAAGAGGTGGAATGGGAGCAGACATGGGGATTTCCCTACTCTCTATATCGCGGTCTTATCAATTGGCAAAAAGAGAAGCACCTGCCTGTCCTTGGCCTTAACGCCCCAAATAAGATAGTGAGGAAGATAGCCCATAGCGGCCTCGACTCACTCACGCCCGATGAGCGCCTCCAGGTGGCCGGCGAATTTCACCTGGACGACCCTGCCAACCGGAAACGTATCCAAAAAGAGTACGTTGAGCACCAAAGAGGAGCAATCAAAAACTTTGAAACCTTCTTCGAAGCTCAACTCGCCTGGGAGGAGACAATGGCGCAAACGCTTACACGGCAGGTGCAGCAGAAAGAAACAGGCTGCATAATTATGGCAGCCATCGGCAAGGGTCATATAGACGACCGCCTGGGGGTCCCGTATCTAGCCCGTCTCCGGACGCCGCATGAGTACAAAACCGTAGCCCCTGTGCCGATAGATTATCCTTTCTCCACGCTTGACCCGGACCTCGCAGACTATGTGATAATAACCGATAGATCTGAACCATTCCATCGACCAAGACTCGGTATAACAATTCAGCCCGCCCCTTCGGGCCGGGGAATCGAAATCCTCGGTGTTCTGGGTGGCACACCTGCTGCCCTGGCACATTTGAGCAAAGGAGACATCATCCTCTCAGTAGACGGTTCACCGGTAAACAGCATCGAGGAGATTCATCAGGTTCTTGCCCGGGGCGGATCTCAGTACAAGATCTTGATCGAACGTGATAAGAAAAAGATGACGATCACAGTGACTGCTGAATAGGGGGCGTCGGGGTTACGAGTTGCGAGTTGTTTTTCAAACCCGTAACCCGTAACCTGAAACCCGCCAACCAGTAAATCGGGGTTCCCGATTTACTGTACTTACCTGCGACCAGCGGGATGGCCGCCACCTCCGGCAGCGGGATGGCCGCCACCTCCGCCGCCATGGAAGCCACCGCCTCCGCCGTGGAAGCCGCCTCCGCCAACCGCGCTATGGGCAAAGCTTCCACCACGGAAACCGCCTCCGCCAACCGTGCTATGGGAAACGCCGCCGCGGAAACCGCCGCCGCTGACCCTGCTATGGGAAACGCCGCCACGCGGCGCGCTGCTTTTTAGCGCTGTCCCGCCTCTGGCCGCGGACGCGCTACTGCGCGCGCCTCCTGCCGCCACATCTCTATCTCTAGCCGTGGCGCCCCTCGACACGTTGCCGGTTGTCATGGAGGTACCGCCTCGAGCCAGGTTACCGGCTGTTCTCGATCCGCTGGCGCCTCGCGTTGATCCGGTTCGACCCTGGCTAAGCTGGTGTTCGATAGAAACTGCCGACGGCCGGGTTCCGGTAGCTGCCGTTCGACCGGTACGACCAACTGCACCAGCAGTTCGACCGGCAACACCTGCCGTACCCCCGGCACGGCCTGTACGGCCAACTGCACCGGCAGTTCGACCGGTAGCACGGGCAGCACGAGTGGCAGCAGAGTTAGCACCGGTCCGCGCTGCCACTGATGCGGGAAGTCCGGTATGCGTCGTCCCCGCCGCACGCGCGGCGTTCCTTACCGGGTCAGCCGTCCCGGTTGCTGCTGCCGCTGTGAGATTGGCAGTCTGCAGAGTGCCTGGAGTGAGACCATTGATGGTGCTGTTATTGATATTGACGGTTCGGTTGACGTTTACAAAGACGCTGTTGCCGCCATAGCCGCCGCCCCAGCCGCCGCCCCAGTTCCAGAACCCCCAGCCCCAGTTCCAGAACGGACTTACGCCAATACCAATGCCAAATCCGAAGAGACCGGCTGTAATAATTGGTCCTCCGAAAGGATACCAGGCATAGGGGTCATATCCAGGCCACCACCAGCCACCGTATACCGCCGACGGGTCATAATACGGTACATAAACAACGTCAGGATCGGCAGGTTCGATCGCTATATCCTCTCCATTGCTCTCTTTATTGACCACCACCTTCTGCTGTTCGGTAGACTTGAGATTGCCAGCGGCGTAAGCCTTTGACCGCATTTCCTGAACGTGGTCCATGACTTCAGTCTGCTGGGCCAGGAAAGCCTGGCCAAGCTGCGTTGTCCAGTTCATGTGCTCATCCATCATGGCCAGCACCTGCGGGAAAGGAACCAGCGCCTTAATGCTCAGGTCCCAGTCGATTTTATCCAGCTGCGCATTCAGCGCATCTCCTTTTAAGTCGGGATGATCCTTCACCCAGTGGTCCGCATCTGCAACCTGGTCCGGGTAGGTTGCCGCGATGAGGATCTGCGCGAGCAGTGAATCAGGGTAAAGGGCAATACCTGCAAGCATCTGGTCAATCTGTGCGCTGGTGAACTTTTTGTTCGTCTGGTCGCCCTGGGCAAACACCCAGGCCGGCGCCGCCAACAGCACGGCAAGGACCAGGATCAAAGCTTGCGTACAAACAGAATTCCTGTTCCTGTTCATTTCCAATTCTCCTTCCATCGGACGTATCTATCCGATATTTCTGATCTTATTTAAATATAATGATTCGCTGGCAGAAATAAATCCGGTATTCAAGACAGGATATATAGCCGGGAGCAGGCGGGGGTCTTTCATCGGCTCATTTATGCGTTCGAGCCACTGCCTTGATTTTGAGAAATCCGCGTGGTATAAGGGTTTCCAAAATTCGGCTGGCGTAGCTCAACGGCAGAGCAGCTGATTTGTAATCAGCAGGTTGATGGTTCAAATCCATTCGCCAGCTCTAGGTTTACAGGTTTCTAACTTTTGCCGGGCAAGCACAGGGGAAGCAAGCGGCGTACTGTAAATAAATGTACATATTTGTAAAGACATGTTAAGCCACCGTTCCCGGCTCAATCCATAAAACGGGTGGCCTGCGACGCCGCTGATTTACTTGTTCGAACCCGCCCGCTCTTTAAAATCCTACACCATAACAAGGCAATCTGCCGCCCAGGTCACAGGCCCTGTTTACGAGAACGGCCGCAGAATCAACTATCTCGCATCATTTCCTATGGAAACATCCAAGAGGTCGCCTTTGATGCTGAAGCGTTCAGCATTCATATTTTCAACCGGGGTGGCGCCGGGAGTGTCGTAGTAACAGTGGCTGATGGATCTGGCGGCGAAGCCGGAAAGGGTTGGAGTGAAGAAGTGCATTTTGACGCTGGCGAAATTATAATTGCCCTTGGAGTCCTTCGAACTAGTGCTTAACTCTGCCTGAAACCACCAACCTACCCAGGAAAGGAGTAGTGGAATGGCTCTGGATCCAGGTATAGGCTACAAGGTAGTCGCAACCGTTATCGAAGCGGAGGGACATTGCAATTCTGGTCATCAGGCAGGGGATGCCTTTGAGATCAGTTGTCATAATCCCGGCGGCTTGTGCGGCTTCTTCTACCATGACATTTTCCCTACCCTTCAGACCTTTCAATTTGGAGGAAATCTCCCCTGGTGGAGCGGTGACACTATCCAGGTCCGATGTCCTGACCCGAAGAACATAGTGAGCTTGAAGCTGGAAAGGAGCAAGAGAACCTAATTGGAGGAGGTAAATTAAGACGCTATGTCCACCATTGTTATACTAATCCAGATCGCCTGATCTGTCCGCCAAAATCCAAGCGTCTTTCCTCAGGAGCTGACAACGGGGCAGTCTAACCGGGCCTCTCCAGCCGACGAGCGGCGCGGCGAAATCCTCAAAAGGTCCATTTCATATGGAAATGGCAATCCACCGGAGAATGGACTCACAGTTATGGCAAGCCGAGTTTACACGTTCGATTGGTCACAAACAACACGGACCCCACCATATCCATTTTACAATTATCCAGGCTGGCGTTTGCCGGAAAGCCCAAACAAAAAAGGGCAGAACCAGTTTGACTCCTCCCCGTGGACCGGTCATTTTCGCAAGATTATAGAGGCAACCTACTGGCCGAATTTGGGAAACTTTCCTTCCGCCAAGAGTTTCATCAGATTATCGTACCCGTCATCAATGGATTTCTTGAAAAATTCAAACGCCTGTTTCTTGGTCTCCGTCTGTTGTCTGAATGCATTTTTCATCTCTTCGGGCATCCATGTTGCGAGACCCAGGAACGAATTGAGCATTACATCCGATTGATTCAAAAACATGAGTGTGCTGTTTATGATGCTGTCAAAGCCGGCTTTCTGCATTTCGATCATCTGCTTCACCGCGTTCATCTGCTGCTCCATAATCATCTGTCTCCTTTGGTTGCACGGGCTCGGGCCTGGAAAAAGTTCACGGAAGGCATAAGGCATGAGGCCTGATAAAAATATTCCTCCCTGAACTTCACGTGTGCCGAAAATAAGGCGTATGATTGTGAAAACAATGGGTCCAGAGCAGTATTTCGTTACAAACCGGCGCTTGCCTGGTGCATTGTTCACCGCGGAAGCATTACAATTAGTAAGCCGCCAAAGGTCGCTTCACCTTCTCCCCGAGGGCATTTGCCATTATTTCCAGAATGAGAAGTGTGCAACTCCCAAGTATGCGCTGCGTACGCGGATTCAGGGTTTCCCTCCGTTGCGGCCGAAAAAGTGATTGGGGGCGCCAACGATTATCCCTTTGACCTGCCAATCCCTCCGGTTGTATCTTTACCTGTTATAAACTCATGCATATTGTCATACACGGAAACAAGCACGCGAGGAGGGAAACCATGGTTGGAAGGTTGCTCAGTATATTGGTTCTGGCGTCAATATGCATGGGGCTGCTGTTTGCGCCCTGCTCCGCATCAGATGACCGGGGCATAATACGGCGAAGTGGCGGGACCTCTGCTTCAACGGGAGATCGCGTGGCGCTGGTAATTGGCAATGCCGCTTATAAAAATGCGCCTCCACTTTCCAATCCGATCAACGATGCCGTTATTATGGCGGATGCGCTCAAAAGCCTTGGGTTCGAACTGGTGGGAGGCAAGGCTCAGACTAATCTGGACAAAGCCGGGCTTGACAATGTCATCCGGAAATTCGGGGAGACCATAAGGGGTAAAAGAGTAGCTTTCCTTTACTACTCCGGGCATGGGGTCCAGGTTGACGGCAGGAATTATCTTATACCAACGTCGGCCAATGTTGTATCGAGAACGGACGTCAAGTATGAGTTGGTCAACGTTGACAACGTGTTGGACGATATGAACGCTTCGGGAACGAAGGTCAATATCATAGTTCTGGATGCCTGCCGCAACAACCCTTTCGGAGAAAAGGGATTGCGTGGTGCGGGATCGGGTCTGGCCGTTATGGATGCGCCGAGCGGAACCATGGTTGCCTATGCAACCGGTCCCGGTAAGACCGCAGCCGATGGCGTTGGAAGGAATAGTCCATACACCGAATCGCTTGCCCGCATCATTACGGAGCCGGGGCTTGACGTCGAGGACGTATTCAGGGAAGTGGGCAAGGATGTTCAGATCAAAACGGGAGGTATTCAGGTTCCGTGGAAAATGGATAGTCTGACGGAAAAATTCTATTTCAAAGTGACCATCGAAGTGGAGGGATCGGTCCAACCGGCAGGCGGGCCCGGTCCGGCCTCCGTGCCGCCGAAGCCTGAAACGCCGGCAGCCGGCTCAATCAAGGTGAAATCAACTCCTGCAGGAGCTATGGTCTATGTGAATGGTGCTCAAAAGGGGTTTACGCCCATGACTATCAGTGGGCTTTCGCCCGGCAGCGTGGGGTTGAGAGTTGTTCTTGACGGATATGAGATGGTGGAAGACACGGTGCAAATACAGGCGGGCAACGAAGAGACAATGAATTATACGTTGGCGAAGGTGGCGGCAGTGGCATCAGTGGCGCCGCAGGCAAAGCCCGACATAGAGGCCCGGGTTAAACCACCATCGGCCACCACGAGTTCAATACGGCGGGAGTGGAAAGATCCAACCACGGGGATGGAGTTCGTATGGGTGGAGGGAGGGACGTATCAGATGGGGTGCGGGTCAATGGATTGCCCCCCCAATGAGGCGCCGGAGCATCCGGTAACGGTGAGTGGTTTTTGGATTGGGAAATACACCGTTACCCAAGGCCAGTGGCAGAAAGTTATGGGTAATAATCCGTCCGGCTTCAAGAAAGGAGACAACTATCCTGTCGAGACGGTATCCTGGGATGATGCGAAGGAGTTTATCCAGAAGCTCAACGGCAAGAGCGGATATTCGTTTCGCCTGCCTACCGAGGCTGAATGGGAGTATTCGGCACGCAGCGGTGGCAAAGCGGAGAAGTATGCCGGAGGAAACGATGCAGATGCCGTAGCATGGTATAGCGCAAATAGCGGAAAGTCGACTCATCCCGTTGGAACCAAAGCTCCGAATGGCCTGGGGATATATGATATGAGCGGAAACGTATGGCAATGGTGTGAGGACATATATGATATGGATGCCTACAAGAAGCATCAGCGCAACAACCCTGTCACTAATAGCGGCGGCTCGTCCAGGGTCTTACGGGGCGGTTCCTGGTCCCGCGACGCGACATGGGTGCGTTGTACCTTCCGGGGACAATGGGAGCCCGCCTCCCACGGCTATGGGGGCCATCTGGGAGGTACCGGCCTGGGATTGCGCCTGGTGAGGCCCAATTAGTTTTTGGTTTTCTAGTCTTTATATTTTGTAAAACGACTATTTGGTGGTCAAAGCAATCGATCCGTCCCAGCCGGGTGGCAGTTCATCTGCTTTCAGGCCGTCGATTCTCTCAATCATCTGGCGGACGGCAGGATCATCTGGCCTGATCCTGGACGCTTCCCGGAACTTCTCAGCTGCGGTTTCGAAATCGGTGGCAAGGTAAAGTTCGAAGGCCTGTCCGTAAGTATCGTAATAACGCATTGCGTCTTCGTCCCAGGGTTCGCAAGCCTCGCCGTATACTTCAAAGACCTTGACTGCCCTGGACTTTCCTTTCACTTTGATCACATCCAGGATACGGCATCTGAAGACGCCGGAGGGCAGTGCCCGGTGGGTGGACTCTGAAATCATCAGTTCCGTATTATACCTTTTGTTAGCTCCCTCCAATCGGGACGCGAGATTGACCGAATCTCCGAGCACCGTGTAATCAAAAACCTGCCTGGAGCCCATGTTGCCAACAATCATGGGGCCGGTGTTGATACCCACTCGACATCTCAATTCGGGAAGGCCCCTGCCCCCCCAGATATCGCGCAGTTCCTTCAGGCGCCTTTGCATCTGGAGCCCCACCCTCACTGCCTTTTCTGCGTGGTCGGGCATGGGCAGAGGGGCTCCGAATTCCGCCATAATGGCATCTCCCTCAAATTTATCGATGATTCCTCCACTGGCAAGAACGATAGCGGTCATCTCCGTCAGATATTCCATGAGCAGCTCTACCAGTCGATCGGGAGCCATTCCTTCCGAGATGCGGGTGAAATCTGCAAGATCGGAGAATAGCACCGTCATTACCCGCTCCTCTCCACCCAGTTTCAATAAATCGGGATTGGCGACAAGAGCTTCCACCACCCCCTCCGGGACATATCTGGCGAAAGCGTTCTTGATGAAGGCCCGCTCCTTTCCGGTTGCCAGTTCGAGCGTGGTGAGCAGCCCGAAAAAGATGGTCAGGGCGCTCGCGCCCACAGTGACGAGAGGAAACAGCCGGAATTGGATAAATTCAAACCAGGTCAGGACCACAAGACCCGCCACAACGGCGATACCCGCCCCATAGAGAGACCAGGACGATCTTGGGACTGCCGCCAAGGCAAGAATCACGCCGAGTTCCCATATGAGGGTCAGCGTCTCTCCCAAAGACCACTGTGCATAAAAGCGATTGGTGAGCAGTCCGTTTAGCAGCGATGCATGCAGAAGGATCAAAGGAGTGTGACCCTCCAAAGGGGTTTGCCCGAGGTCTGTGTTCCCCACCGAAACATCTCCGATCAGTACGAACCTGCCTTCAAAAAACTCTATGAGATTCCCCCTCAGGCTTTCATCTCTCATACGTTGCAGAAGCGAAACGGACTCCATCTTCTTGAAAGCTTTATCCCATACCTGCGGGAAAGGGATATAGGCGCGGCCACGGTCATCGATAGGGACGATAACGTCGTTGTCCAGAAGACTCTCTTTGACTGCGGGGATAACAATCCTTCTGCCCCATTCCACAACCAGCTTTTCGAAGGGAACTCGCATGGAATCCAGGAATATGGAAAGGCTCAGGGTCGGAAAATATGCATCTCCCACTTTGATCAACATTATCATGTGCCGAAAAACGCCATCCGGGTCGCTGTACGCGCTGATGTGACCGGAGCTATGGGCCGCTTGCGCAAAATCATCGCCCTGCATGAGTGCCCGTGTGGCGTAGTAGGGTCTTCCACCTCCCTTCTCCTGAGGTTTTCGGAGATATTCGAATCGGAATCTGTCGTAGGCCCGCCCTTCCTCCCATTGGAAGGAGGAAACGTTTTCAGAATAAGCGAGGCCGGTAGGCAGAAAGACTACGCCCGACTTCCGAATGGATGCGGCGAAACGTCGATCGTCATCGGGATCGCCTGGCCGGGCGAAAATCAGATCATAGGCAACGGCAGCCGGATCGAGCTCTTCGAAGGCGTTATTCAGACTGGCAAAATAGTCGCGGCCCAGAATACTCTTGCCGACAAAATCGTAGCTCTTGTCTGTTATGGTAGTGATAACCACCAGGGGGGATTGTTCGGGTCCGAAGCCCTGCGCCACTGCCCTCCGGTAGAATAGGTCCAGGACCTTGAAGTCGTAATCAGTCCAACCCGTACCGAATGCAAAAAGAAGAACGGAAACCGCAAGGGTGAGACCCGCGCTTGCCGCAGCGACAAGCCACAGATGCCTCTTACTTCTTAACACTGAACTCATATTGCTTCACAAGAATGGTGTTTCCGGAAAAGATCTGAACATCGCCCTCACCCGCCGGGCGGCGGCCGGAACTAACATCGCCCCTTACGCTTCCAGCGATTGGGAAAGGCTTCTCGGATTTTTGACTCAGATCGATTTGACCCCGTTGGGCAAGGCTGCTTACCAAGGCAGTCCACTTCTCGTAAGACATCTCAGCGTCGGCAAGAGCTGCCACCTCTTTTAGTTCCTTAGGGCTGCAAATTATCCAGAAAGTTTCAAAGGGGCTTTTCCCATCCACTTCGTAGAAATCGCCCTCACCGGGCAGCACCCACTGAGAACTCGGGACACTACGGTCCACCATCTTCAGCAGAGTTACATCTTTGCGGTCTGCATGCACTACATAAAGGTAGGAACCCTCGTCCGGCTGTACATAGATTCTGAGCGAGTCACCAGCTTTAAGACTATCCTTTCCCTTTGCCCGCATCTCCTGATTGCCTGATTTTATTATCATGCCGATCCTGGCGCGGACGATTTCAGCCTGGGCAAAGCAGTGCAAACCGCTTGTCATGATAAAGGCGCCGCCGATACACAACGTTAAAAGCATCCTGCCGGGTCTCGCCATAGTTATTCCTCCAACCACGTCTTGGCCTCCACCGCGCAAATGCAGGTGGACCAATACAATTCTAAACCTTAAGTCTCAATCCCTGCAAGCTACTTTACTTCTTCTTTCCCGTGGCCGGCAGTGGGCCGGGATCGCCCTGGCAGATGAAAGCGGCCCAATAAGCCGGTTCTGCAAAGACCGCCTTGACTGCCAGTTGGGCTTCACGCAAAGCAATGGCACGAGACTCTCCGTCGAGTATGCGCTTATAAAAGCCTTCCATCAAGGTCAGGGTTTGAGCGTCGGGGACCTTCCACAAGCTCATCACAAGGGTCTTTCCACCGGCCAGGAGAAACGCCCTCCGCAACCCGAAAACACCTTCACCGATCTTTATGTCGCCCAAGCCCGTCTCGCAGGCCGATAGCACAACCAGATCGGTGGAGAGCAAGTCCAGTGCCGACGCATCCTCGCCTGTAAGGATCCCGTCCCCATCTTCAGGGGGAAGCTGTCTGCCGTCGAGCCAGGCATTGGCTCCCGCCAGCACCAGCCCGGACCTTAGCAGGGGATTTTCGACGGGCTCCGACAGCGAGTCCGCTTTGGGACCGGATGCGCCTTTCTCAAGTTCTGGTGGAGACCCTTTGGGGTCGCGGGCGCGGCTCTCGTCCGGCAGGAAGAACCCATGGGTGGCTATGTGCAGTATGCGGGGCGAGCGCGCCTCTTTCAGTTGTTCTTTGGAAGCCAGTTTGCCTTCCCTCGCCTTAATATCGAGCATACTTGCGATATGCTCACCTTCGGTGTGAGTGCCGGGCAAGCGTTGGAAATGGGGCACACCTTTGAACATGCCCCTGGACCTTCTCTCCCCTGAAACGGCTTCTCCGGCCTCACCGGCCGGGGCCGCACCGGCAAGATCATAGTCAGGATCGGCAAGAACGAGCGGAACCGAGGGTTCCAACCTGGAAACCATTCCAAATCGCAGAATGTCCCGCCCCGCCCCAACATAGCTGATAAGGTAATCGTCTATTATACGGCGCTCCCCGGTGTCCGTTGGCAGAGCGTAGAAGGGCACGCGATACAGATCGCCGTCCGGGGCCAAAAGGAGCCGTTTGTGTCCCTGTAACCCCTGAGCTAAAGGATCGAAGATTGCCTTACGGAGGTCGGCCCCGGCATCGCCGTGCACCTTCGGTTCGCTCCTGGTTACGATTCCCCGTCCGCCCCGATTCTCTGACTCCCCGGTAATCGATCCTCTGAAGTCCGAGATCTTGCGGTCGATGACATCGGCTTCGCCCAAGTCGATCATTGAAATATTCTCCGGCTCGCCGGAAGACAGAACGAACGCAAGATAACGGGCAGGTTTCCAGGATCTCTGCCCCTGGGCGGCGATTGCGTTGAAATCGAAGAAATTGAATCGCACGTACTCAACAAGGGTTGCACTTGCAGGAATTGCAGCCGCGACTGTATGTCGATTGGATTCCATGAGTTTTTTTTCGAGATCGATCTCCGGAATGCGGCCGGCCAGAAAAACTTCCAGCCTTTCTTTTTCGTCTTTCCATTTCTCCAGCATTTGTTGGTGGGCTTCTTTGCCCTCCGGACCGGGACCGGACATCATCTTCTGCGCAATCTGAGCACTCAGGGTCCTCAGCTTGAGCAAATCATTCTGCAGATCGGGATACCGTCCACCCAAAACAACATCTCGCTCGGCCGCCATTGCTTCCGCCACGATCGCCTTACGCTTGAGCACCAGGTCCAGCCCGGCCGTTGCCGCCGTTGGGAGTTCCGATGCGTGCCCGGCAATAAGCGATAAAAAAGCGTCCATATCCCCGCGAACAACCGCAAGATATCCCAGCCGCTGGCTTTCGGACGCCATGGCAAAAACATGCCGGATCAAAACATCAGTGATGTTCTGCGCCTCCTCCATAAGCTTTAGGGCTTCCTTTGGGCGGGCGGTCGCCGCGCAAAGAGCTGCAAGATTGTTCAGACTTTCCGACACATCCGGGTGATTATTCCCCATGGCCGCAGACCTGATTTCAAGAGCTTGCCGATAGAGCGGCTCAGCCTCCGTGTATTTGCCCATCCCTTGATATAGGGCGGCAAGGTTGTGGAGGCCAAGTGCCACATTTGGATGTCGGTCTCCAAGCACCGGCTTCCATATCTCGAGTGCTTGCTTGAAAAGCGTTTCGGCTTCCTGGTATCTGCCCATCTTCTTATAGACCACAGCCAGGTTTTGCATTGTGAGAGCCACATCCGGGTTCTGTTCGCCGAGACAGGCGCGCTGGATATCCAGCGCTTTTTCATATGTCTGTGAAGCGGCCTCGAACTTTCGCGTCGTGTAGTAGAGATCGGCCAGGTTGTGCAAACCCGATGCGAAGCTGGGGTGTTTTTCGCCGAAAAGGGAACGCCAGATTTCATTAGCCTGGAAATAAAAGGTTTCCGCCTTTTTATAATCGCCTATGGTCTTGTAAAGACCTGCAAGGTTGTTCAGGCCGGCGGCAACGTCGGGGCCGTTCTTTCCCGATGTCGTGATAAAGATCGCCACGGCCTGCTGATAGAACGGCTCGGCTTTGTCATAGTTTCCCATCTCTTCGTTCAACGAACCAAGGTTATTCAATGTGCGGGCGTATTGAAGGCTCTGTTCGCCAAGCGTCTTACGGGTAATCTCAAGAGACTGATTATACAGGGAATCAGCCTCCGAATACCTTCCAACAATGGCATAATACCCGGCAATGTTGCTGAGGAAGATCGCATATTCGCGTTGATTCTCTCCGGACGTCTTCCGTAAAAGCTCTTGCATCTTTATGTAGAGAGGTTCTACGTCGACGTAGTCCCCCATCGATTTGTAAAGGGAAGCCAGATTGTTCATGCAACGGATAAAAAATGCATTATCCTCTCCCGAGATGGCCCGGATTATCCCCATGGCTTGAGTGTAGAGGGCCTCGGCCTCTGCATACCTGCCGATCATCGCGTACAGCCCCGCAAGGTTATTTAGGCTTATGACAAAATCCGGGTCGTTTTCTCCCACGATCTTTCGCCGAAGATCGAGGGCCTGTTTGAAGAGCGGTTCGGCCTTGTCGTATTTTCCGGTCTCTTTGTATATCGAGGCCAGGTTGTCAAGGCTGGTTGCATACTCCGCCGTATTCTCTCCCAACGCGTTACGGCAAAACTCAACGGTATCCCGGGCCAGGGCAAGAGCTTTTTCGTAATCACCCTGACGGTAGAGCTTCACAGCCTCCGCCTGCATCTGCGAAACCTTCTGGGCCGGTGAAATGGAGACCGGCTTGCTTTCGGAATTTCCTTGAGTGCCCGGTCCACTCGGCTCACCGGCCGCATAAACCTCGGACCGAAAGACTGAATCGAAGGTCCGGCGTAAGATATTGAGAGAAGGACAGGTGGGACACTGGGACGAGACGGAGTTTGCTGGCGCTGCGTCCGGAATGCAGCCGGCAACGCAACAGATGATGAGCATGTAACGTAAGGGCGCCGGAAGAATCCGGAAAAATCGGCGAAAAGTCAGAGTCACTCGTTATCTCCAACCCGGCGTGAAGGGCAGGCCGACTACCCGCTGAGGCCATGCCCATTCGATTATGTAAGCTTCTGTAGTTCCCACAGATCTCTGTAAACGCCCGGCTGAGCGATCAATTCCTCGTGAGGTCCGGTTTGCGCAATCCCGCCCCTGTCCAAAACGATGATGTGATCTGCCCCCTTAATGGTATATAGCTGATGGGTGATGATTATGCGCGTTCGCCCGGCGAATTCCGTGCGCATTACCTCGTGAATCAGTCCAGCAATTTTCACATCGATGTTGGCCGTATATTCATCGCAAATTATGACTTCAGGGTCCTGCAGGATCAGGCGCGCCAGTGCCAGGCGCTGCTTCTCGCCTGCCGAAAGGTTTCTTCCCATGTGCCCGGCGACAAAATCAAGACCGTCGGGTCTCGCATGGATGAATTCTCTGAGTTGCGCCAGTTCGATGGCTCTGTCAAGGGCCGTCTCATCCAAAACGTTGCCTGAAGACATCACCAGGTTTTCACGAATAGAACTGTTGAAGATAAAGGGGTCTTGAGGAATAAGCCCTATCGTTTTCTTCAGCAGCTTTTCATCTATGGTTTCCAGAGACTGCTCGTTAATCAGGATTGTTCCGCCGGTGGGGTCGAGAAGCCGTAGAAGCAAGTTGAATATGGTTGTCTTCCCCGATCCGCTTTGGCCGACTATGGCCGTAATTTTCCCGCCCGGTATGGAAAACTTCAGATGCTCAAAAACCGGCTGGCCGTTAAAATCCATCGCCACATTTTCAAACCGGATGGATTTAACAGGGGAAAGCGCCACTGGAAGGATTTGTGCGCTTGAAGCGGGACGCGGGAGCTGCCGCGGGTCGGCGCTCAGCATCATTCGCAGATGCATGAAGCTTGGGGCGGTCAGCGCAACCTGCTGGAAAAACTGATACATTGTGGAGTAGATTTGCAGAAACTGTTGAAGAAACAATACATATGAGATGGTGGCGCCGATCAGAGATGCGACGGTGGATGTTTGGTTTGCAGCTTGTGCTTCCATGAGCTTGGGGACCACAACAAAAATTGGGACCGCGCTGAACAGGGTCATAAGCGAGGTTGTCGTTATGCCGCCGACCTGCCCCCAGAAGGCAATGCTCACGCCGCTGCTCTGGGATCGTTTGAGCTGCTCCTCAAACCGTTCGGCAAACCTGTCGAACCGTCCCGAAGCGATGATATCCCGAAATCCGCCGATGGTCTCGATCAACTGATCGGAAATCACCGTGAAAGCATGCCTCAGGAACTCGGAAAGGCTGTTCACTTTCCTGTTGCAGATCCCGAAGATCGGGAAAAGCACAAAACCTGCAACAAACAGCGCCAGGGTCATTGCCTTATTGATATTCATCAAGACCGCAAAGGCGACCCCACAGAATATGAACTGAGGCAGTGTTCGGTTGAACAGTTCACTGAACAATTGATCCACCGAGTACACATCCCTATGGATTCCCTGTACATAATCCCCGGCCCCCCTTCTATTCACCGACTGCATATTAAGGTGTTCGAGGCTCTTGTAAACATCATATCTTAAATTACGTAACAAAAACTCGCGTATATAGCTTCCGTAATAGTTCGATACAAGAGTAACGGCCCCTGAAACTATTATGAGCAATGATGCTAAAATGATATAAGCATATAAAGAATGTTGTGGAGATACAAATCTATTGATAATTTCCCACACTACCGCTGACTGTTTCCCAAAGTAATCAGTCAATATACGACCGAAGTCCATGAGTGGAATCAAGCTGGAAGCGGATATCAAATTGATGATGACAACCGCCGCTATTATCCGGATCAAAGGCCGCAAATATCCGGTGAAGAACAAAATATTAGAAAATTTGTCTCTAACGGACAATTGCTGCATCCGATACGTGCCCTCTGGACCATTCATTTCGGTAACCTTTATTATGCAGAAGCCAGGATACGGCAATGGGACACAAAGGATGCTGCTGTTCCCCTCCCGCTATCCTGTCTTCCGCGTTCTGCATGTTCGGCAAGACCGGTTGAACATGGCGCCTGCGTCTAGTACCAGTTATACCAGTTTGCCCAGTTAGCCCAGTTTATCCAGTACCACTGAGGCTCAACACTCTCGTCCTGGGCCTCAGCGGGCTTTTGAGCCTGCTGCTGCGCGGCCGGGGGCCCGGCTGTTATGAACTGTACCAGGATCTGCGGCGCCCCTTGAGGAGCCTGGCCCTGCTGTTGGCCCTGTTGCTGTCCCTGCTGTTGGCCCTGCTGTTGGCCCTGCTGCTGCGGTCTCGGACCAGGCTTAACACCCGCCGATTCCATCAGCTTCTTTACTTGATCGGGCGGAACCTGGTATTGACCAAGTTCATCGTCAGGAATGTCATAAAACGTTCCTTCAAGACTTCTCACAATGGCCATCACGTCCTCCTTTTTGTGGTTGTTCGGTTTCGCTTTTACGTTCACTTGGAATGAATCTACCCGCTGCGGCTAACCAAATTGCCCGCAGCACGAAAGTAGCGTTGAAATCAATCTTAAGTACCGATGGTAAACGGCAGCGGATTATATATAAGATCCTATCGCGCCGCCGCCGCTGATTATACGGTTGATATAATCCGCCTTTTCAGGATGCTCACATAGATAGGTCCACAACATTCGAGTATATTGGCACATATTCTCTCTGTAATCCTCCGATTTGTTGGATGCAGTGGTGCACCCATAACTGCAGATCTGCCGTGCGTAACAATCAAAGCAGCGAATGGTCCATGTCCCCTTATGGTGAAAACGATTGATCACACTCTTGTATTGTGCTTCGTCAATTTCCCGGCCAATGTGACCTATCAGATAGTCGGGCGTATCTGCACTGCCACAAACGGAGATGCTTCCATCCATATCCACGGAGACCATGTGCCTTCCCGCATGGCATTGCAGATTCGGGCAGCACAGCGCTTCGCTGTTTCTTCGTCCTGTGGCGAACCATGCAATTTTGCGGCATATATCGTCATTGGCGACCGATACATCGTTTTCATACATATGTTCCAGAATTTGAACGCCGCTTTCAAACATCTCCATGGGGTTCAACAGGTGATCGGTAGAACCGCGCCCCTGGGCTTCCACAAAATTTGACAAAAAGCGGGAGATGCCTTCGCTGTGATACCAATCCATGATCTGTTTCATCTTGTTGTAATTGCCGCGATGGATGACAGTCATGATACCAACGCGAATCTTGTGCTTCTTGAACAGGTGGTAGGTCTTCAAGACAGTCTTCCCGGCCTTGCGCATGATATCGTGTATTTCCGGAGGTCCGTCGCAGCTCATGGAAAAATCAACCCCCATCCGGCGCAGTTTGAGGAGGCGTTCCTCGGTCAGCAGGGTGCCATTGGTGGCTATGGGAAACTTTATTTCCTTGGAATGTTTTTGGGCCAGGTCCGAAGCATAGTGAACGATCTCCTCGATCCAATCATCGGGCATGAGCAGGGGCTCGCCTCCATGCATATTGAACCACAGTGAAGGAAAGGTTGAGTTTTCAATTAGAAGTTGTGCCGCTCTTTTCGCCGTTTCCATAGACATCTTTTTTGACGCCTTGGACAGCGAATCCACCTTGCAATACGCGCATTTCAAATTGCAGCCGTGGGTGACTTTGGCCGTCACATAAACGATTGGTCCAAAAAAATCTTCAATCCGCATGCAAAGCCCTTTCAAATTTTTCTAAACCGGCGGCTCTTGAGCCCCGTTCTTCAGTATTTTGTTGCCCGCCCTGTCAGCAGGCAACAAATGAAATTACCGCTTGAGGCAAAGGCGCATCGGAGCCGGTTGGGATTGGGTTTGTTGTGGATTGATTCCCGATGGCGGCTTTATGCCGGAGGTTTTCATTTTTTCCACAAGGTCCTCCGGGGCGATCTTATATTGTTCCAAGGTTTCATCGGGGACATCGTACAATTTTCCATCTGCGCCTCTTAATTTTGTCATGGTATTTTTCTCCGTTTAAGCCGATATTTGCAATCTTGCCCGGTGGCCGGATTTATAAGGCAATAGCGGCAATCGCGCCGGTGAGCTTCTTGCACAGCGCAAGCAGTTCGGGGGAGGTGCGGCCGATTGCAGCCACATTGTCGATTATCTCCAGCAAGTCCTTGTCCCCCGGCATGATGCTCATCCCTGAAAATTCCTCCGGAACTTCAACAGGCTTGCCTGCGAGCATCTGTTTGAGACTGCTTTCGCGAAACCGCTGCCTGATAATATGGGCGGCCAATTGTGCGAAGCTTGAGTAAGCCTCGATATCCTGCGGAGTGAAATGGTCCTCCGATATTTTGTTGACGGCCCCCAAGGTTCCTATTGCTTCATCGTTGACGATCAGCGGAGCAGCCAGAACGTTGCGATAGTCCTGTCCCAGGCGTTCATCTATGGCTTTGTACATCGGGGTGGTTGCAATAACCTGACGAGTCCTGAATGCGATTCCGTGCTGGGAATTCATCACAGGTATCTCGGAGCCGACCAGCCTGTCGGCGACAATCCCGACCGCTGCCCGAAACACGAGCATTTTCTTGTTCTCATCGTAGATGGTTACTGCCGCGCCTTCGGCTTTTACCACTGTCATTGCACACGCCAAAAGCGTGTTCAGCAATTCGTCCTCTTGCATACCCGGACTCAGGACCAGGTAGCCTGCAATCATTGCAACCTGTTTGTCGAGTCCGCTCCCGGCGGAAAACTCAGAACCCGATCCGGACGGATCGGCTTTGGAAGCTGCGAGCTTCAACTCTTTAAGCTCAGCGGACAACGATTCCATGGCCGCGGACACCTTCTCAATTCTTTGGATAATATCCATAGACACTCCTTTAGCCCCTAGCTATTGACTCGGGCCGCCAGCAACAGCGTTTTGACCTGAAAGGGTGTGAGCCCGGGGATCGAAGAAAGAAGACGCGCTACCAGGCCGGTCACATGTGGGCAGGCAATACTCGTGCAGGTGGTATTAATGTATTGATTCCCTGGAAAAGGCACATCGACGTAGACCCCTTTGGCCTCCATTTCTACAGCCTTGCCCAAGTAGAAATTGAAAGACTTGAAGTCCGGAAAGTGTTGAAAATCAACCCCTATCACAGAGGTGTAGTCACCAGGAAACCCCTGCTTTTGTCTGTTGTCGGTCGCTGCAACGAGGATCATGCCCTTATAGTAGGCTTTCTCAACCCAGTAGAGCATATCCACGATGCTGTTTCTGGACATGTTGAGGGACACCAGGCTGAGGTTCAATACATCGAGGTCATTGGCCACAGCCCACTCGATTCCGGCCATTACTTTAGAAGGGGAATTCCG
>Ga0209517_10002873_pt1 | contig 23764 bp, 17 predicted proteins | sample PeaSoiMetSII2010_FD_187695 | JGI IMG/M metagenome (GOLD analysis project Ga0209517, IMG submission 187695) | Peat soil microbial communities from Weissenstadt, Germany - SII-2010 (SPAdes) (version 2) | ecosystem: Environmental > Terrestrial > Soil > Wetlands > Peat | place: Germany... | reverse complement strand
CCACCGCACCAGGTAGTCGTAGTTGGCCTTTTCGCCTTCGCGGCTGAGGTTGGCGGCGAACGTGCCGCCCTGCTTCTGCCCGCCTTCGCCCATCGAGTGGCAGGCCATGCAGCCGCGGGTCTCGAAGGCTTCCTTGCCCTTTTCGGGGTCGCCCGGCTTCTGCTGCGGCAATGGGCCTTCGACGCCCGACTGCCAGATGAACGCCCCGATGGCGCGGATCTCGTCGTCGTCCAGGCGGAAGGTCGGCATCTTGGTGCCTTCGCGCCAGGCGTGCGGGTCCTTGAGCCACACCGGGATCCACTCCTTGTGCAGCTTCATGCGCACTTCCTTGAGGCTCGGTCCGACCTTTTTCACCTCGCGGACCAGCTCGTGGGAGCGCATGTCGAGCTGTTCCATTTTGGCGTCGAGGCCGGTGGTGCGGACCTTCAGATCGTTGGCTTCCGCGTTGAGCCTTCTGGCATCGGCGTCGCTGGTGCGCGGATTGTTGGCCTGCTGTTCCTTGAAGCCGACATCGCGCAGCCATTCGGCCTTCTGCTGCTCGAACTGACGGACCTGCTGGTTCACCGAAGCGATCTCGTCGGCCTCGCGGTCGAATCCCTCGTAGCGATGGCAGCCCATGCAGCCGCGCAGGCGGAAGATCTCGCGGCCGTCGTTGAGATTACCGGCCATCTCGGTGACGATCTCTTTCACGTGGCACTGCTGGCATCCGGCGTCGATGTTCTCCTTGTGGTGCAGCGGCCAGAGCCAGTATTTGTTGTACCCGTGCGCTTTCTCCACACTGGAGAGCGCCACGCCGTTGCCGCCGTGGCAGGGCGTGCAGCCGAACTTGTCCGGATCGTGGATCTTGAGCAGCTCCTTGTTCGGATGGCTGGTAAAAACTTCTTCACCGCCCATCGCGGCCTTGGTCAGCACCACGGGTTCGCGCGTGCCGAGATGGCAGGATTCGCAGCGGTCCACCAGGTCCACGTCTTTCACGTGGATCTGGCGGATGCGGATGTCGAAGCTGGCGAGCGAGTTCTGAACGGCGGAGATGGTTTCGGTGCTGGCGTTGGCGAGCCGGTCCGACAGATACTGGTCGCGCTGGGCGCGCAGCTCGGTGGCCTGCTTCATGACCTCGACGCGCCGCTGCAGCATCGCGGCCTTCTTATCCTTCATCTGTTGCAGAAGAGTGGCCATGTCGTCGAACTTCATGGATCGTGGCGGGTCGCCCGGCAGTTCAATCTTCTGAACCTCGTCCTTCAACTTCTGGATTTCCTGCCGCAACGAGTCCCTGTGGCTTTCGCCATTGGAGACTTCAATCTCATACGTCAGCGAACCGATGTGGGCGCGGGTTACCTGGAAGGGGTCGTTGAGCGCCAGGATCTTGGGCACCAGGCTCTCGTTGACTTCTTTATCGATCGAGGATGCTTCGGGGAGCGCCGACTTTTCCGCGGCCTGCATCTCGCGATCCAGCCGCTGGTATTCTGGCGAGCTTTTGATCTGCCGCTCGGTTGCGGCCTCACCTGTCTTGGCCGTCGCGAGATACTTCGAATAGAGCTTCTCGAACCTGCCTTCGTAGCCTTTCCAGGGGCGGATACCGTACATTTCGTCGTACAGTCCCCACGCCATGGAAAGCACCAGCAGCGCCGACCAGATGAAGAGCTGCTTGCTCAATGATGAATGGACTACCGGGTCTTTGTCTTGATCGCTCATATGTTAGGCGCCTAAATATTAAACCCCTAGATGTTGAACCAGGGCGTGACCCAAATGTACTTAATGCGGAACATCAGCCGGACCAGGATCTTCACCGGCAGCGCCAGCATGATCACCAGGAACGTCTGCATGACGACGTATTGCAGCACGCTCATGCGCTTGTAGATCTTGCGGTTGAACGCTGTCTTGGTGATCAGCTTGTGGATCAGAACGCCGGCCGCCCCGAGGTACAACCCCACCACGATGGCGCCGAAAATGATCTTGCCCAAGCGTCCCGTGATTCCGAAGATGTCCGGCAGGTCGCGGTTGACCTCGAAGATCAGGCGGTTGTGGTCCCACGTGGTGCCTGGCCAGAACCACATCCACCCAGGGCCTCGGATGAGGGTGCCGATGACGATCATGGAGACCCACAGAACGATGAAGCCGAAAATGAAGGTCAGAATGGAGAACTTCCGCTGCTTGTAGGTGTAATAGCCGTTGCCCAGCGGGTTGGTATCGATATACGGAATCACCATCAGTCCGACGATGATCAGCGATGGCATCACCACTCCGGCCATCCACGGGTCGAAGTAGACTAGCATCTCCTGCAAGCCGAGGAAATACCACGGCGCCTTCGACGGGTTCATGGTGAGGGTGGGATTGGAGGGCTCCTCGAGCGGCGCGTTCAGCGTGATGGACCACACCATCAGGATCACCGTAACGATGATGGCCGCGAGAAACTCGATGCGCAGCAGGTAGGGCCAGACGTGCACTTCGCGGGCCCAGCCGGGTTTGTAGGGCTGGACTTTGCGATGGTGGGTCTTGGCCATGGCGGGATCGCTTTCCAGTTGTTCGATCAGCCGGTCATTGGCGAAGGCTTGGCGCAGGCCGTACCAGGTGTAGAACGGAACGACGAAAAGCAGCAGCACGATCGGAACGTTGTCCGGGAGGCTGAGAATGGTCCAAAGCTGGTGTAAGTCCATAAGGGCTCCGCTAAATTCGGGGGCCGGGGGCCGGGGGCCGGGGAGAAGCACTCGCGAGCCTCTTATCCCTGGCCCCTGACCCCCGGCCCCTTGCTCATATCTTTCTCACGTCCTTAATCTCACTCTCCAGCATTACGGGCGCGGGGCCGGAGATGCCTCCGTCTTTGCGGACGCGCCAGAAATGCACCACCATGAAGGCCGACGCGATGATCGGGATCGCTACGCAGTGCCAGATGTAGGCGCGCAGCAGCGCGTTGGCATCCACGATCGATCCGCCCAACAGGCCGAATCGCACGTCGTTGAAGGGGGTCATGCCGAGTTGCGGACCGAACGGGCCGGCGTGGCCGAGAAGCGGCGTGGCGCGCGCCATGTTCGTGCCCACCGTGACCGCCCAGAAGCCGAGCTGATCGTCGGGCAGCAGGTAGCCGGTGAAGCTGAGCAGCAGCGTCAGAACCAGGAGCAGCACGCCCACCACCCAGTTGAACTCGCGTGGCTTCTTGTACGAGCCCGTCAGGAAGACCCGGAACATGTGCAGCTCCACCATGATCACCATCAGGTGGGCGCCCCAGCGGTGCATGTTGCGCAGCAGCTTGCCGAAAGGCACGTCGCTCTCCAGGTACAGAATGTCCCGGAAGGCGACGATCTTCGACGGGTGGTAGTAGAACATCAGCAGCGTGCCCGTGAACACCAGGGTGATGTAGACATAAAAGGTCATGCCGCCCATGCCCCAGGTGTAGTTGTAGGCCACCGCGTCGCGATTGACCTTCGCTGGGTGCAGGTGGAGGAAGACGTTGCTCAGTACGCCGAGGGCGCGGCTGCGCGGCGTTTCGTCGTGCTTGACGCGCAGTACCGATTTCCAAACGTCGGTCTTTTCGGGAGCCTTGATGGTCTCCTTCAATTCCTCGATGGCGCGCGCCTGCGTGGCCTTGGCACCGGCAATCACGGCTTGCAGCTTGCCGCCGCCGTTGCCCGCGCTTCCACTCCCGTTTCCACCACCGTCTGCGGGGGTGCCCGCGGATGCCGGCTTTCCGTCGTGTCCGTTGGTTTCAGCCATGTTGAGACCTCACACCCGGAGGATGGCTCCGGGGTCACCGAATTGGTTTCGATCGCCCTTGGGCCAGGAATAGAGGTGGCTCAAGTCCACCTCGATCTGGCCATCGGGAGCGAGCTCCACGTGCGCGCGATCCATGGGGCGCGGCGCCGGACCTTCGAAGTTGACGCCTTCGGGGTCGTAGCCGCTGCCGTGGCATGGGCATTTGAACTTGTTTTCACTGGCCTTCCAGTCCGGCGTGCAACCGAGATGGGTGCAGATGGCCGAGATCACGAAAATGCCCTCGGTATTGCGCACCACCCAGATGCGGTACTGATTCTGGAACTTGGTATCCACGCCGAAACCGAAGTCCGACGGATAGCCGATTTTGAAGCGGGTCTTCGGCTCGTACAGCGCGCGCGGAAAGAAGAAGCGCAGAAACATGAGAAGGTTCACGCCCAGCGTGCCGAGCACGGCCGCCATCACAAAGCGGCGCCGGCGCGCGATGACCTTGCCTTCATCGGTCTCTTCGCTTTTCGAAAAAATTACCTTGAATGTCTGCGCAAGGGACGGCTTAGACTTCGACTTCGGCGCCGCCGCCCCGGCGGGCTCTACTGTTGGATTCGCCATCTTGTCCCCATGGCCGGATTGCCGGCCCTATCTCCCTCTCTGAGTTCACCAATCGATACCACGAGACGTTAGCCGACCGAGCGACCGGCAGGGTGGCCCAAAAACTCAAGCCGAAAACTCAAGAATGATTGGCTCGTAGAACACCTGTAGCTGGAGCCTGAACCCGCACCCTGTCCTTGATCGCATCCACATCTCTGGGTTAACAGATTGTCCACTGGTTATCTTACAACGGAATTGGGCTTTGCAAGGGACCGCCCGGAAACGGTCCGAAACACCTGAAACGAAGAGAGGAATTGACCCCGAGCGGCACTACCATTCCAGCGGTATTCCTCGGCCCAGTGGATTGGGAAGAAGGGCGGGTTGTTTTCCGGCGAAGCACCAGGGCTTCAAAGGAAAAGCCCGGGACGATGACCCGGGCTTCCCAATCTACGAAGCAGGAGGAGGTGAGGCCTCATGCTCACTCTGTGGCTGAAAATCGTCACATTACAGTAGTAGTGACGGTTAGGATAAAGCTAACGATCCGTAAGGGCCGTTAACCAAATCCCGGGGCTGGGTTCCGCAACACCTGGCCCCGTAGGCCACATTATACCGCGAATCGCGCTCGAGCGAAACTGCTGGTCCGCACATCCGCACATCGCTCCATCCGGCGAGGCGCCCGAAGCACCTGAGTTTCAAAGGAAAAGCCCGGGATGACCTTCCGGGCTTCTCCATGCTCACTTTGTGGCTCAAAGTGGTGACGCTGTCCGTCACCGAAACTTTTATACCTCGAGTCGCGGGCAGAGCGAAGGCCGATTGCGCAAATGCCGAATCTGCGGAGGATCCTCGAAAAGCGTCATCCTCGTGTGCGACCCGGTAACGCCGGCGGTCTTGCCGCCGGCCGGCCCTACTTCGCCGCCGTCAACGTGAGCTTTACTGCCCCCGCCACGCGGTACCAGCTCAGTTGATAGTCGGGATTCTTCTGCTTCGTGGAGGGCCGCATGAAGTACAGGTAGCCGGCCACCGCGAGCCCGGTCTTGCCCTCCGGAAGCGCCTTGTCTTCCAGTTCTTTGCGGAGCCCGGCGGTGTCCTTGGGCAGCTTGGGCGACTGCGGATCGGCCGACGGTGCGCAACCGGCCGGATAGCGCCCCGTTCTGGGATCGCCGCCAACTCCCGGGCCGCCCCCCATCGTGGGGTCGCATCGAGGGTCGGGTCCGGCCGGACGGTCGCCCACCGCTACCGTCGTGCTGCTCGCCGTGTAAACGCCGCCCTTGCGGCCGTAGCCGCCCGACTCGTAACCGATGGTCTCCGTGTCGTAGACATGGACATTGCCTGGCAGTGGCGGCGCCTTGGTCTTCGACGCGACCGTCGGTTTCTCGCCTCCTGCAACCGACCTCGGAGTCTGCGCCGCCAGGATGGTCGGGTCCGTGCCGACCTTGAGCGTGAACTCGTCGGAGCCGAAATCGGCGGTGGTGCCGGAGTCCGGAATGACGGCAACTTCCACCACGATGTAGCCGGCATGGTTGAGGTCTTTCGAGAAAAGCTTCTTCACCTGCTCCGCGGGCACCACGGTGGCGGCCAGCGTCACGCCATTCGAGCTCGCCTGCGCGGCATAATCGGCGGCCGCGCGGGGAGGAATGCCGGGCTGGTCACCGGCCGACAACACGACTGCGGCGAGCAAAGAGAGCAGCGCAACGTGCGATCTCATACGGCACCTCGCTTCCATTTTATACGCACTGCTGGGGCAGCCGGTTTCCTCGGCGAGCCGCTACAAGACTGCCCAGCCGCTAAAACGCTGCCCAGCCGCTACAATAAGGTGACGTGCCACTCATCTGCTATCTGGACGCATTCTCGGGAGTCAGCGGCGACATGCTGGTCGGCGCGCTGACCGATGCCGGCGCCGACCGGAAGGCCATCATCGACGCCATCTCCTCGCTCGAAACCGGCGCCACTGTCTCGTTCGAGAAGGTGAAACGCTGCGGCATCGCCGCCACCAAGTATCATGTTCAAGTGCAGGAGCAGCATGCCCACCGCCACCTGTCGCACATCGTCAAGATGATCGAAAACGCCGGCCTGCCGGCGCGGGCCAAGAAGGATGCCGTGGCTGTGTTCCGCCGTCTGGGCGAGGCCGAAGCGGAAGTTCACCAGGTGCCCATCGAGAAGGTGCACTTCCACGAGGTCGGCGCAGCCGATTCCATCGCCGATATCGTGGGCGCGTGCGTGGCCTTCTCCCAACTGGAGATCGATACCATTGTCTGCTCGCCGCTCAACGTGGGCAGCGGCACGGTCCAGACCGAGCACGGCATGCTGCCGGTGCCCGCTCCCGCCACCGCGAAGCTGCTGGCCAACGCGCCGGTCTATTCCCGCGGTCCGGCTGTGGAGTTGACCACGCCCACGGGCGCCGCCGTCGTCTCCACGCTGGCGAAATCTTTCGGCCTGCTGCCGCCCATGACCCTGGTGCGAACCGGATACGGCGCGGGCGGCCACGATTTTCCGGAACAGGCCAACGTGCTGCGCGTCATGCTCGGAGATGCGCCCCGCGCCGATGAGGCCGTCGCGGTCTCCGTCATCGAAGCCAATATCGACGACCTCAATCCGCAGGTGCTGGCCTACGCCACCGAGCGGCTGCTTGATGCCGGAGCGCTGGATGTCACGCTCGAACCCCTCATCATGAAGAAGGGCCGGCCCGGCAACCTGCTCCGCATCATCGCCCGGCTGGAACATCGCGAGCAGTTGGCGCAGATCGTCTTCGTCGAGACCTCCACGCTGGGCCTGCGCATCTACGCCGCCGAGCGCCGCGTCCAGACGCGTTCCTGGACCGAAGTCGAAACCAGGTACGGAGTCGTCCGCGTGAAACTCTCGGGCGACGGCCACTACGCTCCCGAATACGAGGATTGCCGTAGGCTGGCGCTCGAATCCGGCGTGGCCTTGAAACACGTCATCGCGGAAGCCAATTACGCATACCTCAACCGATCGAGATGAAATACTACCTGACCACCCCCATCTACTACGTCAACGCCGCGCCCCACATCGGCCACGCCTACACCACCATCGTCGCGGACCTGTGGCGGCGCTTCAAGCGCATGCAGGGATATGAGGCCGTGCTGACCACCGGTTCCGACGAGCACGGCGTGAATGTGGAGCGCGCCGCCGAGCGCGCCGGCAAGACGCCCAAGGAATTCTGCGACGTGATCGCGGCCGAGTTCGAGCGGCAGTGGCAACTGCTCGGCCTCCAGATCGACCATTTCCAGCGCACCACCAACGCCAATCACGCCCGCGTGGTAAACGACCTGTTCAAGCGCTGCCGGGACAACGGCTTCATCTACAAAGGCTCCTACACCGGCCAGTACTGTATCTTCGACAATCTCTACGTCAACGACGCCAAGCCCAGCGACCCGTGCCCCGATTGCGGGCGGCCGACCGAAACCATCACCGAGGAGAATTTCTTCTTCAAACTTTCGGCATTCGCCGGCCGGCTGCTGGAGCTTTACGAGTCGCAGCCCGAGTTCATCCAGCCGGAAACGCGCCGCAACGAAGTGATGTCGTTCGTGCGCCAGGGCCTCAACGATCTGTCGATCACGCGGACGAATATCAAGTGGGGCATCCCCGTTCAAGGCGAGGCGCCTCACGTATTTTACGTGTGGTTCGACGCGCTCGCCACCTACATCAGCGCGGTGGATGGCATAAAGTCCTCGGAGGGCGAGGAACTTTGGCCGGCCGACCTGCACCTCATCGGCAAGGAGATCGTGCGCTTCCATGCGGTCTTCTGGCCGGCGTTCCTGATGGCGGCGGGGATGGAGCTGCCGAAACGCATCTTCGCGCACGGCTGGCTGCTGTTCGAAGAAAGCAAGATGAGCAAGTCGCGCGGCAATATCGTGCGCTCCGAACCCATCCGCCAGGTGATGGGCGCCGACGCGCTGCGTTATTTCCTGCTGCGCGAGGTGGTGTTTGGCCAGGATGGCAGCTTCAGCTACGACGCCCTGGTGGGTCGCTATAATTCCGACCTCGCCAACGGCCTGGGCAATCTCGCCAGCCGCACCCTCACCATGATCAATCAGTATCGCGGCGGCGCGATTCCGGAAGGCACCGAGCCGGAGATCGCGGCCCTGGCGAACGATACCATCCAGGCTTTCCAGGATGCCTTCGAACGCTTCGAGTTTTCCAAAGGCCTGGAAGCCGTGTGGGCACTGATTTCCGCGGTGGACAAGTTCATCGTGAAGTGGGCGCCGTGGAAGCTGGCGCGGCAGCTTGAAGACAGCAGCGCGCAGGAGCAGTTGAGCACCACGCTCTATACCGCAGCCGAAGCGCTGCGCATCGCGGCGGCGCTGCTCTATCCCGTGCTGCCGCAATCGACACCCAAGATCTGGGCGCAGCTCGGCATGCCGGAGCCCATCGAATCGGTGCGCTACGACACGCTGGGATGGGGCGGCTTGAAGCCCGGCCAGACCGTCGGCGAAGTCACCGGCGTCTTCCCACGCATCGACCTCAAAGAGGCGGTGGCCAACATGCGCGCTCTGGAGGACCAGGCCACCGCCGAGCAAGCGGTGTTGATGGGAAAGAAGCCCGCCGAGCCGGCGGCGCAGGCCTCCGAACCCGCCAAAATCACCATCGACGACTTCCTCAAAGTGGATATGCGGGTCGGCCTCGTCCTCACCGCCGAGCGCGTCAAAGGCTCCGACAAGCTGGTGCACATCACCGTCGATATCGGCGAGCCCGAGCCGCGTACCCTCGTGGCCGGCATCGCCGAGGCCTACACACCGTCGGAACTGGTGAACCGCAAAGTAGTGATCGTGGCCAACCTTCAGCCGCGCAAGCTGAAGGGCATCACGTCCAACGGCATGATCGTCGCCGCATCGGTAGGCGACGGCAAGCCCGTGCTCGCGGGCTTCCACGAGGACATCCCGGTGGGGGCGCGCCTCAAGTGAGCCCTGCGTGAGAGGAATTGTCGATTCTCATTGCCACCTGGATGATTCCAAGTTCGACCCTGACCGCGAGCAGGTGATCGAGCGCGCGCTCGCCGCCGGAGTCGAGCGCCTGATGGCGATCGGCACCGGCGACGGGCCGCCGGACCTCGAGACCGCCATCCGGCTGGCCGATCGCTATCCCATCGTCTTCGCCACTATCGGAGTCCATCCGCACGACGCATCCAAAGCCGTGCCCGACACCTTCGTGCGATTGCAGGAGCTGGCCGCGCATCCGAAGGTGTTGGCCATCGGAGAAATCGGCCTCGATTACCATTACGATTTCTCGCCGCGCGAGGTGCAGCGGCAGGTATTCGAGCGGCAGTTGGAGATCGCCGGCGAAACCGGGAAGCCCATCGTGATCCACACTCGCGAAGCCTGGCCGGAAACCATCGCGCTGCTCAGTGGGACGGGCCTCCCGGCCTGTCCAGGCATCATGCACTGTTTCACCGGCGACGAACAACAGGCACGCGAAGCGCTCGACCTCGGCTTTCATCTCAGCTTCGGCGGTGTCCTCACCTTTCCCAAGGCGGAAGCGGTGCGCCAGGCGGCGCGAATCACCCCCGACGACCGCCTGCTCGTGGAGACCGATTGCCCCTATCTGGCGCCCGTGCCGCATCGCGGCAAACGCAACGAGCCGGCATTTCTAGTGGAGACCCTGCGGCGCCTGGCCGAACTCCGAGGACGCACTCCCGAAGAAATCGCTGATCTGACGACGCGTAATTTCGAGCGCCTCTGCGGTTTGGCCGTTTCACCCTGACCAAACTCCTCCGCCCAAAGCCACCCCTCGGCTGCCCTCTTCTCGGCTCCCTCGGCGCGCGAACCACGTAACGAAACGAGGCCCGCCACTTCATCGAACTCTCTTTTCCTCTCTTTCTCGGCGCCTCTGCGTCTCTGCGGTGAACTTGGTCTTTTCCTGGTAAACTGGTTAACTTACATGAATTTAGGCAAGCTGAGGCAGGCCCTCACCACCCGCGAGATCTTCGACCTCATCCAGGACGATCTGGAGCAGGTCGAAAAGAAGATCACCGTGGAGTCGGTGGCGTCGGTGGATGCCGTCACCGCCATCGGGCAGTATCTCCAGTCGAGCGGCGGGAAACGGCTTCGCCCGGCGCTGCTGTTGCTCTCCTCCCGGCTGGCCGGGCCGGACGGACACTCGCGCTCCACCGCCATCCAACTGGGCGCGGTGGTCGAGTTGATTCACGCCGCCACCTTGGTGCACGACGATGTGATCGACGACGCCGAGACGCGCCGCGGCCGCCCCTCCACCAACGTAAAGTGGGGCAATCACACCTGCGTGCTGGCGGGGGACTGGCTCTACATGCAGGCCTTCCAGATCGCCCTCCGCGAGCGCAGCTTTCCGATTCTGGAGCTGCTGATCGGCCTCACGCAAATGATGGTCGAGGGCGAACTGCTGCAGCTCGAGCGCATCGGCCGCATCGACGTCAGCGAGGCCGACTGCATGGAACTGGTGGACCGCAAGACCGCGTGCCTTTTTTCCGTGTGTGCGCGGTTGGGCGCCCTAGCCGCGCAGGCCGATGCCCACACCCAGGAGAAGCTATCCGAATACGCCTGGAATCTGGGCATGGCGTTTCAGTTGATCGACGACATGCTGGACTTCACGGCGCGCGAGAAGGTCCTCGGCAAGCCCGTGGGCAACGATCTTCGCGAAGGTAAGGTGACGCTGCCGCTGGTTTACGCGCTCGAATGTGCCTCGCCCGCGGAGCGTCGGCTGGTGGAAAAGATCCTCGATCAGCGCAACTACGACGAAGTGCCGTTCGCCCGCATCCTCGCGCTGCTTGAACAGCACCGCGGCATCGAGCGGGTCAAGGACCGCGCGCAGTCCTTCACTGACAAAGCCCGCCAGATCATCTCTGAGTTCCCCGAGTCCCCACACCAGCGCGCCTTGCTGACGGTAACGGAGCTGGTCACCGAACGCGACCATTAAGCCGCAGCCGGCCGCTCTACTATTTATCCTTCTTCACCGCTGGGCCCTTATCCTTCAGCGGCTGGCCCTGCTCCGGCTCTTCTACACTGCGGTTTCGATTGGAATTCGTGACACTTGGATGAATCGCCTCTGTGCGGGCCTGCCGGGCAGCGGCCAGATCCTTGTACCGCTCAAAGGCGATCGCGCGCTGCATATCGTCACTCATGGCGGGCTGCTTCTTCGGTGTCGCGCCGTACACCAGCGGCGCCACCAGCACACCAGTGCCAATCAATCCGGCCAGGAACCAGGTGTTCATGAGGTTACCTCCTGCCGTTAGCCCATGCACCGCGTGGGCCAGCGTGCGGAAGCTAACTCATCTCAGGCAGTCGCCTCGGCCACTGAGGGGTAAAGGGTCAGAAGTTTGTCCACGCCGGTCATGGTGAACAACCTCTTGATTCTGGGACTGGCGCCGGCCACCCGCAGATCGGCGCCGGCCTTCTTGATCTGCGTCAAGCACGACACAATTGTGCCGATGCCGGAGCTATCGACGTATTCCAGGGTGGAGACGTCGAATACGAACCTCGTCTGCCCTCCCTTCAGCAAATCGCTTACGACCGTTTCCAGCCGCTCCGCCTCGCGCCCGAAAACCAGTCTGCCGGATATCGTGATCACCGCGATCCGGCCTTCCGTCTGTTTTGACTCAATCGGCATCGCTATACAGCATACACCAGGAATGCGGGTAAACTTTGCCCGGTACCGCGCGCCTATGGTAGCGTTTGGTATTCCATGAACCCGCCGGCTGCCGAAAAGCTTCATGCCTCTCTCGCTCAGGGGAACTGGGATCGCGCCCTCGCGCAACTCCAACGCCTCGATCCCGCCGTGGCTGCGGACCTCTTCATGAGCATCCCCTTCGAAGAGCAGCAGGTCCTCTTCCGCCAGATGCCGGTCGATTTCGCCGCTAAGCTGGCCGGCCTCTTCCCCTACTACCACACCTATGTCCTGCTGCACTCGCGGCCGGTGGACGAGCTGAATGCCATCGTCGATCAGATGAGCCCCGACGCGCGCATGCAGTTCATCGACGAGCTGCCCGCCAAAGCCTGGCAGCGCCTGATGGACGAACTGCAGGCGCCTCGCGAAACCGGCGCCGCGGCCGTTCCGGAAGCGGCCGTGCCGGCCATTCCGCACGCCCCTTCCGAAGCACCCATCATCGAGGCACGGCACATCGAAAAGCGGTTCCAACGGCCGGACGGCACTTCGATTCAAGTCATCGCTCCCACCGACCTGTCCGTCGAGCCCGGAATCATCATCGCCCTCCTGGGCCCATCCGGCTCCGGCAAATCGACGCTGCTGCGAATGCTCACGGGCCTCGCGCCAACCTCCGCCGGGGAGGTTCTCTGGCACGGGAAACCGGTAGCCGAATGCGCTCCCAACGTGGCCATCGTGTTCCAGAGTTTCGCGCTTTTCCCCTGGCTGACCGTGCTGGAAAACGTGGAAGTCCCGCTGCTGGCGCGAGCGATGGAGCATCCCGATCGCCACCGCCGGGCCATCCGGTCGCTGGCCTCGGTGGGGTTGAGCGGTTTCGAAAACGCCTACCCCAAAGAGCTTTCCGGGGGCATGAAGCAGCGTGTCGGATTCGCGCGCGCCCTGGCGGTAGAGCCCGAGATCCTGTTCATGGACGAGCCGTTCTCCGCCCTCGATGTGCTCACCGCCGAGAACCTCCGCGGTGAGCTTCTGGAGTTGTGGATCGGAAAGAAAATCCCCACGCGGAGCATTTTCCTGGTCACGCACAACATCGAAGAAGCCGTGCTGCTGGCGGACCGCATCATCGTTCTGGGGCGAAACCCGGCCAAGATCCGCGCCGATTTCCGGGTTCCACTCGCGCAACCGCGAGAGCGCAATTCCGCGGAGTTTCTTCTGTACGTGGACTACATCTACAAGTTGATGACCCAGCCCCAGCTCGAAGCCGGCCCGCCCACTCCCGGCCGCGAAACCAAAATGCCTTACCAGGTGCTGCCGCACGCCCGCCGGGGCACCATCGCGGGACTGCTCGAGCTCCTCAACGATCGCGGCGGCAAGGAAGACCTGTACCGCATCGCCGACGAGCTTCACCTGGAAGTAGACGATCTGCTGCCCATCGTGGAGGCCGGGGTGCTGCTGGCCTTCGCCAAATCGGACAAGGGCGACGTGGAGATCACGCCCGAAGGAAAGGCGTTCGCCGAGGCGGATATCTCGACCCGTAAGCACCTGTTCCGCGACGCGGCCCTCAGCCACGTCACCCTGCTTCAGCAGATGCACAGCGCGCTGGCGAACAAGTCGGACCACAGCATGTCGCTCGAGTTCTTCCGCGACCTTCTGCAAGAACATTTCCCGGATGCCGAGGTCCAACGCCAGATCGAGACGGCGTTGAATTGGGGCCGGTACGCCGACCTCTTCACGTACCATGCCGATAGCGACAAGCTGTCGCTGGACGAGCTCGGTGTCGGAGCGCTGGAACACTGATGGCGCCGCAACCCGAAAGGCCCATTGCCGGCTTGCTGCGCGACCTGCCCATTATCCTCGCCGGGATGGCGCTGTTCTATGCCCTGCTGTCGTTGACCCGCTACTGGACGGGACCGGTCAATGCCCAACCCGAGATTCATCTCCAGCCGAGCGCCTTGCCCAAGTATGCGCTTTTCTCGCTCGCGCGAATCACCGTGGCGTACTTGATCAGCCTGATCGTCACGCTGGTCTACGGATACGTGGCCGCGCACAATGCCCGCGCCGAGCGGTTCCTGATTCCGCTGCTGGACACGCTGCAATCCATCCCGGTTCTCAGCTTTCTTCCGGGCGTGATGGTGGCGATGGTCACCCTCATCCCCACCAGGCAACTGGGCGTGGAGCTCGGGTCTATCCTGCTGATCTTCACCGGGCAGGTGTGGAACATGACGTTCAGCGTCTATTCCTCGATCAAGAGCATCCCGCGCGAGCTGCTGGAGGCTTCTCAAGTCTATCGCCTGAGCTGGTGGCAGCAGTTTGTGCAACTGGAGCTGCCGTACTCCGCCATCGGCCTGGTGTGGAACTCCATGATGTCGGTCGCCGGCGGATGGTTTTTCCTGATGGCCTGCGAGATGTTCGTCCTGGGGAACCGCGACCTTCGCCTGCCCGGACTGGGCTCGTACCTGCAGACCGCGGGCAATGAGGGAAACACGCGCGCCATCCTCTGGGGAGTGTTCGCCATGGTGGCGGTGATCGTGCTCATGGACCAGCTCATCTGGCGCCCCATCATCGCCTGGAGCCAGAAGTTCAAGATGGAGCAGGTGGAGGCGCTTCAGGTGCCGCGCTCGCCGATTCTCGATCTGCTGCGCCGCTCGAGAGCTATCTCGACCGCCGCGGCGGTCACCGTGACGCCCGCGCGCGAAGCCCTGGCGCTCTACTTCTCGCGGCGGCACCTAGCGCCCCGAAGGATTCGCGCCGCTCACAAATTCCCGTTGGCGCGGGTCCTCGGGATCGCCGCATTGCTCGGCCTGCTGTACGCCGTAGTCCAGATGCTGATCGTGCTCGGCCGGCTTACGCTCCCGGACCTCCGCGCCATCCTGCTGGGCACCGGCGCGACCTTCCTCCGCGTGGAGCTGGCCCTGGTGCTGGCCGGTCTCTGGACCATCCCGGTGGGCGTGTACATCGGCCTGCGGCCCAAACTCGCCGCATTTGCGCAGCCCATTGCGCAGGTTGCCGCATCCGTGCCGGCGACGGCCCTGTTCCCCATCGTGCTGCTCTTTCTCATCCGGGTGGGAGGCGGGATCGGCATCGGCTCCATCGTCCTGTTGCTGCTCGGCACGCAATGGTACCTCCTGTTCAACGTCATCGCCGGCGCCAGTTCGATTCCCACCGATTTGAAAGAGGTCTGCGACGTCTTCCATATGAGCCGGGCGGAACATTGGCGGCGGCTCTTCCTGCCTGCCATTTTTCCCTACCTGCTGACCGGTTTCATCACCGCGTCCGGCGGCGCGTGGAATGCCAGCATCGTGGCGGAGTACTTCCACTTCCAAGGACGGACGATTACCACCACGGGCCTCGGCGCCGTGATCAGCCGCGCTACCGACAGCAGCAACTTCTCGCTGCTGCTCGGCGCGACGGTGATGATGGCGGCGTTGGTCGTGACCATCAATCGCCTGTTGTGGCGCCGCCTCTACGTGCTGGCTTCGACCAAGTACAAGCTGGAGACCTAATGAAGGACGCCATCCTCGCCGCTTATCAACGCATCCAGCCCCTCGTGCGCGAAACGCCGCTCGAAGAAGCAGCCGCCCTCGGCGCCGATTCGGGCGCCCACGTCTTCCTGAAGCTCGAACACCTCCAGCACACCGGCTCGTTCAAGTTTCGCGGCGCCTCAAACAAGATCGCCCTTCTGACTCCGGAACAGGCGGCCGCCGGCGTCATCGCCGCCTCCAACGGCAATCACGGCCTCGGTGTGGCGGCCGCGGCACGGGCGCGGGGTATCGCGGCTGAGGTCTACGTCTCCTCGCAAGTTTCTCCGGCCAAGGCGCAGCGCATCGAACGGCACGGAGCCCGCATCCGCCTGGCGGGAGACGATCCGCTTACCGCCGAGCTAGCCGCGCGCCGGGCCGCGGAGGCATCCGGCAAGGTCTTCATCTCGCCCTACAACGACATCGATGTCGTCGCGGGGCAAGGCACCATTGGCGTCGAACTCGATCGCCAACTCGGGCGCATCGATGCGGTCTTCGTGGCAGTGGGCGGCGGCGGACTCATGGGCGGAATCGGCGCCTATCTGAAATCGGTCTCGCCTGAAACCGAGATTGTGGGATGCTGGCCCGAGAATTCCCCGGTGCTCCACCAATGCCTCCAGGCCGGGCGCATCGTGGACGTCGCGGAACAGCCCACCCTCTCCGAAAGCACGTCGGGCGGCCTGGAACCGGAATCGGTAACGCTGGACATCTGCCGCGGCGCGATCGATCGCAGCGTGCTGGTCTCCGAAGCCGGGATTCTCCACGCCATGCGCCTGATCGTGGAAACCGAGCACTGGCTCATCGAGGGAGCCGCCGGGGTCGCGGTGGCCGCGTTCCAGAAGGAAGCGCGCCGCTACGAAGGCAAGAACGCGGTCATCGTTCTATGCGGCCGCAATCTCTCGCCTGAGGTCTTGCACCGGCTGGCCTTCTGAAAGGCCGCCGTTACTCGTATCGCAAGGCTTCCATCGGATCCACCCGCGCCGCACGCCGCGCCGGCACATAGGCGGCCAGCAGTCCGGCGGCGAGCATCGCCACCACACCGAAAGCTATGGTCGCCGTGTCTCCGGCCGAGAGGTCGGGGATGGCCCCGGCGGCCAGCCGCTCAGCGCCTATCGAGATGGGGGTACCGATCCCGAGACCGGCCACCACCATCAGGAGCGCTTCCCGCAGCACCAGGCGGATCACGTCGATGCGGTTCGCTCCAATGGCCATCCGGATACCGATTTCGTTGGTGCGGCGGGCCACAGTGTACGCCAGCAGTCCGTACAGACCGATCGCCGCCAGCAGCGATCCCAGCGCGCCGAACAGGCTGGAGAGCATGGCGATCAGCCGCTCCTGCACGATGGATGCGTCGATGTGCTCGGCCAGCGTGGTGACCTTGCCCACGAGAACGGTCTTCAGCAGAGCGCGCACCTCGCGCCGCACGGACGGAACGATTTGCACCGGGGGCACCGCGGTGCGGATGACGAACTGCGAGGCCGGGCCGGTCTGCTGGAACGTGGCGAGGTACGCGGTCGCCGGCGTCGCCTCGCGGATTTCCATATACTTCGCGTCGCCCACCACTCCAACGATTTCGTACGGCTGGTCAACCCCAGACAGACTGACCTGCCGGCCTAGCGGATTGGCGGCGCCAAAGGCTTCGCGCGCCATGGTCTGATTGATGATGACGACGTGGGGCGAGGCCGTCCGATCCTGGAAATTGAAATCGCGGCCGGCCATGAGCGGCATGTCCATGGTTTCGAAGTAGCGCGGCGCAACCCAATTCCTCCACACATGCAGGCGGACAGGCGACCCTTTCACCGAAGCGGTGCCATCCGACCCGCCGCCCGACATTGGAGGCATCCAGACAATGCTCGCCGAGCGGACACCGGGAAGCCTTTCCAGGCGCGCCAGTAGCCGTTCGTAGTCGCGTGAAAGTCGATCGTCCTGGTAGCCGCTGTGCGACGGGTCTAGCGAGACCATCAGCACACGGTCGCGGTTGATCCCGATGTTCCGGTTCTCCAAGTTCGCCAGGTTGCGCACGAACATCCCGGCGGCGGTGAGCAGTACAACCGAGAACGCCACCTGGGAAACGATCAGGCTCTTGCCGAAAAGCCGGCGCGTCCTCGTCTCGCCGCCGCGGCCCGAGTCCCTAAGGGGCAGCGCCCGCAAGGCCGGGACCAGCCCGAACAACACGCCCGTGAGCAAGGCCACCGCAACCGTGAACAGCAGCACGCCCAGCGCGGCAGCGACCGCGGAGAGCAGCAGCGATTCGGTCAGCAACTGCCGCACCAGTCGAAAGCGTCTCGCGCCGAGCGAGATCCGCAGCGCCATTTCGCGCCGGCGCGCGGCCCCGCGTGCCAGCAGCATGCCGGCAACGTTGGCGCAGGCAATCAGCAGCAGCAGCCCGACGATCGCCATCAGCACCAGCAGCGGCTTCGAGAACTGGTCGCGCAGCCGCGAAAGCCCCGCGCCGGCCGACGCCACGTCGATGCTCCAATCGGGGACCGTGGCCTCGTGCCGATCGGCTGCTTCGATCTCCAGCGTCCTGCGGAACAGGACATTCATCTCGGCGTGGGCTTGTTCTATCGAGACGCCGGGCTTCATTCGTCCGATCAATTGCAGCCACTTGTACCCGGCGTTGCTGGTATAGCTCGTGCGGTGGATCAACGGCTCCATCGCCAGCGGCACGAAGATGTCTTCGGTCCATCCGACCTGTGTGCCGAAGAACTCCGGCGGTGCGACCCCGATCACCGTGGCGGGCACATTCTCTACCGTGACCTTCTTTCCGACGATGCCGGGGTCGCGGCCCAGGCGGTTCTCCCAAAAACGCCCAGCTCAACACGGCCACGTGAGCCGGAAAACCCATGCGATCGTCTTCAGCTTCGATGAGCCGCCCCATGGCCGGCCGGATTCCCAGGGTGGAAAAGAAGTTGCCGGTAACGTACTGCCCCTCGATCTTCTCCGCGTCCAGGCCTTCCACCCGTGTGTAGAGGCGATCCCGTTCTCTGTAGGAGGCCGTTAATGCGGACACCGTCTGGCCGTGGTCGCGCAGATACGAATACGTCTGCCACGAAAACGAGTTGAAGTGGCCTTTGTCGCGGTGGGTCAGCAATTCCACCAGGCTTTCCGGTTCCTTCACCGGAAGCGAGCGCAGCATCAGCACGTCGATGAGGCTGAAGATCGCGGTGTTGGCGCCGATGCCCAGCGCCAGCGAGAGCACGGCCACGGCTGTAAAGCCAGGACTCCGTCGCATGGTGCGCAGGCCGTAGCGCAGATCTTGCAGCAGCCTTTCGAACGAATTCCATCCCCACATTTCGCGCGTGACCTCCTTGACCAGAGCGGCGCTGCCGAACTCGCGGCGGGCGGCCGCTTCGGCAGCTTGCGGCGACTCGCCGCGTTCGATCCGGTCTTGCCGCGCCATGGCGAGGTGCGCACGGATCTCTTCGTCCAACTCGTCGTCCCGCCGGCTCATGCCTGCCCCTCGCTTTCACCCGGATTCATCAGGCCGGCAATCGCAGCGCTCATGCGGCTCCAGCGGCTGTACTCGCTCGTGAGCTGCTTTTTACCGGCCGCCGTGAGCTGGTAGTACTTGGCGCGCTGGTTGTGCTCGGAATTGCGCCACTCGGACTTGATCCAACCCTGCTTCTCCAGCCGATGGAGGGCCGGATACAGCGATCCGGTTTCGACCTGCAGCACATCGCCCGAGCCGGCGCGGATGGCCTGCCCGATACCGTAGCCATGCTGGGCGCCCCAACTCAACGTCTGGAGGATCAGCATGTCCAGGGTCCCCTGGAGAAGCTCGATGCGGTTCTGGTAACGTTCGTGTTTCGCCATGGCTGTAGATATTCTACGTCATTGGGTGTAGGATGTCTACGGCCAGGCGCTACTCGTGGCGCAGCGCTTCCACCGGGTCCACCCGCAGGGCCCGCACCGCCGGAGACAACGTGGCCGCCAACGCCACCGCGGCCAATACGGCCCCCACTACGACGAAGTTCATCAAATCCGCCGGCCGCACTTCCGGTGAGAGAAACCGGGCCAGCGGCCGGACCGCGAACACTGCCAGCGCCATCCCGATCCCGATCCCGGCCGCGGACAGCACCGCGGATTGTCGAAGTACCAGCCGTAGGATGCCCGCCGGCGTCGCGCCCAGCGCCACCCGCAAACCGATCTCGCGAATGCGCCGGCTCACCGAGTACAGCAAAACGCCATACAGGCCAACCGACGCCAGCAGCAGGCCGAGCATTCCCATGGACCCGAGGATGGCAGCGCCCACGCGGCTGGGCAACATGGCGAACACCAGCGCTTTGGACATGGGCTTGATCTCGAGCGAAGCGGTCGGATCGAGTTGGCCGAGCGACGTGTTGATGCCCGGGATCAGGGGCTCCGGCCGGCCGGTGGCACGCACCAAAAAGTGCAGGTCCGCTACGGGGCCGGGGGATTGATCATAGGGCTCGTAATACGCCAGCGCGTTCTCTTCCCCCAGCGAGAAGTACTTACTGTTCTTCGCGACTCCGGCGACCAGGATGGTTTCGCCTTGGCCAAACCGCACGAAGTGGCGGGCCGGGTCAACCGCGCCGAAGACCCTGCGCGCCAGATTCTGGTTGAGAATGGCGACGCGCGGCGCGCCTTTGCGGTCCGCCGGCAGGAACTCGCGGCCTGTCACGATGGGGATTTGCATTGCCTGGAAGTAGCCCGGGCCAACGTAGTTTATGTGAAACTCGACGTGCAACCCGCGGGAATTGAGGTCGGTGGAGACCTCGGTGCCTCTTCTCATGTTGTTGTTCAGCGGCACTACGCGGGCTATGGCAGCGGTCTCGACACCGGGCAAACTGCGCAGCCGTTCGACGGCCGCATCCACCAGCCCGCGCGTCTTTGCCGGGTCGCGATACGATTCCGGCACCAGGCGCATGTAGGCCCAGACCGTATGTTCGATATCGAAGCCCGGACTCATGGCGGACGCATTCACCAGGTTGCGCAGGAAGAGGAAACCGGCGCACAGCAGCACGATCGACGCCGCGAGCTGCCCGACAACCAGCACGTTGCGGAGTGTCCAGACGTGACGGCCCAGTTGGTGTTCACCGTGCTTCAACATGGCGCTGATACCCACGCCGGTGCCCTTGACCGCCGGCGCCAGGCTGGCCGCGAGACTGCAAACCAATGCAACCGCTGCGGCGTAGGCCAGCAGTCTCCAGTCCGGCTGGATCAGGAATTGAATCGGGATGGGCAGTGGCAGTTGGATGCGGCTCAAAAGCGTCGTGAGCCCGATGTTGATTGCCAGACCGGCGCCCGTCCCGCAGGCGGACAGCAGCAGGCTCTCGGCCAGCAGTTGCCGCACGATGCGGCCGCGCCCCGCGCCGATGGAAAGCCGCACGGCCAGCTCGTGGGACCGGCTGGAAGCGCGCGCCAACAGCAGGCTGGCCACGTTGGCGCAGGCAATCAGCAACACCAGCCCGACCACCACCATCAAAACGGCGAAGAATCCGGCGACCGGCCGCATCAATTCGTGCTCCGTATCGATGCGCTCGATACCGGAAACCGCCGAGACGTGGAGGTTGTTGGCCCATTTGTGGTTGCCGTCCGGGTACGCGCGGTCGAGCTCCTGGCAGGCCGGCTTCAGGCGCGACAGCGCTGCCAAGCGCGTAGTTCCGGGCTCGAGACGCGCGTAAAGGGTGACGTAAGTCTTCGGGTCCGTCACAGGCGCGTAGAGGTCGGGAGAGAAACCGAATCCGGTCACGGTGCGATGGTCGCGAGGCAGCACAGCGGAGACGGTGTCGATGCGGCCGTCCAGCAGCAGTTTGCGTCCGATGACGTCGGGAGCGCCGCCGAGCCGCCGCTGCCAGAATCCGTAAGTGAGCACCACACGATCGGAATCGCCCGGCTGAATCGGCCGTCCCAAGGCCACCGGGATGCCAGTGACGTCGAAGAAATTGTCCGTGACCCGGACCACCGAGAGACGGTAGGTGTTGTCGCTATCGCGCCAGTTGGTCTCCATCTCTTCGTTCTCGCCGGCCAGTCCCGGGAAGGTGTGGGCATCGCGGAGGAACTCGTATTCCCGCACGGGCGAGGCGCTGTTGCCACCGATATCGACCCGAACCAAGCTGTACGGATCGCGCACCGAAGGCTGGCTGAACAGCACCTCCGCGGCGATGCTGAAGATGGTGGTGTTGGCGCCGATCCCCAGCGCCAGGCAGGCGATGGCGGTGGCGGCGAATGCCGGGTTGCGGCGGAACGCACGGGCGGCGTAATGCAGATCGGCGGCCAGGTCTTCGAGCCAGCGGAACTGCCAGGCTGAGCGGGTCTCTTCGGCCATGCGTGCGGGCGATCCGAATTCGCGGCGGGCTTGTGCCAGGGCGGTGGGGCGTGGCATGCCGGCGCGCGCGAGTTCATCGGCGCGGGTTTCGATATGAAATTCCACTTCGGTGTCGAGGTCGGCGTCGAAACGCGAACGGCGGCCGAGGTAGGCAAGGCGGCGGAGTGTTTCTTTCCAGAGTGACATCGACGATCTCCTACGCGGTGCGCATGACCAGTTGGATGGCGCGCACCAGGCGGTCGAACTCTTCGGCTTCGTGATCCAGTTGTTTGCGGCCTTCCGGAGTCAGCCGGTAGAACCGCGCCTTGCGGTGGTTCTCGGAAATACCCCACTCGGCCTCGAGCCACCCCTTGACAAGCATGCGGTTGAGCGCCGGGTAGAGCGACCCGTCTTCAATGACGAGGCCCTGGTGCGATGTTTCCTTCACGCGTTTGGCGATGGCGTAGCCATGCAGCGGTCCTCCGCTCAGCGTGCGGAGGATCAACATATAGAGGGTGCCAGGCAACAGCTCTGGAATGGTGCGTTCTCCCATAGTTTCCCCTGTCCAGACTATCCATACGCTGGACTAGGGAGGAAAGTTGCAGATTTCTATTAGCCGGGGCCGGGAGCGGGGGGGGCGCACAATTCCCGGGTATGTGAAGTTATTATTCATGGCGATATAAGTGCCTCTGTTTCTGTGGGTTGCGGCGGTGGCTCAAAATCGGGGGGCGCACCTGGAGGGCCCTTTTTACAATCTGCGCCCCCACCCTCTTTGCGGGGATCATCGGGGCCAGGGGCCGACCGATCTAATAACGCGGTGTGAACGTCGTTTTCCATTCGATTGAGGGGGCGGCTGGAAGGCCGCACCTCATCCTTCAATTTAAGAGTAACCACACGACATTTGGCCTTTCGGACGGGAATTTGCGTTAAGAACGCGTAAACGGCTGAAAACGTTGGGTCGATTTTTTGCAAGTTTTTGGCGAAGTCGCGTGACCGGGTTTTGGGGGGCGGCGGATTCAGGGTAGGTTTCTAGTCCGCTCATGGGCGTTTCCATCCCGCCTCCCTCGGCCCCGTGGCTGCTCGCGAGAATCGTCTAGGCATCGTACGATACCCGTCCCGATACTGAACTGTACGAAGAGAATTCTCGCTGTCACTGCCCTCGGTTTGCTTTTTCTCGGTACTGCGCATCAATCCGCGACTCGGTGCCGGTGCACAAGCGCATCACGGCATCGGTGGACATCGCCAACATCTTCAACAAAGTGGCGCTCTACAATTTCCTGTCAACGTTCAGCGGCACGCACTTTCTGCAGTCGCGTACGGTGGTGGCGCGCATCGGGCTGGTTTCTGACGATCGCCTGGATTCAGTAGTTCGATTTCTCAGCCTGAGAATGGGCGTGAAGTCCGCTCGTTGGGCTATTGGCCAGATTCCTCCGGCTGCGCGTCGAAACGAGCGGGGGCCAGTCCCTTCGGAAGCGTCTCTGGCGGCAGAAACCTCGCGGATCTGAGCGACGGGGGGGGGGCCGACTGCACGCCACATTGCAATGTCGCTATATTCTGCGAGCCCCGAAAAAGAAACGGAGCGCTAGTTTTCGGAAACTTGAGAGTCTGCGACAGATGAAGGCACTACACTGAGGAATGCGACTGAAGATCCGCTTTCCGCTGCGGCACCCGCTCTATCCGGATTGGGTGGTGACCCCGGTCAGGGCGGCCCGAGGCCGCACGGCCGCTTTGTCGGGCACCTATTGGGAACTGGTGCGCGCGGCGGCCGTCGGGGTGGCTGCGGAGCGGGCGGTTTTCGTCATGCTCTACCCGGATGCTCCCTTTTTGAGCGATGCGGATCGGGATGTCTTATGGGAGGCGTTTCAGGTGCCGGTGTACGCCTGCCTGCTGGACAGCGACGGGCGGCTGGTAGGATACGAGTGCGAAGCGCAGGACGGGCTGCACATCGGGACAATCGGTTCGCACGACTCGCACAAGCTGGTGATCTTCAGCCAGGATTCGATTCTGGGATATCGAATTCCCTTGGACCAGACCGTTCTGGAAAAGTCTCCCTGCGAGTGCGGCAGGCCGGGGCAGCGGCTCCGTTTTACAGGGC
>Ga0209517_10002871_pt1 | contig 23787 bp, 22 predicted proteins | sample PeaSoiMetSII2010_FD_187695 | JGI IMG/M metagenome (GOLD analysis project Ga0209517, IMG submission 187695) | Peat soil microbial communities from Weissenstadt, Germany - SII-2010 (SPAdes) (version 2) | ecosystem: Environmental > Terrestrial > Soil > Wetlands > Peat | place: Germany... | reverse complement strand
CGGCGGATCGCGACCGTCATCAGCGCGGTGGCGCTGGTCGCGAGCATCGCCAGCGCGTCGCCGAGCCGCGGACCCTCGGCGCTCGGGCCCAGCATCACCACGATGCCCGCCAGCGCGACCGCGGCCGCCGCCAGGGTGCCGATCGTCGGCCGCTCGCGGAGCCAGATCCACGATATGCCCGCGGCCACGAAGGGGAGGGCGGCATAGATCGTGAACGCGTTGGCGATGCTGGTGCGCTGAAAGGCCGGCACGAACATGGTGATCGCGGCGGTGGAGCAGAGCGTGATCAACACCCCCATCCGCCCCATGCGACGGATGGTGCCCAGGGTGTCGCGGCCGTAGCGCCAGAGCACATAGGTGCCGATGAAGGCGGTGCCGAACACGCCGCGCCATGCCACGATCGTCCAAAGATCGAACGGCAGCAGCCGCGTGAAGAGCCCGCCGGCGCTCCACGCAATCGTCGCGAGCAGCACGAGCGCCACCCCCTCGCGGTGCCGGGCGCGCGCGTCCGCGAGAGAGGGCGACGGCAATACCCTCACTGGATCCCCTTCGCGCCCCGTAACATGAGCGCCACAACCGTCGCCTTAGTATCGCCGATAGAGCAGGCAAGGTCCGGAAAAATATGGACATCGATCTCGGCGAGATCGCTTACGTGCCCACGACCGGCGCGCGGCGGGTGCACGAGACGCCCGTGGTCGCCGCGAGCGACGAGAGCCTCAGGGGCTACGGCCGGCTCGTCGACGATCCCAAGACCTTCACCATCGAGATCGTCCGCTGGCCCGCTCGGGGCTGGCGCCCCGTGGACTCGAATTCCGGCGATCAGGGCGGCGTGGCCGAAGGCGTGTTCGAATTCCAGTGGCGGGGCGAGACGCTCTATGCCCGCAACAACGCGGTGGGCGACAGCTATCTCCTCGGCTGGAGCACTTGGCCGGAGGAAGCGGCCACCGACGGCCCAAGCAAGCCGCGCGAGCGCGTGCTCATCTGGCGAGCCAACTATCACCCCGACGGCGGGCAGCTCTTCTATCCGCTGAATGGAGCGCGCTTTCTGGTGCCGCTCGCGCTCCCGGGCGATGACGTGACGCCGGAGCGGTTCGTCACTTTCCGGTGCGACGGCAGCCGCGGCCTCTACATTCACCCGAATATCTGGCACGGCGCCGTCGTGCCCTTCGACGACCGTGCACAGCTCCTCGATCGCCAGGGCCGGGTCCACGCTCGCGTATCCGTGGATTTCGTGAGGGAATTCGGCTGCTACCTCGCCGCGCCCTTGCGGCGGCCATAGAAAGGAAACTGTCATCGCTCTGCAACATGCCCGCCATGAGGATGCACCTAGGATGCGACCGTGCGCTCCCGCCGGCTCAAGCAAGGGCGGGTCCGCATAATCCGCGAAATCCTCTGGAGGGAAGCATGAAAAAGAGCCTGCGCTGGGTACCCGCGACGGCGGGTGTGGTCGCGTCGATGCTGGCAGTGGCGCCGGCCGCGATGGCGGCGAACGCCGCCGACTGCCCGAACGGCGGCGAGGTCCGCTTCGGCGTCGAGCCGTACGACACCTCGGCCAAGCTGGTGCCGATCTACGACCACATCGCCAAGGTGCTCGCCGACAAGCTCGGCTGCGATGTCAAGGTGTACATCACCACGACCTACAACGCCGAGATCGAGGCGATGCGGAACGGCAAGCTCGAGATCGGCGAGTTCGGGCCGCTCGGCTACGTCCTCGCGCATCAGGTCGCAAAGGCCGAGGCGGTGGCGGCGTTCAGCAACGCCAAGGGCGAGCCCGACACTTACTGGGCGAGCATCGTCGTCCCCAAGGGCTCGCCGCTCAAGTCGGTGGCGGACATCAAAGGCCATTCCTTCGCCTTCTCCGATCCTGCCTCGACCTCCGGCCACCTGTTCCCAGCCTATGGCCTGCGCAAGGCCGGCCTCGATCCCGACACGGACCTCAAGGGGATCTATGCCGGCAGCCATACCGCCTCCTTCGAGGCGCTCTACAACAAGAAGGTCGACGCCGGCGAGCTCAACAGCGAGCAGGTCGAATCGGCGACGCAGCGCGGCCATTACACGGACGGCGACGTGGTCTTCCTCTGGAAGTCCGACCCGATCCCGAACGATCCGATCTCGGTGTACGGCGATCTTCCGGAGGGCTTCAAGAAGCGGCTGATCGCGGTACTGCAGACCCTGGACCTCTCCGGCCTGCCCGAGGCCGACCGCAAGATCATGGGCCTCGGCGGCACGCGCTTCGTGCCGCAGACCGACGGCGCCTACGATCTCATCCGGGATCTCGTGAAGACGCTCAACATCGATCTCGAGAAGCTGGGCTGATCGCACGAATGTCCTGTTGAGTCGAATGGATCACCGTTCAGTGCAAGCATCTCTCAGGCCCGTCACCCCCGGCCCCCGGGCACTTCGTCCCGGGGGTGTCCAGGGGGTCCGCGTGTTCTTTCGCGGCGAAGGAAAACGTGGATGGCCGGGACAAGCCCGGCCATGACGAGCAGAGAGAGCAGGAGCGACGGAACCGGCAACGGTGATGGGAGCGAATCCATGTTGCGCGTTCGCCGGCTCTCCCTGAGGTATCCGAACGGCAAGCTCGCGCTCGCCGATTTCGACCTCACCGTGAGGGCCGGCGAGTTCGCGATCGTGCTCGGGGGCAACGGCAGCGGCAAGACCACGCTGCTGCGCTGTATCGTGCGCACGCTGAACCCGACCGCCGGCGAGGTCTGGGTGAGCGAGACCGAACTCACCCGTCTGGAGGGCGACAAGCTCCGGCGCGCCCGCCTCGAGCTGGCGATGATTTCCCAGCATGCGAGCCTCGTGAAGCGGCGGAGCGTGCTCGCGAACGTCGCCACCGGCTCGCTCGGCCGGCATTACTCGCTGCGCACCGACCTCGGCGGCTTTCCGCAAGAGGAGCTCGTGGCCGCGCAATCCTGTCTCGGCGAGGTCGGTCTCGCCGAGCTCTCCGGCCAGCGCGCGGGCACGCTCTCCGGCGGGCAAGCCCAGCGTGTCTCCATTGCCCGCGCGCTGGCGCAGCGGCCGCGCGTGCTGCTCGCCGACGAGCCCGTTGCGAGCCTCGATCCCGAGGCCGCGGAGGAGATCATGCGCCTGTTGCGCCGGCTCGCCGTCGAGGGAAACCTTGCCGTGCTCTGCGTCCTTCACCAAATCGATCTCGCTTATTCCTATGCCGACCGCATCGTCGGCGTCCGCGACGGCCGCAAGATATTCGATGAGCCGCCGGCCGAGCTCCCGCGCGAGGTCGTGCGCCACCTCTACGTCGATAGAGCCGCATGACCGCCGAAACCGAGACCGGATCGCCGATCGCGGCGGTCGCGCGCGGGTGGGCTGCGCCCGCCGCGCACGCGCTCCGCATCGTGCTGATCCTGGTGGGGATCCTCGTGGTCGCGCAGTCCTTCTGGATGGTGCAGGCCAGGCCGCAAGATCTCGTCACCGGCATTTTCGGCATGGCGGATTTCCTCCGGCGCGCGACCCCGCCGGATTTCTCGCGCCTCGACGCCGCGATCTGGCCGACGCTGGAGACCGTGGACATCGCGATCTTCGGGACCATCATGGGCGTCATCATGGCGGTGCCGCTGGCGCTGATGGCCGCGGCCAACGTGACCCCCGCGCGCTGGGTCTATTTTGTCGCCCGCGGCATCATCGGCTTTGCCCGAGCGGTACCCGATCTCGTCTGGGCCCTGCTGTTCGTGACGGCGGTCGGCCTCGGGCCGTTTCCAGGCGGGCTCGCGCTGGCGGTACACTCGATCGGCATGCTCGGCCGCCTCTTCGCCGAGACGATCGAGCAGATGGACATGGCGCCGGTGGATGCGTTGAGGCTCACGGGCGCGCGGCACGTTCAGATCTTCACCCACGCCATCGTGCCGACGCTGCTGCCCTCCTTCCTCGGCATCTCCCTCTATCGCCTCGACGAGAACATCCGCTCGTCGCTGGTGCTGGGCTTCGTCGGCGCGGGCGGCATCGGCTTTCAGCTCCTGACCTACATGAACCTGTTCGACTACCGCAAAGTCTCGCTCTACCTCATCATCACCTTCGTGCTGGTCCTCGGCGCGGAGCGCGTCTCCGCCATTCTCCGGGCGAAGCTCGCCTAGCCGGGAACTCCCGTTTCAAAGCGTCTTGCGCTAGCCTCCGGCCATGGCCGGAGGATCCCGATGAAACACGATCTCCAAGGCGGCTGCGCCTGCGGCGCGGTGCGCTATCGTCTCGCATCCGAGCCGATGTTCGTACATAGCTGCCACTGCCGCGACTGTCAGCGCCAGACCGGCAGCGCTTTCGCCCTCAACGCGCTCATCGAGACCGACCGGATCGTGCCGCTCTCGGGCGCGGCCGAGCCGGTTCCAGTGCCCACCGACAGTGGCCGCCCGCACGACATCTTTCGTTGTCCCAAATGCCTAACGGCCGTCTGGAGCGATTATGGGCGGCGGAGCGTGCTTCGGTTCGTGCGCGTGGGCACGCTGGACGATCCCGCGGCCTTGCCGCCGGACGTGCACATCTATATCCGCTCGAAGCTGCCGTGGATCACGCTGCCCGAGGGCGTGCCGGCCTTCGAGGCTTATTATGAGATGGCAACGCTATGGCCCGCGGCGAGTCTCGCGCGGCGCCGGGCGATCCTTGGACCCAGCGGCTAGTTCCCGAACGAGCTGTCGGTGCAGTTGCCGATGCGGGTGTTGACCAGTTTGGAGACGGTGCCGTCGATGCCGACGATCTCGCCGATGATGCGGTCGCCGTCATAGGTCGTGGTGACCGCGCTGATGCTCTTCTTGCCGTTGATCTGACACGTGAGCGTGTAAGACATGGTGTTGCCGAGCGCCTTGTACCCGGACGCCAGGCAGGGCGATTTTCCCGGGTCGGTACCGCGCTGGAATCTGTCGAGGGCGTCGATGTCCTTCTGGAGGTAGCACTTCTGCTCGGGAGGCGTGGCGTTGCCCCCGACCGTCATGGTGGACTCCCAGAGCCCCGGCTGCATGTTGAGGTCCGCCCAGGCCGAGATCGGAAAGAGAAGCGCCGCCGCCGCGCAAGCAACTGTGATAACTCTCATCCGGTCCTCAGTATCTGAAATCCGGCCGGAGAATAAGCGTCTGCCCGCGCCTCGAGCAAGCGCGGCGATCGCGCTCAGATCTGGAGGCCCAGCCGCGGCCGAAGCGCGCTCAGCGGAGAGACCGGGAATTTCACGGTATTCACGAAGGCGACGTCGCCGCTGAGGCCGCTGCCATCCAACGCCGCGCGGAACAGCGAGCCGATCTCGGCCTTCATGGCGGGATCGAGGGGCTCGTGGCTGCGGAGCACGAGGTCGAAGCGCGGCCCACGCACGAGCCCATCGAGCTGCAATGGGCCCAGCCGGCTCAGGTCGAGGTCGAGCACGAAGCGGGAGCCTTGTTGGCTTTGCCCGCCGCCCTTGCCGTCGTCGCGCTGATTGCGGACATAGAGCCGGATCGGCTGTACCGCGGCCTCGTCGAGCATCGGCAGGGTGAAGATCCGCCAATCACCGTGAGCGCTCTCGGCCGCCTGCTGGCGCAGGTCGCCGACATCCTTGGCGAGGCGTGCGCGGAGGTCGGCTCGGCCCGCGGCGGTGAGCGCCAAGCCCATGGGGTCGCCGGGCCAATTCGTATCGCCCTTCAGCACGCCCATGAAGAACAGCAACGCGGCCGCTAGGCGCGGAGCGGTGCTTGGCGTGAGATCGGTGCGCAGCTGCGCCGCGAGATCGGGCGCCGTGCGGGCGAGGGACGCCAGCGCGTCGTCGAGCGCGGGCCAGCCCGAGCCGAGCGCCGGCGAGGCGGGAGCCGCTGCGGTTCCGGCCCGGACCGGCGCGGCGAGACGCTCGAGCGTGAGCGGCGATCCCGGCGCGAGGTCGATTTGGGCATCGAGGGCGAGCCGGCCGAGCGCGCTGTCGACGAGCGTGGTGGGACCGCCGCTCTGTACCACGGTGGCTGTCAGCGAGGCCGGGGATCCCGTGAGCGCGCCCGATGCCACGCGCAGCGCGAGCTCGCTGCCGGCGGCGGGGGCGCCCGGTGTCGACGCGGCAGCCACGACGGTCGCGCGCACGGTCTGCCCGAGCTCGATCACCGTCGACGCGGTCTCGGCCGGCAGCGCGGCGGCGGGCGCGGGAGCGTTCCCCGGCGTTGCGGCGGCGCGGAGCGCGCCGAAGCCGAGCGGCGTTCCATCCGCCGAGAGGATTGCCGCGCCCGCGGGCGGGCCGGCGAATAGCTTGAGCTGGACGGACGTGCCGGGATCGAGCGCGAGCAAGGTCTTGAGCGCGACCGTGCCGAAGTCCGTGCGCAGGACCAGCACGCCCTCGCCCTCGCGGCCGACCACCGTGGCGGCGACCACGCCGCCGGCGGAGAGCAGGGAGGGCGGCGGCGGCGAGGCGAACTCCACCACCGTCGCGGCAGAGGCGGCTGGCGCCGTCGGCGTGACGAAGGGAGCGGCGGCCGGAAAGATCAGGCTATCGACCATGGGGCCCTCCGCTCTCCGCGGCTAGACGGAACCGGCCAGGCGTTTCGCGATCGCTTCCACATCAGTGGCCGCCTCGCAGGTCGGGTGCCGCGTGAGGATCGACGACTGCCGGCGGATGCTGTCCTTGACGTGATCGTCGCGGCGCACCACGCCCGCGAGCCTGGGCTCGAGCTTCAGGAACTCGCGGCAGGCGCGGAGCAGGGTCTGATAGGTCCGCTCGCCCTCGCGCTGGTTGGCCGCCATGTTGACGACGATCTGGATGTTGTCGGCGAGCCGCTCCATCGCGGTCACCTTGATGAAGGCGTAGGCGTCCGTGATCGCGGTCGGCTCGTCGGTGGTGATCACCAGACAGGCGCGAGATTGCGCCGCGAGGAGGCGCACGGTCCGCTCGATGCCGGCGCCGAGGTCCAGCACGGCCCAATCGTAGCTCTGGGCGAATTGCTGAAGGTCGTTGCGCAGGCTCAAGAGCCGGTTGGCCGAGAGCGTCGCGAGGCTGCCGGAGCCCGAGCGGCCCGCGATGATGTCGAAGCCGGCGGGGCAATGGGTCACGGCCTGCTCCAGCGAGATCTGCCCGGCGATCACGCTGGCGAGGTCGCGCTCGGGCGTGACGCCGAGCTGGACATCCACGTTGGCGAGGCCGAGATCGCCGTCGAACAGCAGCGAGCGGAAACCGGCGCGCGCCAACGCATGCGCGAGCGTGATCGAGAACCAGGTCTTGCCGACGCCGCCTTTGCCCGAAGCGACCGCCAGGATGTTTCGTTTCAGGGCCTGAGCGGCGGGGAACGCCACGACGGGGGCTGTGCTCATGAGGCGCCTCGCTTCTGAATCGGCTGCTGCGGGCTCAGCGTCGTCTGCGCGATCAGTCGCCGCGCGAGCACCACGGGGTTGAAGGGAATCATTCCGTCGGCGATCTCCGCGGCGACGCCCGCCTCGGCGAAGCCCAGCTGTGCCGCCTCGGCGGCCGCGAGCACGCTGCCGAGCCGGTGCGTGAGATCGAGCCGCGTCACCGCCATGCGGGAGCAGCCGAGGTCGCGGAAGATGCGGCCGATGTCGATGGCGTCGAGCGCGTCACCGCCGGCGGGCAAGACCAGGACGGGCTCGGCGCAGGCGGCCGAGGCCAGGGCCGCGACCTCGCGGCGGTCGGCGGCGCTGTAGGGGTTGACGCCGGAGCTATCGATCAGCGTGAGCGCGTCGGGCGCAGCCTTGAGCACCACCGAGGCGAGGCGCGCGGGGCTCTCCGCCGTCTTGAGCTCCACGCCGAGGATGCGCGCCACCGCCGCCAGTTGCTCGATGGCGCCGGCGCGAACGGTGTCGGAAGTCACGAGGTTGACGGGCCGCTTGGCCATCACGGCGCGCGCCGCGAGCTTGGCGACCGCCATGGTCTTGCCGGCGCCGGGCGGGCCCACCATCATCAGCGGGCGCGAGCGTCCCTGGTCCGGGATCGGCGCGAATGAGAACACCGCGGCGAGCGCGCCCGCGAGTGCCACCAGCACATCGTCGGCCTCGAAGCTCAGCGACGCCATCAGCAGCTTTTCCGCGAGCGGGCCCGGGACGCCGTTGACCGCGAGCGCCTCGCTCAACTGGTCCGTGACGTCGGTTTCGGAGACGCGCGGGCCTCTGGGCTCCGCCTCGTCGAGCGCCGCCGTGACGCGCACCGCGCCCGCTTCGTCGTCGGTCGAGACGATGATCGCCTCGGGCCCCAGCTCCTGGCGCACGAGGGCCATGGCCTCCTGCATCGAGGGCGCGGTGAAGTTGCGCAGGCGCATGGGCTGCTCCCCGGCGCTCTAGATCTGCCCCAGCGTGCGGATGCGCGCCTTGGGGTGGATCTCGTTCTGCGACATGATCACGGTCATGGGCCGGAATCGCTCGATGATCGAGCGCACGTAGGGCCGGATCGCTGGGCCGGTGAGCAGCACCGGCGTCTCGCCGGCCATGGCGTGCCGCTCGAAGATCTGGCGCACGCTGGTGATGAACTCCTGCAGCCGGCTCGGCGGCATCGAGAGGTGCTTGTCGTCGCCTTGGCCGACGATCGCCTCGGCGAAGGCCTGCTCCCACTGCGGCGACAGGGTGATCAAGGGGATGAACCCGCTCTCGTTGGTGTGCGAGTCGCTGATCTGGCGCGCGAGCCGCGCGCGGACGTGCTCGGTGATCACGCTGACGTTGCGGCTGTAGCCGCAGGCCTCGGAGATGCCCTCGAGGATGGTCGGGAGATCGCGGACCGAGATGCGCTCGGCGAGCAGGTTCTGCAGCACGCGCTGGATGCCGCCGACGGAGATCTGGCTCGGCACCATGTCGGCGATCAGCTTCTGGTGGCTCTTGTCGAGCTCGTCCAGGAGCTTCTGCGTCTCGGCGTAGGACAGCAGCTCCGCCATGGCGTCCTTGATCACCTCGGTCAGGTGCGTGGTGACCACGGTCTGCGGCTCGACCACGGTGTAGCCGCGGAAGGTGGCCTCCTCGCGGTTGCTCTCGGCGGTCCAGAGCGCGGGCAGGCCGAAGGTGGGCTCGGTGGTGGTCTCGCCCGGCAGGTTCATGGGCTCGCCGCGGGGATCCATGACGAGCAGCATGTTGGGGCGGAGATCGCCGCGCCCGACCTCGATTTCCTTCACGCGGATCACGTAGGTATTGGCGGAGAGCTGCAGGTTGTCCTGGATACGCACCGACGGCATGACGAAGCCCATCTCGGTGGCGATCTGGCGGCGCAGCGAGCGGACCTGGTCGGTGAGCTTGGGACCGTGCTCGTTGTTGATGAGAGCGAGCAGGCCGTAGCCGAGCTCCAGGCGGATCTGGTCGATCTGCATCGCCGTCTGGATCGGCTCTTCCTTGGGCGGCGCCGCGACGGCGGTCGCCTTGGCGGCGGCCTCGCGGGCGTCGATCTCGCGCTTGCGCGTGAGCTGCCAGGCGGCGGTGCCCGTCAGCCCCGAGAGCGCCAGGAACGGCACCATGGGAATGCCCGGCAAGATCGCGAGCGAGAAGGTGAGGAACGAGGCGAGGCCGAGCGCCGAGGGATAGGCGCTGAGCTGACCGAAGAGCGCCTTGTCGGCCGAGCCGGTGATGCCCCCCTTGGAGACCAGCATGCCGGCGGCGACCGACACGATGAGCGCGGGGATCTGCGTCACCAAGCCGTCGCCGACGGTGAGCACCGTGTAGGCTTGGGTCGCCGCGGAGAAACTGAGACCCTTCTGCGCGACCCCGATCACGATGCCGGCGACGACGTTGATGAAGACGATGATGAGGCCGGCGACCGCGTCGCCGCGCACGAACTTGGAGGCGCCGTCCATGGCGCCGAAGAAATTGCTCTCGTCCTCGAGCTGCGAGCGCCGCTTGCGCGCCGTCGCCTCGTCGATCAGGCCTGCCGACATGTCGGCGTCGATCGCCATCTGCTTGCCGGGCATGCTGTCCAGGCTGAAGCGCGCCGCGACCTCGGCGATGCGGCCGGAGCCCTTGGTGATGACCACGAAATTCACCACCACGAGGATGATGAACACGATCACGCCGATCACGAAGTTGCCGCTCATGACGAACGCGCCGAAGGCCTGAATCACCTTGCCGGCGGCCGCCGAGCCCTCGTGACCGTGGCTCAGGACCAGCCGCGTCGAGGCGAGATTGAGCGCGAGCCTCAGCATGGTCGAGATCAGCAGCACGGTCGGGAAGGCGGAGAATTCGAGGGGTCGCTGGATGAACAGCGACACCATCAGGATCAGGACCGCAAAGGTGATCGAAAGCGCCAAGCTGCCGTCCAGCAGCCAGGTCGGCATCGGCAGGATGAGCACGACCAGGATCGCGACCACGCCGAGCGCGAGCGCGATCTCGCCGCGGCGCAGGGCCGCGCCGATCCGTCCGAAGATATCGCCCGCGGATACGGGCTCGGTGGCGGGATTGGCGGTGACGTCCGTCATGGCTCAGCCGAGCTGGAGGCTCACGCGCTCGCGCGCTCCGGCTCGCCCGGCAGCGGCACGCTCAGCCCTTCTTGGCGGTATTGCTGCAGCTTGTTGCGCAGCGTGCGGATGGATATGCCCAGCACGTTCGCCGCGTGCGTGCGATTGCCGAGGCAGTGGTTCAGCGTCTCCAGGATGAGGTCGCGCTCGACGTCCGCGACGGTGCGGCCGACCAGGCCGAGCTTGCTCGCAAGCGCGGCATTGCCCGCGTCGCCGTCGCCCACCGTCAAATTCGAGAGCATCACCGACTCCGGGCCGATCGAGGGACCGCGAGCGAGCAGCACCGCGCGGTGCATGGTGTTCTCCAGCTCGCGCACATTGCCGCGCCAGGCATGGTGGATCAGCTTCTCGCGCACGTCGGGAATCAGCGGCCGGAACGGCAGCCCGTTGGCCTCGGCGTATTTCTTGATGAAGTATTCCGCCAGCAGCTCGATGTCCTTCGGCCGCTCGCGCAACGGCGGAACCTGCAGGTGCACGACGTTCAGGCGGAAGAACAGGTCCTCGCGGAAATTGCCCTTGCGGACCTCGGCCTCGAGGTCGCGGTTGGAGGTGGCGATCAGGCGGATGTCGATCTTGATCGGCTGCATGCCGCCCACGCGGTCGATCTCGCGTTCCTGAACGGCGCGCAGCAGCTTCGCCTGCAGGCGCTGGTGCATCTCGCTGATCTCGTCGAGCAGCAGCGTGCTGCCGTTCGCCTCCTCGAACTTGCCGATGCGGCGCGCGACGGCGCCGGTGAACGAGCCCTTCTCGTGGCCGAACAGCTCGGATTCCAGCAGGTTCTCGGGAATCGCGGCGCAGTTGACCGAGATGAAATTGTGCTTGGCGCGCCGGCTCTTGCGGTGGATGAACCGGGCCAGCACCTCCTTGCCGGTGCCGCTCTCGCCGGTGATCAGCACGCTCGCGTCCGAGGGCGCCACCTGCTCGGCGAGTTTCACGGTGTTTTCCATCGCGGGATCGCGGAACAGGAGCGCGTAGCTTTCCTGGGCCACCGCCTCCAGCACCGCCGCGATGAGCTCGGCGTCGGGGGGCAGGGGAATGTATTCCTTGGCGCCCGCCTTGATCGCGCGCACCGCGGCCTCGGCGTCGGTGCCGATGCCGCAGGCGACCACGGGAACCGCGAAGCGCTCCTGCTTCAAGCTCTCGACCAGTCGGCCGACATCGAGCTTGATGTCGAGCATGATGAGATCGGCACCCTGGCCCGCCCGCAGGGCGGCGAGTCCGCGCTCGATATCGTCGACATGCGCGACGGTCGCGCCCCGCGCGAGCGCGATCTTGCCGGCAGTGCTGATGTAGCCCTCGAGCGGGCCGATGATCAGGAGACGCATCGGTTGTCAGTCCTTCGTGTCAGGCGAGTCAGGTGCGGTCGGCTTTGACGATCTCGGTCATGGTGACGCCCAACCGCTCGTCCACGACGACGACCTCGCCGCGCGCGACCAGACGGTTGTTGACGTAGATGTCGATCGCCTCGCCGACCTTGCGGTCGAGCTCCACCACCGCGCCGCGTCCGAGCTTGAGGAGCTGGCTCACCTGCATGGTGGCGCGGCCGAGCACGGCGGAGATCTGCACGGGGATGTCGTAGACCGCCTCGAGCTCCTTGGCGTTCTGCGGCCGCGCCTCGGCGGCGGCCGTCGCCTCGGTGTCGAGCTCGGCGAGCTGAAGGTTGTTGGGCTCACTCATGAGGCGTCTCCTCTCTGGAGGGCTCGGGTGCGGAAGTCGGGTTGGAGAGCGCGCGCTCGAGCGCGGCGTCGAGGTCGCGCGCGAGGCGGCATGTGTTGCGCTCGGCGCCGCCATCCGCCCATTCCAGGCGGCCGTCGGCGGGACCGATCGAATCGTCCACGAGCAAGACGAATTTGCCGGCAAAACCGTGACCGTGCGTAATCGCGTCGAGGCGCCGGCGCATCGGCTCGAACAGGTCGGGTGGCACGCGCAGCACGATGCGCGGCTCCTCGGCGGCCTCGCGCAAGCAGTCGATGACCATCGCCTCGAGCTCGGCGAGCGGCTCCTTCCGGGCGAGCGCCGGGACCGCCTTGGCCGTGACGATGCGCAGGAGCTCGATGGCGCGCGTCTCGGCGGCGCGCCGGATCTCGTCCTCTCGCGCGACCAGCGAGGCGATACCGGCGGCGAGCGCCTCGGCGGCGCCGGCGAGCCGACCCTCGGCGCTGGCGGAGGCCTCGGAAAGCCCGGCTTGATGGCCTTCCTGGCGGGCCGCGGCACATGCCGCCTCGGTCTCGGCGCGCGTGAACGTGGGCTCCGCCGGATTGCGCGTGAAGCGCAACGCGACCGGCCCTTGCGGCTGGTCGAAGGAGAGGTCGAAAAGGTACTTGCGCGGGTTTGCCATGGGGTCAGTACACCAGCTGGTCCTCGGCGCTGCCGTCGGAGATCACGATCTCGCCGCGCGAGGCCAGGTCCTTGGCGAGCGCCACCAGATAGGCCTGCGCTTCCTCGACGTCCTTGAGGCGCACGGGGCCCATCGACTGCATGTCCTCCTTGAGGATCTTGCCGGCGCGCTCCGACATGTTGCTGAAGAAGAGCTCGCGGATCGCCTCGGACGCGCCCTTGAGCGCGAGCGGAATTTTTTGCTTGTCGGCGTTGCGCAGGATGGTCTGGATCGCCGTGGCATCGAGCTTCCCGAGGTCCTCGAAGGTGAACATGAGGGCCTTGATGCGCTCGGCGGAATCGCGATTGCGTTCCTCGAGGGCGGTGATGAAGCGGTTCTCGGTGTTGCGGTCGAGGCTGTTGAAGATCTCGGCGATGAGCTCGTGCGAGTCGCGGCGGTTGGTGCGCGCCAGGCTCGAGAAGAATTCGTTGCGCAGCGTGCTCTCGACGTCGTCCAGGACTTCCTTCTGCACCGCCTCCATGCGCAGCATGCGCATGACGACTTCCATCGCGAAGCTCTCGGGCAGCTGCGACAGCACGCGGCCGGCGTGGTCGGCTTTGATCTTCGACAGCACCACCGCGACGGTCTGCGGGTACTCGTTCTTGAGGTAGTTCGCGAGCACCACCTCGTTCACGTTGCCGAGCTTGTCCCACATGGTGCGGCCGGCGGGGCCGCGAATCTCTTCCATGATCTGGTTGACGCGCTCGTTGCCGAGCACCTTCACCAGCAAGCGCTCGGTGCTCTCGTAGGTGCCGACCAGGGAGCCGGTCGCCGAGATGTGCTCGGCGAACTCGACGAACAGCCGCTCGACGATGCTCGAGCTCACCGTGCCGAGGTTCGCCATGGTCTGGGAGATCTCCTTGATCTCCTCGTCGTCCATCAGCGCGAAGAGCCGCGTGGTGTGCTCCTCGCCGAGCGCGAGCATCAGCATCGCGGCCTTCTCGGGGCCGGTCAGAGAGCGAAAATCCTCACGAACGCGCATCGTCGCGGCTCTCCGTGGTCATGTCATGCGATCCGCTCACGTCGCCTGGTACATCCAGCTGCGCACGATGGCGACGGCTTCCTCGGGGTGCTTCTCGACGATCTCGCCGATTTTCTTGATACTCGAGGCCGCCACTCGGCCTTCGACCTGACCGATATCGATCATCTGGTCGACGGCCGGCCGGGGCATTGGAACCGGCATCGCCGCGGCCTGCGCCTGCACCATGGCGTTTTGCATGCCCGCGGGCGGCGGGAGCTGCGGATGCGCCGTCATGCCCGGAGCCGCGAGCAGACCGGCGGTTTCCATGCCAAGGGGCGCGCTGCCGCCCTCGAGGAGCTTGAACATCAGCGGACGCACCACCAGCAGGATCACCAGGAGGGCGACGACGGCGAGCGTCAGGGTCTCTCCCATCCGGAACAGGTCGGCCTTCTCGAAGCCGAGGAAGCCGCTGCTGGGCGTGGCCACTGCCGCGGGCTCGTCCGGCGTCGCGAATTTCAGGTTCACCACCTCGACGGTGTCGCCGCGCTTCTCGTTGTAGCCGATCGCGGAGCGCACCAGCGTGTTGAGCTGCTTGATCTCATCGGGCGTACGCGGCGCGTATTCCTTGGTGCCGTCGGGCTTGGCCGTATAAGTGCCGTCGACCAACACCGCGACTGAAAGACGCTTCACCTCGCCGGCCTCGCGCACTTGGCTTCGGGTGGTCTTGGAGATCTCGTAGTTGATCGTCTCCTCGTTGCGGGCGGTCTTGCTCCGGCCGCCGTTCGCCGTCTGGGCAGCCTGGTTGTTCGGGAGATTGTTGGTGACCGTCACCGGCTGATCGTTGCCGTTGGTGCTGTCGTCGTTCTGCGTCACGGTCTGGGTCGAGCGCACGACCTGACCGTCGGGATCGAAGCTCTCGGAGCTGGTGGTGATGCGGTCGAAATCCATGTCGGCGCGCACGTCGACCCGCGCCTTGCCGGGACCCAGCGAGCGCTCGAGCATGCCCTCGACGTTGCGCGCGATCCTGGTCTCGTAGTCGGACTGGAGCTCCTCGGCTCCGACCCCCGAGGCCGTGTTCGCGTCCTGACCGTCGCCGCGCGCCAGCAGCGTGCCGGCGCCATCGACCACGGAGACGCGAGCCGGCTTCAGGGTCGACACGGCCGATGCAACCACTTGCTGGATCGCCGCCACCTGGCTCTTGCTCAGGCGCTCGGCCCCGCGCAGTTTCACCACGATCGAGGCGCTGGCCTCCTGATTGTCCCGGGCGAAGAGATCGCGGCGCGGCAGCACCAGGTGAACGCGGGCGGCCTGGACGGGCCCCAGCCCCGTGATGGTGCGCTCGAGCTCGCCCTCGAGGGCGCGTACTTGGTTGACGTTCTGGGCGGCGGTCGAGGTTCCGAAGCTGTCGGCTTTGTCGAACAGCTCGTAGCCGACCGAGCCGCCTCGAGGCAGGCCTTGCTCTGCCATCGCCATGCGCAGGCGCGCGACTTGGTCGGAGGGAACCAGGATCTGACCGCCGTCGCCCCGCAGCTGGTACGGCACGCTCAGCGCGTCCAGCTTTTGGACGATCTGGGCGCTGTCCTTGAGGTCGAGGTCGGAGTAGAGCAGGCTCATCGCGGGCGTGGCGATCCGCGTAGTCAGAAACACGAAGAACGCCACCGTGGCGGCGCCCACTCCGACGATCGCCACGAGGCGCATTGCCCCGAGCCGCGCGATGCTCTGCATCAGACCATTCACGATTGCCCGCCTCTGCGTTTGCCCGCGGGTGCCTTACCCGCCTGCAAAACCTAGGGCGTGCTCGTGAACGAGTAGTTAATCCTCGGAATTTTTTGCCTATCAGGCGGCAATTCTTGCCGCCTCGGGTTTACCGCGGCGGAGCCGCCGAGCGCGGCCGGTCGAGGCTCCGATAGTCCTGGAGCCGCGTAACCCGGAGCCCGGCGAGACCGTGACTGTCGATCAGGCGCTGCCAGGTGAGAAATTCCTCGATGGAGAGCGTGTAACGGCGGCACGCTTCGTCCAAGCTGATGAGGCCGCTGCGCACGGCGGCGACCACCTCGGCCTTGCGGCGAATCACCCAACGTTTGGTGTCGGGGGGTGGCAGATCGTCGATGGAGGCGGCGATGAAAGGTGCGGTGTCCATGGGGGTCGCGAGGTCTCGCTGTTTCGGGTGCCGGTAATTCCCGAGCACCGCCCCAATTGTGCGGTCGCCGGCTTAAAAAACCGCTAAGGTGCGAGGCAATATTGAGACAAGCGCGCTGGTGAAATTTATCAAGCCGACTCGATGGTTGCGCGTGGGCTTGCGCCTGGCGGCACAAGCTCACGCGCGAGTATTTCCATCAAATCCGTTTCACTTCCATCGAGTCAGAGTGTTCAGCGGAATTATTGCTTCGCGTTAATGAGATCCTGAAGCATCTGATCGGCGGTCGTGATGATCTTGGCATCCGCGGAATAGGCCCTTTGCGTCACGATCAGATTCGAGAACTCGGTCGCGATGTCCACCGTCGAGCCCTCGAGCGAGGAGGGGGTAATGGTGCCCGCCGCGCCGGTGCCGGATTCCCGGAGCAGGAAGTTGCCGGAGGTGCCGGTCTGCAGATAGCTGTTGCCGGTTTGCGCGGCGAGGCCGTCCGGGTTGGGGAAGGTCGCGATCGGGATGATGAAGATCGGCGTCCGCTGTCCGTTGTCGAAGCTCGCGGTCACGATTCCGTTGGAGTCGATGCTGACGCCTGTGAAGGTGCCGGAGCGCAAGCCGTTCTGATCGATGCGCGAGACCGAAAGGGGCCCGCCGAACTGGCTCAGGCCGTTTGCCTGGGCGTCCGTGCCAAGGTTGAAGCTGAGCGTCTGCGGCGAAGTGGCGCCGGTGATCCCGGGATCCCAGGCGATGCTCAGTGCGTTGGTCGCCGCGAAGGTGGTGCCGGCCAAATTGAGCGTGCCGTCGGAATTGAACTTCACGATGTTATCGCCGCCGGCAATGGTCGCCGTGCTGCTGCCGGCGCTGGCGAAGGAAGCGGCCACGTTCCACGTGTTGGCGCTGGCCACCGCGGGCGTGCCGTTGGTCGGCGCAGCCCCCGCGAACACCTCGGTGCCCGTGGTGGCGGTGATCGCGCTGCCGGTGACGGGATTGCCGGCGGAATCCGTGATCACGATGTTGGAGCCGGAAACGGCAGCCGAGAAGGTCGACCCCGACATTGCCGTGTTGATCGCCGATGCAATATCGGTGAGCGTCGGTGTAGCCGGAGCCAGCGCGGCCGTGTTGAAGGTCTGGCCGTCGATCGTGACCTGGAACACGTCGCCCGTCGTCGGCGTGCCGCTGCTGAGCGAGAAATTCTGCGTCGACGGCGTCGCTGGCGTGCCGACGGCGCGGGTGAAGCTCAAGGTCATATCGTGCTCGTTGCCAAGCGAGTCGAATACGGGCACGGTCATCGTGCGGGCAGGCGAAGCCACCGTGTCGGCGGCGGGAAGATTCGCGGCCAGAGTGATGGTGCTGGTCGGCGTGGCGGTGCTGCTGAGCCCACTCACATTGACGGTCTGCAGCGAAGTCAGCGACGTCGCAGTAAGCTGATTGAAGTTGCCAGCATCGATCGCCTGCGCCTGCGCGTTGGTCAGCTTTTGGCCCTGTAAGAACAACCCGGCCGAATTCTTAAGATTGCCGTTGGCGTCGATCGTGAAGGAGCCGGCACGCGTAAAGGAGAAGGCGCCGTTGACGCTGGCTCCGAGCGCGTTGTTGTTGACCACGAAGAAGCCGCTGCCCTCGAGCGCGAGGTCGGTGCCGGAGTTCGATGCCTGCAGGAGGCCCTGCTGGTCGATCCCGGTGAAGGGCGAGGCCTGCACGCCGCCTGGCGTGTAGGTGGTCGGGGTCGCGTTCTGCGTCACCAGGGTCGAGAACACCGCGTGGGTCTCTTTGTAGGCCGTCGTGTTTGCGTTCGAGATGTTATCGGCGATCATGCCGAGCGCCTGGCTTTGGGCGAACAGGCCGGAAACTCCCGAGTAGAGTGCACCGAAAACGCTCATGTCTTGGCTCCTTGCGCGCGGGGATTAATTGGAACTCGGCTGGACAGTCAGCAGATCGCTCATCGGCACCTTGACGCCGCCGACGTTGAAAGTGGGAACATTGTTGTCGACGCTGACACCGTCGACGGTTCCGTTGGCGGTGACGGTCGCCGAGATCGCCTTGCCGGTGGCGTCGGCCGCCACGATGGCGAGCGAATAGGCGCCGTCGGGCGAGGTCGTGCCGGCGACATTCTGACCGTTCCAGAGGAAGCTGTGAGAGCCGGCGGACGTGTCCGCCGTGGTCTGATAGACGATGTTGCCGTTGGCATCCTCGACCAGCACGTTCGCGGCCGCGGCGTTGGTCGGCAAGGTGTAGGTGAAGCTCGCCTGTCCGTTGCTGAGCGGCGCCGTGCTCTCGTTGTACTGGATGGTCTTGCCGACCATGGGCAGGGCGGCGATCGTCTCGGACGAGGTCTGCAGCGAGATCAGCGACTGCAGGTTGTTGTTCGTGTTGATCTGCTGCTCGACGCCGCTGAACTCGACCAGCTGCTGAGTGAACTGGTTGGTGTCCATCGGCGATGTCGGATCCTGGTTCTTGAGCTGCGTCGTCAGCAGCGTCAGGAACGTGTTGAGATTCGATCCCAGCAGCGACGCATCGCTCGAGCTGGTCGAGCCCGTGCTCGTCGGGGTGGTCGTGCCGGACGTGGGCGTCGGCGTGGTGGTCGCAACCGGCGTCGTGATCATGGGAGAACCCTTAGACCTGGATGTTCAAGAGGCCGCTGTGGGCGGATTGGCTCGCGCCGGCGATCGCGGCCGGCACGGCCAAGAGGTCATCGCCGGAGGCGCTGACGGGAGGCTGCGACGAATAGCTCGGCTGCCGGCCGCTTTGATCGCCGGTCTGCGGGTCGCCGCGCAGGCTGAAGCTGAGACTTCCGCTGTCGGTCTGGAGACCGGCATCCCTGAGGGCCTGCTGCAGCTCGCCGGAGCCGCGCTGCAGTTGCATCAGCGTGTCGCTGCGATCGGCGGAGATCACGGCGGTGACCCGGCCGTCGTGGGTGAGCTCGAGCCGCACATCGACGGCACCCAATGAAGCCGGCTTCAGCTGGATATCGATCTGGCTGAGCCCGAGCTTGTTGCCTTGTCTCAGGCTGGCGGCGACCTGGTCGAGCGCGCTTGCCGCTACGACGGGCGGCGGCGCGGCTTCCATGGCCGGCACTGCATCGGCTGCCGGCACCGGGACCGCGGTGGGCACCGGCGCGGCGCCGAGGCTCGGATCGGCGGCGGATTGAGCCGTCGTGTCGGCGGAATTCGCGAGAGTCGCGAGATCGGCGCTGGCGGCTGCCGCCGGAGTCGCCGCAGTCTGCGTCGCGGCGGACTGCAGCGCAGCCTCGAACCCCGGCGTCGCGGCGTTGGGCGTGGCGGCGGCGAGCGTCGCGCTGGTCGCGAGCTTGGGCAAGACCGCCGTTGGATCCGGCGTCGCTGCGCCATGGGCCGCGGCGCCGAGGCTGGGGGCAAGCGCCGAGGTGGCCGTTGGCTGCAGCGCGCCATGAGGCAGCGTCGCGAGCGCCTGGCTCGGCTGCGAGAGGAGGGCCTGCGCGCCGAGCGCGAGGCGCGTGCCGAGTTCGGCGGCGATCGGCGGCAATGTGACGCCGCCGGAATTCTGCGCGGAGCCGTTCGAGATGCCGCCGGTCCCCGCGGAGCCGCTCTGGGCCGCGGTTGCTTGCGGGGAATTCTGCGTCTGCTGCTGGTTCGAAGCACCCGGCGTCGTTTGCGGCGTGGACGTGCTCGAGCCCGCGGCGGCGCCGTCCGAACCCGCGGCGGGCGGAGGCTGCACGGGGGCGGGGAGTGCAATCGGCACCGCGGCGTTGTCGCTGTTGGGGTCTTTCTTAGGCGCCGGGGGTGCGGGATTTCCCGAGCCGCTGAGCGAATCGCTCGCGGTCGTCGGCAACAGCGCAAACGAGGCGAGCGAGCTGGTGGCCGAGGCCAGGATGTCCGAGAAGCTCGGCGTGGCCGGCGCGCTCGGCGTGGCCGACGGGGGCAAGCCGCCGATGTCGCTCGGAGATGCGGTGATGGGAGCGGTGTTCATCGAGGCTCCTGCTGCGAACTCTTCGTGATGGGCGTAGAAAGGCGCTGTGCGAGGTGAAGCGCAATTCCCATGCCAACCGCGATCTTCCCGGTAATAGACTGATTTTGCAGGTATAAATTCCAGCGTGCAGGATCGGAGGCGGGTCGGCTTCTGCCCCTGCCGGCAAGCGCTACCCGCCGTCGCGGGCAAATAGTGCCGCCTGCGGGCGAGTACCGTCGAATGCGACGCGGTGCCGCGCCCATTGCGGGGCACAGTTCTTGCTTCCCGTTAAGAGAGTGCGGTGTCCGTCGCGAAGCGGCGATATTCGATATCGCACGTTTGTCCTGGTGGAGATGAACGGTCTTCCCATGACCGCCGACTCTTCAGTTCTTGCAACGGCGCCGGTCGCGATACCGCTGAGTCGCGATGCCGCGGCTGTGCCCGCGCCGCCAGCGCATCCCGGCGCCGAGCTCAAACCCGTGCCGGCCGTTGCGGCAACCGCTACAACAACCGCGCCGCCGCCGTCTTTCCCGGTCAGCCTGCAGTTCGACCAAGCCACGCATCGCTTCTTCATCGAGGCGCGAGATTCATCGGGCCTGGTGGTGTTTCAAGTTCCGTTCAAGTCTGCGGTCGGGGCGCCTGCCGACTCGACCGTTACGCGCGGCCAGCGCCTCAACAGCAAAGCCTGAACACTCGCATTTGCTCGGCTGAGTACCGGGGAGATTTTGCCGGCTCGGCAAGAATCACCCGGCAAATCCTGCCGACCGGGCCGCTCTTGCACGCGATTAATACTTGATTTGCCAAAACTTACGCGGGTTTTCGGGGGTTCGGCGAATTCCTGCAGAAGCTTCCTACTGGCACACCTATTGCTCCCGTGACGCCGGGCCGCAAAGCGGCTCGTCACTCATCCCCAGAAAGGATTGTTCCAAATGTCTGACATCGTACTCGGTACTGCGACACGGCAAAACCTGCTCGCGTTGCAGCAGATCAACACCGACCTCGGCAAGACCCAGAACCATCTGGCCACGGGTCTCGCGGTCTCCAGCGCGCTCGACGACGCGGTCAAGTTCTTCCAGTCGCAGTCGCTGAACCAGAGGGCCGGCGACCTTGCCCTGCGCAAGGACTCGATCGACCAGGGCATCTCCTCGCTCACCGCGGCGTCCAACGCCACGTCGAGCGCGGTGACCATCATCCAGCAGCTGCAAGGCGTCCTGAACTCCGCGAAGACCGAGACCGCCGCTCAGCGGAAATCGTCCGCCACGCAGTTCAACACGCTCGCCACGCAGCTGGACACGTTGCTCAACGACGCAAGCTACCAGGGTTTGAACCTCGTGAACTCCACGAAGTCCTCCCTGTCCTTGCAGTTCAGCAACTCGACCGCCTCAAAGCTGACCATCAATGGCCAGAACTTGCTGTACAGCGTCGTCGTCAGCAAGGCGAGCAAGGTCAGCAACGCCGCGAAGGGACTTGTGACCGTCGGCTTCTCCGCCGTCAGCAACAAGACCTCGCTGTTCGACGCTGCGTTCCAGAAGCTCCAGAACGCAATCGATACGGTGCAGGCCGCGGCGGCGTCTATCGGCGGCAACGTCACGTTCCTGCAGACCCGGCTGGACTTCACCAGCCAGTACATCATCACCCTGCAGGGCGGCGCCAGCAAGCTCACGGTCGCCGACGTGAACCAGGAGAGCACGAACCTGGTCACTCTGCAGACCCGTCAGTCTCTGGCTATTCAGTCGCTGTCGATCGCGACCCAGTCGGAGCAGGCGGTCCTCCGTCTCTTCCGGTAATCGCGATAATGCCTCGGCGGGCGGCCCTCGGGCCGCCCGTTCGCGGGTTCGTTAACTCCATCGTAAGCGTCGCCGGGTTATAGCCTGCGTTCGCTCGAGCCGGGAGAGCAGTAGAATGCCGCTCGCCATCAACCTGAAGCCCAACGAGAGGCTGATCGTCAACGGCGTGGTGCTCCAGAACTCTGGAACCGCCGCCAAGCTTCTCATCCACAACAACGCGTCGGTCCTGCGCGAGAAGGACATCATCACCGAGGCGGACGCCACGACGCCCGCCCGCCGCATCTATTTCGCCATACAGTGCAAGTACTTGTTCCCGGCGAAAGATGCTGCGTATTTACCGCTCATTTATCAATTTATCCAAGAATTCGAATCGGCAGCGCCAAGCACGGTCGCGCTCACGCGCGAGATCCGGGCCAACGTGGACCAAGGCGCGCTTTATCACGCGCTCAAGTCGGCGAAACAGCTGATCGCGCGCGAACAGGAGATCCTGAATGGCCTATCCCGCACAGATATACCAAACGACGCCGTCGCCCGGTAATCCCGCGCGCACCGAGGCCTGGGCGCTTCTCGAATCCGCCCGCGACCTCAGCCACACCAAGTCAGGTCCCGTCGATCGTTTCCTCGCCGCGCTCCGGCGCAATTGGCGCCTCTGGACCATCTTCCAGGCGAGCCTGCTCGATCCCGCCTGCACGCTCCCGGCGGATATCCGCGGCAACCTGATCGGACTCGCGAACTTCATCGACAAGCGCTCGGCCCAGCTGCTGGCGAAGCCCGAGCCCGGCTTGGTGGACGCGCTCATCAACATCAACGTCCAGATCGGAGAGGGCCTGCTCGCGGGTGCTCGGGCTGCGGCGCAACAGGCGCCGAAGCCCAGCCAACGCGCTGGCGCCATCGCCGAGACCGCCTAGGTCGCGCGCCATGTCCACGGAGATGGCCGCGACGGTTCCGGCCGCGACGGCGGCCGACGCCGTCACCACGGCCGCCCAGCATCTCGCCGCAGGCGATGCCGAGGCGGCGCTCGAGGCCTTGCACGCCGCCGCCGAGGCCGATGCGAGTTCGCTGCGGCTCCGCTTCGTGACCGGATTGATCGCCTGGCGACTCGCCGACGCTCAGCAAGCGCTGACCGTTCTGCGCGGATGCCACGACGACGCGCCGATGAACGGCAGCATCGCCGAGGTCCTAGCCTCGCTCTATGCGCAAGCCGGCAACCTCGCCGAGAGCCTCTATTTCGGCAAGCTGTCGACCGCGCTCGGGCCCATCGCCGAGTTCTCCGAGCTCGTGCCGCCGAATTTCCCGTCGTTCGGTGCCGCTTTCCTCTCGATCCGCAAGCGGCCGCTCTTCGCGCGCGCGAAGATGATGGTCAACGGCGGCGAGCTGATCGACGGCCTCGATCTCGCGCGGCAACATGTCTCGCTGAATCCCGGCGACAGCGAAGCCCGTCTGTTCCTCGGCGAGGGCCTGCTGCGGGCCGGCGGCGCGGCCGCGGCGGTGGCCGTGCTCGCGCCGGTCGCGACCGGCGCCGCATCGCCGCCGGCGCTCAGCCTCTATGCCCGTGCCCTGGCCGCCGTCGGCGAGGGCGCGGATGCCCGAGCCTTTCACGAGCAGGCCTGCTCGGCGGCACCCGATGACGCCGGCATCGCCGCCGCTCGAATCGCGGATGCGCTTTGGATCGAGGATGATCCGGCGGGCGCCGAGCGCTCGATCTCCGACTGGGTCGCGCGCTTCTGCCCGCCGCGCAAACCCGCGGCGCGCGCGCCGGCGCAGAAGAGGCTGATCATCGGTTATGCCTTGTCGGCGCTCGCCGATCCCCGCGATGCCGCCGGGATCGCGGCGGTGGCTCGGGCGCACGACAGATCGTGCGCGATGGTGATCGGTTACGGAATCGGCGCCCAGAGCTGGCGCGAGAACGTGGCTTTCAACGGCGCCGTCGACAAGTGGCGCGACGTGGCCGGGCTCGATCCCGCGACGCTGTCGCGCATTCTCGCGGGCGACGGATTGGCCGTCATCGTGGATTGCTCCGGCGCCGCCGCGCCGCCTCAGCTGATGGCGATCGGCCGCCTCGGCTCCGTCATCCGAGTCTCATGGTTGGCCGTCCCGGGATCGCTCGGCGCGCCGCTCTACGATGCGGCGCTCGGCCATCGCATCGAGGGAATCCCGAGCTGGGGTCCGAGCGGCCTTTCGCCGCTGGTGCGCGACTGGGTTCGCCCGATGGAGCGGAC
>Ga0209517_10002870_pt1 | contig 23789 bp, 22 predicted proteins | sample PeaSoiMetSII2010_FD_187695 | JGI IMG/M metagenome (GOLD analysis project Ga0209517, IMG submission 187695) | Peat soil microbial communities from Weissenstadt, Germany - SII-2010 (SPAdes) (version 2) | ecosystem: Environmental > Terrestrial > Soil > Wetlands > Peat | place: Germany... | reverse complement strand
ATGTATCAGTTATATCAGGGAGCCGCTGATACAAAACAGCCCACACGACGAATTCTCACGCAATTATTTTATCGGTCCACGTTAATTGCCAGAGATGCAATCACTTAGACAACTTTCGATCATTCAGCTCACGGTCGCGGCTCTGAACGGAGCCGCGCGTTTGAAACGGTGTCGTTAGTCGTCGAGGCCGTTATTGTTGATCCGGCTTCTTCTCGCCGGGCCGTAAGAGAGTCGGCGGCTTCTTGGCCGGCGGCTTCCCGGCTTCGGCCGCCGCCAGCTCCGCGGCCTTCTTGTCGTCGGCCTGCCTGGCCTCGCGCTCCACCGGCGTCATGGCTTCTTCCGCGGCCTTCTTTTGCTTCTGCTCGCGCGCCTCGACGTCGTGGGTGCGCTTGCCCAGATCCTCCTGTGCAGCCTGGAGGCTGTCGCTCGTGGTTTCGATCGCGGTCCGCAACACGAACTCGTAGCGATCGAAGTCTTTGGGGTGATTGTCCTGGACCTTCTGCAGAATGGGAAGCGCTTCCTTGGTGGTGGACTCCACCAGTTTCAATCCCGGCTTCATGTCGACCTTGTGGCCCAGCGCCTGGTCGGTGACGTCGTCAATGGCGTCAATGAGCTTAGCATAGTCGTCGAGCGCGTCATGGATGAGGACCGAGCGGCCGTTCTTGTCTTTGGCCAGCAGGCTCTTCACCAGGTCGATGCGTTCTTTGGCGAAGCGGGCGTAGAGCGCCACGCGGGCGTTGGGTTCCTGCGCCTCTTTGATCTGATCGATCTCGTCCGCCGTGAGAAAGTCGCGCTGCTGGGCGGCCAGAGGAACCACCAGCAGCAAACCCAGCAGGCAACACTGTAGCAGCAGGTTCTTCATTTGCGTCTGCCCTCCATCAATCCCAGGAGCAGGTCGTCGTGCACCTCCTGGACGCGCGCCTTGACTTTTTCAAGCATGGGGCGCTCGGTGAAACTCATCTCCTGTTCGAACGATTCCAATTTGCGCAACAGGTCGCGCGTTTCGATCTCGGCCCTCTTGAACCATTTTGGACTCTTCCGAGGGTTCTTGCCAGTCTGCGAGAGGGACGTGTAGGCCAGGTCCACGGACTCCTGGATTTCCGCGACGGCTGTGACGACGCGGTCGCTGTCTCCCTTTTGATAGGCCGAGCGGGCGTCCTGGTACACCGCAGCGGCGTTGTCCAAGGCCAGTTTGGAGCGTTTCTCCAGGTTCGGTTCGGCGAGAGCCTGTTTGAGGTCGGCGCGGAGAAGGACGGGGAGACAGAGGGCCAGGCAGAAAGCGATCAGCGACTTCCGACAGTTGGCCATTACCGCTTCTCCAGTTCTCTCTGAAGGATTTTCACACGCTGCCGGGCCTGGAATTCCTGATTATCGTTGCCTATGCTGATGGACAGGAAGTGCTGGTAGGCCTCCATGGCCGGCTTTAGCAGGGCTGGTTTTAGCTGCCGAAGCCTGTCCAGAATGATGGCGCGAAAAAACCAGTTTCCGGGGGTGTCGTCACCCAGGTCGTGGGCCTTGGTGTAGGCCTGCAGCGATTGCTCGAAGTCGTCCATCATAAACAGCATGCCGCCCAATTGGTCCCACGTTTTGGACTCGCCCGGCTTGAGCTTAGCCGCTTCGTAAAACTGCCTGGCCGCTGCGGGAAACTGTCTGCGGTCGCGCAAGGCCCGCGCGTACATCATGCGCAAATCGTAATTCGACGGCTCAGCGGCCACCGCCTGCTCCAGTAGCGGAGTGGCTTTCTCGAGCTGCCCCGCGAAAATATAGGACGCGGCCAGGGCGGCACGGTTTGCCTGGGTGGGGTCCTTGCCGTAAGCCGATTCCAGGCGCGGGATGGCCTCGGCGTATTGCTTGTTTTCGAGCATCAGCTCGCCCATATGTTCCTGGGCGGCGACGTTGTCGGGGAACTCCTTATAAATGGCGATGGCTTCGGCGGCCTGCTTGTTCTTTTCGTAGAACTCGGCGAGCTCGAGGAGGTACTCGCGATACTTCGGATCGAGTTGCGCGGCCTGGCGGAAATGCGGGTCGGCGTCGGACAGTTTGCCCTGCTGCGCGAGGGCGTGGGCCAGTCCCAGCTCGGCGTTGGCCGACTTCGGATCCAGATCGAGGGCGAGGCGGTAGTTCTCTTCGGCTTTTTCCACCGCGCCGGTCTGAAGCTGCGCCTCCGCCAGGTAGTATCGCGGGCGATATTCCTTGGACTTCTGCTCCACGGCGCCTTCGAACAACGGCAAAGCGTCCGCCGGATCCTTCTGCCGCATGAGCAGGATGCCCCCGTTCAACTGGGCCTCGTACAGGCCGGGTTTGAGCTCCAGGGTCTTACGGTACTCGGCGATGCCCTCCGGGTCCTTGTGGAGGAAGGTATAGGCGAGCGCCAAGTTGAAATGGGCGGTGTAGTCTTTCGGATCAGCCGCGATGGCCTTGGAAAAAGCCTCCACGGCGGCATCGTACTTGCCCTCTTCGAGGGCCTTCATGCCTTCGGAGCTGAAGTCAGTGGACTGGAGGAAGAAGAGAGCGGCGATCAGAGCCCACATCATTTCATTTTAGCTAAGAGGGGAGGTCCCCGGCCGGCCCTCGTATGTGTTACTTCTTTCCCTCCGGAATCGGGATTGGGGGGCGCCGCCGCTCACCTCGGTATAGGTGAAACCTAATGCGGCTGCTGTTGCTGCAACAGACGCTCGAACTTTTTGCGCTGCTCCTCATCCAGCAGTTGCTCCACGCGCTGCTTGCCATCGGACAGGACGGTGCGGTAGTACTGCCAGAAATCGTTGAGGACCGACTGCACCTGCTCGGTCTGCGCCGGCGTCAGGTTCAATTCCTTTTGCATGTGGTCGAAGTACAGGGCCTTGGCCTGCGGCGAATCGAACGTAAGCGGGCGCTGGCGGTTGTGAACACCACCCAAATCCAGGGCCAGCGCCCCTACCACGGCGCCCGACAAAAAAACCAGCACGAGCGTGGCGGCACAGGCCAGCTTGGGATTCCAGGATCGGCCGGCGGGCGCTCTCTCCAACACACTAGTGCTGTTCATAGGCCGTCAGGGTGACCAGCATATTGTCCCGCGCGGGGGCGGAATCGAAGGAGGGAGCATTCTGCTGCGCCATGACCGCTTCCGGAGAAGGCGGCCCCGCGGGAAATTCCGCTTCTCGCGTGACCAGATAGCTGCCCAGAATCGCCAGCGTGAGCAGGGATGCAAACGCTACCCGGCGCCCGAAGGCTAGATCCAGCGCGAAGAAACTGGCAAAGGAAGGGGCCGTTCGACGGGCCCTTACCCCCTGCATTACGCCGTCGTAGAAGCCGGGAGACGGGTCCCAGGCGTCGTCGGACTGCAAAGAATCGTCGGACCGCAAAGAGACGAACAATTGCGAGACATCCCGCATACTGCGGATCTCTTCGCGGCACATTGGACAAGTGCTGAGGTGCGCCTCGATTTCTCGTTGACCCGCCGGTTCCAGCGTACCGGACAGGTACTCCTCGAGGCTGCGCATGACTACCGCGTGCATATGTTTCTTCCCTTACAAATGTAAATTACTACACCCACAACTACCCCTTCGCGAGTCTATTGCCCGGACAGCTTAACTGCTGCCGGCCCGCCCGCTTCCAGGGACCATTCCGAACCGAAACCTTCCGGCTCAACCGGCTACCAGGCCGGGAGCGCGGTCCAACCGCTGGGCCGCTTTCACTAATTTCTGCCGCGCACGGAACAGCTTCACCTTGATGGTGTTCTCGTTCATGCCCGTCCGTTCCGCCAGTTCCTCCACCGAAAATCCTTCAACCTCCTTCAACATCAATAACATACGCTCCTCTTCGGAGACGCGGGTGAGAAGTTTCAGGACGTAATCGCGGCGCGCCAGGTCGGCATCGGCCGGAGCCTGGCGGTCAACACTTGGCTCCGTGTTTTCGACGCGCCGCACTTCGTCCTCGCTGAGGTCGCTCTCGTACACCAGCTTCCTGACCTTCCGCTTGCGGAGGTAGTCGAAGCACTCGTTGACCGTGATTTTATAAATCCAGGTAATCAGGGAACTACGGAAATCGAAGCTCTTGAGGGAGAGGTAAACCTTCGCAAATACTTGCTGTGCAATATCTTCCACGTCGTTGCGTTGCCGCACGATACCGTGAATGATGGAAAACACTTTGGACTGGTAGCGTTCCACGATTTCGCGGAACGCCGTCTCCTCGCCGGCCTGCGCCCGGCGGACCAAGGCACCTTCCGGAGTATTCTGATAGTCCACTCTAGATTTCGCCGCAACCTTACTGCCGAAACCGGGGCTGCCGAATCCGGGGAGTGTCAGAACGCCGGTCAGTGTTCCCATACACCGCTTCCGACGCGCTTCCCCGATGCCGGGTTTCAAGTACCTGCCCTACATCGTCCTTCTGCAAGATAGCACAGGGCGCGACCAAACCGCCCTCCGGCACATCTAAACACCGGAAGTAGCGGAGTGACGCGGTCCTGTTTGTATATAATGGGAGGCGCAGTACTCGAAACCAGGAGTGTAAAACGCATGGTGCAATTGACGGAAAAAGCGGTCGGCAAAGTAAGAGAGATCATGAATTCCCAGGAGCCGTCCCCAGCGGGACTGCGGATCTCGGTGGTGGGAGGGGGCTGCTCGGGATTCAGCTATTCCATGGCCTTCGAGAACCAGCCCAACATGCTGGACAAGACCTACAATTACGATGGGTTGAAGGTCTTTATCGACCAGGCCAGCCTGCTCTACCTGGATGGCGCCGAGGTCGATTACGTGGAGACGCTGGAGGGGTCCGGTTTCAAGTTCAACAACCCCCAGGTCAAGTCCACGTGCGGTTGCGGCAGCTCGTTCCAGGTGTAGCGCGAGTTCAAGCGGCACGGCTCTTGGTCTCCCGCGCTACAATCAAGCCATGGCCGACGCCACGCAGATTTTCACCGTCAGCATCCCGACGCTCGCCGTTCTCATCGGGATCTTGGTGAACAATGCCCGCCTGAACGACATGAGCAAGCGCTTCGACGATGTTAACAGGCAGATCGACGATCTCCGTGCCCACATGGATTCGCGGTTTTCGGCCACGGACGCCTTGTTTACGGAGCGTCTAAGGCGTGTAGAGGATGTTATGGACGCTCGGCTGAAGCATCTGGAAGAGAGCTGACGCCGGAGTGGAAGCCAGAAACCAGCTCTACACGCGGGAGACCGAGAAGCAGATCGGCGAGTTGAATCGCCTGGGCTGGTACCACAGCATCCAACTGCCCGATGGCCAGGTCATCCAGGGCCTGCAATCGCTCGAACAACTGCGGACGCGGCTGGCACAATTTCCCATACCCCAAGACTTGACCGGCAAACGCATCCTCGATATCGGCGCCTGGGACGGATGGTTCAGCTTCGAGATGGAGCGGCGCGGCGCCGAGGTTCTGGCGGTGGATTCTGCCGAGCACACGCGGTTCCGCGTGGCGCGGGAGTTGCTGGGGTCCAAAGTCGAATACCGCATTGGCGACATCTGCCGCCTCTCCTCCAAGGACATCGGGCGCTTCGATATTGTTCTGTTCTTCGGCGTCCTATACCACGTGAAACACCCGCTGCTGGCCCTGGAGACGGTCTGCGACCTGACGACCGACATGGCGTTCGTCGAGTCTTTCGTGACCGACGACGGCGAGGACCTCTCCGTACCGGCGCTCATGGAGTTTTACGAAACCACCGAGTTGCGCGGCCAGTTCGACAACTGGGTGGGCCCCAACGCCTCCTGCCTGCTGGCCTTCTGCCGCACGGCGGGTTTCGCCCGCGTGCGACTGGAAAGCGTGATGGACCACAGGGCTCACGTGAGTTGCTTCCGGAAATGGGACGGCCATCCCGGGAGCGAGGCGGCGCCCGACATGGCGCCTTACCTAACATGTGTCGAAAACAGCGTATCGCGCGACCACACATTTTCGAGCCTCGCGGACGATTACGTTTCGTTGTGGTTCAAGACCGGGCAGGAGCAGTTGACCTGTGACGAAGTCTTTCCCGAGATTGGCGGCTACGGGTCGCGGCCGGTGATCGTGCATGCCACCGGCGGCGACGGGTGGCATGCCAACTGCAAGCTTCCGACACGCCTGGACCCGGGCTGGTACGAAACCAGGCTCCGGGTACGCCACAGCGCTTTCAGTAATTCCGTCCGCATCGGGGTGGATGTTCCCGCGGCACAGACGTCCCTGCCGGCGTCGAGTTCGCCGGATGTAACGATTCGCCTGGTCACCGACGGAAGAACCTGGGACCGGTATCGCGTGAATGTCGGAGTGGATGCCTGCGTCTCGCTCTGGGTGGCCGGCCTGCCCGATCCCTGCGACCGCGCCCACGTTCGGGTCCGGTTGAATGGCGCGGACCTGCCGGCCATCTTCGTGTCGTCGCACGATCGCGAGGGACTGAGCCAAGTCAATGCGCTACTCCCCGCGGGATTGCAGGCCGGGCCGGGCTGGATTGCGTTGATATTTGGAGAGTACCAGTCGGAAGCGGTGACGCTGGATCTCGTGTAGAAAGCGCGCAACTTACTGCTTCGGCACCGACACCGTAATATTGCGGAACTTCAGCCCGCCGGTGTGATCGCCCTGGATGTAGAAAGGCCCGGGCTCGCCTTCGTTGGCGTCCAGCGCTCCGCCCGTGATGCCCTCAATCGTCTGGTGGTCGATGGTGGTCACGCCGTTCCGCACCACGGTCACCGTGCGGCCTACCAGGGTCACGTCGAATATCTCCCAGGAACTGGGTGTGCGCGGCATGTCCTTGGGCGTGATGCGACCGTAGATGGAGCCTATGCGGCGTTCTGGCGGGTTGGCCGAGAGGGGTTCGTACTCCAGTTGCACTTCGTACCGCCCGCGCAAGTAGAAGCCGCTGTTGGCGTGGTCCGGGCAGTTGGCTTCAAAGTGCACCTTGAAGTCCTCGAACGTGCGGGTGGTCTTGATGTTCGCGCCGTGGTCCTGGTTGACCAGCAGGCCGTCCTTCACCGTCCAGTGGCTGTTGGCGGGGTTGCCGATGGGTTCCCATCCACTCAGGTCCGTGCCGTTAAACAGCGGCTCCGGAGCGGTCCACTGCTGGGGTTCGGAGCGCTGCAGTTCGGGGGCCCGGACACCGGTGAGCGGCGTGGAGTTGTCACCGCGCTTTTGCACGCCGGTCAGTTTGCCGCCCGAAGCTTCGAGTTCCCAGGCAACCGCGGGCCGTTTCTGGGCCGGGTCGGCTGCGGAGATCGTCAGTAGCAGCTTGGAGCCTTCCACCTTCACGTCCTTCAACTGGTAAACGTTGCCGCCGGTCGGCTGGTACCAGACCTCCAGTGCGCCGCCCTTTTCGGCGATGCCGAGCCACGCGGCCCGGAGGGTGTTGCCCTGGGGTAGATTGAAGTCCCAACGTCCCACGAACGGGCTGCCTTTCGGCTGGGAGAGGGCGGCAGTCACCAGTGCGCCAACAACGAGTGTACCCATCGCGAGCTTTCGCATAGCTCGCAGTTTACTACGCGGCGCGGCCGCGGGCTACCGTGTTTTGCCGGACAGCATGCCGGACAGCAGACTACGGCCCAGCGTCGTACCAGACGTCTACACATCCACGCCGAGATCGCTCCAGTTGACGACCTTTTCCTGGACCATCGCCTGGTGACCCAGGATGGAAGTCAGCGCCGCGGTGGCCCCGATAGTGACGCCCGTCGGGGGCGGCGTGCCCTTGGTGATCGAGTCGTAGAATGCCGCAATATGGGCGAACTGATCTTCCTGCTGCCGGGGCGCCAAAACGACCGGCTGGACGCCTCTTCCCCCCGGAGGATACATGGTCCCGCTGCCCATCAGATCCACGGCCCCTTTGGTTCCGTAGACGTAAATGTACTGATTGCCGTTGGGCATCGACCCGGGGTGAAACACATTCTGCGTGAAAGACATCTTCACGCCCTTGGGATAGTCGTACGTGAGGCTTCCGCAATCGAAGATGGTGCGTCCCGGAGGGTCGTCCTTGTACATCAGAATGCCCCCAAAACCGCAGGCGCGCACGGGATGAGCCCCGATCGCCCAGTTGCACAAATCCAGGTTGTGCACGGACTGCTCGATGAGGTAACCGCCGGACTTGGTCACGTCGAAATACCAATCGGCGGACGTTCCGTCGTGTGGGAGGTCGGCGTTGGCGTGCCGTTGGGCCTTCACCATGATCACGTCGCCGATCACGCCTTCCTGAATCTTCCGCACTATCTCCTGAAATTGCTTCTGCGACCGCAACTGCTGCCCGGCCACGAACACCTTGGTGTTTCCCTTGGCGGCCTCGAGGAGCGCGCGCACTTGCGCTGGCGTCACGCCCAGCGGCTTCTCGCAGTACACGTTCTTGCCGGCCTTGATCGCCGCGATGGCCATTTCCGAGTGCAGGTAGGGGGGTGTCGCGATGAAAACGGCATCCACGTCCTTGTTATCGATGATCCGGCGCCAGTCGGCAAAGGTTGCCGGGTTGTCGCGGGCCGCCGTGGTGGCCGCCTTGTCCAGGCGGTCGGGCTTGATGTCGCATAGCGCGATCACCTTTGCATCGGGTTGCCGAAGAACGCCTCCAAGCAGGAAGGATCCGCGGCCGCCCACGCCGATCATCCCCGTGCCGACGGGTTTTTCGGATTGGAATCCGTAAGCGGATGCGGATAAAGCCGAGCCGAGGAGAAAGAATCTGCGATCTACATTCATGATTAACTCCACGAACAGTGTACAACGCGGCACGTTCAACCGTGTTTCGCCGGAGTGCGGGGTCATTTCGGTTTGCGGGCCACTTCGCTGGCCGCCAGCAGGTAGGCGCCCGTACCCCAGGTTTCCGTGCCCACCGGCAGGGTACGATAGGCGTCGGCTCCTTTCGGGCTGGTTCCGGCGGACACGCCGACGACCAGGCCATCTTTGACGTACCGGTCGTTGATGGCGCGCCAGGCCTTCAGCGCACTGGCATTGTAGGCGGGAGGCAATACCCGCAGGCGCACGAGCTTGAGCAAGCCATAGGAGAACATGGCCGTGGCCGAGCACTCGGGGTAGCTCTCAGGATCGTCGAGGACGGTGTGCCAGAGCCCGCCGGCATCCTGGGTGGACTCGATACCTTTGGCCAGTTTCCGCGCGATGGAAGCGAGTTCCTGGTACTTCGGGTCGCGCTGGTTCATGACTTCCATGGTGTCGGCCAGCGACATCAACACCCAGCCGTCTCCGCGGCCCCAGAAGCCTTCGGAGTGCGTGCCGGTCTGCCAGTCCCACATGTGGTACATGAGCCCGGTCTTCTCGTCCTGAAGGTGGCGCGCATGGACAACGATCTGGTTGGCGGCATCCTGGATGTATTCGGGCCGCTTCTCGATCTGGCCCAGGGCGGAGAGCAGCGGGCACGCCATGTACAAGGTGTCGACCCACAGTTGGTGGCTTCCCTCCCAATGCCCGAGGCCGCCATCCGGACTGCGCTCCGCGCCGGTTTCGATGAAGCCGGCCACACCCTGCGCCAGTTTCAGGTGCTCCGGCTTCGGCCGTTCCCGATAAAGATAGAGCACGGCGCTGCCCGGGCTCCAGTGGCCGCAATATCCACGGCGCGCGGGGTTGGGAGCCGACGGCCCGATATCCAGAAGCTTCGGGAGATCCTGGGCCTCGTAGATCCGCGCCCATTTTTCCACGTAGTCGACATAACGGGTGTCGTGCGCCGCGCGAGCGGCCCGCATGAGACCCATCATTTGGACGCCTTCACCCCAGTTGAACGGATAGCCTTCTACCTGGGTGCCGACCAGGCGATCGGCCACGCTGGTCAATCCGGGCGGAATCCGGCGGGCGCCTTCCGCTTCAAAAACTATCGCCGCACATAGCAGGCCGAGCGTGATCTGCCGGATCTTGAATGGCAACTTATGAGGTCCTTTCCGCTGAGCAGAGTGTATCATGGCGATAGACGATTTTCCGGCCCTGATATATGGTATGTCGTATGGTATGCGGTGTGGTATGAGGCGCTGGTTTCCGGCCGCCGGCAGCATGTGGTTGCTGCTGGCGCTCACGGCGGCTGCCGCGACTGAAGTGCGCAATGAGGTCCCCGGCCCGGTGAGCGAATTCGGCGCCGGCGCGATTCGCAACGCCGCCGGTGGGCTTTCCCTGGGGCGTATCGCGATCTCGGTGTCCAACGATTTGAAACCGGAAGCCTTTCGCATCCGCGCGGGCGATGGCGGTTATGCGATCACGGGCGGCGACGCGCGCGGCGCCATGTACGGAGCGCTGGATTTCGCCGAGCAACTGGAACTGACCGGTAAGGTGCGCGATAAGGAGGAGCAGCCGGCGCTCGCGGTCCGCGCCCTCAAGTTCAATGTTCCGTTGCCCGGCACCGGCTATTTGTCGGAGGAAGACCTGGCCAACAACCAGTGGTTTTGGAGCCTGGATTACTGGCGGAAGTTTCTGGACATGGCGGCGCGCAACCGGTACAACGCCATCACCTTCTGGAGCGCCCATCCTTACGGCCGCATGGTGCGGGTCCCCAAGTATCCGGAGGCCACGGACGTGCCGGCGGCCGAGCTCGACCGCAACATCGCGTTTTTCCGCCAACTGTTCCAACTGGCCGCCGACCGGGGTCTGGATACGTACCTGGTCACCTGGAACATCCATGTGTCGCGAGCGTTCGCCGAGAGCCACCACGTTCCGGCGGCGGGCTTCGACTCGCCGCTGATCCGCGATTACCAGCGAGAGGCGATTCAGGCGCTATTCGCCACCTATCCCATGCTCACCGGCCTGGGGACCACCGCCGGAGAGCGCATGGACGTCATGACCGTGAAGCAGAAAATGGACTGGATCGCCGATACCTACCTGGCGGCGCTGAAGCAGGTGGGACGCGTGGGGCGCACCGTCCCGTTCATTCTTCGCTACTGGCAGGCGGAGCCGGAGGCTCTCGCCGCCATGCTCAAGTCCGCCGATTATCCCGGCCCCGTGTACCTGGATATCAAGTTCAACGGCGAGCACATGTACTCATCGGCCGAGCCGCATGTGCTCGATCCGAAATGGGTGGCGCTGGCGCACGGCCGCTATCGCCTGCTCTGGCACTTGCGCAACGACGACCTGTTCATCCTCCGCTGGGGCGACCCCGACTTCGTGCGCGAAACCGTGCGCCATATGTCGGGTCCGGATACGGCCGGCTTCGTGGAAGGCTCGGAGGTGGACGTGCCCGGCGTGGACCGCATCCACACCCAGACCGCCAAACAGCACCTGGACTGGCAATACACGTTCGAGAAACACTGGTTCCGGTACATGCTCTGGGGACGAGTGGGCTACTTCCCAGCCGAGCCCGATTCCACCTGGCGCGAGCATTTCCAGCGGCGCTTCGGCGCGGCGGGCGATGACGTGTACGAGGCTCTTCACCAGTCCAGCAAGATCGCTCCGCTGATTACTTCCTACCACTGGAACTACATGAACGGCGATTGGTATCCGGAAGGCTCGATCGGGAGTTGGAACACCTCTTTCGAACAGCCCCGCGTCAACTACCGCCGCGCCGCCATGTACCACGACGTCCGCACGTACATCTTCAACAACACCATCGGCGGGGAGATGGCGAATATCCCGGAATTCCTGGCGGGTTCCAAAGGTGGGGTGAAAAAAACCGGCCCTCTGGAGGTGGCGGACCGATTGGAGGAGTACGGCACCCGCGCGCTGCAGTTGGCCGCGCGGGCTCGCGGCCACGTGGAGCGGGGCGCCAAGGAGTTTGCCTGCACCGATGCGGACTTGGTGGCTTACGGCAACCTCGGCGCTTACTACGCCGCGAAACTACGGGGCGCCGCGCACCTGGCCCGCTTCCTGTTCGGAGCGGGAGGGCAGGAACAGCAGGAGGCCGTCCGGCACCTGGAACTGGCGCTGAAGGCCTGGCGTGGCGTGGTTGCGGCCACCGAGAACCACTATCTGCCGCACGAGGTCTGGCTCTTCGGCCAGTTCGACTGGAAGCGCTACCTGCCCGACGTGGAGGCGGATATCCAGATCGCTCGCGAGGCCAAACCGCTGCGGCCGGGCTCGACGTATGATGTCGAGGGTCTGCACGAACGGCTGGAGTACACCTACGGCCTGTTGGGTCGCGCCAAGCCCGAGCCACCGGTCGCCGCCGCACGGCCAGTTCGAGTGGAAGCGGAGGCAGCCGAGTCCATTACTCCGCCGTTGGCCATCGGCGAGGATGGAGCCGCCTCCCAGGGCAAATATGTGGGGGTTGCGGCAGCGGAAGCCAGGCACGAAGGCGAAAGCATCACCGGCTTCCGCGATTTCGTCTCCCCGGCCGCCAGCGCCACCTACCGCATTGAGATTCCGGCGGACGGCGCGTATCTGCTGAGCGCGGTCTGCTGGTGGCCGGAGCGCGCGGGCGGCTTCACCGTCCTGGTGGACGAGAGCAACATGCGGGACAACGTGCTGCACCCTTCCAAGGATGGGCCGCTCGGTTCCTGGACCATCGCAAAACTGGGCGTCCCGCTACATCTGGGTGCGGGGAGCCACACGGTGCGAATCGTGGGGCGGACGCCGGGCGCGCGCATCGACCGCTTCGAGCTGGCGCCGGCTCCGGCGCGCTTTCCACCGCCGCAGCTTTAGTTTTTCAACCAAACCGGTCGGAGACAAGGCGCATATCGCCGTGGGGGTGTCATGCGAGTTCTTCATCGCCCGCTCGATATCCACATGATGCGTGTCGTGTCCCTCAAATCAGGTTCGAGTATTAACAGTTCATCGCCCGGACGAGATCGGCAAGCAAGGGTCGCGGTCTGGCCTTCCGTTCGTCTGGCCTCGGGACGGGCCTCGACGGGATGAGGCCGCGCTATTGGTTCAGCCTTTCTGGCGTCTCGGCCTTGCCCCGTGTATTGGATATCATTGTTTCTATAGGTAACAATTGGCTCGTGTACCGGGTCGTCACAAGCAAATCGTTTGACAAGGCTCTGGCGAAGCTCCCGGTGAATTCGCAGAAGCGGATTGTGGCGAAGATTCGGGAAATTGCGGTTAATCCTTATGCTCCGAACAACAACCTCACGAAGCTTCAGGGCCGGAGCGGGTACAGGCTCAGAGTGGGTGACTGGCGCGTCATATATGAGCTGCAGGATGACCGCCTTGTGATGCTGGTTTTGGAAGTGGGGCCGAGAGGAGGAATATACTGATGCGAATCGAAAGAATCACCCGCCATGGCAAGGAGTTCGCCGTATTGCCGATGGATGACCTGAAGAAGCTCATGGACGATGCGGAGATGCTTGCTGATGTAAAGGCCTATGACGCCGCGAAGGCACGCATCGAGCGCGGCGAGGATGAGCTGATACCGCTGGAAATCGCCGAACGCCGCCTGGCCGGCGAAAGCACGGTAAAAATCTGGCGTGAGTATCGCGGGCTCACCCACGAAGACCTGGCGAAGGCATCCAACGTGTCGCGCCCGATGATCGCGGCGATTGAGGCAGGACACAAGAAGGGTGGAGTCGCGGCGCTGAAGAAGCTTGCCGTGGCGCTCAAGGTGGATCTGGACCATCTGGCCTGACTTGATGGACGGTGCGTACGCCTCAAGCGCTCCACCGCAGATGGCAGATCAATCAGGCCGCTCTCCGCAGCCAATTCCGGAATGCCAAGGATGCCTTCCGCGATTTCGTCTCCCCGGCCGCCAGCGCCACCTACCGCATCGAGATTCCGGCGGACGGCGCGGATTCACCATCCTGGTCGAGAGCAACATGCGCGACAACGTTCTGCGCCCCTCCAGGGATGGGCCGCTGCGGACCTGGACAGTCGCAAAACTGGGAGTCCCCTTATGTCTGGGTGCTGGGAGCCACACGGTGCGAATCGCCGGAGGGACGCCGGGCGCGTGGATCGACCGGTTCGAGCTGACGCCGGCTCCGGCGAGTGTCACACCGCCGCAGTTTTAGTCTTGGAACTAAGCGGAACCAAAGCGGTTTGGGTGATGGCTGTAAGTGACTGAAAACATCGTGGCCAGTGATGGAATCGAACCGCCGCCGGCCTTTTCAGGGCTGCTTACCGGCCCCGAGATCTAATTGTCGCGGAACACAGGGATACTGCAAACCCTTCCAAACGATCCACGTTTATGCTCTGCTGTTTCCTTTCCCGCCCATGAGGGAACCCGCACCTGATGGTGGCCTTCGTACCCGGGGCTCGGGAACATATGCCAGCATGGACTGGGAGAGACCGAGCATGGCTATTTACTTTCACATTGACCGTTTGGACTGGGAAGCAACCTACTTCGAGCTGGACCTGGATGAAGTGATAGTGCCGATCCACGAGGCCGCCGTCACCAGGTTGCATGAAATCCATTCGGATGCCGAACACGCAGCCAGGGAGGAAATCCGAGGGGCGGAGTTGGCAGACGACGAAGCCGAGCACCAGTTCGCGCTAGATTTGGCGAAGGAGGAAAAGAAGAGGGCGCAAGAACGAGAACGCGTCGTCGGGTGGCTGGCCCTTGTGGACTTGGTGATGGTCTTCCGTCTCAAGGTAAACAAACTGTTAAAAATGGTTACCCGAATTGCTGACGCACGGGGGATCAGGCAAGCCTCGGGTACTGAACAGCGCGGTAATAAAAGTCGGCGTCGAACAGTTTGGCTTTTCCCTCTTGCCGACAAGTATCGGCGATTTGGAATTGATCTGAAGAGCAACCCAGCGTTCACCGTCATCCATGAGCTTGTGTTAGCTCGCAACGACGTCGAGCACGAGGGCGGAACATTGGGGCAAATTTACCACGAGTATTTTCCGAACCCGAGATTTTCGGATGGAGAGACAATTGTGTTCTCAAACCAGGATTTTAGGGAGTCCGTCAAATTGCTGAAGGAATATGTCGACTGGATCGTTCGCGAAGTTCGACAGTTCCGAGACGGCGAGAAACCCTTAGGACCGCTGCAGAAGCCTAGGCCACGGCTACGCTACTGAACCTTGGTACAACTGGCCCTGCTAAGGTAGCCCCTTCCAAGAACGGGGCTTCGTCGGGGACGGGGCCTGAAACTACCAAACGCCGTAACGGACGGTGATTGTGCGGGCGACGAACATCTCTTTCCCACAGGCATACATGAGGCGGACGTTCACCGCCGGTCAAAACTCCACAATCACATCCTTACCGAACGTCAGTCCGGCAACTTCGGCAGCGAGTTTGATGATGGTTTTCTTCAGCACGTTGTTGAGATTGGTTGCGACCAGCCACCCACCCGGCAACGGTTCGCGCATATCGCGAAGATCCTCGCGGTCTGGGTAGAGTTCTTCGGGCGTGCGGGCGATGTAACGACGTTTGCGGCCTTGGGCGTCAGGGTGCTGGGAGCAGCGTTCCAGGAAAGAGGAATCGCTCTTGGCGAGTTCGGATAGAACGATCACCATTGCGTCCTTGGCATTGGTGTAAGGGTATGCCTTGCCTCGCAGGACGAGTTTGCCGCTACGGGATGTCTCGCCAGCCGCGCGTTGTGGGACTTGGCGCTGTGCCGCGTGGCTCGTCTGTTCAGAGATGTTGCTGCGTGAAGCTTCAACGATCACGGGTTTGCTCAACATGGCGAGGAATTCCGCCACATCGTTATTGTCCGGGCGGACGCCAGCTTTGAGTTCAACGGCACTTGCAAGAAGCTCGACAAGGTCTTCATTCCCCTTTTCGACCAATTCGCGCCACGCTTCTGGGATGGCCGCACGAGCTTGGGAGAGACGATGGCGGCTGCGGTATTCTCTGCGGGCCGTCTCCAGCGCTTCCCCTGACTCTATCCGCGCACGAGCCAGATAGCGGCTGAGCGTTTCGGTAGACTCGCCGGGTGAGCGCTCGAAGAGGTCGAGCTTGTAAACGCGTCGCTCTTCGTAGCTGCCCTGTTCCGCAGGCAGGTAGAAGCTCCAGGTCTTGCCATCGGTCAAGACAATGAATGGAACGCCCGTGTGGAAAGCATACTCCAAGGCGTGACGGATCCCGTCTTCGGCCTTACCGGGTTGTTTCACCTCGATGAAGATGGCTGGTTTGGAAGGCGGATGGCACAGGGCGAAATCAACGCGCCCCTCGCCGGTCTGGTATTCAGGCCAGACAACGGTAGTGTCCCACGTATCCCAGCCCAACTCCTGAAGCAGACGAAGAACGATACCTTGGGAGATCGCCTGCTCATTGGAAAATTTTCCTTGACGCAATCGCGCTGTGATGTCGGGAAGAGTGGTGTCGAGCGCCATAAGACCGGGAATCTCCACTTCCAGTCTAGCCAATGAACCGGAGAGGATGTTCCCAAGACTTCAAACTCTGGGGACACTCAGCAGGGCGAGAATTCACCGCCTGCCCCAGGCGCGCCGTCGCCCGCGTTCACGGTCGAAGGCTAGGTTGATGGCTCTTTTGGCGGCCCATCCTCCTCTTCAGCCATCACGAGGGCGACCCGTTCACGAGCCTTTTCTTGGGCCTCACGCTCTCCTGCACCGAGCTTTTCCAGTTCCTGGTCTGAGGGCTCCGAGCCAGGCTGCGCGGGAGCCTGAATGACCAGCCAAGCCGGTTGCGCGGTCAGCCAAGAGGCCACCTTTTGAGGTGTACGCGGCCTCTGCAATTCAAGCGCTACAGCTTCGGGGTCAGAACACGTCCGAAAAGCTGAGGCAGAACGTCAATTGCGTCTATCAGGACCAGGTAGTTGAGGGGTGAGGTATCAGCGACGACCGTCATCCTTGACGCAATGACCGGGCGGTCGCAAGGTCCTGTTCCAGGTCCGCGTCCGTATAGTTCAGGTAGGTATCGTGCGCCTCTGCCGTCTCAGGACGGATAAACGTTTCATTGTAGCAATGCCGCTAACAAGCCGGAAGTTTCCACTCCGGGGCTCCGGGGCGGACTGCGACAAGGCCAGAATTTTGGAATGAATCGGAATAAACCGGGGAAAACGTGCTGCTTTAAGCTACTAAAAACATGGTAGCGAGGGACGGAATCGAACCGCCGCCAGCCTTTTCCGGGCTGCGCTCTACAACGGTGCCGGCAGTGTCACACCGCCCGATTCCCCTTGGAGCTTTCGACCGCTCGAATCATGGCGACGATGTTCTCCACCGGGGTGCGCGCCTGGATGTTGTGAACCGCGTTAAAAACGTAGCCCCCGTCTCTGTAAAAGGCTTCGCACCGCCTCAGCACCTGCTCGCGCACCTCGTCCGGCGTGCCAAAGGGCAGAACCTGCTGGGTGTCCACTCCGCCGCCCCAGAAAACCAGGTCCCGACCATATTTCTGCTTCAGGGTTTCCGCGTCCATGCCGGCGGCCGAGCACTGCACGGGGTTGAGAATGTCGAAGCCGGCCTCCAGGAACGACGGGACGAATTTCTCCACCGCGCCGCAAGAATGCTTGAACGTCTTCCATCGCGTGTTCCTGTGGACCCAGTGGTTGACCTCGCGGTAATAGGGCAGCCACAACTCGCGGAAAGTCGCCACCGAGCAGAACGACGAAGTCTGTGTTCCGAAATCCGTCCCGCAGATGTTCACCACGTCCACCATCCCGCCCAATCGCGCCGCGATCCGTTCCAGGTTCGCCAGGGCGACCTCGCACTGGCCGGTGAACACGGCGTGCACGTAATCCCTTCGCGCGCGCGTGGACATGTACCATTCCGTGATATCGCGGATTCCCTTCGGGTGAGACAGGCCGACTCCCGGAACCAGCGCGATGTCGCCGAACGAAGTGCCCCCGAAATTCGCCACCACGCACCGCCCGGTGGCGGCCGCGCGGCGCGCTTCGCGCTCCAGGTGGGCCAGTTCCTCTTCGGAGATGGGGCCGTATTCTTCCAGGTTGTCGGCCGGGTCGAGATGGTCCTCGTCGAACGGCTGCTGGCGCATGATGGCGTCGAAGAAATAACCGCCATTAGGCATGCGGGCGCTGGGGGGGTTGGAGCGGTCGCCGAGCGGGTGCATCAGGGTGTCGCCGTGCTCGTCGATGGTGACGTTGAACTGGCCGGGCACCAGCACCTCCGCGCCGTCGTACATCCGGAACGGCTTCCAGTCTTCGGCGGGGAATCCGAAACGCGTCATCCGGCGGATTACGCCCTCGGTGTCGATGCCCAGCGCGAGTTTGAGGTCTTCGTCGATCTCGCCGAGCATCTGCCCGGGGTCGATGGCCTTCACGGGCTTCTTTTCCAACCCGAAATAGTCGCGCAGCGCCAGGACGCAGCTCGCGTGGATGCCGGACACGAACGTGCTGCCGAAGTCCACCGGAATCCGGCCCGGCTGCCGATGGTCCAGGGTGCAAAGTACTCGCTCTCTGCTGGTAGTTTTCGTCACGTGTCCGTATGGTCGTAGCACATGTGGCCGGCGATCATGCAATCCGCGTGTAGGTGAGAACCCGGCCCGGCTCGGCTAGCAATTCCTCTTCGACGCTGCCGAACGCCAGCAGGTGCGGCGACTGCAGATGCCGATCGAGCGATTCGCGCGACCGCCAGTTTTCGTAGAAAACAAATCGTCCGGCCTCACTTGTATTCTGGTGCAGATCGTACTGCAGACAGCCGTCTTCTTTGCGCGTGGGCTCCACCAGCGCAAGCAGGCGGCGTTTCAGTTCTTCTTCCTTGCCCGGCTTGGCCACCATCTCGGCAACCACCGTCAGGCGTACATTCGGCATATCGGATTTACACCTCGAAAGCTCATCGGTTGATTCCAAGAGATTAGCACGGCGCACTGCCTGCAGATGGTATTGGGGCAAGGCTCAGTATAGCCCGAGGCACACATTAAACCCGGGCGATACCGTGGCGCTGGCACTCGTGCCTGCCGGGTCGAGACTCGTCTCGACCCATCTTCGTGCGTCCACCCAAGCGCCATCAAGGCTACGCGCAGGCAACGGCAAGCTGATCGGTCGAAGCGCCCGCCGGCAGTTTGGCCACAATGTCGAATCTCGTTTCGGCCAGCCAGTCGGGCCCCTGGACCTGACGGTCCGTCACGCGCCGGGCGTTTCGAGGCCGCCTCGAATTGCAGGCGCGCGACAGGGGTTAGTTAAGGCAAGTCTCGCCGGGCCCAGCTTCGCCGCCCAGGTATTCCTCGATCCGCTCACAATACGCGCACCGGGGCGCGGTTGGGCGGGCGCTGGCTGCTGGACGCGCGTAGCAGGTCTTCAGCGACTGCAAAGGCTCGGTCCGATCGGTCTCCCATTGGCGATCCCGCCCTCGATTGCTGCTGGAGACGGTGCTCGAGTGGGCGAAGTAGGGCGTGAGAATCTAATTCTCGGTCGCCGTCTTTTCGATGTGATCGATCACCAGAGAATCCATGGACGCTTTGCGGCCTTCCAGATTCAGACCGTACTTCTGAATGCTCTGTATGATCGTACCGCCTGTTCCGCTGTCCGGCGTGCCGTCCGAAGTTTTGCCTGAGTTCGCACCCATCGCCGCGGCTTTCCGCGCCAGGCCGCCGGTGCCTCGCGCCAACTCTTCCATCGCCACGTCCATGGTGAAGTCATAGAATCCCTGGATCTCCGTCTTGTCGATCACCGGACGGTCCAGGAACCGCGAGAGCAGATCCGCAAACGCGGGAAGCGTCACCTTCTTCGACTCGATCCGCGCTCCGTCCGGCCCCACACGCACGCTGAAGGCTCCGGCGGGAGCGGCATTTCCGCTATCGCTGCGAGTCGCGCTGGACTGTATCTGCTGGGAGCCTCCGCCGGGCCCGCCGGCCGATTTGGCATCGGGGTCGGATGGCGTCAGCTTCGGCCCGTTCTTGCCGGCCACCAATGCGTATACGTTGTGATCTTTGGTCTCGTGGTGAAAGGTCAGCTTGAACCGGTCGGCCAGCAGCGCCTGCAACATTTCCGGCGCCTGCTCCCGAGTGGCGCCTTCCGGCAGCTTGGCCACGATATCGAATCTCGTGCTGGCCAGCCAGTCCGGCCCGGAGACCTGATAGTCCTTGATGCGATATGCCACCCGGATACAGTCCCTCAATGCGACGTTCGAATACTCCAGCCGGCCCGCATCCACGCTCATCGTCTCGCCACCCTTTATGAACGCGGCCGGCTTGATGGAGGCCACCTCGAATTCCAGACGTGGTGCCGGCTGCGCGAGCGCCAGGGACGCCGTCAACGTGAAAAGGCCCAAAACGGCCGTGGGCCTCGTTTGGTAGGTCATGTTCTGTATAACGACGCGGGAACCAGGAATGTGACGCCTGGTTCGGCCGATTCCCGAGAGCATCGTGGTCACTCGAGCGGCGCGAACGGATCCTCGGAGCTTCAGTAGCAGATCTTCAATCGACTGCAAAAGCTCGGTCCGCTCCGTCTCCCATTGGCGATCCCGAGCCTCGAGTTGGGGGTCTCTGTCCTGGGCGTCAAGGCGAGCTTCGATCTGCTCCAACTCGAAACGCTCCGCCGCCGTGTGAGGCCTCCCATAACGCGACTTGGGGCTCCTTTGGCTGCACATCTACGGTTTGGGCGTTCTCCAGACCCCGATCCTTGGTTTGGAGTAGAATCGTTTCAAACTGCATGACTTTGGCCGCAGGCTCGAAACTCGGCCCTTACGAAAGCCTCGCGCCGATCGGCGCCGGCGGCATGGGCGAGGTGTACCGCGCACGCGATACCAAGCTCAAGCGCGACGTGGCGCTGAAGGTTTTGCCCGAGCCGTTCGCGCACGACCGGGAGCGAATGGCGCGCTTCCAGCGCGAGGCCGAGGTGCTGGCGTCGCTCAACCATCCCAACATCGCGGCCGTCTATGGCCTGGAAGACCGCGCGCTGGTAATGGAGCTGGTGGAGGGCGAATCGCCGAAAGGCCCGATGCCCTTCGAGGAAGCGTGGAAGGTTGCTTCCCAAATCGCCGACGCGCTCGAATATGCGCACGACAAGGGTGTGGTGCATCGGGATCTGAAGCCCGCCAACGTGAAGGTGACTCCCGAAGGAGTCGTGAAGCTGCTCGACTTCGGCCTGGCGAAGGCGTTCAACGATCCCGTGGCTGGGGCTTCCGCCGGTGACGATCCTTCCAACTCGCCGACTATCACACTCGGCGCGACCGTGCCGGGAACCATCCTGGGCACCGCGGCATATATGGCGCCGGAACAAGCCAAGGGCCAGCGGATCGATAGCCGGGCGGACATCTGGTCATGGGGCGTGGTCCTGTACGAGTTGCTCACCGGCAAGCGGTTGTTCAGGGGAAAGGATGCGGCCGACACGCTTGCGCAGGTGCTCACCAGGCAGCCGGACCTGGAGGGAGTGCCGGCCCATACCCGCCGCATGCTTCAGGAGTGCTTGCAAAAGGAGCCGAAGTCGCGGCTGCGCCATATCGGCGACGCGAAACGGTTGCTGGACGCGGGCTGGGTTGGCGGTCCACCCATTCCGCAGCGCATGGCGCTGCACCATTGGGTTGCCTGGGCCGCATCCGGAGTCCTGGCGATTGCGCTGGTTGCTCTCGGTTTCGTCCATTTCCGCCCGGCGCCGCCCTCCGGCCAGCCGATGCACCTGTCGGTCGCGCTGCCGGAAGACGCCAGTGTGCGCGCCCTGGCCCTGTCGCCCGACGGGCGCAATCTTGCGATCGCGGCCGTCGTCGGCTCTCAATACCACCTGTGGCTTCGAGGGATCAATTCCACGGAGCTTCGTCCTCTGCCGGCAACCGATCTCGCGAGACTTCCATTCTGGTCGCCGGATGGCCGTTTTATCGGCTTCTTCGCCGATGGAAAACTGAAGACGATTCCCGCGACCGGCGGTCCCCCCACGGTCCTCTGCGATGCCCCATCGTTATTCTCCGGAGGTACCTGGAACCGCGACGGAGTGATTCTGTTCGGCTCCCAGTCGCGGATCTACCGGGTGGTCCAGACCGGCGGCGCATGCGCTCCCGTCACCAGCGCCGAGACCGGCGTTGTTCAGGAGTTTCCGGAGTTTCTACCGGACGGCCGCCGCTTCTTCTACGTCCAAGCTGGCGCCGCGTCCGCGCTGGGCGTATACGTGGCATCACTTGACGATCCCAAGGGCCGTCGTGTGCTGGCGGATGTGTCCAGTGTGGCTTATATGCCACCGTCGGCGGGAAACAAGCTCGGATATCTGCTCTTCCTCCGGGAGAATACCCTGATGGCGCTGCCGTTCGAGGACGCGGCGCTCCAGCCGGCGGGAGACGTGGCCGCCATTGCCGGGCAGGCTTCCTTCAGCAACACCCAGCCGCAAATGGCCGCATCGCTGGCTGTGAATGGGGTTTTGGCGTATCTGACAAACGGGGAAACCTCATCCGCTCGAAAACAGCTTACCTGGGTGGACCGCCAAGGCAAGGAGATCGAAAAGGTCGGCACTGCCTCCGTGATCGACGGCCTCTCACTCTCACCCGATGAGAAGACCGTGGCGTACGCCCGCTCGACCAACGGATCGGCCTTCAGCGCCCTCTGGATGCACGACTTGATTCGCGGCTCCGACAGCCGGGTCACCCCGGCGGAACAGAGTTTTGGGGCGGTCTGGTCACCGCAAGCGAACCGCATCATCTTCGGCGGCGTCCGGCAGGGAAACGCTTTTACGGACCTGTATTTGAAGGATATCGGAGGCAGCCAGGAGGAGCTTCTGTTCCGGAATGGAAATGACAAAACCCCCTCGGATTGGTCTCGCGACGGGCGTTACCTGGTTTACACGGAAATCGATCCGCGGACTCACGCCGATATCTGGTATTTGCAGGATCCGCTGAGCAAGGAGCGGAAGGCCATCCGGTTTCAAGGGACGCCGTTCAATGAGAGCCAGGGCCAGATCTCGCACGACGGCCACCTGATCGCATACACCTCCGATGAATCCGGCCAGTATGAAGTCTATGTCCGGCCTTTCCCCACCGGCGATGGAAAGTGGACGGTCTCGAGCAAGGGAGGAAACGAACCACACTGGAGTCGCGATGGCAAGGAACTGTTCTACCTGGAAGGCTTGACCCCACGTCAACGGATGATGGCCGTGGCGGTGACGCCAGGAGCACGGCAGACCTTCGGATCCCCGCAGCGGCTGTTCGACTATCGCATCAACGGTTGGGTTCCGGCATTCAACCGATTTTTGTACAGTCCCTCTGCCGACGGACGGCGCTTTTTGGCGACCGAATTCGCCGCCGACGTGCGCCCCACGCTCGACGTGCTGTTTAACTGGCAGAAAGCGATCGGCGGGGAGGGGAAATGAGGCTGACGCTTGGCACGCTTCTCGGACCCTACGAATCCTCGCGTTGATCGGTGCGGGCGGGATGGTTCCATCGCTAATCGTCGTGGTCAAAATGTTTGCTGCAACACTTTTCGGGAGATGGGCAGCCATCCAGCGCGCCGACGATGCGGCCGCGTTGAGCGACGACGACAAGCGCGTTGTCGTTACCTATCCCGTGAGGCTTCCCACAACCCGACTTCGGGACCGTAAGGCACGAATCTGAGGAATTTCCGAGTACGCCGTCAACCGCCCACAATCCGAAGCGGTGTGTGGTGATGGCTCGGGCCACGTTCCGGCAGCGCCCTCCCACACGCGGGATTCGGGCGCCCGCTTCTGACCGCTGCCGCCGCCCGAAGCTTCTACAACAACCCCAACCGGCTGGGGCTCGATGTCTCCACCATCGCAGCCCATCCCCGGGCGGCCTGTGCCCTTGAGCGATTCCTTAAGAATCGTAGCCGGGGCCGCCAGACGACCCGCACTCTTTCCACAGCTTTTCCCAATTCCAGATCCCGTACGCCACCTCGTTCGGCAACGGGAATCCGAGCTGATGCGCGAGCATACATACCTGCCCGCGATGGTGGGCTTCGTGAGAAAGCATGTAGCACAGCATTTCTAGGCCAACCGGCCAAGGCGGAGCCCAGCCGTCTCTGCGAAACTTCTCGATGCGGCCCCCACAACCGCCAAGCGCTTCAGCGAGCATCTCCGCGCAGCGAGCGGCGCTCTCGGCCAATCCCGCACGGGCCTGCTGCGGCGTGCAGTGCGCGCGGTTGAGCTGTGGTGGAACCTTCAGGTGCGGAGCTGTAAGCCTGACCCACTTGGAGCGG
>Ga0209517_10002867_pt1 | contig 23812 bp, 12 predicted proteins | sample PeaSoiMetSII2010_FD_187695 | JGI IMG/M metagenome (GOLD analysis project Ga0209517, IMG submission 187695) | Peat soil microbial communities from Weissenstadt, Germany - SII-2010 (SPAdes) (version 2) | ecosystem: Environmental > Terrestrial > Soil > Wetlands > Peat | place: Germany... | reverse complement strand
TCCCCTGGTCCGCGACTCCGGCTCTGGTGGTGACGTCGGTAAAAGTGCCGTCACCGTTGTTGTGATAAAGAATGGCCCGGCCATACCCGGTGACGTACAGATCGGGATAGCCGTCGTTGTCAAAGTCACCCACGGCCACGCCCTGTCCGTAATGGCCCTCGGCTGCCAAGCCAGACTTTTCCGTCACGTCAGTAAAAGTGCCATCGCCATTGTTGTGATACAGCGCACAGCGAAGAGGGTGTGCCGGTTTATAAGCGTCCGTGGGACCAGACTGCACAAAAAAAAGATCCATCAGGCCATCCTGGTCATAGTCAATCCAGGCGACGCCGCTGCCCATGGTCTCCAGATAGTATTTCTCCTCGGTTTGCGTGGAGTCTTGCTGAAAGGTGATTCCGGCGGACTTCCGGATGTCCGTAAAACGAACGGTAATGGGTGCATCCTTCTGTTTCTGGGGCTGCGGCGTTTGTGCTTGCAGAGCAAGGGTAGCGCAGAGTAGGCCGCTAAGTGCAAGGAAGGCAGCGCAAGCGTTTACGTAGACCGGCAAACTGATTGTCTTGGATATTTTCCGCATTCCTTGCTGGTTCGGCAGTTTGGCACAAACTGGCAGAGTTGATTTTACCGCCGACCCACGGGGCCCACAACCAGAAGTTTGCCTTGGCTGAATCAAAGAGTGCGGTCAGCAATGGAAAGTGCGAATTGCAGAAGTTGCTGCCGAGCAACCATGGGCATCGGTTCATTCACGACCAGTGGCATCGCGGGAGCTTTTTCCAGGGTTTCTGCAATGCGATTCACGTCCAGACCGCCGCCGGCGCTGCTGCCTTTGAAGCGGTCGAGCACTTCCCTGGCCTTATCGAGTTGGCCCGTTTGGTAATAAAAAACGCCCAACGTGGAATAGCTGCCCGGCCACTCCGGCAAGAGGTCAACAGCCTGCTCCAGTTGTTCCGCTGCCTTGGCCGTCTTGCCATCCAAGACGGAAAGCAGTCCCTGGCCCCAAAGGAGTTTGCCCGAACCCGGAATTCGGGAACGGCCATCCTGCAAGGTTTTTTCCGCAGCGTGCAGATCGTTCCGGCGAAGTTGCAGCAGCGCGAGGGAAAGATAATATTGGTCATTGTCGGGATTGCGACGAATGGCGCTTCTATAAATCTCTGAGGCTTCGGCGAACTGGCCCAGATGCGCCTTGATATCCCCCAGCAGGGAGAGGTAGGAATCGTCCTGCTGGCCGTTTGCAGAGACCTGCTGGGCGACTTCGAGCGCCTGTGGGTACATGCCCTTGCGGAAATAAGCGTCAGCAAGGTCGAACTTTATGTCATCGGAATCGGGATTCGCGTGCATTGCCGCCTGAAAATGCTGGATGGCATCCTGGTACAAACGGTAACGCGCCAACAGGACGCCTATCCCGGTTTGAGTCCGGAAGTCGCCGGCGCTTAACTGGTCTAACTGAGCGATAGCTTTGCGAGCTTCCTCGACGTTTCCGAGTTTCAGGTACCCTTCGGCGAGTAAGTAGAGGTTTTCCGGACGGTCAGGTTGTTTCTGGATCTCTTTAATCATTTCGGTGAGATCCAGTTGCGCCTTCTCCTTGCTGGAAAGCTTCGAACGGTTATCGAGATAATCAAAGAGTTGCTCATAAGGGTAGGGGCCGGTCGAAGCATTCTTTGAAAGCGTCTGAAACACGCTCATATCCCGTTGTGCAGCCTCTGTTTGATGAAGACTCCGCTCGACCATGGCCAGCTTGTAGTATCCGGGCGCAGGGGCGCGACTCACGCGGACGTACTTTCTGAGCAACTCGGCAGCCTCCGCATATCTCTTGCTGGCGATACGCAAATTTGAGAGTTCCAGCAGGGATTCGGCGTGGTCGGGGCTCAATCGCAGGACTTCCTGGAAGCGCTGTTCGGCGGCCTGGTGATTACCCTGGCGCTCCTCGATGTACCCAATATTGAAAAGGCAGGAGGGATTCCGCGGATCTTTCTTCAGGCCTTCCTCGAAATATTTTCGGGCTTCGTCGAAGCGTCCCAGTTGACGGTAGCAAAGCCCCAAAAACGCATAGGATCTCGGCGTTGGATCCATTTCGATCAACTGCTTGAACTCCTCGATGGCCTTCTCTGCCCGGCCTGACATGAAGTAGCTTTCCCCGAGTGCCGCGCGCAGGTCCATCCGTTGGGGAGCGATATTCAAGCCGGATTCCAGCAGGGGAATGGAGTCCTCGTAATAATTCTGAGACATGCTCACCCGCGCCAGGTTATAGATGACGTCCGTATTCTCTGGGGCAAGTTTGTGAGCCTGCACCAGCAGGTCCAGCGCGTCCACGGGTTTCTGCTGGGCCGAATAAACCTGCGCCAACAGGGAAAGCGTCTCGGGTGAATCGGGCTTGAGATTCAGCGCGTGCTTCAGGGTGAGTTCCGCTTTCGCGTATTCGGCGTCACGCACATAGACCTGTCCCAGGTTGTAGAGGGTCTCGAAGGTCTGCGGCTGCAGCACATTGGCTTGTTCCAACTGGAGTTCGGCGGGCCGGAGTTGTTTCTCGGCCGCCAGCAACACGCCCAAGGTGAAGTGCACCTGCACGTCGTCCTTGTTATGGGCAGAAAGCTCCGCGGCGGTCTTCAAGCCTTCCGCAGTCTTGCCAGCGTCAAGATAGGCTCGCGTGAGGCTCAACTGTGAGGCAATCGTTTGCGGGTGGATGCGCAGCAAGCAGGAAATGGCTTCCACGGGTTGCTTCCTCGCCAGAAGAACGAGAGCCAGGTTGTAGTTGCCGTCGTGGTCCGCCGGGTTCAGGCGCACAGCCTCCCGGAATTCTTTTTCGGCCAGATCAAGATTCCCCTGAGCCACGTAAAGGTTGCCCATGTCGTTGTGGATCCCGGTGGATTTGGGGTTGAGTTTCAATCCCTGCTGGAATGCGGTGAGTGCTTCGATGTATTTCTTCTCTGCGGTATAGACAAGCCCTAGAAGCGCATATCCTTCAGGTCTGGGATTCTGCTGGAGCTCTTCCTGGAGCTTGTCTTGGGCGTCTTCCAGCTTGCCCTGCCGAAGAAGATCTTCTGCATCCGCGAATGGGGAGGGAGCTTTGGAAACTGGGTGCCCGCTTTGCTTGTTGGGAGCCGCTTGTTGCCCCAAGGCTCCTTGGCCCGCGAAGAATATCGCGCTGAGCGTTACGATGCCGGTCAGCCCCGCTCGCCAGCCCCTCTTTCCAGACAGGCGCCGGACAAAACCACCAGTGACCATGGGTGCACCTCCGTGCACGCTCACCTGAAATGAAAGCGGTTGATGATCAATTTAGCATTTCCAGAGTCTGCTGGGCCAACTTGTTCTCTGGTTGCTGGCGCAGCAAATCCCGCAAAACTTCTTTGGCCTTTTCCGGCATCTTCAGAAGCACGTAGAGCCTGGCCAAATTCAGATAGGCTTGGTCGAATTGTGGAGCAACCTTGATACATTTTTCGAATTTCTGTCGTGCCTCGGGATACTGTTCCTGGCGCACACGAAGAACTCCCAGGTTATTCAGCGCCTCGGCGTAATCGGGGCGAAGCGCCACGGCCTTCTCGAGATAATCCGATGCGCGCCGCAACTGGTTCTGCCGGGCATAGAGCATTCCCACGCTGTAGTTGGTCTCGGGATCATTGGGCGCAACTTCAACGGCCTGCTCGAGAAGTTTTTGAGCTTCAGCCAGCGATCCTTTTCGGCGAAACAGGTTCCCGAGATTCAGAAGCGCGGTGGCGTAAGTGGGTCTGAGCGCGAGGGACTGTTCAAAATCCTTGATGGCCTGGTCTTCCTGACCTTGTTGCGCAGAAACCATCCCAAGATTGTTCCAGGCTTCGGCATAGCTGGAACGCAGTTTTACCGCCTGCTCGAGATAGCGGCGCGCTTCCGGCAGGGCATTTCTTCGCAGGTAAAGTGTCCCCAGGTTGTAATAGGCGATCGGTTCGTCCGGGTTTGAAAGAATCACTTGTTTGAATTCCGCCGCGGCCGCTTCCAAATAGCCACGCTGGAACAGCGCTACGCCGTACGTGAGATTGTTGCGCTGGAATGCGTCTTGAACCAGGTTGCCCTTCAAGGGCAGAGCTTTGTCCAGAAAACCGGCAGGAGTATCGGGAACCGAGCGGACGTCTTCCAGCAGACGGGTGGGCTCCATCTGCCCCTGATAGACTTTCACGATCATACCATCCCGGTTCAGGAGGAAAGAGGTTGGGAGCGCGAGATCTCTCCTGCGGTCGAACAGATAGCGATAGATGATGTTATAGACGCCTGCTACTTCCTGTGTAGCCAGCAGAATCGGCAGGCTAATCCCTTCTTTTGTGGCAAAAAAGCGCACTGCAGCCGCGTCCTGTGGGTCATCGAGATTGAGGCAGAGAACGCGAAGGTCGCGCGAGGCCCAGTCTGCCTGATGGCCCTGGAGAAGCCGCAGCTGGCTGGCACAGGACGGCGCCGCCATTGCCCAAAAATGCAGGAGAACGAAGTTTCCGCGAAAGGATTGAAGCTGATTGGTGTTCCCTGCGAGATCCGGCAAGGAAAAGTCTGGAGCAAGCAGCGGCTGAATGAGCCAGGTTTCGACCGAAAGCGGCAGACGCTCGATTTCTTGCGGCTCGCTGCCATGTGCGTAGGAGGGAGGCGAGACCGCAAAAGGTGTAGCGCGAAATTCGTGGGCGCCTTCCTGGACTTCGATGCGGTGATTTGCCGGCAAATTGTCAAAGATCTGCGTTTGACCAGCGGGCCAGCGAATGGTGGCGCGCAACGCGCCCTGCGTTTTTCCCGCACCGAAGAAAAGCTCCTTGCTGTGTTGCGACAAGAACCCGGAACCGGCCTGGAGATATTTCGTCTGGCGAAGGCCGGCCGCTTCCAGTGTAACCGCCGCGCCGATGGCGTCGCGATTGCTTTTTTTTCCTTGCAAGAGGAAGGAGATCGAAGAGCCAATGTCCTTCATGGAATTGTGCAGGATGCGAAGCTGAGGTGCGGTGCGGTTCTTCAGAATAATTTCCAGTCGGCCATCGTGATCCAGGTCGGCCAGGACGAAGCAACGGCTGTCGTCGATAAAATCCAAACCAACTACACCAGAGACTTCAGAGAAAGTGCCGTCCTGGTTGTTCAAGTAGAAGACATTTCGTTCAAAGCCATTCCAGGTTGCATCGGAACGGATCAATTCATTAATCGCGTTCCATCCGCGCTCGTAGCTCTCCGAAGGGGTGGCATCCCGCGGCGATTTTGCGACCACCTGCCGCCAGAAAAAGCTGGAGACATCGCGCGCGTCGTGGCCGGAGATGTAGCCATTGGCCATGTACAGGTCCTGGTAGCCATCATGGTCAAAATCCCAGGCATCGGTGGACCAGGACCAGCGGCCCATTTCCACCCCGGCTTGCATAGCCACATTTTGAAATTGACCGTTACCCAGGTTCCGATACAGGGAATTGCCGGCCATGTGGCGCCGGTAAAGGGCGCGAATCTCTTCTGGCTCTTTCTCGTGGAAATGCGATTGTCCAAAAACGCGCATGCCTGCGGCCACCCACATGCCTGCGGCATAGATGTCCTGTTTACCATCATTGTCGAAGTCCAGCCAGCACGCGCTCATGCCGGCGCCGGCCTCTTCCACGTGGGCTTCGCCTGAAACGGTAGCGAAGGTGCCATCGCCATTGTTGCGGTAGAGGTTGTTGCGGCCAAAGTCATTGGCCACGTACAAATCCGGCCAGCCGTCTGCGTTGTAGTCGCCCCAGGTACAGGCGAAACTGTAGCGGTCGTTGTCCACATTCATGCCGGCCGCTTGTGTGCGGTCTTGAAATACGCCGTTTCCCTCATTGTGGAACAGGAAGTTGGGAGGTCCGTTGCGCGCGTCAAAATAGGGGACCGGATAGTGGTATTGGTCCAGTCCGAGATAATAGTTGTAGAGACAGAAATAAATGTCGAGGCGGCCGTCGCGGTCATAGTCGGCCACAGCCGCATGTGTGAAGGCTCCCTCTGGAGCATTTACAAAGCGGAAGGCATCGCGTTTCTGCTTGAACTTTCCATTTCCCTGATTCACGTACAGCAAAGGGCCGGTAGCGCAGACTACGAGAAGGTCCTGGAGCCCTTTATTCTCAAAATCCGCAAAGAGCGCACAAGCTGTCCGGTCCAGCACTCCGACTCCGGCAGCTTCCGTGACATCCTCGAAAGTTCCATCGCCGCGATTACGGTAAAGCCGGTTGGGAAGCCCCGGGGGCTGGCAGATATACAGATCATCCAGACCGTCGTTGTCAAAGTCTCCGGCGGCCAACCCGGTATTCCCGTAAACGTCCATTCCGGAGGCTCCGTCCAGAACTGTGCGCCAGTAGTCCATTCCATGGAGCATCTGGTTTCTGTACGACTCGGTCTGGCCCAGAGCTTGCTGCGTTACATCGAGGAAAATGGGATGTCGCGCGCGGCTGAGAGTTTCCTCGGTCGCCGTCCAATGGAAGACTCGCCATCCAGCTTCGCCGTCGTGCGTCCATTCCGTTAGCCAATAGCCGATGCGCTCCTCGAGTCCGGTGTCCCCATACTGGCCGACAAGGTCGTAGCGAATGTCGATGCGAACGTTCAGGGGTGAGTCCGAGGTCTGCTCGATTCCCGCGATTTGGAATTCGGCCGTGCGCAGGCGTCCCAGCGGGACCAGGTAATTCCGGACCTCTTCCAGAAAGCGCTCGCGGCCCAACTCCGCATGATTTGGAAACGCCCGCCTGTAAACATCAACTCCATCTACCGGACGCAGTTTTTTTTCTTGGGCCGGAACCAGGGGAGCGGCTTTGAGCGCAGCATCCAGAAATTTCGCGAGCACGCTCAAGGGAGATGGACCGGACCGCAGTTCTTGCCCCCATTCTTCCAGACGCCGGGCGATTTCGGCGGCGTACTTTTCCGTCACGTATTCGTCGCTAGCCGGTTCGACATAACGAAGGACATCATCCAGGGGAGAGCTTGCCGGGTAGTGCGGCGTCAATCGGAAATCCGCAAAAGGGAGAGAAGGGCTTTGTTCTCCGAGCATCCGTGGAGCCAAGCAGCGCAGAGCCGCGGTGTGAAGAGGCGCCGGAAGCAAGAGCAAGGGGGCCCAGCGCATCCCGCCCAAAAAGGAGCGGCGTGAGAGTTTGCGTTTTTTCCGGTAGTCGCGTCCCATCCTGGGGTGCTCGAGGAATTCCAGCTCAGCGTTGAGATGCTAGCACTGAAATACAACCAGGCCAAACTCGCGGCTTTTGCCCGGGCCCTCTGGGAATCATGTATTTCATTCGGCAGCACAACGCAAGAAGCGCAGATTCAGCGGGAACAAATCGGGCGGACCCCGTGGGAGCGCAAGATTGACGGGATCTGCTAACGAACGAAGAGGGGGAATGCGGCTAGGAGTTCAAGGGTCCCGAAGAGTTTCCAATAACTAGTTCCGCAGAAATCTCGTATTCCCTGCCTTGAGGATTAGGGGAGCTGCAAAGTTCATGCAGAGCATCGGCGGCCATCTCTCCGAGTAAATCCCGATGGATGTCCACGGTGGTGATCGAAGGGATGCTGTATTCTGCCAGCCGTATCCTGTCGAAGCCCGTGAGTGAAATATCCTGCGGAATCCGGAGGCCCGCCGAAGTGAGTCCCTTCATTACGCCTACCGCGGTGAGGTCGTTTACGGCCATTACCGCCGTAGGCCTTGGAGACATTTTTGCGATGGCCATTCCGGCGGCGAGCCCTCCTTCGAAGCGCAAGTCCCCGTGGAGGATCGGCCCGGGTTTCAATCCCAAGGCCAGCATGAAGCGCTCGTAGGCCTCCAGTCGCGCCTCGTTGGATTTGAGTTTCGGCCTGCCGGCGACGAAGCCGATATTGCGGTGCCCCTGTTGATAGAGGTATTTGACAATCTGCTCGATCCCGGAAGCGTAATCGATGCGCAAAGTGCTGACATATCCGCGCGCTGGAGCGAGGTCGAGAAATGTGACGGCAATCTTCCTGTGTGCCAGTTCGTCAATCAGGCGCGCGCTGATTTCGGAAGTCATGATGGCGACACCGTTGACATTGTGGCCCATCATCCGGCTGGCTGCCTCTTGGGTGCGACGGGGGTCATAGTCGGTCACACTGAGAATGGTTTCGTAGCCGAGTTGCCGCGTACGTGTCAGAAAGCTATTGATAATCTCAGGGAAAAAGGGGTTTTCGATGTCAGAAACAATGATTCCCAGGGTGCGCGTGTCGCGGGAAGCGAGGCGGCGGGCGTGAATATTGGGGAGATAGCCGAGGCGCTTGACCGTTGAGAGAACCAAGCCCTGCGTCCTGGGGCCGACCTTGCCTCTCTTGTTCAGAACGTTGGAAACAGTCGCCGTCGAAACGCCAGCGGCCTTTGCCACATCTCGAATGGTCAAACCCATAAATGCAGACACCTGCCCTCGACGAACAGATGCAAGCTGTCGCAGCCTCACAAGAATAAACCGGCAGCGGGTTCATTATAGATGAAAAAAAATGCTTGACAACAATCAAAACAGTATGTAAAGGTGCAGGGCAAGGTTAAGCGGTTAAGTTGTTTTGTTGGGGTGCCTGGCCGTGGGTTGTACGAGCCCCTCCGGGTATTCCGTATTTTTTCGTTAGAGGAAATCGGTGCCGTGACGTGATTTGCGGCTGGCTCCAAGGGCTCCCGTTCAGGGAGTCATTGTGGACAGTTTGGGATGCGCGTTTCGTCGAGGCGATTATTTGTGTTTTGCCGATTAGGGAGACTTGAGGAGGTTGGGAATGAAGGCTAGGTTCAGTTTCAGTTATTTCACGTTGCTGGTGACCTTATTGGTTCTGTTGTTCGCAGCGAGTCCGCTGTTTGCCCAGGTTGACGCCGGCGCCGTTCTAGGCACCGTCACCGACCAAAGCGGCGGAGCGATCAATGGCGCCAAGGTCGTCCTCACTAGCGAGGGGACGGGCGCCAGCCTTACGTTTACGACCAGTTCGGATGGCACATACAAGTTCGCGCCAGTCAGGATTGGTTCCTACAAGATTGACGTCACCTTCCAGGGGTTCCAGGCAGTGTCGACGAAAGGCGTCATCGTCAACATCGGAGCGGAAGTGGTACAGAATTTTTCGCTCAAACCCGGCAGTGTCACCCAGACGGTCGAGGTCTCCGCTACTGCGCCTCTCCTGGAGTCGCAGGATGCCTCGGTCGGCCAAGTGGTGGACTCGGCGGGCGTCAACAATCTTCCACTCAACGGGCGGAATTTTACCTTCCTCGCACAACTCTCCGCGGGCGTGAATACGCCGCAGGCAGACACCCGTGGTAACGCTGCGAGCGGCGCTTTTTCCGCGAACGGTTTGCGGCCTTCGCAGAACAACTACCTCCTCGATGGCATCGACAATAACTCGGACACTGTCGACTTCCTCAATGGCACGAACTATGTAGTACTTCCCCCAGTTGACGCCATTCAGGAATTCAAAGTACAGACCTCGGACTTCAGCGCTGAGTTTGGGCGTTCGGGCGCCGCGGTTCTCAATGCCACCATCAAGTCCGGTACCAACGAGATTCACGGTTCGGCTTGGGAGTTTTTCCGCAACGACCACCTGGATGCGGCAGACTTCTTTGAAAATGCGCACCAGATCAAGAAGGGCGATTTGCAGCAGAACCAGTTTGGAACGACCATTGGCGGACCGGTGGTTATTCCGCACGTGTTCAATGGCAAGAACAAGCTTTTCTTCTTCGCAGACTACGAAGGCCTCCGCAGAGTCCAAGGAACAGTTTCGAGCGCCACCGTCCCGACGGTTGCTGAACGCAACAGCTACAACTCGGACGCCGCAATGGTGGACTTCTCGGATCTGCTCACGCAGTCCGGCTCGTACACTGACATATTGGGCCGAACCTATCACGCAGGGCAGATCTTTGACCCAGCAACCACCCGGCCGGTAGACTGCGGCGTTGCTGACCCCGTCAGCGAACTTACAGTGGCTTGCACTGGCACCCAAACGACCGGAACGGCGATCGGTTATGTGCGCGACCCGTTCGTTGGGAATCTGATTCCTGCGGGCCGCTTGGACGCGAACGCCATAAAGCTTCTCAACCTCTATCCGCTGCCAACCACCAGCTCGCTGTTCTCGAATTTTGCGAGCTCACCGAAACTCTTTGAGCACAGGAACTCCTTCGACGCCCGCATGGACGCCAATGTCAACGAGAGTAATCAGGTCTTCTTCCGGTTCAGCTACGTTGACGATCCGCAATTTATTCCCGGCGTGTTCGGCGGGGTTGCGGACGGCGGCGCTTTCCAGCAGGGCTTTCAGACCGCGCTTGCACAACAGAGCGCATTGGGCTACACGCACACATTTTCACCGACGCTGATCAACGAGGTGCGTGCGGGTTTCAACTATTTGCACACAACGCGCACGGGGCCAGTTTCGGGCCAGTTGGGTATTCCAGAGGAATATGGCATTGCGGACATTCCGCAGGTGGCTGAAAACGGAGGCCTCCCCGCCTTTGGCATCGGCGGTCTGTCTACTTTGGGCAGCAACGCCTTCTTGCCTTCGGATGAGGTCAGCTCCACCTTCCAGCTCACCGACGATCTCACCAAGATCTACGGCAAGCACACCTTCAAACTAGGTGTTGAATGGCAGCACGTGAAGTTTTCGACGTTGCAGCCGCCGTGGTCTCACGGTGAGTTCGACTACAGCGGCGCATTCACGGATATCGCCGGCGGTTCGAATTCAAGTTCCACGGGCCGCGTGGGCTTCCTCCTGACTCCGACCGTATCAAGCCTTCCTACCGGGGACAACGGCATAAACTATGTCGGCGGCTCCACGAACGTATATGCTTCCAACATTTCGTTGACCGACGACGGTAAGAGTTACTACGGCGGCTACGTCAATGACGACTGGAAGGTTACTTCCAAACTGACCGTCAATCTTGGGGTGCGCTACGACTTCTTCGGTCTCGTCGGCGAGCACCACGGGGAACAGGCAAACTTTGTGCCGAACCTCTATGGCATACCGACGGAAATAATGCCACCGGGTCCGCTGACGACCCAACTCTCCACGGGCCCGAATGGCTACACGACGCTGCTCGCGAAGGACGGCATCAGCCTGCTCATCACCGACCACTACGGCGCCGGTCTTGGACATTCGCAGAAGGCCAATTTTGCCCCGCGCGTGGGCTTTGCCTACCAGGCCAACCCCAAGTTGGTGGTACGCGGAGGATTTGGCCTCTTCTATAACGGTTTCGAAAACCGCGGGTATTCGCCGAACATAGGCGAAAGCTATCCGTTCCAATTCCAGTTCCACTACTATCCGGCGAACGATTCCACGCCAACGACAGTTCCGGGTTGCGATGCCCCGGTTATCACCTTTGAAGTCGGATTCTCCTGTACGCCACTGATTCCGAACCAGGTTAACGCCAGTGGATTGGCCCTGCTCGGAATTCAGTACTACTACAAGACTCCCTACTCCTTGAGTGGCAACCTGACGGTGCAATATGCGATCACGCCCACGCTGTCTATTCAGGCCGGGTACGTGACCTCGCAGGGGCGCCATTTGGAAGTGTTCCCGGGCAGCAACGAGCCCTCCACTGTCGCCTACCATAACGCTTCAGAAAAGACCCTGGTTCCTTACCAGGATTTTGGAACGGGCGCCAGCTACGCGGCGACAGAAGGGAACAGCATCTACAATGGCTTGCAGACAAAACTCGAAAAGCGGTTTGCGAGCGGCCTGAACTTCCTCCTAACCTATACTTATTCGCAAGTGACAAGCGATGCGCACGACTTGCTCAACGGCGGTAGCGTGCAAGGCTACCGCGCGCCTTACCTACCAGGCTTCGGGATCCATGCGGATTACGCATTGGCCCCCTTTGACATCAGGAACGTCTTCCACTTCAGCGGTGGCTACGAGCTACCCTTCGGCCACGGCAAGAAGTTCGCTGCCGGCGCCACTGGGTGGCAGAACCAGGCGATTGGCGGCTGGAGCATCAATTGGGCCACGACACTGCAGGGCGGGCAGCCCATACAACTTAGCTGTCCGTCAGGTACTGCATCAGGCTTGGGCTGCTTCCCGCTTCATATAGCAGGCCAATCCGTGAAGACCGGATTGCACACAGATGCGAACGGCCAACTGAGTTGGTTCGCAAACGGCGCGGCGCTTACCCAACCTTGCCAGATTGGATCAACTGGGACGCCCATCGTCGATTCGCCGCCGGGATGCGTACCCTTGACGGGTGCCGGGGCGCTCGGTGGAATAGTTCAAGTGCCGGGACCCGGATTCCACAGATTTGACTTTTCCATCTTCAAGGACTTTCCGATCAAGGAACACGTCAAGCTACAGTTCCGTGCGGAAATCTTTAACCTTACCAACCACCCGAACTTCAACGCTCCCGGTTTCGGCGGCAACGGCGTTGTGGCGATCTCAAACTCGGGTAACTATACCAGCGGCAACTTCGGCGAAATCGGCTCCACTCGCGATGCTCCTTACGATCCGAGGCAGATCCAGTTCGCCCTTAAGCTGTACTACTAGTTAGACCCCTTAACACCCCACCGGCGAAGGCGCTTTGAAAGAAGCGCCTTCGCCGTAGTAGTTTTCAGGCCCCGGCCGGTTCTCAAATCCCCGTGCTACCATGTTAACGTCGTGACACGAATCTCCTGGTCTGTGGCGTGTGCGGTCCTGAATCTCGCGGCGTGGGCCTCTCTAACGCTGCCAGCGTGTGCTCAGAAGCAGGATCTGGACCGGGAATTCAAGGCGGCCGTTGCGCAATACGAGGCCGGCCAATTCCCGGAAGCTGCCACGCAACTCGAAGAGCTTGTGCGTGAGGTACCGGAAAGCTTTGAAGTGCAGGAGCTTCTGGGACTGGTTTACGCCGCACAATCGCAGAACGACAAAGCCAACGCTCACCTGGAGAAAGCGGTTCGCCTGAAGCCCGATTCCGCGACGGCCCGCACCAACCTTGCCAACAACCTTTTGCGTCTGGACAAGCTCGTTTTGGCAGAGCAGCAGTTCAAAAAGGCCGCAGCGCTGGCGCCGCGGGAGTATGAACCCAACCACAACCTCGGGGAATTCTATATCCGTTCCAACAAGGTCCCCGAGGCCATCCCGTTTCTCGAACGCGCACAGCGCATCAATCCATCCTCTTATGACAATGGCTACGATTTGTCTCTCGCCTACCTCACCACGGGGCGCCTGAGTGATGCCCGCAAGTTGATTCAGGACCTTTCCAAGCGGAAGGACACTGCGGAATTGCACGATCTTCTGGGCGAGGTCGAGGAAAAAGACGGCCATTTTGTAGCCGCGACCAATGAATTGGAGATTGCCGCGCACATGGAGCCGAGCGAAAACAATATCTTCGATTGGGGCAGTGAACTCCTCATTCACCGCACCCTGGAGCCCGCAATCGAGGTTTTCCGCCGGGGTGCGGAACGCTATCCGGATTCGCCACGCATGGCCATCGGTCTGGGCATGGCTTACTACTCGCTTGGCAAGTACGACGAAGCCGTCAAATCCCTGCTGCGCGCGGCTGATTTGAACCCCAGTGATCCTCGCGGCTACCCCTTTTTGTCCAGAGCGTATGACAGTTCGCCGAGCCAGGCCGAAGAGGTCATCGAACGATTCCGGCGGTTCGCCGAACTTCAGCCCAAGAACGGTCAAGCCGTCTACTACTACGCCATGAGCCTCTGGAAGGGCAAAAGGGCTCAGGACCCGAACCTCGATCTCAGCCAGATCGCACTCCTTCTGAAGAAGGCCATCGCACTCGACCCGAGACTGGCAGAGGCGCACCTCCAGTTAGCCAATCTTTACTCCGACCAGCGAAAATACGCGGAGTCCATCCCGGAATATCTGCGGGCGCGTGAACTCAATCCAGACCTTGCCGACGTCCATTACCGTCTGGCGCAGGCCTACGTTCGCGTGGGAGAAAAGGACTTGGCCCAGGAAGAATTCAAGGTGTATCAGCAGCTCCGGGCGCAGCATCTTTCCGACCTCGACAGACAGCGAGCGGAAATCCGCCAATTTGTTTACTCTGAGCAGCAGGGCGCGGGGACCAAGCCATAAGTCCTCCATATTTTGGAATTCGCCAGAAGAACGTGGCAGCGAGCAAGGAGCACTTTCCAGGAGTTGCGCGCTTATCTTGACTTTGGTTTTGCCGTGGCTTAGATTTTACGAAGGTTAGTGAATTCGGAATGATTTTTCGCTCCCCAGTTCACTATGCAAACGGCTTGATACGGCCGTCCGGCGCGGGGTTAACCGCCCCTCGCGAACTCGCGCAACAACTTGCCTTCAGCCGGCGTGAATTTTTGCGCTCCGCGGCGGGATTGACCCTCGGCGGCGCCCTCCTGCACTCCAGTCCGCTTGCCCGTGCGGCAATGCCTCCATCCAGGAGGAAAGTCGTGGTCATCACCTTCGGCGGCGGCGCGCGCGACCAGGAAACTTTTGCGCCCGAAGGGCAGGAGAACATTCCGCACCTGGTGCGGGAACTGATCCCGCAATCCACATTTTTCACGCAGGTGGTCAATCGCGGAATCCTGGGCCATTACGTCGCTACCGCGAGCCTCGCGACTGGCGTGTACGAAACGATCAATAACTTCGCTTCTCTTCCTCCGGAATCTCCCACGGTTTTTGAGTATTTTCGCAAGGATTTCAAGCGACCCGCCTCCGATGCCTGGGTGGTTGCTCCCAGCAACGGATTCAACCGCATCGGCGAGAGCAGCCACCGTTCCTTCGGCCCGGGTACGGGCGCAAGAGTAATCCTGCCGAAGTACTTGCTGAGTGCGGCAACTTCCGGGAGTGCGGATTACGGGCACTTGCTTCGCGATAGCTACGAAACTCCGCTGTATGCCCCGGAGCTCGGCGGGAAAACGTTTGAGTTGGAGGAAATGGAGAAAATCCTCGAACTCTCCGTGGACGAATTCAAGTCTCATGCCCATACGCTGTCGAGCCCCGATGAGCTTTCGGTTTACGTCGTGCGCCAATTGCTGCGCCGTGTGGCGCCGAGTCTCCTCTGGGTAACCATGCACGATATTGACATCGCCCACGCCGGAGCCTACTCCCCTCTACATTGAAGGCATTCGACGAACCGACCGCCTCTGTGCGGAGCTCTGGAAGGCCATCCAGAGTGAACCCGAATACGCGGGCAAAACCAACCTTTTCATTTTGCCGGACTTCGGCCGGGACTCGGACGATGATTCGGGAGGCAATGGATTTCAACACCATCGCACCGGCGACGCCCTCTCCAGAACCACCTGGTTGATGGCGCTTGGTCCCGGCATCCGCGAGGGCGTGGTATTCGATCATGAGGTAGAGACCATCGATTTCGTCCCCACTCTCGGCGCCCTGATGGGTTTTTCACCTTCCTTCTCGCCAGGGAAACCCATACTGGAACTCTTGTGACTCTCATGCTTCCCGCCGACCTCAAACCCGAGCAGTTCAGCGGCTATCCTCCAGCAGCTAAAGAACTCGCACTCGACTATCTGGGAACCTTGCAGCGGTTGCCACTCAGTTTTCTTCCCAGCCTTTTGCGGGAAGTGATTGAGTACGATTTTAAATTCCCGGTGGAACGCAAGGCACTGGAGAAAGAACTTGCCAATCTGCGCTCCCTTTCCACGCAAGAGTCCAAAGAATGGTTTAGTGAATTTGCCGCCATTCAACTCTCCTCCAAGCTCGAACAATCTGACTGGGTCAATGCTCCCGCCCAGTTTGTGGAGCAACTTTCGGCGCACCTCTGGACGACGCACCAGATGGACGCTTTCCGCAAGGCAGCCCTGGAATACGCGGACCGGCTGCGCGTCGCGGCACCGCCGGATCCTCCTGCGCTGCCGAGATTGGGGATTGCCGTCATCGGGCAGGGAGTGGACACCCACGAGGAGCCGCTCTTCCGCAAATTGCGGCCTCACGGAGTTCACTTTACCGCTATCCAGCCGGAGGACGGCCTGCAACACTTGCTCGAGGTTGTCACAGCCAGGGCGAAAGCGGCTCCCGTTCCGTATGGCCATTGGTATATTGATGGCGGTCAGCAGGTGCCGTGCCCTCCGGCGATCACTTGCGTTTCCTATAAGACTCTGGAGCCCGCGCGCGCCGCTCTCCTGGCGAAAATACAAGGAGAGACGAAGAAGTCGGGAATGGGGCCCGAGGCATTGCGCACGGTCATGGCGAGGATGCTCCCTGGTGATCTTGGCTTCGAAAAATCGGGCGACCCGGTGCTGGATCGGTTCCAGGTCAAGCTGCTGACGGAAGCTTCCGGCACACAAATATTCAGTACCAGCTTCGTCCAATGGGCGGCACGCGAAGCGTTGCGGCGCGTTCAGCCGCTCACTTTGCTCGTGCGCTTTTCCCCACGCCAGCGGCAAAGGCCCATGAATGAGCTTCTCTCTCCCAGCCAGCAGTCCCCGGAACTCGATGCTCTGGGTTCCCTGATGGATGCCGATATGGGAGCATATTACAACTGGCTGAACCAGCAGCGCCTGCCGGGTTCCGCGCAGTCGATGTTTCTGGCTTGGTTTGAGAATCATGGAGAGGCCGTGGCAATTTCGCCTGCCATGCCGCGCGGGACACTCTCAAACTCAATCACAACCATGCCACAGTTGCTCTCGTGGATGACCTGAGCTGCACGGAATCAATCAGCATTGGGGGGCGATTCGCCTTTGCAGTAACCTCCAAGCGGCCACGAAACTCGCACCGACGTTTCAGACCCGCTGCATGCGCAAGTGCCCTAGGTGGACCCGCGATTTTCAATGTAATATGCTGAGTAGGCGTGGGGCTCGTAGCTCAGCGGTTAGAGCAGCGGACTCATAATCCGTTGGTCCCAGGTTCAAATCCTGGCGAGCCCACCACTTATTTGCAATGTGCCAGCCCTGACACCCCTGTTTTCAGCGGCTTGCGGGTAGCTAGTGACACTCATCACTGCGGGCGTTCGCCCATCTGGTCAGCATGAGTGTGTCAACACAGAGGGGCGAAGCTGATTTCTCTTTTGTGGTGGCCGCCCTCAGATTGAGCCGCGATTTGAAGGCGATGCGCAGTGTCCGGTGCGGTTGAAGCACACACCATGTCCTCCAATCCACCCACCACAGAGATTGGCATTCATCGAGTCCTCGCCGCGATCGACTTTTCACCCTCCTCGATCCAGGCGCTGAACCACGCCATTGAGATAGCCCGCACTTACGGCGCCACGTTCTATCTGGCGCACGTCGTATCCTCGATCGGCTACGTCATGGTCGGAGCCGATGCCGTGGTTGCGGCCGTGGACAGCGCGGCGCAGGAATTGAGAGCACTGGAGCAGCGCCTGTCGGGCACAGGCGCCCTTGCCGGGCTTCCTCATGAAATGTTGGTGTGCCATGGCGATGTCTGGCAACAACTGGGGCAGGTTGTCAGGGAGCAGGGCATCGACTTGATCGTGCTCGGCACTCAGGGGAAAACAGGCCTCCGAAAACTGGCCTTGGGCTCGGTCGCCGAATCCGTATTCCACCATGCCCTGTGCCCGGTTCTGACCGTAGGTCCATGCGCTCCCGCTGATCCGCCGCTACATGGCGAACTGAGCCATATCCTCTACCCCACCGATTTGTCTCCGGAATCCGCAAAGGCGGCGGCATACGCCGTATCCTTGGCAAGGGAGCACGGAGCGGAACTCACCATTGTGCACGTTCATGAGAAGGGCGAAGCTGCCGATGTCGCTGGAGATGCGCACGAATTCGCCGCGCGCCTCCGGCGGCAGATTCACGGGGACTTGCCACGCAAATGGTGGTACGAACATCAAGTTGGACTCGTGGACCAGACGATTCTGGGCTTGGCGAGGGAGCGGCGTACCGGCCTCATCGTGCTTGGGCTACATTCCCGGCGGCCCTTCATTCATCCTCACAGTTGGTTGCATGCCTACAAGATTACCTGCGAAGCCTGCTGCCCTGTCTTGACCATCCGCGGCTGATTCGGCAAACGCGGGAGGTGGCCTGCTGTTGTCTACTACGACGGAATAACAATCAGCAGGAACTGTGTGTCTAGTTCAACGACGCCGATCGCCAGTTTTGGAGCTTTAGGAAATCCGATCGCGCAACTCCAAGGCTTTTCTGCGCAGAGACAGATCAGGGTCGGCGTCCTTCCAGAAGTCGAGGAGGCGTCCGATGGTTTGTTTGGCTTCTTCGCGGTTGCCCTTGGCTAGATAATCATTCGTAAGCGTGCAGTGAGCTGCCAGCCAGAGCTGTTGGGGCTCCCACCCGATTGCCCGGATTTGGAGACTTAGGAGCTTTTCGTACCAGGTGATGGCATCCTCCATCTTTCCGGCTTGCTGAAAGGCGCTCGCGAGGGCTTCCACGCTGAAGGCCGTGCTGTTCTCCGTGTTTGAAAGAGTGAACAACTCGATCGCTTTGTCGGCATGTCCCTGAGCTAGTGCAATTTCTCCCTGGAGGAGATGCAAATAGCCAGTCTGTTCAGCGTTTTTAGAGTCGGCGAGCGGGGCGATGAGACTCTCTATCTTTTCTGCTTTGTCCAAAGCGCCACCGCGCACGTACTGTCGACCCAGCCACGTGCCAAAGATGACTTTTGGTCCGATCGCCTCGAAGTTGCCGAAAGCGGTGTCGAGCTCTCGCCGCTCGGTATGCGAGTCTCCTCGTCCATCCGCCAAGATGGCCAGCCACAGGTGGACGCGAGCTTTGCTCAGAGCACCTTGTTGATCTTGTAAGATGGTCAGGCACTCTCCGAAGCGTTTCTGTGCGCTGGCGAAATGTCCGTGATAGGTGTCGAGCAGGGCCAAAGACCGCATGCCGCTTTCGCGCGTTTCTGGCTTCTCCAGCATGCCTGAGAAGATTTGTTTCGCCTTTTCCTCCTCGCCATTTTGGACGAGAGTAAACCCATATTCCCGGCTTGTGTCTCCCGCAACAAGCCAGTGCGGGTCCAACTGGAATCCTTCTGCGTAGGCCTGCAAGGCTTGCGGCGAATCATTTAGAGTCCGGTAGGCCGTAGCCATCTCGATATAAGTTTTGGCGTCGTCTGGGGCGACCCTAAGGATTTCCTTGTACTGCGCGATGGCCTCGGGGGCGCGTCCGTGCCTGCGCAGGAGGAGCGCATAATCGGAGAGCATGGCCCAGTCGTCGGGATATCGGCTCAAGTACGCACGATAGAGTGTGTCAGCGTCGCTGATATGCCCGAGATCAGCTGCATGGTTGGCTTGGATAATCATGCGCTCGCGGTCGGTGGTGCGCGAGATTAGCGCGAGGGCCTTCTCGTATTCTTGTTCCCCCTCTACTGGCGCATTCTCGATGTAACTGAAATAGAAACCGCCGAGGGCTGCGTGGGCCATTGCAAAGTCCGGGTCGCTCTGGACCGCAGCGCGCAGCAGAGTCACCGCCTCCTCGAACTTTCCCTGATGCCAGAGTGTGGAGCCATCTGCGTACTGTTTGAGGGCCGTCAGCGAACTGGTGGTCACCTCCGGGAGCGGGCGGTCTGACCGGTGAATCTGATAAAGCGATTCGCCGAGGTCGCGCCGAATATCCGCGGCGATGACGTCGAGGGCATCCAGAACGTGGTCCTCGCCGTAAGAGCGTTCCGTATAAGAGCGTACCGTCGCGCCGGTTTGCGGATCGATCAATTGGGCGGAAATCGCATACTCCTGGCCGGTGCGAGTAATGCTCCCGGCGATCAGCCCGCGAATATTCTCGCGCTGGCAAATCTCGCGCCCCACTGCGGGAGTAATGCGCTCCGTTACGGGCTTGCCCATCAGCCGAAGGACCGTGCCAACGCGGACTTGGGGAAAGACATTGGCGTGCCGAGATTGCTCGAGGCTGACGGTGAATGCCGTGCGAAGCGCTTCGTCAAAGCGGGTATCACCCGTTTGATTCTCGAAATCGGTGACGAGAACGGAGTCGCGCGAGCTGAAGGAAAACGCAGGTCTGCCATACACAAGCCAGAAGCCCAGGCCGCTCAACAGGGTTAGAACCGCTACCGCCCCAAGCACCCACCTTTTCGACCGCCTTAGCGGACCGCGAATCTCCGCCGCCGGCTTGTGAATGGCCTCGAGAGAGGAGAGCTGGGCGGTAAGGACAGGCTCCCGCGACAGCGTCGGTATTTGCTTCACTTCCGCGATGAAGCGGTAGCCGCGCCGCGGAATCGTCTCGATGTAACTTGGTTTTTCGGGGTCGTCTTCCAGCGCCTCGCGCAGCTTCTTGACGCCGGTGTTCAATCCATCTTCGAAATCAACGAAGGTATCTTCCGGCCAGAGGCGCTTTTGGAGTTCTTGGCGAGTGACAACTCGCCCCGGCTTTTCAGCCAGCACACCCAGCAATCGTAGCGGCAGGTCCTGGATCTTGACGCGAGTGCCGCCTTTGCGGAGTTCTCCGGAGGGAAGGTCTGCTTCGTACGGACCGAAAGCAAATGAGGGCTGAGGCCCTTTTGGCAAGTCCATGGAAGTGGCTATACCCGTGACCGGGGACGTGCTGCGCATGCTACCACCCGGTCCGGCCCTGCGCAAGTTTGCCACTCATTCTGTCGGAGCGAGCGCGTAACTGGTGTTGCTCCAATGACTTGGCAGTCCGGCAAGAGTTCAGCAACAGTCCGGCCTCCGTCCATTGACCTCCGCAGGCCCTTTCCTGCACAGTGCCACGCATCGTCGCTCAGGAGATGTGTACCAGTGGGCTTGGTTGAGGCCGACAAGGCGAAGACAGAGTTCGAACAATTACTTGCTGCCGCTTGGGCAGAGCAGTTGGCACAGTTGCACACACCTCCAGATTCAGGCGATTCGCAAGCCGGGCCAGATTCACAAGAAACGACCGGTAAAGAGGGAGACCTCAAGACGCTTAGGGACAAGGAAGTATTCGTGGCCTGCACCGGGAACGTGGGGGATCGAGTCTATGCGATGCGAGACGAGCACGGGGACCCCGCGTCGCCGCAGTCAAGTGAACAGGCAAGCCAAAAGACCATGCAGAAAAGGGAGTCACTATGAACCGCAAAGCTTACGCCAGCATCCTCGCCTTAATTTGCCTGGCCTTGGGTCTTTTGACGGGTTGCAATAAATCGAGTTCGACATCTCAGGGGGTATCGATCACGGCGACGAGCGGAACGCCGCAAAACGCCACGGTCGGTACGGCGTTTCTACTGCCGCTGGCGGCAACGGTAAAGTCTAAAGGATCGCCGGTGAACGGCGTGGCCGTGACGTTCACGGCTCCCGCAAAAACAGGAGCGAGCGGCACCTTTGCGAATGGCACGGCTACGGAAACGGATATGACCAACGCGAACGGCGTGGCCACCTCCTCGGTGTTCACAGCGGATGCCACGCTCGGCGGACCTTATACGGTGACAGCCTCGGCTCCGCGAGCGTTGGTGCCGGCCAGCTTCAGCCTGACGAACACAGCGACAGGGCCCTTTGCGGATACGATCACCGCGACGGCCGGAACACCGCAAAGCGTGCCGACTGGAACGCCGTTTGCCGTGCTGCAGGCGACTGTAACGTCGCCGGGCGGAGCGCCGGCGAGCGGCTTGGCCGTGACGTTCACAGCTCCGGCAACGGGAGCGAGCGGCACATTCGCGTCGAACTCAACTGCCACGGAAATAGACATGACCAACGCGAACGGCGTGGCCACTTCCACAGTTTTCACAGCGAATGCGACGGCCGGCGGACCATATATGGTGACGGCTTCGACTCCGCTGGCGCCGGTGCCGGCCGGCTTCAGCCTCACGAACACGGCAGTTGTGACTTCAAACAACTACACGTTTTATCTGAGCGGGGTAGACCACAATTATAATTATCAACAGAGGTTTGGCAATTTTTATGCCCTCGCGGGGGCGGTGGCTATTGCCGCGGATGGCACCATCGTTGGGGGCGAACAAGACTATAACGATGATGGTTCAGCTTCGTCACCGGAGCCTTCCGGCGACAAAATCACGGGAGGAACGCTGACGGTTAGCGCTACAACGGGCCAGGGGACGCTCACATTGACCACGAACAACGCGAGTTTGGGCGTCTATGGGACCGAAACATTCATCGTCCAGTTCGTGAACACCAAACACGCGCTCATCACTCAGTTTGATGGGTCGGCAACATCCAGCGGAAGCATGGACTTGCAGACACTGACGAGCCCTCCCAGCTTGGGTAGCGGTGGTTATGCGTTCATCCTGTCCGGAGTGGACAGTAACCCTTCCCCGCTTGCGTACGGGGGCGTATTCACGATCCCGAGCAGTGGCACCACTTTGCAGAATGGTATTTACGACGTCACTGAGTTCGAACTTCCAGTGGGAAGGGGAAATACTCTCAGCGGAACGTTCACAGAGCCCGATTCCTACGGGCGCGGCACAATCGCCAGCAACCTTATGAATTTTTTGACCCCCGAGACAGGAGCCGCACTCAGCTATTACATTGTTGGTCCGGAAGCGATACGCATTATTGATGTGGATGGACCCAATTCGTCGGCGGTGGGCTCAGCGTTCAGCCAGGGCACAAACGCTACTGCCGCGAGCAATGCGTCGCTTGGAAAGTCCGTATTTGGCCTCGCAGGCAACTCGTCGGTCGCAGGGGTCGCCACGTTGGGCCAGTTTACGACCAGCAACACATCGTCCTCTCCTGCTGACTGGTCGGGGATATCGGATAACAACGATCTGAACGACGGTGCCGCGAGCTCGGGTGCCCTGTCTTCAGGCACTTATTCCATTGCGAGCAATGGCTACGGTAGCCTCGACATTACGACCGGTGACGTGGGGTACTTCCTCAGCGAACTGGGGATTTACATGACGGACCCAAGTCTCAATCTGAACGATCCGAATAACACGGCTGGCGGAGGAGGCGCTCTAGTTCTCGCCATGAATAATTCTCGTTATCTTGCCGGCGTCACAGGAGTGCTGATTCCGCAAACCGACACCGCTACCGCCAACTTCACAGGCAACTATGCCGTTGGGGCGCAGGAGTTCAACAGCTTTAACTCGAGCATATATTGTCATGGGCCGGTGAGGGGGTTTTGCGAGTTTGACTTGGTGGGGCAGGGATCGGTTGCGAGCGGGGTCTTAAGCGGAACCGCGCAGATCAACGACCCGTCCCTCACGCTGACCCCGAACGCGACGGATTCCGTGCTATTCTCTGGAACTCCCCTGGCGGATACGAATAACCCTGGGCGGTATACACTGTTGCCGGGATACGGAACGACCAATCCGCTTGAACTTACTTTTGACTACGCCGTAGCACCAAGAGCTCTCGACATGGTCATTTACCAGGCTAGTGGCGGACAGTTGTTCTGGCTTGAGGATGATTCCAACGGTGTGCTGCTTGGCCCCCTGGAGCAGCAGGGATCGCTAACCGGAATACCCGGGGCAATCACACCCGCCGCGAAAACTCAGATGAAGCAGTAACCGGAAAATGGTGCACAGTCGGCACGATTCGGCTGTGCCCTCTCCCTCATTTCGACTTCACCTGCCAAGTCCTCGCCGAGATACGAGACCCGGCGAGTGCCGCCGTCACGGCTCTTGTACGCGCCGGGCTTCCTGGTGGCGCTGCTGTCCAGCGGCATCTCCGGCTGTATCAGTGCCAGCCTCGTGAACGACGGCGGCGGTAGAACTCCACCGAATACTTACACTGCGCCCCGTCAAGATAGCGGGAGGAAACTTCAGCGTAAACGTGCCCCTGAGCCTGACGGTGACAAAATAGCCGTCTCGCACACAACGAGAGATCGGCGGCCTCTCGTGCTGCTCGGTGCGGTCAGCACAGCTATTGTGTTTTCGCATCAAGCGGTTCCCCCGCGCAACCACGCGAACTGCTTCTCCGCTTTCCCTCAACGAAGTGGTTGTTCCCACGCCGCAATTGTGGATAGAATTAACATCACAGAGCGGGCGTCGTACAATGGCAGTATAGAAGCTTCCCAAGCTTCGGACGTGGGTTCGATTCCCATCGCCCGCTCCATAAGTCTCGATGATTCAATTGCCTTTATGCGGCTGAGTCGCTGAAAACACCCTTAGAAATAGTTGG
>Ga0209517_10002866_pt1 | contig 23814 bp, 12 predicted proteins | sample PeaSoiMetSII2010_FD_187695 | JGI IMG/M metagenome (GOLD analysis project Ga0209517, IMG submission 187695) | Peat soil microbial communities from Weissenstadt, Germany - SII-2010 (SPAdes) (version 2) | ecosystem: Environmental > Terrestrial > Soil > Wetlands > Peat | place: Germany... | reverse complement strand
TTATCCGCACATGCCTTTTGTGACCAACAACTTTGACACTACTGGGGCGGATAAATATAACGCGCTGCAGGTCAGCCTGCAGAAGCGCACAGGGGCCGGCTTAACCTACCTGGTGTCATACACGCTATCGAAGTATTTAACTAATACGGACAGCGGTTTCTCGACCTTTAATTTTAGGGGCATCGACCCCAACAACCCAAACCAGGAATGGTCCGTAGGCAACAATGATCAGACTCATGTGCTCACCATCGCCGGTGTCTATGAACTGCCGATCGGCCCCGGAAAGAAGTTTTTGAACCGCCCTGGTGTATTGGGGAGGAACCTGCTCGGCGGCTGGAAGTTTACAACGACCAACTATTACGAGAGTGGAACTCCGTTGCCGATCAACGCCTGCGGAGGCAACCAGTTCAACTGTGACCCTTTAATTGGCAACATCTTTGTAGGCAATCGGCCCAACCTTGTTTCAAACAACTTCCACCTCAACTGGAACAACTACTACAAAGGGCTCCCAGTGGTCGATTATTCGGCATTCTCCGCACCGGGAGACTGGACCATTGGAAATGCGAGGCCCCGCATCAGCGCCTTCCGTGCGCCACCATACTTCGATGAGGATATCTCGTTTGGCAAGAAGTTCTACTTTGGCGAGCGGTTCAGCGCCGATTTGACCATCCAATTCTTCAACGTGCTCAATCGCTTCTTGTTGAATAACGGCCCTGCAAATTCACTCCAACCTGCGTGTTTCGATGGAAATTTCTTGGACCAGACGCAGTACGGTGCGGCCGCCAACACTTTTGGCTTAGCCGGTGTCAACGGAGCAAATTGTCAGGGGAACACACCGAGGAGGGGGCAAGCTCAGTTTAGAATATACTTCTAGTCCCGGTGCGGACGGACTAGATTTGGGTTTGCTGTCTTGACCGCAGCTCATATTTCCAACGCCGGGGCCTTCGGGTCCCGGTTCTGTTTTAGGGAGGGTGCCATGAACGCGAAGACCGACTTTCTTCTCCCGTCGAATACTCTCTCAAAACCACTTGCGCTACTCTTAGGCCTGCTTCTGGGGACCACGATGCTTTGGGCTGGCGATAAACCCTGGAAGGCCAAGCCGTACCAGCAATGGAACGAGAAGGAGTTGCAAGCTGTTCTCACCGATTCACCGTGGGTGCGGGTAACCCCGATACAACGCTCGTGGCGTCCCGGCCCCGAGACGGGCATTAAACCCCAGGAGCGGAGTAGCGGCGGCGTCAGAGGACAAACGCCGGCTACGAGCCCAGCGACTACACCTCCGGTTGGCTCCGGCGAGGACATGCAAGAGATGAACGTCCAGATTTACTGGCAATCGTCTCGCGTGATGCGCGCTGCCACGGCTCGCCAGGCCGCTCTGCACGGCCAAAAAGTGGAGGTTGACAAATATGCGAGCGAGCCTCAGGGCGAGTATCAAATTGTCCTACGCATGCAGGACATGACCCCCTTCCGACAGCATGACGAAAAGTTTTTCCAGGATAACGCATTTCTTCAGATGAAAAAGGGCAAAGACAAAATTTCGCCCACTCATGTCGTCTATGAAAAAAACTCGATGGGATTGGTCGAGGACGCCATCTTTTTCTTTCCCAAAACCACCTCTTCGGGCGCTCAGACAGTCTCCGCCGATGAGACCGAAGTGCAATTTTCCTGCAAAATTGCGGACTCGACGGTGCGGGTGGGATTCAGGCCTCGGGACATGGTGGATCAGTCTGGCCCTGCGCTGTGATCGGATGCTCTCGGAATCGATCCTGCCGGCCAGAAGGTTCTGGCTGTTTCCTTTTGAGGGCCGAGCAGGCTCGGCCCTATAATCCTCGACGAGGGAATTCTCTGTGCTCTCGGCGGTCTTTGCGGTGAAACCATGGACCCATCCTGCGCGCAAGCGTTCCCATGTGCCCTTGAACGCGCCGGAGTCTTATTATTCGAAGCAATGCGTGCGTCTGCTGGGATGAAAGAGATGTTCGCTGTGTCGCCGAACCGGCATCCGGACCAAGATTCCGCCAGGGGCATTGAAGCACCGAGTGGTATCCCGACAAGCCTGTCCCAGCGCACATCAACGGCGTACAGCTGTGCGCATTTCGCGGTTCTCATTCTTGCCATCATGTATGTTCTCGCTCCCGTTGCGGTGGCGCAAGCTGGAACCGCTCCCTTGAATCAAAGCCAGTGTTCGGGGAGCCAAATGCCCTGCGGCTCGTCCTCCGCTCCTGCCCGGGAAGCGGCAAACCACGCCGAAGCTGCGCCGCCTGACGCGGCACTGGCGGAAGCGAAATCCCTCTTGAAAAAGGGGCTCGTCACCCAGGCAGAACAGGTCACGCGCCAATTTCTCCTTCAGCATGCAGATTCCGCTGAAGGGCATTACCTGCTCGGCTACGTTCTATTTGACGAGGTACGCGAAAAGTACGTTGGGGAAGAGGAGAAGGAAGGCGAAAACTTCCGGTACAAGGATACGGTGAGCGGTTCGTTAGGCGAGATGCGCGACGCGAAAGCCCGGGAGTCGCTCGTGGAACTTTCCGCAGGTGCGCGATTCGGTTCCCCTAGCGCCTTCGATTTGAAGATTGTTGCGCTCAACTATCTTCTGCTAAAGGACGAGCCCTCGGCCGAGAAATGGCTCACCGCGTCGACCACATTGAACTCGCAGGACGCACAAGCGTGGTATTACCTGGGCCGGACGAAATACAGCGAGACCAAGTATGCTGGCGCAATCGAAGCCTTCGAGCACTGCTTGAAACTCGATCCAGAAAATGTCGTTGCGGAATACAACGTAGGGCTGTCGTACGAGGGCCTGAATCAAAACGACGAAGCGATTCAAGCTTATCAAAACGCGATTGCATGGGAATCGCTGCATCAACTCAAATCCCCTGACCCCTTCGTCGCTCTGGCAAGACTTTACCTGCATCAGAATCAGCCGGAAAAAGCTGTCCCCTATCTCTTTCAGGCCGTAACAGCCTTCCCGCAGTTATCTTTGCCGCACGAAGAATTGGGCAAAGCATATTCGGTTCTGCACCGTCTGCCTGAAGCGCAAGAGCAGTTGGAGAAGGCGGTCCAACTCTCGCCACAAAATGCTTCTCTGCGATGCCTGCTTGGTCAGGTTTACCAGCAGGAGAAAATGACGGCAAAGGCGCAGACTGAATTTGAGCGCTGCACAATGCTCCGGAATAAGCAATCCGCCCCCGAGGGTAATCAGACGCATTAAATAGTTCGTTTGCGCCTCAGGGTCCTGCGGTTTTTGGGCTGGAGTTCGCTGCTGCCATGTTCTCTGTCAAACCGCAAGTTCTGGGCGCAGAGTTGCGTTTTTGACAAATCGAAAAATCACCTTCCCGATGTCTCACTTACATACACCGTAGCAGCACTTGCATTTCCGTCAGAACAAATTTTACCTATCTCGAATGAGCCCGTGCATCGAAGGCGAATTCCGTTTCGCCGCGGTCGGAGCCTCGTTCGTCGTGCCCAGGGGAAACCCGAGTTGCTCTGACAGATACGTCGTCACCTCGTTCGCGTTCCTCACACTCAGCAGATGCTGACGGAAGTCTTCATTGATCAACTTCCGCGCCAGCGAAGAGAAGACTTGCATGTGAGTGTTGGCGACCTCCGAATCGCGCAGCGCTAGCAGGACCACCATCTTTACCTGCTCTCCGTCGACCGAGCCCCAGTGCACCGGATCGTTCAGCCTTAAAACGCTGATGGAATCGGCACTGATTGCCCCGGTCTTACAGTGGGGAGTAGCAAAGCCATAGCCAAGGCCAGTGGAATACAGAGCTTCGCGAGCCCACAGTGCCTCCTCTAGCAGCTGGCGATCCTGGGTCCGGTTAGAGATGTAGAATGCGTCGACCATCTCTTGAATGACCTCTTCCTTGCTCTGGCTCGTACTCTCCAACAACACGAGGTCCTCGCTGATCAAAGGCTCCGGCTGGAGTTGCTGCGTAGCCACCAGATTATCGACGTCGATCGTCGTTCCGCAGGCGACGGCTCGATCAAGCAAGCGGACACAGGCTGCAGACTGAAACTGCGAGATGGCCTGTTTGATATCGTTCACTTCGGAGGCTGGCACGCTGATTTCGTCGAGTCCGAGACCGATCAGAAGGGGAAGATTGCGCCGGTTCGCCGCCATCTCTCCGCACATTCCAACCCACCTCTGATGCTTATGGATCTTCCGCACTATCTGCGCCAGAAATTGAAGGAACCCGGGATGGCGGACACTGAAAAGTGCAGCCAGTTTCGAATTCCCGCGATCCGCGGCGAAGAAATACTGGCTCAAGTCATTTGTGCCGATGCTGAAAAAATCTACCTCCGCGCAAAGCTGGTCCAGAATAAAGGCAACGGAGGGCACCTCGACCATGATTCCAGTCTTGATATCGCTCTGGAATTCGACGCCGTTCTGCGCCAGATGTTGCTTCGCTTGGGCTATTGCGGCCTTGAACTGCACGATTTCTTCCACGGAAGTGATCATCGGCGCCATGATCTGGACGGGGCCCTCCGCCGATGCGCGAAGGATCGCTCGCAGTTGAGATTGCAGCAGGTCGCCATGATCCGCATACAGGCGCGCACCGCGGCACCCGAGGAAGGGATTCTCTTCGTGCGGAAGCGCAAGGTACGGAACCTTCTTATCGCCACCGATGTCAAAGGTGCGAAAAATAACAGGTTTCCCGCCTGCGAGGCGTGTGGCTTCCGAGTAAATCGCGAACTGCTCTTCTTCGGACGGTGCTTTTTCCCGTCCTAAAAAGATCATCTCCGTGCGGAACAGGCCAACACCGTCGGCGCCGTTGGCAAAGGCTAAGCCCAGTTCCTCGCCGGAGGAAGCGTTCGCCGCGATCTCAACCGTCTTACCATCTGCAGTCCTCGCCGATTTTTCGGCGCTGCGGTACCGCGCGTTTTTTCGCCGTTCCAAGGTCTTGCGCTCCCGATCGTAGAACCGCTGAACCACAGGTGCGACGATGGGAACCACAAAACCGCGGGTCGCGTCGACCACAACTTCGCGGCCCGCCGTCAGCATCTGGCGAGCATTTCGAACGCCCGCGAGCGTAGGGATGCCGAGGGAACGTGCCAGGATTGCGCCGTGCGATGTAACTCCAGAATGCTCCAGCACCAGTGCCTGCAAGCAGCGGCGATTGAGTTCCAGCAATTGCTGCGGACCTATTGTCTCGGCCACCAGTACGGAGGGTTCTTTCAGTTCGACAGTTGGCGTAGCGCTCGCCCCGCACACCTCCTCCAGCAATTGTGTGCAGATTTCCTCGATGTCGATGGAACGCTGCCGGATATAGTCATTTTCGGAATGCCCCAGAAGATCGGTGAAGAATTCGCCAGTTTTGATCACGGCCTGCGCAGCGGACTTCCCTCCCAGGACTTGTTCTGTGAGTTTTTCCAACAGCAATACATCACTGGCCATTGCCAGATCCGCCTGGAGCACAGCGGCGCCAATCGGCGTAATGGCGTATTTGAGTCTCTCGCCGATACGGTGACGGACGGCAGAGACCGCCTCTTTGATGCGCTCCAATTCCTGCTGTAGGTCGCCGGCGACCGCTGAATTCACGGTGCTGGAAAGCGCCATCGTCCGGAGGAAGACCACTTTGCCCTGGGCAATGCCGTGACTGACAGGAATCCCCGAAATGCAGGTCACGTTCGCCGCTTGCAATGATCTGGGAATCGAATTGCTGCGGCTCGAAACAGATGTGTCGGCTAAAGGAACGTCACACTTTGCAAGGGTGTATTCCACAAAGCGGCGCAGGGCGGTGTGCGCGGCCTGTGCATCAGGTCCACTCAGGAATACCGAGCAGGGATCTGAGTGACGGATGTCGGCCGCAATGATGCCGAGCACGCTCTTGCCGTTGCCCACCAGGCCGTTGCGTTGATTTGTTAATGTACATTCGGCAGCGAACTGGTTCGCCACCTCGGCGAAGTGACTGGCCGGACGGGCATGCAGGCCGCTGGACAGCGGACAGATGAATGCGAACTGCAATGCGGGATTCGACTTTAATGTCATCTTCAGTGTTGAATCTTGTGAAAGATATCCTCTGGATTCTTAAGCGCCTCCTGGAGCGGTACCTGCATGACTTTCACGCCGTTAAATCGCTCGCGTCCTTCGACCTCGATATCGACGGCAAAAATAGCGATCTGCGCCTGGCTGATGTCGCCATCCGTCAGCTTGTTTTCAATCCCCATCGCACCCTGGGTCTCCACTTTGATTTCGTGGCCGAAGTTTTTTGCGATCTTCTCCAGGCGGGCGGCGGCCATATAGGTATGAGCGATGCCCGTCGGGCAGGCGGTGACTGCAACGATTTTCATGGAGCCCCCTCCTTTGTTCCTTCCACACGATTACCTTTCAATTTCAACAGGATGATCAAGACGGCTGTGAGTACCGTTCCGGCCGCGATGGCCGCAAGATAGATTGCCCTTTGGTCGACGACCGGCAGCACGATCGGACCGCCGTGGGGAGCGTGGTCCCCTACCCGTCCGACCATGGCAATCGCTGCCGCCAGCGCAGAACCGACGATAATGCTTGGGATAACCCGAATGGGATCCGCCGCGGCGAAGGGAATCGCCCCCTCGGTGATGCCGATCATTCCCATCGCGATGGCAGCGAGCCCCGCTTCCCGTTCCTCCAGACTCCAAAGGCTCTTGCGCAGGAGCGTTGCCAGCCCCATCCCCAGCGGCGGAGTGCATATGGCTGCCGCGCACGCGCCCATAACCTGATAGTTGCCCTGGCTGATCATTGCAGCCCCAAAGAAAAACGCAGTCTTGTTCACCGGACCGCCCATATCAAAAGCGATCATGGCCCCCAGGATCAGCGCCAGCAGCACATTGTGCCCCGTGCCCATAGACTGCAATCCGTGATTGGCATGCTCCATGAAGAGCGCGATCGGTACGCCCAGGACCTTGATCATCAACACCCCGATGATTACTCCGGAAAAGATGGGAATCACCAGAATCGGCATGATGGGACGAAGGTACTTCGAAACCGGCACCTTCTTGAGCACATCGACGAGGTAACCAGCGATCAGGCCGATCAGAATAGCTCCCAAGAAACCAGCCTTCACCTGGCCCGATAGATAGCCGCCAAGAAAGCCAGGAACAAGCCCCGGCTTGCCCGCAATCGAATACGAGATATATCCAGCCAGCACGGGGAGCATCAGCGCAAATGCAGCGGTTCCGATATCAAGAATGAGTTTTAACCGCGGTGAGTTCGAGAAGTCGGGTCCGGCTGCGGTCATCTGCCCGCTCGCGATTGCCCCGGTGATCGCCACGGCAATGAGGATGCCCCCGCAAGCGATGAATGGGATTGCGTACGAAACCCCCGTCAAGAGGTGCTGCCTCAACTTTTGTAGCGATTCAAGCATCTGGGTCCGCCTGCCACAGAAGGTACGGTAGAGAAGCGTGCTGTCTTGCAGCCACACACTCCACTGGTCAGCCTTTCAGAAGCCGAATACCCAAGATCGCAGCGCGATTCCGGCTTGCATCCTCCACTGCCTGTTGCCCCAGCCCGACATCGGTGCAGAGACGTGCCATCCCGCTTTCCGAGGCGCATCAACTGCGGATTTTAGTAATTAAGTATGTGTGATCCGTCCAAGTCTGCAAACAGGAGAGATAGAACGTTTGTTGTACTTAAATAACATTTAAGCAAATAAGGGTTTTAGCGTGGGATGCTGCGAAATCTGGATCGTATTGTTGGAGCGATACTCAGTGGGCGTGACTTTGCAGACCTTTTTGAAGACCCGGCAGAAGTATGCAGGATCGCTGTAGCCACAGCTGGCGGCAATTTCCTTCAGGGTCAGGCTGTAGTTCTGCAGCATGAACTTCGCCCGGTTCACCCGAACCAGATTCAGGTAGTCATTGAAACGCATGAACCCCTCCCTGCGGAAGAGGCGGGAGACGTGATTCGGAGCCAGGCCAAAATGCCGCGCGACGCTTTCCCGCGTGAGAGGACTGTGGAAGTTCTCTTGCACGTACAGACAGATGGATTCGTACGTGCGAATCGCCTTGCGGGGGTGCTGTTTCTGCGGCGACTTCAGGAGCCGCAGGCAGGCGTGCAGCAAGGATTCAGTCAAAAGACGCGCCAGCGGGCCTTTGGAGTGGTCAGCGGCCAGAACCATAAGAGCCGCCAGAATACTGTGGGTCGGCACGTCGTAGCCGCCATGAACGCTGGCTTTGACCGCCGTGGGCGGCACCTGAGAACCACCCTTATGCCGCACCAGGCTGATACCGATCTGCTTCACTCCAAACAGAAAGGTCAAAACATCCACGTGCCCCGTCCAGTCAGGTTTGTTCCACGCATGGTCAGGCACAAAAACGGTATGCCCGCGGATAGGCTTGATCGTTTCCGTGCGCCCGCCATGAGCCACATCCATGGTGTGACATCCCGCGAGAGGGAGCGAAAGACGGGGAAAATTTGTTACATAGGCGAGTGGCGGCGGGGCCGTGGTCCCGTCGCCGAAATGTATGCGGCGAACTCGGGTCTCTCGCAGATATTCCTCGAGTTCATGCACGATCAATCGCGCACCCGCGGACAATCGCGGGCTCGGTTCCGTGGCATCGAGGCGCACGGAACGTTACGTTAGTGCAATCAATGTTAAATGTCTACTATTTCTTTTGACCCTCGCTCCTTCCATACTGGCCAGCCGAGCTCAAGGTCCTTCGCCCACGAAAACATTGAGGCGGGTGATCGTCGCCAATGGCCTTTGCGTACCAGCGAGAATCGCAGAAGAATATCGTTATGGCGAGTCGATGGGTGCGGCCGGCTGGACCGCCGACAGAAGAATAAATGAGGAAATGAATCGAAAGTCCAGTGCAGTTCGCGGGAGATAACCTCACTGGATTCACATTGGATGTTGGGAGGAAGCTATGCGACGATCGCGCAATGCTTGGGCAGCCGTTCCGCTGGCCTGCCTGATGATGATTGTAAGTGCGTTCACTCTCGCCGGCGCGCAGGAGGGTAGGAAGCCTGACCTCAGCAAGCAGCCGACGCTCTACGTCGTCGGTTATGCGCACCTCGACACCGAGTGGCGATGGGAGTACCCCCAGGTCATCGACGAATACCTCCGCAAAACCATGGAGGATAACTTCAAACTGTTCGAGAAGTATCCCCACTACGTTTTCAACTTCAGCGGCGCCAACCGCTACCGTTTCATGAAGGAGTATTTTCCGGCTGATTTCGCGAGACTGAAAGACTATGTGAATGAAGGGAAATGGTTTCCGGCCGGCTCGTCGATGGAGGAAGGCGATGTCAATGCACCGAGCGCCGAGGCCATTATCCGACAAATTCTCTACGGCAACAAATGGTTCCGCTACGAATTCGGCAAGGCCAGTGCCGAGTACATGCTGCCGGACTGCTTCGGATTTCCAGCATCGCTGCCGACGATTCTTGCCCATTCGGGAGTGAAGGGCTTTTCCACGCAAAAGCTGGTCTGGGGATCTTCCGCTCCCGGGGGAGGGCAAGAATCACCGGAGAAGACGCCGGAGGGAACCCCGTTCAATGTTGGCGTATGGGTTGGGCCCGACGGTGAGTCGGTTCTTGCCGGTCTGAATCCAGGGAGCTATAGCGGAGGAATCGACACCGATCTCAGTAAGCCGCTGGTGCCGGGCGCGGCTAATCCAGCCCTTCAGGATTTGCAGAAGAAGATCGGGGAGTTGCAACGGAAGCTCCAGCAGGTTGAGCAGAATCATCAACCGCTCGACCAAAACGAGGTTGGGGAGTATTACAGCCTGCGGCGGGAGCAGAGCGCCCTCGTTCAGGCACAGCGCGACCATGAGTTTTCGCGCTATCAGGACGACTGGGCTGCTCGCGTTGCCCAGAATGGCAAAGTCAGTGGCTTGTTCACCGACTACCACTATTACGGTACGGGAGACATTGGCGGCACGCCAGATGAGGATTCGGTGAAGCGTCTGGAGGCCATCGTGACCAAGGGAAGCGTCGGGCTTCCCCCTGACGGCAGATACTACGGTGAGCAGCACCCCGAGTGGCCCGCGGGGAAGGTGGGCGACGGGCCTGTGCATGTGATTTCCGCAGCAGCCGACCAGATGTTCCTCGACATCACCCCCGCCGAAATCGCTGGCTTGCCCCGCTACACGGGCGAGATGGAGCTGACGAATCACTCCGCGGGTTCGCTGACCTCGCAGGCCTACCAGAAGCGATGGATCAGGAAGGAAGAAGTCTTGGCGGACGCGGCAGAGAAGGCGTCGATTGCTGCCGAATGGCTCGGCGCGCGACCGTATCCGCTCGAGCGATTGAATGACGCCTGGACGCTCGTCATGGGTGGACATTTTCATGACATCGCCGCCGGAACCGCCACACCCAAGTCCTACGAGTTTGCTTGGAATGACGACGTGATCGCGATGAACCAGTTCGCCGGCGTGTTGAGCAACGCGACGGAAGGCGTCGCAGCAGGGCTCAACACTGAGGTCAAAGGAGTGCCGCTGGTGGTCTTCAATCAGCTTAACGTTGCACGCCAGGACCTGGTCACCGCAGCTGTGGACTTTCCTGGCGGCATGCCGAAGGCTGTGCACGTGACTGGGCCAGACGGTAAGGATGTGCCGGCACAAATTTCCGATGGGAAGGTGATCTTCCTCGCCAGCGTGCCTTCCGTGGGTTATGCCGTCTATGACGTGCAGCCAGGCACGGTTTCGGGTTCCTCATTGCAGCCGCAAGTATCGAAAGATGGGCTCGAGAATCAATATTACCGCGTCAAACTGAATTCCGACGGCGACGTTTCCAGTATCTTCGACAAAGGGATCGGACGTGAGCTGCTCTCGGCGCCCGCGCGTCTTGCGATCTCCTACGACAATCCCCGGCAGTGGCCGGCGTGGAATATGGATTGGGACCAGGAGCAAGCGGCACCCAAGGCATTCGTCTCTGGCCCTGCACAGGTCCGCATCGTTGCAAGTGGTCCGGTCCGTGTGACATTGGAAGTCTCCCGGGAAGCCGCGGGCTCGCGCTTTGTGCAGACGATCAGTCTTTCGGCGGGCGACGCAGGAAAGCGCGTCGAGTTCGGCAACGTGATCGACTGGAACACGCGCGAATCGAATCTCAAAGCTACTTTCCCATTGACCGCCTCAAATCACATGGCCACTTACAACTGGGACATCGGCGCGATCGAGCGCCCTACGGCAGAGCCACGCAAGTTTGAGGTTCCGTCGCATCAATGGATCGATTTGACTGACATGAGCGGAGAGTTCGGTGCCACCATTCTGACGGACTGCAAGAATGGATCCGATAAGCCCACTGACAACACCATCCGGCTCACCCTGCTTCGTACCCCCGGCACCGCAGGCGGCTACGCCGACCAGGGGACGCAGGATATTGGGCATCACGAATTCCTATACGGCATCGCCGGTCATGCCATGGGCTGGCGCGATGCAGAAACCGACTGGCAGGCGCAGCGATTGAACGCGCCGCTGATTGCTTTCGCAACCTCAAAACACCCGGGCGCGGTAGGCAGGAAGATGTCGCTCCTGACCGTCAGCAACTCACGCATACGGGTCCTGGCAGTAAAGAAAGCAGAACAAAGCGACGAAGTCGTCGTCCGATTTGTGGAGGTGGAGGGGAAGCTTCAATCGAACGTCCGGATCTCCTTCGCGGCGCCCATCACCGCTGCACGTGAGGTGAACGGACAAGAGCAGCCCGTGGGTCCGGCAAAGGTGACCACCGGTAACTTGGTCACTTCATTTAGTGCATATCAGCCGCGTACCTTCGCGGTTCGGCTGGCTCCTTCCTCGACCAAGGTGGCAGCCATCCAATCCACATCGGTTCCGCTGCACTACGACCTCGCGACCGCGAGCAATGACGGCGATCATTCCGAACGCGGCTTTGACGGGAAGGGCAATTCGCTGCCAGCAGAGATGTTGCCAAGCCAGATACTGTTCAACGATGTGCAATTTCAGCTCGCAGCGGCAAAGACCGGCACACCCAACGCGGTACTGGCAAAAGGACAGACCATCAAACTGCCTGAGGGAGCCTACAACCGCGTGTATGTGTTGGCGTCGTCAGCCGACGGCGATCAGAAGGCAACGTTTGAGATTGCCAACCGGAAAGTGCAGCTGAACATCCAGGAATGGGGCGGATTTATCGGGCAGTGGGACGATCGGTTGTGGACTTCGAAGGATACATCGCATGACGACTACGGCGATATGGTGGGTCTCAAGCCCGCCTACATTAAGCGGGCGGATTTGGCTTGGTACTCCAGCCACCATCACAATGCAGCGGGCCAGAACGTCGCGTACTCCTATTCGTATGTTTTTGGCTATGCGATCGATCTGCCGCCGGGCACAAAAAGCGTCAAACTTCCCGACAACGATCGCATCCGCATCCTGGCGATCTCTGTAGCGAACGAGAATCCTGCAGTGCAGCCGGCTCAACCGCTGTACGATGTGCTTCCTTCACCTAGCGCCGGTCCGAGCGATTTCACACTCTCAACTTCTTCATCGATCGTTTCGGTGCCCCAGGGACGCAGCGCCACGAGCAGCGTCATCATAATGCCGCGGGGCAGCTTTACCGGAAACGTCACCTTGAGCGCATCGGGACTGCCCGCAGGCGTGACTGCCTCATTCGCTCCGGCCAGTACGGCAGGATCAAGCACGCTCACCCTAACGGCAGACCGGTCTACAAATCCAACCACTGCTTCATTCACCATCACGGGCACGGCCGGAAATGTGTCCCGCAGCATCGCAGCTCCAGCTTCCGTGACCCCCGTCCTCACGGGCACTGTGCCAGTCGACCTAGCATCGGTGTACAACGTGGCTGGCATCTATGACGACGGCGCGACCTTTGCACCATCGGCGAGCCTGGATGGCGACGGCTTTGCGCTTTCAGGACAATTGTTGGGTCGGGAGCAGGTCGGAAGCGGCGTTGTGTTTGCAGTTGGCCCGGCCAACGCTCCAGACGCGGTTACGGGCAAGATCGTGACGCTCCCGCAAGGAAAGTTCGATAGTTTGAAAATCCTTGCCGTCGGCGTCAACGGCGACCAGGAGTTGCAGACCTTCACGGTCACTTACGCCGATGGCACCTCCTCGACGTTCACACAGAGCTTAAGCGACTGGGCTTCACCCCAGAATTTCACCGGTGAATCTGTGGCTGTCACTATGCCCTACCGGATCACTGCGGACGGTTCAAAAGACGGTCGAAACTTTTATCTGTTTGCCTATTCTTTTGGCCTGGATAGCAACAAGGTAGTGCGCAGCCTCAGCCTGCCCATGAATCGCGAGGCCTTGGTCTTTGCGGCGACTCTTGTGCCCGCTCGAAGCCCTCGCCGTGAGTTAATGCCCGCTAAATAGAGGCACACCTGCCGCACACCGTTCGGAGCGCAAAGCGTCTATCTATGGGTTGAACGCAACCGATATGGATGATCGGCCGTCAGTCATTCATTCTGGTTGATCCTTTTTCTCCGTTACACCACCCATGTGTTGCTTGGATGTTGTCCGGGCGGTCGTCTCTCCACTGGTAAGTCAACATCCGGCTAGGATGCCGTTACAGCAGTCTGGGCGTAAGTCTGAGTTATCAATCCAAGACGCCCAATGACCAGCCCTGACGATACCGCTGCCGTTTTCGCGAACGCCCAGCCATGGAGCAAACCTAACTGACGTATGCTTGTCGGCGGGCTGTTTCGGATTTCGTAACAGATTGCAGTTGTTGCTTGACAAGGCTCATAACGATTTATGCTTGACGCGCCGTTTTTTGTAGCGGGTACCTGAGTTTTTTCCAGGTTCCGTGCTTCCCCCCATTTATCCGATATGTTAAGCAAGGTTCCCCGCGCCTGCATGTTGAACCCTGCTGGCAGCCGGGGACGATCAGACGGAGCCTTACCGCTTACGCGGTAATCGCATTGGGGTGTGTCATGAACGGTCGCAAGAATACTCTGCTCGCGTCCCCCCTGGTTTCATTGTTGATCTGGTTGGCAACCTCCAGCGCAGTAGGCGCCCAAGAGGCATTCACCCTTCCTTCCGCCCAGTTGAACGTTGCCTATGAGTACCGATTGCAGGCCGAAGGTGGTCTGCCGCCACTAAGCTGGAAAATCGTCGCCGGAGATCTGCCTCCAGGAATCCAGTTGTTAACAACGGGCGTGCTGACAGGGACTCCTAGCGGCGAACAACCGCAGCCTTTTGAGTTTGCCGCTGAAGCGGAGGACTCGGAACGTCCGCCGCAAAGATCCGTTCAACGGTTAAGCCTGACCGTGGTTCCTTCCCCATTGCGGATCGTCCTACGCGATGCCTCGCCGAACGCAGTCCCTCCCTCTAACGTCGGAACTGCCAATCCGGAGCTTCGTTCGACACGAGAATTGCAAGTGGGTCACGAAAAACCTGAAATCAGGCAGATTTCCTACACTCGTGCTCGATTGGCACATTGGGTCGTCTCGCTCCAGGCCAGCGAGGGTTCCCCTACCGGGCAGGCGTCGTCCCCGAATGACGTGAAGCACGGGCAAGGAAGGCCTAAAGCCGCCCCGAGAGATCCACTTGATCCCGCGACATTTATTCGAATCTTTGAAGACACCAAGGCGGGGAGCCACCTCAACCGGTACGAGCCTGTCCAGAAGGGTTCCAAGAACGCTCTCCAGTTCGCAGTGGACCTCGAGAGTTCCGTCCTGATTGCGCCCGACGGGGACAAGATGGGAGATGATCCGGCCCTCAACAAGTTGTATGTGACGGCGAAGCTTGCTTCGGGCGACACCCCCCCGCCACGGTACGGGAGCTTTTCGCTGCTTTGCGGACCTACTTCCAGCAACACCCCGTGGTTGCTGGATAGCATCAGCCGATCCGTATATCGAAAGGATGTTTGACTCGTGGTGATGGCCGAGAAGATCAGCTGGTGAAGAAGAACTCTCTGCACGCTGTGCGAATTGCAGCAGAACGATGAATTCAAGAGGTGAGGTTCCTCATTACTGTGTGGGGAAGAGGAGAACAATCATGAGAAGGTTACTGCTCCCCGTAGCAACGAGCTTGTGCTTAATGCTGACGAGCGCATTGGCTCAGGCGCCTGAATCATCTCTGCTGCACATTCTCAGCAATCAAGCCGTGTTTGGAAAAGACTTCAGTGCCGTGCTCCGGAGCCTCCCAGCGTGGAATGCGTACGGAGAACACGAGGTTGCGATTTTTGAGCATCAAGTGGTTGGAGCAACTCGTCACAACACTAGAGACGAGGCCCAGAAAAGGGCGGCACAACTCAATCAGACTCTCTTGAAGGTGCAAGCACCTTTGAAGTCGGAGTTCGGCGCCCTCGCGCAGTCGCCTCCCGCCCCCTTACATGCGGAGGCCATCGCTTTCCCCGAGGATGATTCCTACCGAGTCGTGGTGGCTGATTCTTCACTCCAACTCCTCAATTCAGAACTGACCCTGGCGCGGCTGAAAAAGGAACTGGGAGCGCCCCAGAAGGTTGCCTACGTAACTGTCCAGAACAGAACCGAGAGACGGCCCATTCAGCTGACCTTATACGAGTATGCCGATGGGCAGGTCGCTTTCGCCACCCCCGACCTGTCTCTTCATCCAGGAATCATCGATCGCGTACTTCTCAACGTCCCTGCGATAAGCGCTGCGGCATTTCAGGAGGCGAGATGAAAACCCAATCGATCGCCGGCAAAGGGTTGCTCTTATGGCTGCTGACCTCGTTTCTGATTCTTACGGCTACCTGCCTGAACTGTTGGGGACAAGCCAGGATTGTAGATATCGCGAATGATAGCAACGACCCTTCGAATCTCTCAGACAGCGAGCCCAGCATTGCGGTCAATCCCCAAAACACGATGGAGATTGCGATCGTGGCCTTTTCCGAGTCGTGGGGGACGGGCACGAGCGCTCCAGTGTGGAAATCGGATGACGGGGGCTTCACCTGGCATAAGGTGACCCAGATTGGTGCTCCGTCCACTTCACTAAGTGGTCCTGGAGACCAAAAAATCGGCTTCGACGCAGCTGGTAACATCTACGTTGCGGAACTGGGGTCTTCACCCGCGACCGACTTCATCTACCGCCAGACGGCCGGTCCGGATGACCCACTCACCGTCGGCGCTTCCTACGGCGATGACCAGCCTCATCTCGACGTAGACAAGGGAACCCTCAGCGGGTGCCCCAACCAACTGTATTCGCCATGGATGAACTACTCACTAGCGAATCCGCAGTCCACGGTTGCCAACTCCATCACTGGGGGCGCGGCCATGACCAGCTTGGCCGTCGGTAACAACGCATCGTTCCCCAATCGTACGACTCGCATAGCGCTTGGCCCCGACGGCAAGGTGTATGTCATTTACAAGACCAGAGAAGGCGCGGTAGATGCCAACTTTGAGACTGCGCACTTCTATGTGCGCCGCTCCGACGATTGTGGAAGCACTTGGAACGCCATTGGCGGCACCTCCGGCATACCCGTGCACGGGACCACAGCCGTGACGACGTGGTTTACGAACAGTTTTGGCAATGCGACCAAAGGCAGCGTTGGGCGAGCGCGCAGCAGTGATGCCTGGATAGCGACCAACCCAACTTCGGGCGATGTTTATGCCGTGTACACAAACCGGGATGGATCGGGCTTCGGTCAAGTTTTCGTTACGCGCTCTACCACACAAGGAAACACCTGGAGCGTACCGGTGCGAGTCACCGACGGCACCCATAACTCGGCCTATCCGGAGATTGCGGTGACAGCGACGGGCACGGTGGGAGTCCTTTACATCGACTATGACGACTCCGGAGCGCATACTCTGTTCCGCCATCACTTTGCTCGCTCCTTCGATAACGGGGGTTCTTGGACGGATGAAACTCTGCAGAGCGAAGATCCTAGTACCTTCACCGCCGGCACTTTTGTGGACGGATTTCTGTGGGGCGACTATGAAGGGCTCACGGCCTCTGGAAAGAATTTTTATGGAGTGTTCACGGGACAGTCGATTGGCCGCGCCACGATTCAACAGGATCCGATCTTTTTCAACGAATCAGGCGTCCCAGCCGCGTCGGATTTCTATGTACGCGATTGGACTACTTCCCCGATGAGCCATGACAACGGCGAAGAACCCTCGACCAATCCCAATTGGTGGACCACGGGTGATGTGTGGAATCGGCTGACGAATACGAATGGCGGCTTCAATGCCAACGATCAACCCAACCATCAAGACGCGCAGGATGCCGTGAATGGACATAACTATGCTTTCGTGCGCATCCACCGGAAAGCTGCTGCAGCCGGAGGCGCGCCAGATGTGAGCGTGACGGCTCGGTTTCTCTACGCAGACTACGGCCTGGGCGTCCCTTACCAGGACGTGAGCGCAACCTCTACAGCCACGTTTACTTTTGCCGCGGCGGATACGGAGAAAACTCTGGCAGACGGTTTGGGCATTCAGTGGGATCTTCCCGTTACCCGCTCCACACACGTCTGCATGGCGGTCGAAATCAGCGCTCCGGGCGATCCTTATTTTCCGGAACTGGCCGGTCGCGCGCCGGGCTGGCCCACAACCGACTGGACCCTTCCAGCGGACAACAACAAGGCGCAAAAAAATATGGATCTGCCCGCAATGGGGGAGAGTGCGGGTTTGATCGCCGCCTACGCGCTCGTCCACAACGCCGCTACTTTTTCCCGCACTGTGACTGTCCGGTACAGTGTGGCGCCCGAAGTTCTTCGCAAGCTCGAAGGGGCGCAGATCGGACTCGTCGGCGGCGACAGCCAGGCGTTACGCGCTCAGGGAATCCTTGAAGTGTCAAAAATGGAGCCCGGAGAGAATCGATGGATCAGCCTAAACTACTCGGCGCCAAACGCAAAAGTGGGAGACACGATCCCGGTCTCTCTCGAGGAGATCGTGAACGGAGTTGCCATCAATGGTCTCACGGTGGCCGTTCACCCTGCTCCGCTGGACGCTGTGATCAGAGAGAACTTAAAGCTTCACCGGGCTGCGTTTAGTCGGCTGGACAGGGCCTTCGATATTTCTCGCGCCCGCCGGCAAGCGGCGGCAGCGGCCGAACTCCTGCGGAAACCAAGCACCACGGCACACGAGTATCTCGCTTTCCTTCGGGAGAGTCTTCCCGAAATTACGCGTATTCTGTCGGAAACACTCGAATCGCGGCGGTCAGGCGACGTGTTTGCTGCCAAGAAGAGCCTGGAGCAGCTGACGGGAGCCGTATCTTCACAGGATGCAAGCCTCTCCGTTCAGGACCACACTGCCTTCCTCAACAAGCTTGATGCCTTCCAAACCATGCTGCAGAAAGCGGAAGGTGATCCTGGTGACATTCTGCAGATGGTCGTCTGGCAACGTCAGCTGTATTCGAAAGTCCCGGTGCTCAAGAGCCTCAAGCTCGCGAAGCGTGTCGTTGAGGAGTCGGATGAGTTTATCAAGGCGTTTGGAAACCCCAGGGCCCACGAAGACAGCTATTCACAGATGATTCGGGAGTTGTTGAAGAGTTTTCATGAAACTGCCGAATCCTTGGAAAAAATGAACTTACGGCTCGAGCCGGCAGTTGATGAGATGGAGGATCACCTGAAATCTACCGCTCGGCTCGAGAAAGCGCACCGGAACTATTTGCTGAAACTCGATGCTCTGCCGAAATGATCTGTCAGTGATGGGAACAAAGTATCAGTGTAGCCACGGGTTGCGAATGAGTTCTTTACGTCTTGTTGATGGCAGGAGGTATTCCAGATGGCTTCCCCACAAGAGGGCTCAAGAAGGATGCGTTTCTATTCGAGTGCACGCGCCCTCGTACTTGTTCTTGCTTGCGTGACCCCGTTTCAACTGAAAAGTCAGTCGATCATAACTGGCATCAATTGGTTCCCGATTGGGCCAGCCGATCTGTCGAATGGACAGACGTATGGCGATGGGCGAGTAAATGTCAGCGGGCGGGCCAGCGTTATTGCTGCGAACCCGACGAATCCCAATGACGTCTGGCTGGGTACCGCCACTGGTGGAGTCTGGCATTCGACTAACGGGGGAGTGAACTGGCTACCCATGTCGGACAACGAAGCATCGCTGTCGATTGGTGCGCTGGCAGTGGACGGTTGCAGCGTGAACGGATGTGCCACCATTTACGCTGGCACCGGTGAGAACAGCATTCGACGTGACACCTACTACGGGATGGGACTCTTGGTGGGTGAGGTCGGCGGCGGTGAGATTCCTACTTTCTTGTGGACCCTCAAGGGCAGCAAGTTCTTCAGTTTCGCCTCCATTAACAATGTGCTTCTGGATCCCACGACATCCGGCGCTGCCAAGCGGATCTACGTTTCACTCTCCAGCGGCGTGACCGCGTCGGCAACGGAGTCTACGACTACCGCTCCCACGCCTCCCAGTGGGTACGGAATCTACGAGTCCAACGACAAAGGAGACAACTGGAGCAGACTCACGATCCCTGGCGCGGATGGCTTCAAACCCACCGATCTGGAAATGGATCCGACCAATCCACAGATTCTCTACGCGGGATTTATGGGCCGAGGTGTTTTTAAAACGACCAACGGAGGAGCCAACTGGTGTCCGCTCAACCCCGGCATTACCCTTCCGACCGGATGTGCCGCCGCCACTGGCCTGCCGAATCCCACGACGAATACCTTTGATCACGTGCAACTCGCCATCTCAAGGACGAACGCCGCGAATCCTGCAGTATTGTATGCGATTCTCGGGAACTGTCCCGACCCGATCGGGAACGGCCCCATTGCTGGCGGCGCATGCAGCCCGCCTATCTTTAATTCCTCCGACAATGGCCAAACCTGGACTCAGACCAACGCAGCTGCGCCGTCCAGCTACAGTCGCTATACCCATGCTCTTGCGATCCACCCCTCGAACTCGGCAACCATCTACTACGGAGGACTGCAACTCTACCAGTCTATCGACAGCGGCCAGACCTTCACTGGGCTGGGAAATAATGTCCACCCGGATCACCACGCGCTGCTCTTCCCCGATCCTGGCAATCCGAATCTCCTCTACAACGCTTCCGACGGCGGGTTCGCTTTCTCGACGGACGGTGGAACAACGTGGAACAGCGGAAATAGCGATCTGCAGATCACCGGATTTCAGTCAATCTCCTGGTCGCCCTTGACCGCTAGCGTCATCGGCGGTACGCAGGACAATGGCACTGAGATGTGGCTCGGGACGCGAGTGTGGGATCACCGGGACGATGGTGACTCCGCATCCACGGTGCTGGATCGGGATGACGTGCTGAAGACCTATGACGTGTACGTCAGTGTAGACCCGAGGAGATCCGAAAACGGAGGCGTTTGCTGTTACTGGCCGAGCATTGTCAATGGCCTGAACACGGCCGATCCTGCCTCTTTTTATGCGCCCATTGTGGAAGACCCATCTCCGCCCCACCCGCTCTACTTCGGTTCCAATCGGCTGTACGAGACTACTAACAAAGGTGATTCATGGACCCCGGTAAGCCCGGTGCTGGGGGGAAACACATTCTTCCCGGACATCAATACCACAAATGTGATCACGGCCATTGCGGTAGCCCCCAACAATCCAAGTCGCATTTATGTCGGCTACTACGACGGCGAGATCTTTATGACCAATGGCGCGTGCACGACGAACGCTTGCTGGACAGCCATCGGTGGCAGTGGAAAAGGTCTTCCTGCGGCAGCGGTCACCCGAATCGCAGTTGATCCTGGGAACGCCGATACCGCGTACGCGACGTTCTCGGGATTCGCCACTGGGCCACACGTTTTCAAGACATCGACTGGCGGCAATTCCTGGTCGGCGGCCGGCAACGGTCTGCCATCCATCCCAGCCGATACGATCACCATGGAAACCAGCTCCATTTTGTGGGTTGGCATGGATGATGGCGTTTATCGCAGCCAGGACTCTGGCGCCTCCTGGGCGCGCTACGGAGCGGGCTTGCCGCACGTCCCGGTGTATGAGATTGCCATCGATTCCAACCGGGGGCGGCTGTTCGCGGGAACTCATGGGCGTGGCACCTTCGTTCTCACCCGGCCGTTCCTGACCAACTTTGAAGGCTGGGTCAACAACGACATCTGGGACATCCCGGTCTACGGCGACGGCTTTGTCGGCAGCCTCACCAATCCTCCTGGATCGGCTTGCACAATGCAGATCATCCAGCAAAATGGCAACGTCTGCTCCGCCTCTACTACGGATGTGATGGGCGGAACGATCACGTTCGACAATTCGGGAGAACTAGTAACCAGTAAGAACAATTTTTGGAACGGCAAGCCAGTAGCATGGGCCTGCTACAACGGCAGCTGCATCGGTGGGAAAACGATTGCCGCCTGTAATCCTCCCGGCAATCCGATCACCAGCGTGACGGTAACGTGCGGGAGCGAGGTTGGCATCGACCATATCCTGGGATGCCCGGCGCAAGCTAACCCTCCGAGCAGTATTCTGGGCCTCTCCGGCATGCCGGCCGGAGGTGAGGCAGGCGGAGCCGGTGGCGCTCCAGCTGCCGCCGGTCTGAATTCGGCACCGGTGCAGAACGCCGCCGTCTTTGACCTGATTCCTAGTATTCAAGGACGAACCGGCACGCGTGCGCTATGCAGTGCGCAGGTTTCGCTCCAAGCGGGTGACACAGCGGTGCAAGCACTCCTGAAGTCTCGCGATGCGGTTAACAGCAGCACCGCGTGCCAACAAAATTCTGTGAAAGCAATAGTCAGCGGAATACCACCCGAAACCCTTAAGGGGGAGGATCTCGTGGAAAGCCCACCCAACCTCTCCATCCGAGCTCCGGGAGCAGTGGGTGGACAATTATTCACGTCGTTGCGTGCCGCATCAGGTGCGGCGACGAACATTTGTTTTGACGTAGCCGGCATCGGCTCTCCACTGCAAAAACAGATTGCCGTGATGAAGGTTGAACTCGATACGCCCTCCGGAGGCGCCGCGGGAGGCGAGTTGAGCATCCTCGAACGATCGAGCCTCGGTGCCTGTGCGGTCAAAGTTAAGACAGCAGCGGGAGACAATGCGGCGCAGATCGCTACAGCAATTGCGAATGCGTTTCAGGCGCCCGGCGTGCCTGGTCTCAAAAGTTGTCCGGCGATGCAGAATCCCCGGGACATTAGCGTGGACGGGAGCGCGATTGTCAGCGTGCTCGCTTCTGAACTCAGAGTATGCAATAGCGATCGCGCCCTTGGACTCTTCATTGGACCAAAGGAACTTCCCAATACCCGGCATCTCGCACTGCAGTACGCGGTGAAGATTCTCTGCGGTGCCGCCGGTTCCAGGGAACGGGAGGAATCGAAGTACAGAAAGGATGACAAGAAGCCGCAAGACTCGAAGTCCACGTCGAAAGACAAAGCCCGGGACGACTCGGAGTACAAGGAGGAAGCACGGGAACGGCGAGTAGCGCCAGGAACCTACTTCACAACCATCAATATTCACAACCCGACCGAAAAACCAGTCCTTGGGAGAATCAAAGTGGCTGTCGCGTCTCCGAACGGCAAGCCCGGGCCGATCTCGCGCTTCGTCGAGTTCAGACTGGGGCCAGATGAGGCGATCTCAATTGATTGTGCCCAGTTCTACAAGCAATTTGCAATCAAACCTGAGTTCACAGACGGATTTGCTGTGATTGAGGGCGAGGCGGAGTTGGATGTCATCGCCGTCTATACGGCAGCTGGCGCCACAGGAAAGGTGGAAACGCTCAAGACCGAGCGGGTCCCGGCTCGATTGCTGCAATGACAGTTCCAAATGCTTTCTGACGAGAACCGCAAACAAGCGGGCGGGGGAGACGATGAAACGGGAGGTCTCCGGCTGGAGGGCCATTTTTTCTGTCGCGTTCTTAGTCACGCTGATTCTCTTCCTCCTCCTTTCAGCAGGAAGGGCTCAGACGGCGGACCAGGATAATGTGGTGCTCCGTTGGAACCAGGCGGCACTGGATTCAATTGGTGCAACCAGAACTACTCCGGCAATTGCGGCCCGGGCTTTTGCCATCCTGCACAGCTGCATCTTCGATGCTTGGGCCGCCTATGACAAGACGGCGAAGGGCACGCGACTGAGTAGCAGCCTCCGTCGACCGCTCTCGGAACATACCATCGCAAACAAGGAGAAGGCGATTAGCTTTGCTGCTTACCGCGCCCTGATTGATCTGTTTCCCAGTCAGAAGGTCATCCTACTTGATCCTCTGATGAGCAACTTGGGATACGACCCGACCGAGACGTCGACCGATCTGAATGTCCCAAGTGGGATTGGTAACGCAGCATGTCAGGCCGTACTGGGTTTTCGCCACGTGGACGGTTCCAACCAACTTGGAGACCTTCACCCCGGACCCTATTCCGACTACACCGGCTACACGCCCGCCAATCGCGCCGGCCTGCTGAGTGATCCCAATCGCTGGCAGCCATTGGTCGTGAGCGGAGCCCCACAGATATGGCAGTCGCCTCATTGGGGCCTCGTCATCCCATTCGCACTGAGCTCCGGATCGCAATTCAGATCTGAAATGCTCTCCCAAGGACCCTCTGTCTATCCCAGCGCTCCTTACTGGAACCAGGCGAATGAGGTGATCGAGATGAGCGCCCGGCTCGGTGATACGGAGAAGGTGATCGCGGAGTACTGGGCGGATGGGTCTACAACTGTAACTCCGCCAGGCCACTGGAATGTGATTGCGCAGTCTTTATCCCGCCGCGACAAGCACAGCCTCGACCAGGACGTGGAACTCTTTTTTGTTTTAGGGAATGCTTTAATGGATGTAAGCATCGCAACCTGGGACATCAAGCGCTATTCTGACTCAGTTCGCCCGGTCACAGTAATTCGCTGGGAAATGGGCAGCAGGAACATGGAAGCTTGGGCGGGACCAGGGCTGGGTACTCGGACCATGGAGTGCAAGGATTTCAGAAGCTATTTGCCAACACCACCATTTTCCAGCTATGTCTCCGGGCACAGCGCATTCAGCGCATCGGCGGCAGAAGTACTCAAACGCTTCGCCAAAAGTGATTATTAT
>Ga0209517_10002863_pt1 | contig 23816 bp, 21 predicted proteins | sample PeaSoiMetSII2010_FD_187695 | JGI IMG/M metagenome (GOLD analysis project Ga0209517, IMG submission 187695) | Peat soil microbial communities from Weissenstadt, Germany - SII-2010 (SPAdes) (version 2) | ecosystem: Environmental > Terrestrial > Soil > Wetlands > Peat | place: Germany... | reverse complement strand
AAGAACCAGGTGGCGCCCCGGAACACCACGTCGAGAGTGTGCTGGCGTGCGCCCGAGTCGGCGCCCTTCAAGGCGATGTCGGCCAAGCCTTTGCTCTTTCTCTTCTAAGCAGCAGCGGAAGGGAGAGCCGCGACGCTCTCCCTTCCGCGCTACGCGTCAGCTTAAGAGGACGGGCCGGTCCAGATCGGCTTGCCGTCGGCGCCCTTGATCTCGTTCTTCCAGGTTTCCTCGACCAGGCTCACGACCTTGGCGGGCATCGGCACGTAGTCGAGCTCCTCCGCCATCTTGGCGCCATTCGCGTAAGACCAGGCGAAGAAATCGAGCACGGCCTTGGCGGTCGCGACGTCGTCCTGCTTCTTGTAGACCAGGATGAAGCTCGAGGCAGTGATCGGCCAGCTGTCCTTGCCGGGCTGGTCGGTCAGCAGCAGGGCGTAGCCGGGCGTGCCCTTCCAATCCGCGTTGGCCGCCGCCGACTGGAAGCTCGCGGCGTTCGGAGCCACGAAGTTGCCTTCCTTGTTGCCCATCAGCGCGTAGGTCATCTTGTTCTGCAGCGCGTAGGCGTATTCGACGTAGCCGATCGAGCCTGCGGTCTGCGAGGTCACCGCCGAGACGCCCTCGTTGCCCTTGCCGCCGAGGCCGACGGGCCACTCGACCGAGGTGTTGACGCCGACCTTGTCCTTCCACTCCGGACTCACCTTGGCGAGGTAATCCGCGAAGTTGTAGGTGGTGCCGGAGCCGTCGGAGCGATGCACGACGGCGATCGCCTGATCCGGCAGCTTGACGCTCGGATTGAGCTTGGCGATGGCGGGATCGTTCCACTTCGCGACCTTGCCCAGGAAGATGTCGGCGAGGACGGGCCCCGTGAGCTTCATCTCGCCGGGCTTGACCCCCGGCAGGTTCACCACCGGCACGATGCCGCCCATGATCATCGGGAACTGCGTCAAGCCGGCCTCGTCGAGCTCGGCGGGCTTGAGCGGCGCGTCGGAGGCGCCGAAATTGACGGTCTTCTTCTTGATCTGCTGGATGCCGCCGCCCGAGCCGATCGACTGATAATTCATGCTGACCCCGGTCTTGGCCTTATAGGCCTCCGCCCATTTGGCATAGATCGGGTAGGGGAAGGTCGCCCCCGCGCCGGAGATCTCGGCGGCGTTGGCGGCGGAGCCGACCGCGCCCAGCCCGGCCAGCATCGCACCCAGCATCAGAATGGTTTTTGCCTTCACGAGCCTGTTCTCCTCGAATTTGAGTGGGACCATTGGGAACGGCCGAGAGCGCCGTTCATATTGCACTGCCGTCGATAGCCTCCGGCCGGCGACGACCTTATGACGGTCCGATTACGGTTTTGTGACGGCTGGTGCGGCAATTGCGCGCTAAACGCGCGGCGTCTCCGAAGATTCGACAACCGGCAGATGAACCGTGAAGACGGAGCCCTCTCCAAGCTCGCTTTCGACCTCGAGCAAGCCCCTGTGGTGGTTAACGATATGCTTCACGATGGCGAGGCCCAAGCCGGTACCGCCGAGTTCCCGCGAGCGGGCGGGGTCGACCCGGTAGAAGCGCTCCGTGAGGCGCGGAATGTGCTCGGTGAGGATGCCCTCGCCATGATCGCGGATCGCCACCATGGCCGCGGGCGCGCCGGAGAGGCGCTTGGGCGAGGCACCGGCGCTCACCTCCACGGCGGTACCCGAGCGGCCGTACTTGATCGCATTGTCGATCAGATTCTGGAACACCTGGGCGAGCTCGTCGGGATCGCCCACCACCTCCGGGAGCACCTCTGGCAAGGTGACATCGATCCGCATCTGCCGCTTCTCGGCCCGCTGCTCCAAGCTGTCGGCGACCGCCATCAGCACGCGCCGGAGGTCAACCTGCTCCTTCGGCGCCAAGTGCTCGTTGAGCTCGATGCGCGAGAGCGAGAGGAGATCGTCGACCAGCCGCGCCATCCGGCTCGCCTGCTCCGCCATGATCGAGAGAAAGCGCTCGCGCGCCGCGCTGTCGTCGCGGGCGGGCCCGCGCAGCGTCTCGATAAAGCCCAGTAGCGTCGCCAGCGGCGTGCGCAGCTCGTGGCTGGCGTTCGCGACGAAATCCTGCCGCATCCGCTCGCTGCGCTTGGTGGCGGTGATGTCGGTGAGAGTGAGGACAGCGGCGGCGCCCTCGGAGGTCGGCGGCCGGAGCGGGCCGACCTGGGCGCTCAGGTGGCGCTCGCGCGAGCCCGGCAGATCCACCTCGACCGTGCGGCCGTCGCCGCCCTCGAGGACCGCGTCGGTCGCCTCCAGTACCGCCGGGACCCGGAGCGCGGCGCCGAGATCGCGGCCGGCGAGCCTCGGCCCCAGCAGATCGAGCGCCGAGGGATTGGCGCTGACGATGCGGCGCTCCGCGTTGATCAACAGCAGAGGTTCGGGAAGCGCCGATAGGACGGACTCCGCGCTCGCCCGCGCCTCCGCGCTCTTGGCGATCGTCTCGCGAAGCGCGCGGGCAAATCGGCCGACATCGCGCCCGAGCTCGCGCGCGGTCGGGCTCAGCGTCACGATATCCGGCAGCGTGGTGGCGCCTTGGGCGAGTGCCTGCAGCGCCGCCTTCACCTGGACCAACCCCGAGAACATCGGACCCGAGACCACTGCCACGCCCACATAGACCGCGAGGATCGCAAGGGCCGCGGTCTCGGGCGCCAGCACCTCGCTCCAGACCAGCACGCCAAGCACCGCCGCCGCCGGCAGCGTCAGCAGCAGCGAACCTAGGAGGATCCGGGCAAAAGGCGGCGCCCGCCGCGTCATGGCAGGGCGCCGGCGGCGATCATGCGATCGCTTCGTGAGCGGCGAGCGCCGCCAGGTTGACGAGGTCGGAGACCGTGGAGCCCATCTCGACGATCTGAGCGGGCTTGGCGAGACCCATGATGAGCGGGCCCACATGGATGCCACCGCCGAGCTGCTCCAGGAGTTGCGAGGCGAGATTGGCGGAGTTGAGGCCGGGCATCACCAGCACGTTGGCCGGCCCGCTCAACCGGCAGAAAGGGTAGCGGTCGCGCATCAGGCGCAAATCCAAGGCCACGTCGGCGCTCATCTCGCCATCATACTCGAAATCGAGATTGCGTTGATCGAGGAGCGTCACGGCGTCGCGCACGCGGCGGACCTCCTCGCGGGGCGGATTGCCGAAATTCGCGAAGGAGAGCAGCGCCACCCGCGGCTCCTGCCCCATCTGCCGCGCCTTCGCCGCGGATTGGACCGCGATGTCCGCGATCTCCTCGGCGGTCGGATAGGCGTGCGCGGTGGTGTCTGCGATGAACACGACCTTGCCCTTGGTAAGCAGCATGGCAAGCCCGCAGACACGATGGCCGCGCTTGGCGCCCAGTACGCGCTTCACCTGCTCGAACGTCTCGAAATAATTCCGCGTGGCGCCGGTGACCAGCGCGTCGGCGTCGCCGCAGGCGACCATGCAGGCCGCGAACACGTTGCGGTCCTGGTTCACCAGCCGTTGGCAGTCGCGCTGCAGTGCGCCCTTGCGCTGCAGCCGGGTATAGAGGAAATCCGCATAGGCCTCGTTGGCCTTGGAGAGCCGCGCGTTATGCATCTCGAGGTCGGGCGGCGCTTGCAGGCCCATTTGCGCCAGGTTCTCGCGGATGCGCTCCTCGCGGCCGATCAAGACCGGCGTGCCGTAGCCGCTGGCGCGGAAGGCGAGGGCCGCGCGGATCACGCTTTCCTCTTCGCCCTCGGCGAACACCACTCGCTTGGGATGCGCGCGCACCTGGTCGAGGATCCGCTGCAGGCTCGCCGCGGTCGGATCGAGCCGCCCCTTGAGGCTGGTCCGATAGGCCTCCATGTCCTTGATCGGCTTGCGCGCGACGCCGCTCTCCATCGCCGCCTTCGCCACCGCCGATGGCACCGCCCAGATGAGCCGAGGATCGAACGGCGTCGGCACGATGTACTCGGGTCCGTATTGCAGGCGATTGCCGGAATAGGCTGCCGCCACCTCGTCGGGTACATCCTCGCGCGCCAGCATCGCGAGCGCCTTCGCGGCCGCGATCTTCATGGCGTCGTTGATGGTGGAGGCGCGCACGTCGAGGGCGCCGCGGAAGATGTAGGGGAAGCCCAGGATGTTGTTGATCTGGTTCGGGTAGTCCGAGCGGCCCGTGCAGATGATGGCGTCGGAGCGCACCCGCTTCACCTCCTCGGGCGTGATCTCGGGATCGGGGTTGGCCAAGGCGGCGATCATGGGCTTCGCCGCCATCGCCTTCACCATCGCTGCAGTCACCGCGCCCTTGACCGACAATCCAAAGAACACGTCGGCGCCCTCGAGCGCTTGCGTGAGCGTGCGCTTCTTGGTCTCGATGGCATGGGCCGACTTCCACTGGTTCATGCCCTCGGTGCGGCCCTGGTAGATGACACCCTTGGTGTCGCAGAGGATGACGTTCCCGTGCGGCAGCCCCATGGTTTTCAGCAGCTCCACGCAGGCGATCGAGGCGGCGCCGGCGCCGTTCACCACCAGCTTGATCGATTTGAGCTCGCGGCCCGTGAGGTGCAGCGCGTTGATGAGCGCCGCGGTCGCGATGATCGCGGTGCCGTGCTGGTCGTCGTGGAACACGGGGATATCGAGGAGCTCGCGCAGGCGCTGCTCGATGATGAAACACTCCGGCGCCTTGATGTCCTCGAGGTTGATGCCGCCGAAGGCCGGGTGCAGGTAGCGCACGCAGTTGACGAAGGCGTCGACGTCCTTGGTGTCGATCTCGAGATCGACGGCGTCGATACCGGCGAAGCGCTTGAACAGCACCGCCTTGCCTTCCATCACGGGCTTCGCCGCGAGCGCGCCCAAGTCGCCGAGGCCCAGGACCGCCGTGCCGTTGGAGATCACCGCCACCAGGTTGCCCTTCGACGTGTAGTCGTAGGCGAGCGCCGGGTTCTTCTGGATGTGGAGGCAGGGGAACGCCACGCCCGGCGAATACGCCAGCGACAGGTCGAGCTGGGTGGCGAGCGGCTTGGTGGCGGCGATCGCGAGCTTGCCCGGCTGGCCCTCGGAGTGGAAGCGAAGCGCTTCCTCCTCGCTCACTCGGACGACGGAGACCTCTTTGGTGGACACGGGCGTTTCCCCTTGAAATGCAAGGAGTAAGCCGACAGGCGCCCCCTCCTTGACTATTCCAATCAGTCTAAGGGGGAGACGGCCAGAGCGTCAAAGCGGGATGGGGTCGCAGGCGACGTTCGTGCGGAAACCGGAAGCGGCCAATGCCCGGCTTGATCGCGGCGGAGATCACGTGCGAGCGTTGGCCCTAACCGTACCGTCCTGGGAAAGAAGGTGTCTCATGTGCCGGAACATCAAGACGCTGCATAATTTCAAGCCGCCGGCGACGGATGAGGAGATCCGCGCCTCGGCGCTCCAGTTCGTCCGCAAGCTCAGCGGCTTCGCGCGGCCCTCCAAGGCGAACGAGGTCGCTTTCGATCGGGCGATACACCGGGTAGCGGAGGCCGCCCACGAACTGCTCGATGCTCTCGTGACCGCCGCGCCGCCCCGCGACCGCGAGACCGAGGCGGCAAAGGCCCGGGCGAAGGCGGCGGAGCGCTTCGGCTCCGCCCGCGCGTAGTTGGCGGACGCGCCTAGGGGCGCTCCGTCCCTGAGAGGATCGGAGACAGACTCATCAGGACACGGCCGACGCTCGCGGGATCGTCATAGATCCACACGGCGACACCGCCGCAGTCCAGGACCCGGCTGGGCGCGCCGTAGTGCTGCCGGATCGCGGCCTCATCGAGGCGCGCCATGACGATGTAGTTGTATTGCGGCGCGCGGGTCCCGTCGTGGATGTCGTGCGTGTACCAGAACCGGTCGTTGCCCCAGTAGTAGGCGGCGCCGTCCCGGCCGATCTGATCGATCTGTAAGCGCCAATCGCTCGACGCCTCGATGGCGCGCGACCGCCAATAATCTGCAAGGCCGGCCTTGAGCCCCGCCGAGCGCTGCCCCTCGACGAGACAAGCCTCGAGCGGGTGGTGCAGGCTCAGCTCCGCCGGCGCATGCGGCCCGGCCCAGAAATAGGCAAAGCCAAGCACGATGGTCACGCCACTCAGACCGGTGGCAACGGCGTAGCCGCGCGCCAGGCCCGTCGCGCGCACGAGCACGGCCGCCGCCCACACGATCGGCCACCACAGCAGAGCGGTGGCGTAGCGATAGCTCGCGAGATCCTCGTAATAAAGCCCCGTCGCGAGACCCGTGGCGAGCACGCTGCTGGCCGAGGCGACCCACCAGAATTCCTCGGCCTCGGTCGAGCCACCTCGTCCGCGGCCTCGACGCGCTACGAGCGGGTAGGCGATGAGCGCCAAGAGCGGCAGCACGTCGGCCAGCAGGACCGTCAGTGGGGCCACGGCGGCCAAATCAGCCAAGCTGTCCAGGAAGGCGTTGGCACGCTCGGGGACGCTCGTCCAGTCGATGGCGGAGATCGGCTCGCGGACCAGCAAGCGGTCGAGCTGGCGAGCGACCGCGACGCCGGCCGCCAAGCAGCACAGCAGCAAACCCACGCTGGCGGCGGCGATCCTGCGCCGGAGGCTCATGTACGCGAGCACGGCCAGCAGCGCGCCGACGCCGGTGATGATGAACAGAAAATCCGACAGCACGCCGGCGATCACCAGGCCGAACAGCAGGATCAGCGTCGGGCCGCTGGGTCGCTTGAGCCAACCTCGAGCGACGCTCAACGCAGCGAGCGAGAGAATGAAACTCCCGCCGTAATGGCTCGGCATGAGCAGCACCAAATGCCGAGAGGCCGGGGTGATCGGCAGTTCGAGCATAAGAGCCGCGAGCGACAGAAACAGGACCGCCTGCGCTCCGGTCCGCCACTCGCAGCGCGCGATATCGCGGACGATGCCGCCCGCGACCGCGGCGAAAGCGAGGAGCGACAGGGCGCCATAGCCGAGCGAGGCGAGGCGCCAGCTCGCCGTGGCGAGCTGGATCGCGCCGTACACCAGCAGGTCCGGCACGATGCTGGGCGCGCGCGCCATCTCAAGGCCGGCGTGCGCGTAATCGTGGGTCGAATAATCCCACACCGCCGATGCCAGCTGCAGGCTGTCGCTCTGGATCGCGGTGTCGAGGAACGATTTGGTGTCGAAGAGGACAAGGCAACCCACGACCGAGCCGGCCGCCACGAGACCGGCGCCCCACGCAGACGCGGCAAAGGCGCCGAGACCCGAGCGGCGCCTGTCTCCCGTAGGTTCCCCGTCGGGCCTCAGGATTTTCTCTTCCGGGCGGTACGGCCTTTGGGGGTCGAGGGCCCGCGCGGCCCTGCCGGCCGATCCCGGTGACCGAGCTTGCCCTCGACGATCATGGTGCCGAGCGCGTCCAGGATGACGCGGGCTGCGAGCTGCGCCGTGTTGTCGTTGACGTCGTAAGGCGGCGCCACCTCGACGACCTCCATGCCGCAGAGCCCCTCGCGGGCGATCAGCCGCACCATCTCCAGCGCCTCGCGCGGCAGCAAGCCGCCGGGCTCCGGCGAGCCCGTGCCCGGCGCGAAGCCGGGATCGATCGAGTCGATGTCGAAGGAGAGATAAACCGCCTTGCAGCCCTTCCAGGCGAGCTCCAGCGCCATCTCCGCCGCCTTCGCGGGACCGAGCTCGGTGATATCCGTCATGGTCATGACGCTGGTGCCGCGGCGCTTTGCCACGATGGCGCCGGGCCGCGAGCCGTACCAGCCGCCGATCCCCATCTGCACGAGGTTCGCGGGATCGCAGTTCGGCAGTCCCACGTCGTGCATGTGGCTGTGATTGCGGTGCGTGGTCGAGGTCGGCTCGTGGGTCGTCCAATACCAGGGCGTCGTGTGCATCCGCTCATCCATGTCCTTCTCCTGGATATCCAGGTGGCGGTCGATGTGGATGATGCCGACATTGCCATCGATGTGGGGCGCGATGCCGCGCACGTTGGGAAAGCCCAGGCTGTGGTCGCCGCCGCAGATCACCGGAAACACGCCCGAGGTATAGATATGCGAGATCGCCTTCGTCACTTGATCGAAGGTCTTCTCGATGTTGCCGGGTATCACGAAGACGTCGCCGATGTCGCAGAAATCGAGCTCCTCGTAGATGTCGACGGCCCCATCCACGGAGTAACCGTCATAGAGCGCGGAGATGCGGCGGACCGCCTGCGGCCCGAACCGCGCGCCGGGCCGGAATGTCGTCGCGGTATCGAAGGGCACGCCGACGAACGCCGCCTCGTAAGCCCCGACCTTGCGGACGTCTTCGCAGTAGGGCGCCTTCATGAAGGTGTTGATGCCCGCGAAAGCCGGCTGATGCCCCCGGCTGAAGCAGGAGATTGTCCGGTCGAGGACCGAGTCGGCGGCCTCGAGGCCATAGGCGAGCGAGCGGCGGACCTCCTCCTCTTGTTTATTCTGCGGGATCCGCGAGAGACGCTTCAGATTGCGGTTGCCGCGAAATTCCGTCCCCTTGCCCTTTGCCATCCGCGACCCCCTCCGTTCCCCGGTGGCCGCAACACTAAGTCAGGCGCGCGCCTCCGGCCAGCCTGCCGGGAAGGCGGTGACACCGAAGTCAGGGATGTTTCGCCGTCTCGAGCCGTAATATAGGTTTAGGTTGCTCGATTGCCCGCGCAGGGTCTGGCGTGGGCACGAGGCCCATTTGATTACAGGGGGAGACCGCGATGTCCTCGACCCTTCGACTGGCGGCGCTGATCGGAACGCTCGCGCTCGGCGCTTGTGCCGTGGGACCACCCGCAGGACCGACCGTTGCGGCGATGCCCGCCAAGGACAAGAGCCTCGAAGCTTTCCAGCAGGACGACGCCGTCTGCCGGCAGTATGCGGGCCAGACGGTGGGATACGCCTCGCCGGCGGACGCCGCCAATCAGAGCATGGCCAACAGCGCCGTCGCCGGCACCTTGCTAGGCGCCGCGGCGGGCGCTGCGATCGGTGCCGCGGCGGGCAATCCCGCGGCGGGTGCCGCGATCGGCGCGGGCAGCGGGTTGCTGCTTGGCTCGGCCTCGGGCGCCGCCAATTATTCCGCCGCCTCGGTCCAACGGGGCTACGACATCAGCTACGCCCAGTGCATGACCTCGAGAGGCAACCAAGTGCCCGGGATGGCGTCCGCCGGTCCCGCGGCCGGGCCCTATGCGGGCGGTCCCTACCCACCGCCGGCCTACGCTTATGCGCCCTATCCCGCTTACTATCCCTATTACTACCCCCCGTATCCCTACTACCCCGGGCCCGTCATTGGCGTCGGCGTCGGCGTCGGCTTCGGCTTCGGCCATTGCTGGCGCCGCTGGTGCTGAGCGCGCCTCTCAGCTCGGCTTCTGGAACTTGAGCACGAAGATGTCGATCGGGATTTGCGGGTGGAAGATCGGCATGTCGTGGGGATCGTTCGGATTGCGCAGGAAGTCGCCCTCCTCGACGAGCTTGAAGCCGGCGGCCTCGACCTCCTTCTTCAGAAAATCCTCGTCGATGCGATGGAGCGTCTTCGAGACCGAGGTCCCCACTCCCGGTAGCGACGCGTAATCGGCGATTACGAAATAGCCGCCGGGCTTCAACGCGTCGAAGAGCGCGTGGTCCATCTTGGCGCGGTCGACCGGCATGTAGGTCACGTCGTGATAGGCATAGAAGAAGGTGATGAGGTCGAGATTCTTCACCTCGGGCGGCACGGGATCGTCATAGACGCGCGACAAGTGAGTGACGGTCTGCATGGCCGGCGATTTCGCCCGCGTCTCAAAGCCCGCCCTCGCCTGCGCCATCATGTCGGGAGCGTCCTGGGCATAGACCTTGCCGGTGGGACCCGCGGCGCGCGCCATCAGCTCGGTGCTGTAGCCGGCGCCCGCGCCCATATCGAGGATCGTCCAGCCCGGTTGCGCGCCGGTCATCGCGAGGATCTTCACGGGCGCGCGGCGCTCGTCGTTTTTCCGATCGGCGTCGGTGCGATCGGGCGCGTTGACGACCGCCGCATAGTCCGGCGCCGTCTGCGCGACCGCTGCGGCTGATGCGACGGTGATCGCAAGCGCCACCAGACCTGAGCGAACGAGTCCGTTCATCCGACCTTCCCCGAATAGCTTGAGGTGAGGCGCCAGCCTAACCCTCGCCGGCCACCGCTGGCAATCGACCCTATCCGCTCTCGGGTAGCGCGTTGCCGAGCCGCTGGAGAACGCCGTCGATCGCCGCAGGGTCCGTCCAGCAGATGGCCGCGACGAGATCGTGGACCGGATCGATCCAGACGAGATTGCCGCCGGAGCCGCTGGCGCCGAAGCCCTCCGCGGGAGCGCTCGGATAAGTCTTGGCCCCCGTGTTGAGCATCCACATGAAGCCGTAATGCGGATTGAGTTTCGTCGGCGCGGTCGATTGCGCGATCCAGCTGTCCGGAACGACCTGCCGGCCGCCCCAGCGCCCTTTCCTGAGCACGAGCAGGCCGATCCGCGCGTGATCGCGCGCGTGCATGAAGAGACCGCCGCCCCAATGGCCGCCGCCCGCGACGGATTGCATGCGCTTCCCGTCGATCTCGACATAGGAATTACGATAGCCGTGCCATTGCCAATCGTGGGAGGCGCCGATCGGTGCCGCGATCGCGTCGCGGAACACCTCCGGGAGAGGTCGGCGGAAGCGGCGGAGCAGCGAGAGTGCCAGCCGGTTCACGCGGATGTCGTTGTATTCCCAATACTCGCCGGGCTCGCGCAGCGCGCGCGGCGTGCCTTTCTTGGCGCTCGCCTCGTTACCGAGGTCGCGGTTCCGGTCGATGAGGTCGGGCTTGTCCCAGAGCGTGCCCTCCCACTCCGAGGTGTGGTTGAGGAGCTGACGCCAGGTGACCTTGGCATTGCGAGGCGAGGCGAAGCCGCCGTCGTCCACCAGCTTCGCCACGGGCTCGTCGATATCCCCGATGAGCCCGCGCTCGACCGCGATCCCCGCGACCAGGCTCAGGTACGCCTTCGCGATGCTGAAGCTCATGTCGGGGCGGGCGGTGTCGCCCCACTCCGCGACGATCAGGCCACGATGGAGCACGATTCCGTTGGGTCCGCCGCGCGGGCCCACTGGCCCGATGATCTCGTTCCAGGGCGGCGGCTCGGAAAAGCCCCGGATGATCTCGGCCTCGACATCGCGCGACCACGGCGTCTCGTGCGCCGCCGCATGGGCAGCTGCGGTCGCGACCGCCTCGGGATCGAGCCCGGTCTCGCCGCGGAGAGCGTGCCGCCACTCGCCACCATGGGGCGGCGGTATATAGGGTTTATCGACCGACATGCGCGGCCCCTTCCAGTTTGTCGCGGCAGTCTAGGAGGGAGTGGGAGCCAGGGTCAAAACCAAGGGCACGAAGGCCCTGGGCGGTTTTCCACCGCGGCGCTAGGCTTTGGCCATGGCTGACGAGTCCTGCACCTGGCCCGAGGACGGCGCGGCGATGCGCGACGCGGCGCTCGCCTTCGACCTGAAGCGGCTGGAGCGCCGCTTTCTCGACGATCCCTTTCCACTCTACCGCGCTCTCCGGCGACACGACCCGATCCACCGCATGCCCGACGGCTCCTATTTCCTCACGCGCTACGATGATTGCGTCGCCGTCTATCGCGATGCCGCGGTCTGGAGTTCCGACAAGACGATCGATTTCCGGCCGAATTTCGGCACGAGCGCGCTCTACGAGCACCACACCACCAGCCTAGTCTTCAACGACCCGCCCTATCACACGCGAGCGCGCCGGCTGCTGGCGCCGGCGTTCACGCCGCGCGCGCTCAGGGCGTTGCAGCCACGCGTGGAGGCATTGATCGACCGGCTGCTGGACGCGCTCGCGGCGCGAGGACATTTCGACCTGATCGAGGATTTCGCCGCCGCCATACCCGTGCAGCTCATCAGCGACATGCTGGGCGTGCCGGAGGACGAGCGCGGTCCCCTGCGCGGTTGGTCGCTGGCCATCCTGGGCGCGCTCGAGCCGGTGCTGTCGCTGGAGCAATACGAGCGCGGCGTTACGGCGGTGGAGGCTTTCAAGGCCTATCTGTTCGATCTCGTCGAGCGGCGCCTCGCGGACGGCGGTGGCAGTGCCGGCGAAATCCTCTCGACGCTCATCGATGCCAGCGACTTTAAAGCCCAAGACGCCGGCGCGGAGCGGCTCGGCAAGCTCGAGCTCATCCACAACTGCATCTTCCTGCTGAACGCGGGTCACGAGACCACGACCAATCTGATCGGCAACGGCATCGATCTGCTGATCCGCCATCCCGCGGCGCTGGTTGAGCTTTGCCGCGAGCCGGCGCTTATCGAGAGCGCCGTCGAGGAATTCCTGCGCATGGAGAGCTCGAACCAGCTCGGCAATCGCCGCACGGCCAGGGACACGATGCTCTCTGGGATCGCGATACCCGCCGGCACCTACGTCCACATCGGCATCGGTGCCGCCAACCGCGACCCCGCGCAATTTCCCGACCCCGAGCGGCTCGACCTGCGCCGCCACCCGAACCGGCACCTGGCCTTCGGCACCGGCATTCACGCCTGCGCGGGCTTGTCGCTCGCGCGCATGGAGGCCGAAGTGGCGATCGGCAAGTTCGTCCGCCGCTTCCGCCATTTCGAGCGCGAAGGCGAGCCCGTCCGCGGCGGCCGCGCCCGCTTCCGCGGATTCCTGCGCTATCCGATGCGGGTGGCCTAGGCGGCCTCGATCTCGTCGTACTTCTTGAAGTGATAGATCGCTATCGAGATCAGCCAGCACGCCACGAAGATGCCCACGATGACGTAGCCAAGGCTGCCGAAGTTGCTGTTGAGCGCGCCGACCGCGCTCCAGAATGAGCCCTCGAGGCTGAGCCGATCCGCCACGAGACCAAGCACTTCGATCCCGCCGATGCCCACCGCGACCAGCACCGAGACGAGGGTCACGGTCATGTTGTAGTAGAGCTTCCGGACCGGTTTCACGAAGGCCCAGCCGTAGGCTCCGACCATCAAGACGCTGTCGGTCGTATCGGCCAGCGACATACCGGCGGTGAACAGCGCCGGGAATACCATGATGGACCAGATCGGCAGCCCCTTCGAGGCCTCGGCGGCGGAGATGCCGAGCAGGCCGATCTCCGTCGCGGTGTCGAAGCCGAGGCCGAACAGCAGCCCGAGCGGGTACATGTGCCAGCTCTTGCCGACCATCCGGAACAGCCGCCCGAACAATCGAGCGAGAAGGCCGCGCTTGGCGAGAAACGCGTCAAGCTCCTGCTCGGCGAAATGCCCGCTCCGGCGCAGCGCGCGGAAGCTCTGGTAGACCGATACCAGGATGAAGATGTTGGCCACCGCCACGGCGAACAGGAAAAATGCCGAGACGCTCGTCCCGATGAGGCCGCCGACCTGCTTGAAGGCCTCGAATCGGTCCTGGAGCAGTCCCGCGGTGACGGCGATCGCCGCCGCGGCGAGCACGACCACGGTCGAGTGACCCAGCGAGAAGAAGAAGCCCACCGAGACCGGTCGCTTGCCCTCCTGCATGAGCTTGCGGGTGACGTTGTCGATCGCGGCGATGTGATCCGCGTCGACCGCGTGGCGCAGCCCAAAGCTGTACGCGAGCAGAGCGGTGCCGAGGAGAAGGGGATAGCGCTCGAACGCCAGAATTGCCCAGAGCCAGGCCAGGACATTCGCCGCGATCAGCACCGCATAGATGCCGATCACTTTTCGACCCATGCCGATCGCTTCATCGCATAAGGCACGTCGAAGCAATCCCCGCATGCGAGGTTCCTCTTCCTTGACCACTGGCCGGCTACCTACCACGGGCGAGCAGCACCTTGCCACCAGTGCGTAGCGTTGCGCCGAACGAATGGCAAGTCGCGACCGTGCTGCCGACGGTTAAGGCAAGCCCGTGTAGCCGGCGGATGGTGACTTGGAGTACCAACTTCATCTCGGGCTCGATTTGCACTAGGCTTTTCGTTGCTTCCCGGCTGGTCCCAGCGAGAGGGTCGGACGCGCGTGCGGCAGTTGCGAAGGAATAGGGTCGGCATCTGGCTCGGCGTGCTCGCCGTGGCCTTCTATGCCTGGCTGCCCGGTCATTTTGCCGGACACGTGGCCTTCACGGCCCTCGACGCGCTGGCGGCCCTCGACGGCGCTCACGGGGAGCCCACGTCCCACCGCCACGCTCATCATCCCGGCGGCCACGACGAGCACCATGGCGGCACCTGCCCGATCTGTGCCGCAGCCGCGGCCTCGGCCGCACCGGCGGCAGCGATGCTGCCGGCCCTGGCGGCGCTCCCGGCCCCACGGTCGATGGCGGCTCCAGCCGGAATGGCCGAGGCGCGCGCCGTCCTCCGTGCGGTATCGCTCACTCCCTACGCTCCGCGCGGGCCGCCTCCGGCGGCCTGAGGTCAGACGTGCCACCTGGCTCGCGGCACCCGTCTTCGGGTGCTGCGCGCCATTCGTTGCCATTTCCGATTTGCGGAGACCTCGCGATGATTCGCTTTCCCCGCGGCCTGGCGGCCATCGGCGCCGCCGCGCTGCTCCTATCGAGCCCCAAGGCCGAAGCGCACGGCTTCGCCGGCGATCGCTTCTTTCCCGCCACGCTCCAGACGGACGATCCCTTCGTCGCCGACGAGATGTCGCTGCCCACCCTCACCAAGAACCCCGACGATACGACGGGCGGGCAGTCCTATTCCGTCGAGATGGATATTGCCAAGCGGCTGACGCCGAATTTTGGTCTCACCGCCGCTTATCAATGGAACTACTTCCAACCCAAGGGCGCGCCGGCGCACTACGGCTTCGGCGGGCTCAGGACCGGCGCCCAATATCAGCTGTTCATCGATGGGCCGAACGAGCTTATGGGGCTCCTCGGGCTGAACGTGAGCTGGGGACACACCGGCGCCGTCAATCACGGCGGCGCGGATGACCACACCACGCTCACGCCCACCTTCGATTTCGGCAAGGGCTTCGGGACGCTCCCCGACTCGCTCTCGTGGTTCAAGCCGCTCGCCATCACCGGCAACCTCAGCGTGGACCTGCCCACGAAGGTCAACAGTGCCGGAACGCTCAACCAGAATGTCTTCAATGCGGGCTTTGCCATCGAATACAGCCTCGAATACCTGCAGCATCATGTGCAGGACATCGGGCTCGGCGCGCCTTTCGATCGGCTGATTCCATTGGTCGAGATCACCAGCGCGACGCCGCTCAATCGCGGCTTCAACGCCGGCACGGGGCTGACCAACAAGAACGGACACGCCACGACCGGCGTCATCGCCCCCGGCGTGATCTGGGCCGGACAGTATTTCCAGATCGGCGCCGAGGCGATCATTCCGTATGGCGAGGGCCAAGGACACGGCGTCGGCGCACTATTGCAGCTGCACTTCTTCCTCGACGATCTGTTCCCGAACTCGATCGGGCGGCCGCTGCTCTCCTGGTGATGTGATGATCCATCGAGTGTTTCCCTGTCTCGTCCTCGCCGGCGCGCTCCTTTGCGCCGGCGCGGCCTCCGCCCGGGCGCATGCGTTTCTCGACCGCGCGAGCCCGGCGGTCGGCAGCACCGTGCACACGCCGCCATCCGAGGTGCGTATCCAGTACACCGAGGAACTCGAGCCCGCCTACAGCACGGCGCACGTGGAGGACGCCGCGGGCGCCACGGTGAGCACGAACGGCGCGCACGTCGACCAGACCGAGCAGAGCGTGCTGATCGTCCCGTTGGGCGCGCTCAAGCCGGGGCGCTATAAGGTGATCTGGAAGGTGCTGTCGGTCGACACCCATGTCACCAACGGCACATTCACCTTCACGGTGGCGCCCTGATGCGCCGATATTCGCACTATGCCGTGGCGTTTGCGGCGCTGCTCGGGCTTTTCGGAATCTGGCTCACGGGGCCATGGCGGAGCGGTGGTCCGCGCGACGGGAGCGCGACGCTGCAAGCTCCGTCCATCGGCGGTTCCTTCACGCTCACTGCAACCGACGGCTCGACCGTCACCGACCAGACCTACCGCGGAAAGATCATGCTGGTCTATTTCGGCTATACCTTTTGCCCCGACGCGTGCCCGACTACGCTCAATGACATCGCTGCGGCACTCGCCGAGCTGGGGGCGCTCGCCGACCGAATCCAGGCACTCTTCATCACCATAGATCCGCAGCGCGACACCCGCAAGGTGCTCGCAGATTACGCAAAGTCCTTCGATCCGCGCATCGTCGGTCTCACGGGAACGCCCGCGCAGATCGCGGTGGCGGCCAAAGCATACGGCGTCTATTACGCACCATACAAAACCGCGGACGCCCCCGGCGGCTATCTCATGGATCATACGTCCGTCGTGTTCGTCATGAACGAAGAGGGCCGCTTCGTCGCAACTTTCACCCAAGACACGCCGCCGGCGCAGATGGCCGACCGTCTGCGCAAGCTCATCGCCAAGACATCCTGAAGGAGATCCCCATGCTGAGATCGATCTTGCTCACGGCGCTGCTCGCCATCGCGGGCATTGCGCCCGCCGTGGCACAGGCCCCGACCGTCGAGGTGGGCCATGCCTGGGCGCGCGCGACGCCCGGCGGCGCCAAGACAGCGGCGCTCTACATGACGCTGGTCAACAAAGGCGCCGACGACGATCGGCTCGTCTCGGTGTCGACGCCTGTCGCCGGCAAAGCGGACCTGCACACCACCACGACCGAGAATGGCATCATGCGCATGCGGCCGATCGAAGCCCTCGACGTGAAGCCGGGGACTCCCACGGTGCTGAAGCCTGGCGGCTATCACGTCATGCTGATGGACCTGAAGGCCCCGCTGGTGGCGGGGCAGAGCTTCACCGTCAGCCTCACCTTCGAGAAGGCCGGCAAGGTCGATGTGACCGCGGTGGTGGAAAAGGTTGGTGCGATGGCGCCGGGAGCCATGCCCGGCATGAAGATGTGAGGAGTCGGCGATGAGCGTGTCCGAGATCGACGCGGCCGACAGCGCCGCGCGCAACTGGCGCAGCGAGGAGCCCGGGCCGATCCACCTGGGCAGCGATCGGCACAAGGTGCTGTTCAGCCGCATGCTGCTCGACACCTTCAACCCGTACAAGCCGGCGGTGATCGACTGGCCGCGCCTCGATGCCGCCGCGCGCAACCGGCTCGTGAGCCTGCCGATCTGGGACATCGCCGTGCAGACCGAGGGCAAGGCAAGCCTCAACGTCAACACCTATGCCGCGACTGTCGCCGATCCGCTGCTCAAGCAGGCAATCGAGCTCAACGGGTTCGAGGAAGGGCGGCATAAGACCGTGCTCGCGAACCTGGTTCAGGCGTACGGCATTCCTCTTGGCGCGGAGCCGCCGTACCCCGTTCCGCGCGATCCCGAATGGTCTTTCATGAAGACCGGCTACAGCGAGTGCATCGACAGCTTCTTCGCCTTCGGCCTCTTCGAGCTGGCGCGGCGCTCCGGCTATTTTCCGCCGGAATTGGTGGCCACATTCGAGCCCGTAATGCAGGAGGAGGGCCGCCACATCACTTTCTTCATCAACTGGGCCGCCTGGCATCGCCGCAATCTGCCGTGGTGGCGCCGGCCGTTCTTCGAGGCCAAGGTGCTCGCCGTCTGGGCATTCCTGATCTGGGAGCGCATCAGCATCGCGCGCGGGCTCGGCGCCGAACCGCAGGACGCCAATTTCACCGTGACGGGAAGCGCCTCGATCGGCGTCGACATCTCGACGGTCGAGCTTCTGGATATCTGCCTCGCGGAGAACGACCGTCGGCTGTCGGGCTACGATCCGCGCCTGCTGCGGCCCGCCGTGGTGCCGCGGCTGGTACGCCTCGCGCGGCGCTTCATGGCCAAACCCAGCACCGACACGGTGAAGTTCGGTTCGGAGGCGCACAAGGAGCTGTTCTGTCGCCATTTCAAGGCCAGCTACCAGCACTATGTGCCGGCGGAGCTGCCTTGGCCCGAGCTCAATGCGGCCGCCCTAGAGAGGCTCCGCGCGGTACCGTTCTGGCAGGAGGTGTTGCACACGGAACTGCGCGCCGGCGCCATCGTCGCGCAATTCGCCAAGACCGTTGAGGATCCCATGCTCAGGGAGGCGATCGACCTGCAGGGCTTCGAGGAGACGCGGCACGCCGAACTCCTGCGCGAGATGATCCGCCGCTACGGCATCGAGGTGCGCGAGCAGCCGCTCGATCCGCTGCCGGACGACATCGAGACCGCCTTCAAGGATTTCGGCTTCGGCGAGTGCATGGATTCTTTCCTGGGCTTCGGCGTGTTCAAGATCGCCCGCGAGGCCGGCTTCCTGCCGGAGCCGATGTTCGAGATCTTCGACACCCTCATGTACGAGGAGACCCGCCATATCGTGTTCTTCGTCAACTGGATGGCCTACCGTCAAGTCCGGCAGGGCCGGGGCGCGCGCTGGCGTCGAGTGGCCGCATCGCTCCGATTCTACGTTCGCGCGCTTCGCCGCCTCGTCGGCACGGCCCGGCGCGGCGCCCAAGCAAGCGACGGCAAGGACTTCTCGGCCACGCAGGCCAGCGTGTTCCTCGAGGGTTTCACATTCCGGCGCTTTCTCGAAGAGTGCTACGCCGAGAACGCGCGTCGCATGAGCGTGATGGACGAGGGCCTTCTACGGCCCGCCTTCCTACCGCGGCTTGCCGACGCGGCGCTCAGGAGCCTGCGTCTGTGGTCGCGCGGAGCGGAGATCCGGCGGTGAAGCGGCTCACCCTCGCCGTCGCGATCGCCGGAATTCTCCTCGGCACCGTGCTGGTGGGATATTTCGGCTTCCGCGAAGTCGGTCACGCGCTCTTCGCAGTCGGCTTGGCGGGCTTCGTCGCCATCGTCGCTTATCACCTCGCCGGCATGGCATTGCTGGGATTCTGCTGGTACCTGCTGGCGCCGCGCCCGGCATCCCCTTCGGTCTTCATCTGGGGTCGGCTCATCCGAGATTCCGGCTCCGAGGTTCTGCCGCTGTCGCAGCTCGGCGGCTTCGTAATGGGAGCGCGGGCGACGATGCTGCTCGGGGTCTCCGGTGCAGTCGCCGTCGCCTCTACCATCGTCGACGTGACCCTGGAGGTGCTGGGGCAGCTGGGCTACACCGCGATCGGGCTCGCCATCCTGGCGCAGCTCCGGCCCGACACGCCGCTCATCGGATGGACCGCAATCGGCCTCACCGTCGGGCTCGCCGCCGTGATGGGGTTTATCGCAGTGCAGCGTCGGGGCTCGCGCCTTGTGGAGAGAGTTCTCTGGCGCGTGGCGCGGCGCTGGAGCCAAGGGGCGATAGCGACGGTGCGCTCGATACACGACGAGCTCGCCGCCATTTATCGTCGCCGCGGCACGATCGGCTTGGCAGGGCTGCTCCATCTCGCCGCCTGGGTCGCCAGCAGCCTCGAGGCCTGGATCGCGCTTCGCCTCATGGGCGCCGATCTCGGCATCGGCGCGGTGATCGCCGTCGAGAGCCTGCTCTACGCGATCCGCAGCGTCGCCTTCGCGGTTCCCAACGCGGTCGGGGTGCAGGAGGGTGCCTACATCGTGCTGGGCGCCGCTTTCGGGTTGACGCCGGAGATCGCACTCGCTCTCTCCCTTCTGAAGCGCGCTCGGGACCTCGTCATCGGCCTCCCCGCGCTGCTCGCGTGGCAGGCTCTGGAGGGGCGTCGATTGTTGAACGCATCAATTCTTATCGACAGTGCGTCAACCGCAGAGAACGGGTTCATCTCGCCGCGAGAGCGTACTTCCAGTCGAGCTCTCTAACGGAGATCTCGTTCAACAGCTTCGTCGCCATCGCGTCGGCAAAGGAATGAAAGTCGTCGATCTGCAGCACAAAGGAGCCGGAACCGCCCATCACGTTCTCGCGGTAGTAGTTCGGCAGCCCGCCCGGCGGCTGGGTGTGTGCGATAAAACCGAAATTCGGGTTCAGGTTGATGATGGCGAGCCCGTTGATCACGAAGCCTTTGGCGACAGCATCGTCGCGCGCAGCCTTGATGTCGCGTCCGGCATTGTTCGTGCCGTCGCCGGAGACGTCGATCACTTTGCGCGAGCTCGTCAAGCCGGATGCCTCGAAGCGCCTCACGGCGAAATCGATGGCGGCGCTGATCGAGGTTCGGCCCGCGAACGAGCGCGGCGCCGCGAGGATCTGATCCGCCACGACCGCGCCGCTCTCGCCGTCGCGGATTACGGTCCAGTCCACGACGACTTTCTGCTCGTCATCACCCGACCACTCGATGAAGGTGACGCCGATCGCGCCAACGACGCCCGACCGGATCGCGCTCAGCACACGCGGGTCGGTCAACGCCGTCGCGAAGCCTTCCCGCTGGAGGCGAAACTCGTCGTTGTCCACGCTGCGAGATACATCGGCGATGAGGGCAAGCTGAAGATCGACCTCTTCGGCTTTCGCGGCGGTTCCGACGCTGACCAGAAGTACAAGGAGTGCGCCGACAACGATGGCGATGGCCCGAGGCATGAAGTTCGTCCTCCAAGGATCTCTGCTCGATAGGATTCGTCGAAAGCTTCAATCGGTTCCGTATCATATAGCGCAGTCGGACAGTCGGACTACCGTCGCCGGCTGCGGACCGAAACCTGTTCAACGATGGTACCCTCTATTCCACGACGATTTCCCCGATCATTCCCGCCCAATCGTGGTCAGCGCAGATCAGCTTGAAAGTGCCGGATTGCCGTGCGATGAAAAAAAGATCCTTTTTGTCTCCGGGCTGCATGACGATCTCGGCTCCGTAACTGCCGACCACCTCGGGGTTGCGGATCTCGACCGCCTTCAGAAACTCGGGCGCGGTGAACTCGTGCATCTCGCCTCCTTTGTTTTCGAGATGCAGCCGGTAGGCGATGCCGCGGCGGAAGACGAGATGATCCGGCACGAACCGGTAATCCACGAGATCCACCGCGACGGTTTCCACCTTCGACCAGTCGACGGCGATTGGAGAGTGGGGACCCCCGGCACACGCCGCCACGAGAACCACGAGGCTGGTCAGAAATCGGGCTGTCGCGGCCACAGATTCAACCTCCATGCCCAGTGGGTCTTGATGCTATCCCAGCGGTGGGAAGGCTGCGAGGTCTCGACGCATCGCTGACGGCGTGATGTGGAGGGCGGTCGACACCCAGGTGACCAAGGGCGGGTTCGGCTTCATAGTAGCGCCCCAATGCCCGAGCCGATGGCCCTAATCCGCGCCGCGCACTACGCGGCGACCTTGCTGACCAGCGGGGCCCTGGTGTTTTGGGCCTTCGTGTTGCCGGCGAAGCGGAGCTGCATCGTCGCGTCGCGACATCGCGCCTGGACGGTATCGGGGGCGACGCTCGCGTTTCTGTCGGCGGTGCTCTGGCTCGGGGGACAAGCCGCTGCGTTTCCGCCTCCGCCAGGCCCCGCGACGCCTGGATTGGTCTTGCGTGCCCTGGACATTCTCGGCGGTACCAGCTTTGGGCACGCCTGGATCGTGCGGCTTGTCCTGCTCCTGGCGTTCGCGCTGGTCGTTCTGACCAAGCCGACGCGTCCACGGCTCGGTGGGGCGGCCTTGCTGGGGTTGGCGGCGACCGCAACCCTGGCCTTTGCGGGCCACGCGGCGGCAGGGGATGCTCTGCGCCGAGACGCGGACATGCTGCACCTCTCGCTTGCGGCGCTCTGGCTCGGCGGCCTGCTGCCGCTCGCGGCTCTCCTGCGTGCCGCCAGCCGCAACGCCTCCGCCCGGGCACTGTCTGATGCCCAGGCGGCGACGCGGCGCTTCTCGAACCTGGGTGTCGCGATCGTAGGCTGGTTGCTCGCCACGGGTCTCGTCAACGCTTGGGCGCTCGTGGGCACGATCCCCAACCTCATTGGCACGCCCTACGGCCAGCTGCTCACCCTCAAGATTTTTCTCTTTCTCTCGATGGTGGGAATTGCCGTAGTGAATCGCCAAGTCCTGACGCCCACGCTCGAGAGTGCGGGCGCGCGGTCGCCCGTCGCCGCCCGGCGCCTCGCGCGCAACGCCCTCGTCGAGGCCGCGCTCGGGCTGCTGATCCTCGCCGACGTCGGGGTGCTAGGCATCTCAGCTCCGGCAGCGCACGAACAGATAAGCTGGCTGCTTCCAACCACCTGGAGCCTCGCCGCCGTCACTGGCCAACCTGCCTGGCAGCTGGCGGCAGTGGCGGGGGCCTTCCTGGTAGTGGCCGGTCTAACGCTGGCGGGCTTTGCGGCGCTTGGACGCCGGCACCGTGGCGTTGGAATCGCCGGCGGCGCCGGGATTGCGTTCATGGGCGTCGTGCTCGGCGGCGTGGCACTTTCCGAACCCGCAGTGCCCACGATTTATCTGGCTTCGCCCTTGCCTTATTCCGTCACGACGGTGGCGGCGGGCGAACATACCTTCGCCGAGCAATGCGTCGCGTGCCACGGTCCCCATGGCTATGGCGACGGGCCCGCCGGGGCAGCCCTGCCCGTGAAGCCCGCCGATCTCGCGCGCCAGCACGTCGGCCACCACACCGACGGAACCTTCTTCTGGTGGATCAGTCACGGCAAGGGCAAGGACGCGATGCCGGCGTTCGCCGACGTGCTCGACGAGCAGCAGCGTTGGGAGGCGATTGCCTTCCTGCACGCACAATTCGACGCCGAGACGGCGCAGCGCCTGGGTCCGCGCATCGATCCCGCGCTCCGCATCGCGGCACCCGATTTCGCCTACGAGCGCGGCGGCGGCGGCCAGCAGACGCTCAGCATGCTGCGCGAGGCGTGGTCGGTGCTGCTGGTGCTTTACACGCTGCCCGCCTCGGAAGCTCGCCTCAAGAGCCTCGCCGAGGCCGCCAAGCAGCTCGACCTCGGCGGCCTGCGGGTCGTCGCGGTTCCGCTCGGCGAGGGCGCGGAGAAAGGGCCCATCTTTACACCGAGCGATCCCGATCTCGTCGGCACTTATGAGCTGTTCCGCAAGCGAGGCGACGATGAAGCCGCGCCGCCCGATCATCTCGAATTCTTCATCGATGCCTGGGGCTACATGCGGGCGCGCTTTACCGCCGGCGACGCGCCAACGCCCGCGCAACTGGTGGCGATGATGGAGGCGGTCGACCGCGAGCCCCCTCCGCCACCCGTGGGCGCGGCCGCACACACCCACAGTCACTGAGGGCCACGGCTCCCGCCTGGCCGGCGATCCGTGCTAGCTTTCCCGCGCCCATGAACGACCTCCCTGAAGCCGCCGCCTCGCGTCCGCTTGCCGCGGGCGAGGCGACGCCAGCGATGGCGCAGTACCTGGAGATCAAGCGGCAGCATCCGGACTGCCTGCTTTTCTACCGGATGGGCGATTTCTACGAGATGTTCTTCGAGGACGCCCAGCGCGCCTCGGCGACGCTCGACATCGCGCTCACCAAGCGCGGCCGGCACGAGGGCGAGGATATCCCCATGTGCGGCGTCCCCGTGCACGCCGCCGAGGCCTATCTCTCGCGCCTCATCCGCAGGGGCTTCCGCGTCGCGGTCTGCGAGCAGATGGAGGAGCCGAGCCAGAGGAAGAGCGGCAAGGCCCCCCTGAGACGGGCGGTGGTGCGCGTGGTGACGCCCGGCACGCTCACCGAGGACACGCTCCTCGACGCGCGCCGGCATAACTATCTGGCGGCGCTGGCGGAGGCCGTGGGCGAGCTTGGCCTTGCCTGGCTCGACCTCTCGACCGGCGATTTCGCGGTGCAGCCGGTGACCTCTGGCGCGCTCGACGCGGCGCTGGCGCGGCTGTCGCCGGGCGAGATTCTGGTCGCGCCGGCCACCAGTCCGGACTGGGAGCCGGTCATGAAGATCGCTGCCGGCGTCATCACCGACAAGGGCGGCCGGACCTGCCATGCGGCCATTGTCGCGCGCGAACTGGGCATTCCCGCCGTCGTGGGCGCAACCCACGCGACAGAAAAACTCAAGACCGGGATAAATGTCACGATCTCCTGCGCCGAAGGCGATATTGGCAGCGTCTACCAGGGAACGGTGGCCTTCGACGTCACGCGAACGCCGGTGAGCGAGCTCAGACAGCCGCGTACCGCGATCATGGTCAATGTCGGGACCCCCGAAATGGCCTTCCGGGTCGCAATGCAGCCGCAAGC
>Ga0209517_10002862_pt1 | contig 23823 bp, 22 predicted proteins | sample PeaSoiMetSII2010_FD_187695 | JGI IMG/M metagenome (GOLD analysis project Ga0209517, IMG submission 187695) | Peat soil microbial communities from Weissenstadt, Germany - SII-2010 (SPAdes) (version 2) | ecosystem: Environmental > Terrestrial > Soil > Wetlands > Peat | place: Germany... | reverse complement strand
GTCTCATGCTTCTCCTATTCCAAATCCTTTGACCTACATAAAGCATATTATTTAAAATTCCATCAATCTGTTCGCTATGCCCCCCTATGCTAAAAGCATTCCATAATTTCCCTCGCGGTGATTTGGGACCCCCAGAATATTTAATGCATTCATTCAAAAATTTGACAATTTTCTTATAACTATAATGCTCCAATGCGATTAGCTCGAAGATTTTTACAATTGTTTTGGCTTCCTCTGGATCTATAGCTAATTTATATCCACTTACGGTTGGATTTCCGTATCGGTCTTTTTGATCTGTAAGTACGGGTACCGATTTATAACCGAATGGTCTGCCTCCGCCGTTATAGCCACGTCTAATTTGACCCTCAATGCCGCTATGGGTTTTCTTCGCGAGTTCTCGAATATACAGGGAATCAATCATGCCATGAAGCGTTATCATTTCTGGTGCGAATTCTTTCTTGGTATCGATACCTTGCGATACGTAATATACAAATATGTTCTTGAATAAAAGATCCTCAAAAATTTGTAAAGCTTCTCGAAGGTTTCTGGCGACACGACTAGTGTCGTCGACTAGAATATATTGGAAAGATACATTTGGGCTGAGGGCCACTTGAAGGAGCTTGTTAAACTCATCTCTTGGAGTTATGCTACTTCCAGAAATAGCTTTATCACAGTATATGTGATTTTCAAGAATATCCCAGTGTTGTGCAGCCGCAAAGGCTCGACAATTTCTGATCTGGTCTTCAATCGAGGTCGCTTTCTGCATTTCGGTACTGTATCTAGCATACACTGCACAACAGATGAATTGGGTCATTTCTTTTTTGACCACCTTTTCGTCTTATTTACTTGGATCAATCGAAGGACACCCCGCGCTAATATTTCGGTGATTTTCAAGAGTCGTCCCTCCGAAGTTATGCTTTTTGTTTTATGATCCACGAAGTCAACTTAGCATCTTTTGCTTCTATTGCGAATAAAGTTGAATCTAACTTCGTCTAACATCGTCTAGTTTTACAAGTATTATTCTGTTTCAAAATCAATATGTTGCAATTTTAATTTAAGTATGTTATTAAGTTGTCATGTACGGTTTCGATAGCAAACACATGAGAACAATCGGTTGTCGACTGATGAAGACAATCTTGAATGCCGGTGTTCTAAATGGAAAGCGGCAACTAAAAACGTGGTCAAGGCTTTATAAAATCTATAATGCTGGTCACGAAGAAGAGGAGCTTGAAAATCTAATCGATTTATTAGATGAAGTGGATCGAAAGAAGCTTGAGGATCCAAGGCAAAGTGCTTGGGATGTAAAAGAGGAAATTCAAAAAGGATTAACTAAATATTTTGAGAAACATCCCGAGGGTATAAAATCCAAGTACATAATATCCTTTGCCACACCTTGCCGATTGAAAATCACAAAAAGACAGAAAACCCTGTCCACTGAGGCTAGTGTCGCTTTAAAAAAAGTTGAAGATCTGTCTGCTCCGCTACAACATAATGCAACGGCACCAGTATCAAATATTTTCTATTCCTCAAAACAGGAACAGACAAGCGCCGAAAGCAATGATTACATCATAAGCAGAGAAGCTGTACAAAAAGAGGCAGATCATTTATCAGATAAATTAGCTGCTTTAAAGAATGAAAAAGAATCTGCAGATCTACATGGATTTTCCAGTTCCGAAAATGCAGTAAGTCGGGAGATCAATGCTGTCAGCAAACGACTTGAAATATTAAAAGAAGCAATATTGCTGATTGAGAACGGTTATGAATATTGGGACAAGATAGGGTTTGATCTGACTTGTGAAAATGGTGGCTTTGATTGTATATCAGAAACAAGAGGGGAAATCAACGAAGGGACGTTCAAACCAAATCCTCAAGCAGAAATGAGGATTCCTAAAAAAAGACTTCAAAATCTAAAAAAGGCCATAGAATCAAAATTAATCTCAAAGATTATCCTTTACTCAGTATCTGAACTTAATAGTATTGACGAAGAGGATAACAAAGATAAGTATTGGTTTTACTATTTGTTTGGCACATCGACTTTAAATGAAAATTCAATATTTTTGATTACATCTTGGACATCTGACGATTTATGAGCAGAAAATAACCTTGAGGCGGCAGAGGGAGTTTTAGCTTTTTGCACTTCTTCCTAAACTCACACGTCGGTAACTCCATACCGCTTGGCTAGAGCGGTCATAGGTTCTGACCAGACCTGCTCATACAAGTATTCACAGCTACATTGCATTATTTGAGCATCCCTAGTGATATTAACCTATTTATCGCGATAAAAAAGAGGGCAGCTAACAGAAGCTGCATTCTTACATCAGTGTTACATGATAATTCAATGGATATAGCTCATAGTTAGCGCTTTTCAGGGACGGCCTTCGTAGCGGAAGCACTCTGGACCACATACTGTTTGCTCGAAAAACGAGATATATATGATAGTTTGCCAAGCTTTCGGATTTGTTCAGCTCATTGGATGAAATGTAAAAACCTCCGCTCAGATTAGCAGCGCTTGTTGATTTCACTTCAATCGGTCGTTCACTTCCATCTACATCGAACGAGAGAATATCATAACCAGCACCGGTGTTTCTCTGAGACACGTGAACGATCCTTCTCGCGAGCTCTCTTTTTCCAGCGTCGACGAGTCTCTTTCTCTCAAGTCCGAGTACAACAGCTTCTCCTCGGTCACCAAGCCGCCTCAGTTGTTTTTGACGCCTTTCGAAATTATCGGGACCCGCGCCGCCTCGTTCAGGACTTGTTCGTTGCATAGCCGCCATCTCATCGATAAACGCTACCCCCTCTATAGCATCACTAAGCACCGGATAGGAGCCGGTCGAAGTAGCGACTGCAGCCGGATCAGGTGGATAACCGAACACATCGTAAAGCAGCCGCATATATAAATAGATGGGAATTATATACTTTACTCCCTTTTAACCCTCTGCTTCTTCATTGCCCTCATGATAGTTAGCGAGCAAGCCTTTGCCGAAATCCTCCCCAATCGAATAGAAACAAGCGCGAGTAGTGTGTTGCTCTCCGAAGGCATCAATATAAACAACTTCACTACTAATAAAAATAGCGTATTGACGCCCCTTAATGCCGTCAATTTGAGAAAAATCAAGATCAATGTGTTGAGTGTATTGCCGGACGTGTCCTCCTGGTGCGAGTACTGGCCTGGCAGAAGTAGCGAGCAAGGAAGCGTGGTCAAACATATTGGAAATAGGATTTTCGAGTGGATATTTAAAGACTCCGATATACAGAGAAGTAGCACATTTATAAGCGGGTGTTTTTCCGAAATTACGAATTATAAGTGGTACACTTCTATACCAATAATAGCCGTGATCCATGTCTTTATCAGGAATTGCGAATACGTAAGCTCGCAATTCCTTCTTGGCAGTTTCTTGCATCGTTTTAGCAGTCAGTCCTGTGAACCGAGCAGTCTTTTTAGTTTCTACCCACAACAAAACAGTCGATATCCCCAGTATCACAGTAAAAGCAGCGATGATAACAGTGGAAATGGTAGTCCACCGCTCGTAAGACGCCTTTTGCTCGCGATCCTTGGCCTCCGCATCTCTTTTCTCTGCGCTTATATCGGAGGAAATTTCCTTGATAAAAACCGGGTTCTGCTCGGTGCCGCGATTATTGGAGTTGGATTCATTTGCGGTGTGTCTGGTATGCTTCTGTTCGTTTGTACCGGTTGGGAGAGTACTTGGGACTGGTTCCTGTGAATAGACAATTTTTGCAAAAAGCAGAGCCATTATCAACAAAGTGATCGTTTTCATACGAGATAGAGTATATTCTAGCTTTAGACGATATTCAAACATAAAAATAACTTTCTCTACTCCTTTGAGAAACGTAACCGCTTATGATAGACTTATATCATAAGAGAGGGGAAGCGAGATGAAGTGTCCAAAGTGCGGTAGCAGAATCAGCGACAAGGTGATAGCAAAGCATCTGGCATCAAAAGGCGGTAGTAAGTCCCACCGGATTCTTACGCCAGAACAAGCCCGTCAGATGGTAGCGGCTCGGGAAGCTAAACGCAAGGCAAGGGAGAATGCAAATGAACGATAAAATCACGATAAGCACATTTCAGTTTTTTGAAATGTTCCCGAATCAAGAAAGCGCCAGAAAATATCTTGAAAGCCGCCTATGGCCTAAAGATGTCAGATGCCCCCATTGCGGGATGACCGAATATATCACGGTACGGAAAAACGGGTACTATCGCTGTAATCAGTGTCATGAGGATTTTACCGTTTGTACTGGCACGATCTTTGAGCGTTCGCATATCCCGCTTCATAAGTGGGTGTATGCTATGTATTTGCTCGTTACTTGCTCGTAAAGGCATATCTTCTCTGCAACTCTCCAAAGAGATCGGCATTACGCAGAAATCGGCATGGTTCGTTCTACAACGGCTACGTGAAGCATGCGGTGATGATATGGCCGTCCTCAATGGTGTCGTTGAAGTTGATGAAACGTACATCGGTGGGAAAGAGGCGAATAAACACGAAAAGAAGAAACTCCATGCTGGTCGTGGCAGGGTAGGAAAAACTGCCGTGATAGCCATGAGACAGCAAGATGGTCGCACAGTGGCTATGCCTGTTCAAGGCGTTGATGCTGATAGCTTGCAAAATACAATTCATCGTCACGTTAATATTGGTTCTATGCTGTACACCGATGAAGCTAAGGCCTAGAATGGAATTGATGATGGTTTGATGTATCGGCGCGAATCAGTCAATCATTTGGCTGGTGAGTATTCAAGGGATGGCGTTACAACGAACAGCGTTGAGAGCGTTTGGGCTGTCCTGAAGCGCGGCGTTTATGGCGCGTATCATAAGGTGAGCAAGAAGCACCTTGCACGGTATGTCAATGAATTCACGTTTCGCCTGAATGATGGTAATATAGAACGTCACACACTGGCACGCCTTGATAGTTTCGTGGCAATGACCGCCCGCAAAAGATTGACTTATGCGGAGCTTACGAAATAAAGAAAATCCTGTTCATATTTTATTCTAATTAGCATATGATAGCCCTCAACTATGGTTAAAACATATCAGGAGGCTAAAGATGGAAAACAATATGAAACTTACGATAGAGATAAAAAACACAAAGCCTGTTGAATTAACAGATTTAACCATTAGCTTGAATAGCCTTGCAGATGAGTATAAGAGGTTTTTAGAGAAAACACAAAGTTCTGTAAGCATAGATGATGTTAAATTATATGTAAAGGAAATAAAAACTGGAAGTATCATTACTGAATTAACTACCTATGCCTCACAAACATCCTTGTTTACTGATCAAGCTGGTACGATAATCGAATATGCAAAATATCTAAAAATCCTATACGATTTTCTCATTGGTAAAAACCCTCCGCCTAAAGAAATTATTGAAAAACAAACTTATGAAAATTTAACAAACATCCTTGAGCCTGTAGCTAAAGATTCTGGGTCTCAGTTTAATATAGGGGCTATAAATATTAATGCCGATAATATTACAGTGAATGTTAATTTAAATTCTATGGAAGCAAATGCTATTCAGAACAAAGCGCGCAAGTATATCGAACAGTTAAAGGAGCCGGAAACTGGATTGCATTCTCAGGTTTTAATGTATTTATACCAAGCAAGAAATGATGTATCAAGCACGACTGGAGATAAGGCAATAATAGAGAGCATCCATCAAGGACCAGTTAAAACGATATTTGCAAATGAAACAATAAAGGCAAAAGTTTTATCTGACAAATCCAATTTATTTAAAAAAGCATATATAGTTGATGCATCAGTGGAAACCATATCTGGAATTCCAAAACTATACAAAATATCTGAGATACACGATGTTTTGGACAGGGATTAGCTCTATGAAAAAAGTACTGCCTGAACTTGATAAAATTGTTGATATGGTTTTGGCGTATCGGCCTAAACCGATTCATAAAAAGAAGCGGGTTAAGAAAACAAAGAAAACTTAGAGGGAGTTAACTATATAATTCCCAAATAGATAGGTTAAGACGTCAGTTCCGGCCATGTGGAACGGTACTCCATCAGGGCTTGCTGCATCGCAACTTCAAAATCAAAGGTTCCCGGAAGGTTAAGTTCAGAAACAAAATGCTCAAGATGGTGTTTTGAGTAAATAGGTGCAAATTTATGGGGATAGTATAAGAAAAGAAGCTTCCCTTTGAACATGGGAAATATCTTGTATTCCTTAATTGCGGCCAAGTCACCTATTCTCGCTGCATCCAAGAGCTGAACAAGAGCAGCCTTTATGGAATCAAAGGCCTGAGAATAACTGTTTCCCCAATGCGCTGCATGTCGATATCTCTCTCTACGGTCACTCTTAGTCTTTCCATAATAGACGCCAAACTTAGAAGCCGGCGCACCCAGGATGCGGCCGCACTTATCTAACTCACGTTCCAACCTATAGCAAAGTGATCGGTTGCCGCTTCCTTTCCCTATAACAAAGTCGTCTCTCCGCATCTGTGCTATCTTGCGCAGAGTATAATCCGCGACAAATTTCCGGCGGCGCTCCTCAGTCTCTCTCCACTCTTTGTGGTCTCGTTCAGCAAGAATCGGCACCCGCGAGGCGATCTGTTCCGCCATTTCTATGCGATTCATAATCTACCCTTTATTGATCTGGAAAATAGCTGCTTCTTACGGCTTATCCCACATGAATCCCTACCAACGCTGTCGTCACCCCCGCCCGTTTCTGGCGATCCGGGATCCACTCAAGAATAACGTTCTTCATCGTTTCATCAAAACGCGAATGAAGCCTGCCAAGATCAAGGTTCGCTAAGGAGAGCGGCTTGGTAACTCCATCGCTTTTGATCCATTCGATGCGCTCGCAGACTTCGATATTCCCTTCCAGAGTACCCCGAAGCGTAAGCACGCGGGCGATTGCGTGTCCTGGCTTATCTTCGTACCGAACGAGATACCGTGCGTAGATCACCCCTTCGCTGCCAACCTGAGTCACCTCGCCTGTAAAGCTCGGCTCAGACACCTCTTTAAGAAGAGCATCGACTAATGGATGACCAATACCGCCCAACTCACTACTGCGTTTTCTCAGAGACAAAGCACGTTCAAAGCATATATTATCGTAACGCGGTGCCAGATGGTAGCGCCGCTGCAACGCTTCAGGCACATGGAATGTCCAGAATTCACCGTCTGGCATTGCTGCGCCGCCGAGACGAAGAATAGTGCTGCGCACCCACTGGCCCAGCTCATCCAAAGTATGTCTGCCTTCTATGCGCCGGTAATTCTCCAGATTGAACTGCGTCAAATCCTGAGAAAGCGCGCTGAGCGCTTCCCGAGCTCGGTTTGCTTCCTGGATCATTTCAACGATATCCTTCTCTGTTCTCCGGTAATCCCGGTCAACTAGAGCGCGTTTGTACAATTCCTGATAATCTGGACGACTTCCTAAAAGGCCGAGAATCTCGCTGCGGAAGTCTTCCCGTATCTGCCCCTGTTCATCCACCTTACCGATGGATTGGGCAATCTCTATTAATTTGAACTGAAGGAGATCATAAATACGTTCTTCAACCGTATCCTCGGCAAATAAGTTGTATACCTGCACAGTTTCAAGCTGTCCATAACGATGAATGCGGCCGATGCGCTGTTCCACGGCCATAGGGTTCCAGGGCAGGTCATAATTGAACAGTATTCTGCCGATCTGCAGGTTGATTCCCTCGCCGCCTGCTGACGTGCAGATCAGAAAGCGTGCCCCGTTCTCTTTCCAAAAAGACTCCATCGCCGAGATCTTGTCTTCAAGCGGTCCACCTTTAATGTTCGCTATATAGTTATGACCGAAGATGCGGCCCAACTCCTCGGCCAGAAATTCAAGGGTATCCCGATACTGTGTGAAGATAACAAACCGCTCAACAGGATTGTCACGTGACAGATCGCTTATGGCGCGCACCAGCGTTTCGAATCGGCGATCCGTACCATCCGGCACGTGACTAACAAGATCGCGCACTTTCCTTATTTCATCAGGGATGTCTGTCTCAGCGAATACCCCCTCTTCGCCTTCTTCATCACCATCAAGCGACCAGTCTGTCGTCTCTGCCTGCTCTTCGCGTTTTTGCAAACGCCGCCTGATCCTGCCTACATAAGCCTCGGCATCACTGTTAGTCGAAGACCCTTCCCCGAGGATCGCCCGAGCGACTGCTAGCATCTCATCCTGAATGCGCATGATCTCTTCTGCAAATGATGTGGCTTTCGCCGACGTTTGTGTGCTGCGTCGCCGAATTTCCAGTTCAAGCTGTTTGCGCACGAGCAAGACCAGGAGCCGCCGCCGCAAAGCTTGGCGAATGGCTCGCGGGCTGGATGACATAATTTTCTGGAATGTTGCCATTACAAATCCTATCGCCCGCTGCTGGCTGGTAGTCTTCTTTTGATCGATCCCCGCTGCGCTGTAGCCTTCGCGAAGATACTCGCTCAATTGATCGTAAAAATGCCGTTCACGAGGTGCAAGCGAGAAACGCTCGGTATGAACCTGACGCCTGCGAAAAATCGGTTCGCCGGAAGAATCCGTCACTTCGCGCTTTGTGCGCCGAATCATGACACGGTTCAAGAGGCCCATGCGGTTATTTACCGATTCCGGATCCGCAAAGAGCTGGTCATCGAGAATCTGGATCAAAGACCAGAACTGAAACGCGTTCCCCTGGTGCGGCGTAGCTGACAGAAAGATGAGATCGCGGGCATGGTTCCTCAAGGCCTCGGCAAGCTTGTAATTCTGCGTGGTCACCGTCTTTTTGCCGCTCTTCGTCCGCGATACATGGTGCGCCTCATCGATGATCACCAGGTCCCACGGCGCAGCTGCAAGCATCCGCTGCATACGTCGCGGCACTTTAAGCGTGTCGATCGAGACAATGACCTGATGGTGACGCTCCCAGGCAGCAGAACCATGGTCCTGGAAATCCCGGCCCAAGATATCGAAATGCAGCCGGAAACAGCTATCGAGTTCCCTGCGCCAGTTCTCGACCAGCCCGGCAGGGGTCACGATAAGAATGCGCTCTACGTCTTTGCGCGCTATCAACTCGCGGATCAGCATCCCCGTTTCGATGGTCTTCCCAAGGCCGACCTCATCGGCAATAAGCACTCGGCGGGGAGACTGATTGACCAGATCATGGACCATGAGGATCTGATGAGGAAGCAAATCCACTCGACTTGCCGACAGTTCGCCGCCCGTATTCGCGTAGCTCATATCAAGAGCCATCTGCTTGATGCGATAATCCCGCGGATCGTCGAACTGCCGCGTTGCAAGCCTCTCCCACAGGTCCGCTGCCTTCTCCAGCCATTCTATCGGCAGGTTCTCGACTCGCTCACCCTCTGCGGTCTTAAAAAGCACCTTGGCCTGATAAACACCAAGCTCTTCTGAAACGCGCAGTACCTCTCCGGCTCCTAGTTCCGGCCGGTTCTTCACGCGAACCCTATCGTCGCGTTTGATTGCTATATATGTTGCACTCGTCTCACTCATGTCAAATTAAACCCCACGGTATAAAATTCATTGCCTGCCCAATCAGCCTGCTTGTGCGGTGAGCCGAAAATGCGGCGCAGGGAAATTCGTTCCAATCCCACTTCGAACCAAAAGTCGTCTGCCTGGTTCAATTTCCGTTTGAATACGATCTGGACATGGCCACCCATGCGTTCCAACTCATTTGCCCTCGATGACAGGAGATCGTGAATATAGGACGCAACAGAATCTCGATTCTCTCCAGCCGCGATAAGCACATCTTCAACACCCTCTATGAGCATCTTGTGGCCGCGTGGAAAATGGAACTGCTCCTCCCTCAGTTCACGCATGTAATCCAGGAATCCTATCCGGACCGGATTCGGCGCGATGCCATTCTCTCGTTCGCCCTTCAGGAACTTACTTTCAATAAGCAAGTATCCGGCCATCAGATCGCTCCTCCATGGCGTAACAGCGGCGCGCCCTCCATGACATTAATAACCCGGTCGATCGCGCCCTCCCAATCTGACCGAAGCTGCCGCACATGCCGTAGTCCGGCAAGTATTTCAGAACGCCTAGCGTCGAACCGTTCGATCCACGGCAAAACACTCTCTCCTGCCTCTGACAATGCGATTAGAGCATGCAGCAGGTCTACCAGCAGCACTTGGTCGTTTGAAGGCAACTCTCCTTCAAACATCTCCTCCTGCCTCTCGCCAGTTTTCGTTCTCAAAATATCAAGTACGTCTTCCAGACGTTCTCTCGGTTGCTTGACCTCATAGGTTCGCCCGCGACCCGTTCGGCCGCGCACGATCAGCCCGGCTTTTTTCAAATCTTCTGTGCTCACCTGAAGCGCCCGCGTACTCTTGCTGATCTTGTCAACGTTCACCTCGCGCCGATGCTCGGCAAGAAGCCGCAGCCAGGCATAGGTGAAAGAATCAACTTCTTCCAGTTCCGGTGGCAAAGGCCGCTCGCGCGTCACGAGTTGGTCAACAATACTGCTGATATCCTGTAGCGCCTTGTGGAGTGGATAAGTTTTACCCTCATGGTCCAGCACCTTGTCATAGTGAGCACTGTAAAGCACCAGACACTTGCCGATGCAGATCAGCCGCACATCCGGTTCTGGCAGTGGTTTGTTTCCGTATCGACCAGCTTCAATTGCCGCAAGTTCCGACCGTGCAAGACGACGAACTTCCTGTCGAATACCCGCCCACGATCGCGAGGTCGGATCTTCCTTCCGCTTTCGGCACACGTGAACAAGGTCATAGGAGATGTTTTCCTTGTCCATCAGATGGAGCGATGCTTCCCTTTCTGCATGGACCGGATAGATTGCCGCGATTTCGAACCCAGTATCGCAGAGGGCCTGGAGCAAGCCTTCCCATACTGTTCCTTCTTGATCAGCGTGATGAAAGGTAAAAACGAGAAGACCATGTGCAGGCAACTCACTATGCATACGGGTGAATACGGCAGAAAGCCCGGCATAAAAATCTGCCTTACTCTTGCCACGCTCACGGTTTTCAACAATCTCCTCCCCTTTGGGGGTAAATTCCGGAGCAAAGCATGGATAGTTGTCTTTCAGAACGAGACGCAGCCACACATGAAAGAAATCAGCAAGCTCCGCATAATTGACGTTGCCGACGTATGGCGGATCGGTAATGATAATATCTGGTTTTATAGGAATAGCGGCCTGTGCAGAAGAAACAGCGAGAAGTATTGCTTCAATATCAGACGGAACAGGATCTAGCGAGCTCTCATTCTTTCCCTCCGGCCACGTCTGCTTGAATTCAAGCCCTGTTTCAAGCATCTCCATGCGCGAGAGAAATGTATTGTTACCTGAAACTGTTCCCCATACATTTTGCTCGCAGATTGTTGCTTTTGGCTGATAATCATGTCGAGCAAAAATGCCAGCTGGTGCCGTACCACCTGGCGTGTTCCTTGACGGGATATTACGTACAAATAGATTATTTCCTTCGAGTGTGTTCGAGAAAGCGCATAATAGCATCTCTTTCATTTTCGCATTCTGTTCAGCCATAATTCCACTTAACAATGTCGAAAGGGCGAGAATCTGGCGTGGAGCAAACATCTCGTACCAATAGTTGTAATGATGAGCAAGAAGTCCTGATTTAGTTTTATCACCAACGGGTATTGTACTCATGGGATGTGGAAGACCGGTTTTAGTCTGATCCCATAGCATTTCTGCTCTCTGCAAACGTGCCTGGTCAGAAGCTGACCATCGTTTATAGAACTTTCCGCTCTTCGCAAGAAATATGCTCATTACGTGTTTATTCGATTGTGCATCAGATACTTGTACAGAAGTAGTAAACATAGTTTGCTGACTGTCGTCTATTTCCTCCTCGGCCGGAGGAAGGTATGCTTGAAGCGCGTAGGGCCGAACAGGCATTCGACGATCCTGAGGTAGAAGCCGAAGACTCTCAATGATTTTGTCTTTATTTCCGCAGCGACATTGGAAATATCCCTTTTCAGGTTGGTTCCCTTTGCTCGGATCATAATTATGATTGCACGCGGGACAAGATAACTCACCCTCGGGTCGGGGGCCGCGCCACTGCCATAACGCTTCACAGGATGGACAGAGCATCACGGTGAGCTGAACTTTTTTTCGTGCCTTCTTCTTGTCCCACGGAACCCTTGCTCTGAAATTCTTCTTACAGTGAGGACAGTCCAGCGTGACAAGGCTTTCATTTGATTTTTTCTTAGGTTTGGGAGGCTCGCCCGCGTAAATCCATGCCGTATTAGGCCTTCCTTCGCCCCCGGAACCGCGAGAGCTGTTGACCATCATTGCCGGTTCAGCAATAAGTGAAGCAACATCCACTTCCCAATCAAAGGTCTTCTTGCATTCTGAGCATTTTGTATCGCGATGATAGCGAATGGATGAAGTTTTAGATGCTATAAAGTAATCCTTGAATAGCGGAACTTCTTTCTTGCAGGTGGGGTCAGTGCAAATCGCGTGTTTGACCCAGAAGGTGTAGATAACATCCGCATCGACGCCGGGCGTTACCTCGGTCTTGTACAGATCGAGAAGCGTCTCGCGCAGGGGCTTTCCGTTGTTCCAAGCTACAGGTTGAGCTGCCAGTCTCTCGAAGGTTGCCTTGAGTGCATCGATTTCGACGGGTTCTACTTCTGTCTTGACTATGAACCAGGCTACAGGGTTAAGGTCAATACCTACAACCTTGCAGCCTAGCCGCAGCGCCTCCACCACCGTCGTACCGCCGCCCATGAACGGATCAAGCACCACCTTGCCCATGGTATCCGGGTCTTTGCTGTGGTCCTTGTAGAACTCCTGCATGAGGTCAACCGACGTGCCGTCGTCCTTGTACGCCGGCTTGAGCGCGCCGAGCAGGATCGCCCGGAACACGCACGACGCCCGCCGCGCAAACCACTTGTGCATCTGGTAGATCGGTTTGAAGCTGTTCCTCTCCGGCTCGGCAAGACGGTTTATCTCGACGATTGGGAAGCCGACCTCAATGGCGCGAGGTGAGGTTTCGTTCACATTTGATGGTGATTTCACATTGGATTTGTTATTAGTCATGCTCTTTAAATTAAGCTTTTCTAGCTTATATCACTGCTTAAGATATCAAAACGAACATAAAATTCTTTCGAGCCCGCTGCAATCTTGAATTCCTCTGCAAGCATATCGGGGATCGGGATGAAAATACGCTTTTTCGTAATTAGCGTCGTAGTTGGAAACATTCCACCACCCGCTTTTGTATGCTCGATAGGGTCTTTAAGTTCAATATCATAGTAGAGGCTCAGTCTTTCCGTCGCTTCTGTAAAGATATAGACAACACGATGTCCGCCCCACAAGATACGAGTAGTATGTGGAGTGCGGAAAAAATCGGCTTCGGTTTTCATTAGTCTATCCGAAAGACCCAACAACATGGTAAAGTTATTCAGCAAAGGATATTTTGCATCGGTCGTCAATATTTTCATGTCCGATGATATCGATTCACGAATGATTGGTGGACTGGCCGCAAATTCATTGCCCGCCTCAACTTGCTGCACAACAGGGGAATCTGCAACACCCGGGACCTCTGCTTCAATCGTGCCTACTTGGTCACGATAAACCCTCTGTGTTTGCGGCCGAACTCTGGTGCGTGCCGTCTGCAACACTTGAGTAAGACTCACGTTGCCAGACAAATAATCGCCAAGGACTCCCTCTAGATCTCCCCGTTCAGTTTCTTCGTAGCGATATAGCTCTCGGTTGCGTAGCAAAAGCTTACGCAGAGCATCCACGCCATCACGAGTTGAAGAAGGAACAAACTGTTGTATCCGCGGGTAGATGTGAACTCTAACAAAATCCTTCATAAACTGAACAAAGAGATCATACGCCTTATCGTAGAACTCAAGAAGTGGCGGCAATAGAGCGCTTGACTTTGCGATATAAATTTTGAGTTGCTCGCCTTTCTTTTCTGGAAGGACAGTTACACCATGCGAAATATCAGCGAGTACAAGTTCAATATCAGGAATCAAATAATCATCTCGCAAAATTGATGCCGCTCGCAAGAGAACGGAGGCTTCTCGTGCATTTAGCTCCGTTCCATTATATATACGTACAATCTGAGCAGAATCTGGCACCTGCGGGATATGCAGGACATTAATCATGTAATGAAGTTGCACTTTCCGACGCGGTTGACCCTGCCCAACTTGCAGAAGAGTGGCCCCTTCATTTGCAAATGTGCTTAAAATTTGGCGATCTGCTCCTACGTAATAATGTACGGTGCGCGACCGGATGTGTGACTTCACTTCCCCCATTGGTACATCCTTCTCTTCAGGCAGGACCCGAATTGTTACATTACGTGCAAGTTCATACCGTCCATGTGTTATTATCCATTGCAGGAATGCGTTATTTTTGTCCGCCCCTGTCGTCGCTGCTAGTGATTCCGAAGCTGCATGTTCTGCAAGTCCAACCAATCGAGTTACCTGATCAATACTCTCACGACTCAACGCCTCACGTCCGGCGGTCGGCTGCAAGAATGACAAATTTGCAAATCCACCAAATTGATAGCTTCCAATTGCGGGTATCGGAGCAAGGCCAAAATATGATCGCAAGCCCATGAGTTGCCCGCCACTTTGCACAAGAGCAATACTGCCGTCAACTGAATTACCCCCGAGAGATACATTCGACACAAAAACTAGGATCTGCGCATTCGAGTCAGCCCGAACATCGAATGTCGCCTGACAAAAGTTATCCTTCCCTGTCCGGGTCCCAAGCAGCGTAAATGAACGGCCAGCGATCGGAAGTTCTGCCTCCATAGTACTCCCGCTAATTAACTTGTTATTAAGGTACACTGGAACGGGGAGTAGGCGAACGTAAGGCTGTAAGTATCGTAGCGCCTGATCCGGGTTTATTGGATGTTCGTTATCTAGAACAGCTGTAATTGTTGTGCCTATTTCTCTAATACAAGCTAAACGCTCTAAACGAATGCACTCTTCCGCGATTCGCAGTGAATCTCGCTCCGCAGTGCTTCGCAACACCTCTGTTTTTCCGTCTGCACGAGTCTCGACTGTAACCATAGTGCAAACGCCAAAATTAGCCATTGCACCAATCCCAAACGTGCCGACGACTCCCGCTTGCCGAGCGCGAGCTGAGTGTTTACCGCTTGATCCTGCCTTCCAAAAGTTATCACGGAGTACGTCCTCGGTCATGCCAACCCCGTTATCAGTTATTGATATTTCTCGGTCATTAATAACGATATCGATTTTACCGCCTTCGATCAATTTACCTGAATTGGCAAAACGTTCGCGAACTGCATCGTATGCATTCTGTACATTCTCACGGAGAAGTGCAAGCGGAGAATCGTATATTTCCCGAGTTAGAATCTGAAGTACTCGTGTCGTTTCTACCTGAAATACAATTCCATTACTCATCTGCGCCACCTTTCACGAATCCGTCGGGAAATTTCTTGGACACTGGGATCGTCGCTCTCAGCCACAGCAGCCCAATTGGTGAATGTTTCGGCATCTTCTCGGTTCCCACCATCGAGAATTGCTCCGCCGATAGTCACTGCCTCTACAACCGACTGGGGGGGAAACAGCATTGCAATCGTGCGGCGGGCGTCTCCCAGTTCCCCGAGTGCCCTTATAAGCAACGGACGTGAGAGAGGATTATCCTTTATGGGCTCCAACTGGTCTATGGCCTCGCCCCACTGACCCGAACCGAGGAGTTTATCTGCTTGCTCAAGAACCAGCTGCAGATCAAGGTGAGCCGGCCTTGGTAGAAGCGGTTTACTAAGGGTAAAATCGACGAACGATGAATTTGTGAGGTTGAAATGGCCGGGGCCCCATACAGGTAAATTAAATAAAACATTTACCATCTGACGCTGATGAACCCGACCAGCCCACCTATCCGTGTCCAGCTCTATAATGTTGTAGCTGCGCGGCACTCCTGGCTGAAGATTGAGAGGGTTTGCACAAAGTGTGCTGGCGCTAACAATTGTTATTTTTCGGGGTTTAGGTCCAAGTCTATATCGCTCGTCAAAGCAATCCGGTAAATGCTGGTGACCATGGAAGCCGAGAGACACGCCAGCATCTATCAGCAACTGCAGAAATTCGGCATCCAAGTAATTATCCTGTGATGGACCGCCATTCAGATTATGGTGCCATGTCGCAGCCATCAGCCAGCCCGTACGATCTGTATGTCGGAAAAAGCGGCACGCCTGTGTCAAAACCTCCGGATGAAACGCCCCAAACGGATGAAATGGATCGTTGTTGTAGCAGCTGTTTAACGCGACTACGCAGAATCCGATATCTGGAAAGTCAAATACTTCATACTGCTGTTCAGGGCTAACCGAAAACCTGCGATGGCCTTGGTAAAAACGCTCATATGTTGTCGCAAAGTGCTCGAATCTGGCTTGGTACCTCATTAAATCCGTAATCCTAAAGAAACATAACTCCCGCCAAGACCAGCGCAATCGTGAATTTGGCAATCGTAATTCAGCAACAAGTTTGGCTTTCTGCACCTGGCCAGTCGGAATATTTATCCTCTGAACACTCGACATAACATCGTAATAACTTACATCGTGGTTGCCCGGCAGTATGACGACTCGTCCCCGATTGCCGCTAAAAAATCGATCTGCCAAACTAACGAGGAATTCCTCTGCTTGAGAATACTGACGAGTCAGCTCGGCGATGGCATCAATCGTCTGTGGTTGGACGCCGTAAACCAGATCCCCGCTAACGATACAAAGGGACGGTTTCATAATCGGAGGTAATTGTTCCGCATATTGTTCGAAATCCCGAGCAAGAGATTCGATAAGCCACGCATTGTTTATCTCATCTGTCAAATCGCGATGAAGATCTGAAATATGTAAAATCGAAAAACGCATGTTTCTCCAAAGGAAAATTACAGCCTTAGGTCCGTAGGATAATGGACCGCAACTTCCGTTACTCCTTGAAACGCCTTATCGCTCGACACAAGAACGTCCGCTTTCAGCCGCAACGCCACCGCGAGAACCACTGCATCATTCGTGAGAAAGCCGTACCTCTCCTGCATCTCGAACGTCATCTTCGTGAGGTCTTCCAGTGTGCAGGCGGCAAACCCAAACCCAAGATCCACAAGCGCATTAACCTTGGCCCGGTAGAGGCTCAGGCCTCTGATGACCTCGGGCTTTGAAGCCAGTCGCAGGGCTGGTTTTCCCTCGGCGATGAGCCCTTTCATCATTGCCTCTGCGAGCATTAGCTTGTGTGTCAACTCCTGCCATACCGTTTGCGGCAGAATGCCCGATAGTTCACTCTGGGCGCAACGCCGGATGAACCTCTGGGCTTGAACAGAAGAACCATGCTCCGCATAGAGGAGGACGTTCGTATCGATCACACAGACACTATTGTCCGGAATATCATCGAGGTTCAAAGATCCCACGGATCCTCCTCAAGAACTGCTTTGAACTGCGTCGGGTTCAGCTTCATAGGTCGATCACAAAAAAGCTGATATGCCTCATCACGTTTCGTTTTGTCTATGACTTTTGTCGAAAGGTAGTTTTCAAGTGCATCTTGAATCACATCACTGAGAGGACGGCCCGCATCGACAGCGAATCTTTTTGCCCGCCGCAGCACGTCTTCTTCCAAGAGAGTTCCGACTTTCTGCTTCATACAACACCTCCGTTAGTTCACCGGTCCCAGCACGATCCACGGCGTTAGCATTTCCATGAGCGTCAATGCTCCATGCCGATAGACGGACTGCGCACCCGGCCCTTGAATCCTGTTGTGTCCTCTTCCCGCGATGACCGCAAGGCGCATGACAGGATCGACCCACAATCCGTCGCCCGCTTTTGGCAACTGTTCGGTTTGTCCGAAAAATCGATAGCGCTTTCCTTCTAAGGCGCGGCTAACGTCCTTCAAGCCGGGATCACTCAAGCCGGGGCCAAGAAAAATGTATCCATGGTCGCTTGTTACTAGCACTTTCCGGTCCGGCGGCACCGCCTGGACCGTGCGCTTCCATGTCTGCTCCAGCCCGTCCCAAATACCGTCGAACATCGACTCATCCGTTGCCATACTGTCGGTGTAGCGCTGGTCCGGAAAGCGAGACCAGAGAAGCAATGACTCTTCACCGTCTCTGATCGTGTGATGGTCGCTTGTCTGACCGTAGTAGTAAAACCGGATGTTCTTTTGTTTCAGTTCCCCGCGGCCCGTGAGCTGCGAGGGACCGATGTTCTTCGGCAAGCTAAGGCCGAGACGATCGGATATGAAATATTCGGTCTCGCTCGGCACAGCAGCGCGGCTGCTCCCGCGTTCCAAGACCGCACGCCGGGAGACCTTTGCCAGGTCGATAAGCCTCGGCATCTCCCGAAGCGAGCAGCCGTCCAGGATCACGACAGCGCTCTTCTGGTTGCGCGCGAAAAAGGAGGAAATTGTTCGTTCCTCCGCCGGCGGCGCGGTCAGCTCGCCAAAAAGCGAAGAAGCCGAGATTCGCAAGGCATTCTCCCGCACATTCACCAGTTCTTCACCGTGCCTCAAGTAGTCTTTGGGCGAATTGTCCGATGCTGTAAACGCCTCCTGTGACCACACTTCATCGAGCAGCCAGTTCTCAAGAGCCGGCAGGCGATGGCCGGGCTGCGTGAGCTGTTCGATCAGGACGCGATCAAGCGCTGCTTTCATGGTTATGCACCCTCCTGGTTTCTACGGCCTTCACTCTGCATCTCGATGCTGAACCGCGCCATGTAGCTTGCTCCCGACAAGTTGGGCAGCTTTTCACAATGCTGTTCCAGTTCCACCTTGGTCATCGGACCTGGCACCATGATATCGAGCTGCACCCCTACATCACCGGACCCCGACAACGCGCCGCGGTACGCTGCGGACAGGCTGGACAGGTCTTGACCGCGATAATCAGCGAAGATGGTAAACCGTACCGTTCGAACGACCGGATCGTCCATATCAGTTAGACGAGAAGCCGTCTGCTGACGAAGCTCGCTAAGACTGCGGCATGATGGAGTACTTCTTTCTTCGAATGTTACCGCAGGAGTGGAGGGCGGCTGTTCACCCAGTTCGACTTCCGTATCTGTGGGGAGAAATAACGTCGTCACAACTGGAGTTACCGGCTGAGCCGGGCGTTCAGACCTTTCAGCCGGTATCTGCCAGGGCGTACTAACCACGGCCTGATTCAGTTCAGAATCCGTAAGCGATACTCGCTCCCCGCAGAAATTTCCCCTCGGATGCTGCAGACCGAGAACAGGATTTCGATCCGCTGCAAGAGTACGGAGGATATCTGTTACCACGGTTACCGTCAACGGGACTGGATAGCCCAAGGTATTTCTATAGGCGCGTTCGATCTGCTCTACCCTCTGCCCGAAGAAGGTCGAAAGATTTCTCCGGAGATGTTCTTCTATGAGCGAAGGCGGAAAGACCTGGGAGCGAAGATAGGTAAGCACTTCCTCTTTGCTACTGGCTTGTCCAAGTCCTTCCTCCTCGAACTGCGTCTGCGACGCCTGATCGCCCCACCGCTCGATTCTGATGTACGTCAACCCCGCTGCCTTTAACGTACGCTGAATCTGCTGCACCTGCGCCCGTTCAATCTGCTCAAATTTTGTTCGGCGTTCTGCGTTTGTAGATGATGCGGCAAGCAGCCGCGCAGCCTTGAGGCGCTTTGTCAACGCCAGAAGGTCGGGATTTGTAAGATGGTCCACTCTCGTATCGCGGGGCTCAAGCAAGAGCACCTGGTTCCTGAGCTCAAGCCCCTGATAGAGGGCGAACCGCTCTGGCTGAGATAAGCGACGAGGCGCTAAGACATATCTCTGACCATGCGTTGAGAAGCCCTGAAGCGCCAGCTTCGTTTCTTCCAGGTCGCGGTAAATGACCGCCTGGTGATTATCACGGAAGACCTCCTGCAGCCAAAGCTGAGTGATCTGCTCGCGCGCCATGTCGTCGCTGTGGCGCATAGCGTCGAGCTCGACCTTGGCGTATTCGTTTTCCACCAGATCGAAGAGGAAGCGGCCTTCGCGTTCGTGGAAATAGGTCCCGTACCTTCTGAATGCCTCGACACCGGCATTGTACTGATTTGGATCATCGCCGGGTTTAACAACATGCCGCACAAGCTCGTCGGCTGACATTCCGACAGCCCGGCCACCCGGCACGAGACTCGCCAGCAGGACCGCCGATGCAATGGCCTCAGCGTAGGGCTGCGCAGAAAGGTCGCGGTAATTGCCTGCAGCGGGATTGATCAGCGAGCCGGCCGGATCGAGATCGGAAAGACGGTCCGCGCAGGCCGGGTCCGTGACGCGACAATGGGCCGCGGTCATCAAATATGTGCCTTCAGGAGTTGCGTCCAGCATGGCGCCGAGCAGGCCCAATGCGCTCCGTGTTCCCTGAAATCCGCCGCTTTCCGTGATGCGCTCAAAGACCAGTTCTATCAGATCGGGAAGGAACGGAAAGGAATCCTCCATGCGGACGACGTAGCCATCCGGCTCTACCATCCCGAAGCGACGCCATGTGTTGATATAGGATTGAATGAGTGCTCGTGCGGCCTCCTTGTCGTAACTGTCGGCGTTCTTGAACAGCCGGTGCCGGACAATGGATGCCCGGTCCTGGGGCTTGCGGAAATGCAATTCTATTCTCTGTGTCCGCTTAAGAGTAGAACCCGGCTCCTTGTTGCCATCGTAGACAGCGGCGAAGAGTGTCAAATGACTCCTCTCACGGCCTGCCTCTTCGCTCAGCATTTGCAAAAAAGCTATGTTTTGGCTGCGCCTAGTCGAATCAGGTATAATGTCGATGCCGCGCTCCAACTCGTCAAGGATGAGAACCAGGTGGTGATCCTTTATCGCAGCCCGGAAATCATCAAGATCAGGTGCGCGCTCGCCGCTCCATTTAGTTTTGAACCGCTGCCCAATCAGCATCCAAAGCGCATCGTTGGGCATGGACTGATCAGTAAACTTGTGAACGATGACTTCGGGATTTCTCGGCAGCGTCCAGTCGTAGCCGGCTTTTGCTGTCCAGACTTTCGCTTCGGGGAGACTAGCAAAGAGATGGTACCCTAAAAGAAGTGTGTGGGATTTCCCGAGACCCTTCACCGCCTGAGCGAGAACAGTCCCTGGACCGGTTCCCTCTTTGAATCTCCGGCTGAGTCCCTTGAGAACCTTATGGAGATCCTCGGAAAGATATGTCAGCTCAAAGAACTGTTGGGCGTTGCGCTCAAGACTGTCCGAAGGTCCAGAACGCAGACGTTCAAGGTCGATAACACCATCAAGTAATTCGGTTGATTGGTAGCGCCTTTCTATCATGATGGAAGAATAGCACAGAAATCATGACGCGTCAAGAAAAACAAAAATATTTACTTGACTTTGTATCGGGTATCTGATACTGTTGAAAAACAGGAGGCACGATATGACTAACAAATCCAATACTACAAAACATGCATGCTATTCCAGAATAGGATCATTTAATGCAGGGAGTGCGGGAGATGAGCTAAATTCTTTAGACCAACAAGTTCAAAGCATGTCAAGATTTTGCTTATTAAAAGGCTGGAATAATTTTATTGTTTACATGGATGCCGGGTATTCAGCTAATAATTTCGATCGACCCGCGTTTAAGCAAATGATTGCCGATATCAAGGAGGGCAAAATTAGAACTGTTCTCGCCACAACGACAGATAGACTTAGCCGTTCTATTGTGCCATTCGCGAACTTCCTTTCGATTTTAAAAGACAACAACGTTCAGTTTATTTCCGTTGAGCAGAATATAGACCTATCAAAAGCAAGCATGAAAACGGTCACATTCCCCTCAAAGTTAAAGGACAAATCATGACTGATATCTTAGACAAAGACAGAAAAAATGGCTTGTACGTGCGCATCTCCACTTCCAATCAGATTGAAGAAGGAAACTCTTTGGACGAACAGGTGCAGAAGCTTAAGGACTATTGTTCTTATAGGGGCTGGAAGAGCAGCATCGTTTATAGAGATGAGGGTTTCGCTGGAAATGATCTAGTAAGGCCTGCATTCTTCCGATTAGTGGATGATATTCAACATGGAAAAATCAACACCGTGCTAGTTACAAAGATTGAAACGCTTTTGCTGTCACTTATGGATTTTGAGTACATATGCAAAACTTTTTTGGAGAAAGGAGTTGATATCATATCCCTCAACGATAATTTTGATACATCAACTGCCATCGGCAGGAGTTTTGTTCGAATGATTCTGAACTTGATTCATTTAGAGCGAAAACTAATTGCTAGTCAAATCTCCAAAAGGACGAAGCGTGGTTTAGAAGGTAATGCTATGAGCGGCATATTTAACGGCGGCTATGCCCGCTTGGGTTACGACATTGATCGCAAAAACAAAGGTCTCATTCCGAATAAATCCGAAATCCCGATTGTAAGGCAATTGTTCAAGACATACATAAAGCTGAAATCATTGAGTGAAACTGCGAATGCTATGAATGCAAAAGGTTTCCGCATGAAGTCCTGGACAACATATCAGGGTAAGAGGGGTGGGAAAAAATTCCAAAAGAGCAGCGTTCTTCGATTATTAAAGGACCCTCTATATATCGGCAAGGTCAAATATAGGAATAATCTCTATGATGGCAAACATAGGGCAATTATTTCAAGAGAGCTCTTTGATTCCGTTCAGAACATACTCGGCGAGAGTGAGGGCGCTATTAAAATTGCTCGTATTTAATACAATTTCAAGATGTAATCATGGCAGACCCAGTGCCTGTCCAGGAGTCAGAAAATTAGAAACATAGCGCCAAGGAGCATAAGTAAAACTGTGTTCTGTATTTAAGTGGGGGCTAAATGCGAATTGGGCAATAACCGTGATTTTCGGTAATCTACAAAAGGGAGGATTAATTATGCTCGAACTCTATCTCAGCAAAAATAGAAATAATAAATGTGCACTTTATTTACGAACTGTGATAACTGATGATATCGACGGATGCAATTCATTATATGCTCAGTTACTAGGATTAACACGGTACTGTTGCTTAAAAGGCTGGGATTGTTTCGAAGTTTACAAGGACGAGGGCTTTTCAGGAGATGATCTAAATCGCCCCGCATTAAAACATATGCTTTCATTGCTGTCCAAGATAACCTAATTTCCTGAGACTGACCCTTGCCAATCAATGCTTTTAGACAGGTAAATCCTTTTTCTCCGATCCAGGTTCTCCATTCTGCTGTCCAATTACCGGTAACTCAACACAAGTTGTTCTGCGGACGGTACTATCGGCGGTGTTTCAAACGGATTATCCAGCCACGTCCATAAATCTCGATACGTAAAGAGATTATAGCGGAGCATGGCAACCAGATTCGACAGTGACCAGCCAAGCGTGGATCGAAACTTTAGGTATTTCAGCACCAGGATCGCGATTAATGCTGTCCAAATCTGGGTCAACAAGGCGTTCCGGCTTGTTCCCACAAACGTCTTGATCTTCAGATTCTGCTTGATCGTCTTGAAAAATACCTCAATCTGCCAACGGTCCTTGTAAATGCTCGCTATGGTCGTCGCGCCAAAGGCGAGATGATTCGTCCACAGGACGATTATTCGCTCGTTTTCTTCGTCCCAGACCTCTACCCGTCGCAAGGTATGTGGGCACTTCTTAATTGATTCGTAGCCCGTCAGCTCGATGAGTTTATCACTTATAATATTCCGGTTGCTGGGGACCTCTCGTTTTTCGACAACCCGGTAGGCGGCATTATCCTTCTCTCTCGTGACAAAGAAGATTCCGGCCTCTGTCCAGAGAGCGAACTGCTCATAGTCCACATACCCTCGGTCGATTGCCAGGATAGAACCCTTGGGAAACGCGAGCGTATGAGCGATGTTCACTTCATGCACATTCCCTTCGGTTATACTGGCGAAGACCGGAAGATATCCTTCATGGTCCAACAACAGGTGAAGCTTGACCGCACCTTTCGTCTGCCGAAACTTTGCCCAGTCAAATAATGTCACACAAAGCTCAATGGTC
>Ga0209517_10002861_pt1 | contig 23831 bp, 16 predicted proteins | sample PeaSoiMetSII2010_FD_187695 | JGI IMG/M metagenome (GOLD analysis project Ga0209517, IMG submission 187695) | Peat soil microbial communities from Weissenstadt, Germany - SII-2010 (SPAdes) (version 2) | ecosystem: Environmental > Terrestrial > Soil > Wetlands > Peat | place: Germany... | reverse complement strand
AGAAACAGGCCACAAGGCATTTCCGAGTAGTCGTTGAAGATGAGCGGCGCGACGACGGCTACGAACAGACCGCCTAAGGCGCCGCCAGCGGCAATCATAAGGTAAAACGAAGTCAGGCGGCGCGGGTCTGGCCTGAGCCGGTAGAGCTCGCCGTGGCAAACCATGCAGCAAAGAAAGAGACCGACACAATAGACGCCCAAGAGAACGGCCATTGAGACCTTCGAGGTCATGGGCAGCAACCAGGTGATCCAGAGGGTGGTCACGACGAAAGCCAGACTCCAGGGGAGGCGGACATACCAACGCGGGCTGTCGAAGCAAATGATGAAGCTTAACAAGTAGAGCGCCAGCGGCACCACCCAGAGAAAAGGAATCACTGCAATATCCTGGCAGATCTTGTTGGTCGTGGCCAGCAAATCGACCGAGGCGCAGGCGGGCAACAGCAGCCAGAGCAGGGCGGTGGAGTAGCGCAATGGCGGGGGATTGGAGGGTTGGGCGGGGGAAGTGATAGGGGAGGTGGATGGGTGCGCCAGTGGAGTGTCGGAGTGTCGGGCTTGGGCCACTCTCCACATTTTCAGCACGCAAAAGGCACAGCAGAGGACGTACCCGACCAGCCCCCAGCCCCACAATTGCGCCTGAGTGTGACGGGTGAAATGGGTTTCGAAAAAAAAGGGGAAACTGAGGAGTGCCAGCAGCGAGCCGATGTTAGAGAGCGCGTAAAGCCGATACGGCGAACGGCTGGGCGCGCTTTGAGCGACCCATTGCTGCACGAGCGGCCCGGTGGATGAGAGCACGAAATAGGGCAGGCCCAAACAGACAGTCAACAGAGCGAGGATGCGCAGCGTGGGGTTTTCGGTTCCGCTGGGCTTCCAGGTTTCGGCGGGCGTGATAGGGAGCAAGGCCAGCGCTGCACCCAACAGGACCAGGTGGAGGATGGCCTGGGTGCGCGGTTTGAGCCAGCGCGACGTGAAGTGCGCGTAGGCATAGCCACCGAGCAGCAACACTTGGAAAAACAACATGCACGTGGTCCACACGCCGGGGCCGCCGCCGAACCACGGCAGGATGTATTTGGCGATGAGCGGCTGGACCTGAAACAACAGGAACGCTCCGGTAAAAACTGTCAGAGCATAAATGGCCAAGGCATTGAGGTTGCGGAATCTGCCGCTCGGTCGCAAGCTCAAAGGGGAGCTCCCTGCTCCCGGCATCAGTCGGGCAAGACCTTTACGCGGATATTCTTGAAGCAGGCCTTGCTGCCATGAGCACGCATCGGAGGGTGTCCCTGGAGGGCGAAGGTGCCTCGCGGCAACCAAGTCATGCCGGTCGGAAGCTTGTGCTCGACATCAGCGTTGGGAAGGCGGTACTCGATCACGGCCTGGCCGTCGAGTTTGACCGTCAGCAACCCGTCCTGGCAGACGACCTCCTGAGTGTACCAGACGTTGTCGGTGACCGGAGGCTTCGGTACCCAGGAGATGTTCCGGATGCCATATAGGCTGCCGGTCCGGCGCCAGTCGGAGTGACTGTTGTCAACCTGGCATTCGAGACCGCACTTGGGCCAATCGGCTTCTTGAAACTTCGTGTGGAAGTAAATGCCCGAGTTCGCACCCGGGAACGTCATCACTTCCACCCGCAGATCGAAGTTCTTGAAGTCGTGGCCGGCCACCGACCCGACATAAAACAAATGGGCGGGGCCGTGGTCCGTCGCGGGATACTCCATGACGATCATGCCGTCGCGGACCTGGAAGACGTTGGCGTTCTCGCCGACCCTCCAGCCATCGAGGGTCTTTCCATCAAAAAGGCTCACAAAACCGGCTTCCGGCGCCGGCGTATCGGCGGCGAAGCAGCCGATTGCCAGCAGCAAAGCCAAAGAGGGGGTTACGAGGAATTTCATTTTAATACTCCATTTCATCGAATTGGTTCTGGCTACTTTCGAGCGATCGTTGGCGGCCTAAACCCCTGAGAGCGTCCAGCCCTCGCGATATTTCCGCCGCACATACGCGTTGGCGTCCTTGTCGTTGGTGACTTGCAGGTTCTGGCCGTCCCAAAGCAACTGGCGGTTGGGGAAGCGCACGGCAAGGTTGCCCATTAGCACCATCTCGGTGAGAGGACCGGAGTAGTCGAAATTGGAGCTGGCAGGCGCGCCGCCTTTGCACGCCCGCACCCAGTCTTTTTCGTGTCCATCCAAACCCCCGGGAATCGGGGACAACCTCTGAGGTGTCTTGGGCAAGTCACGCATCTTCGCTTCGGGAAACACCCGCGGCCGCAGGCCGTAGCAGCCGCAAATCAAGACGCCCTTTTCGCCCAGGAAGATGACGCCGCCGTCGGAGTCGCCCAGCTCTTCGTCGGGCTCCAAGCCCTCAGGGCGCGGCGGCATCATTCCACCATCCCACCAGGTGAGTTTCACCGGGGGCAGGTCACCCCGGGCTGGGAAATGGTAGCGGACAATGGTCGAGCGGGGATAATTTTCGTTCCGGGGATCGGTCTTCTTCCACAAGCCTTCCCAGTAGGTCGAGATACAGCCCTCGACGCTCGAGGGGTATTTGAGATTCAACGCCCAGAAAGGCGCATCCAGAATGTGACAACCCAGGTCGCCGAGGGAGCCGGTGCCGAAATCCCACCATGCTCGCCAGGTCCCGGGCACGTAAGCGGGATGATAAGGGCGGTAAGGGGCGGGGCCCACCCACATTTCCCAATTAAGACCTGATGGCACGGGCGGTGCGTCTTTAGGCCGCTCCACTTCCACGCCTTGCGGCCAGACCGGCCGATTGGTCCAGGCATGAATTTCACGCACTGCGCCGATGGCGCCGGACTGGATCCATTCACAAATCAGCCGGGTGCCATCCCCGGAGTGCCCTTGGTTGCCCATCTGGGAGGCGACTTTTTGGGCGCGAGCGGCCTCAGTTAACACCCGGGCTTCCTGCAACGAGTGGGTCATCGGCTTCTGGACATAAACATGTTTGCCCGCCCGGATCGCCGCGAGGGCGATGATGGCGTGCCAGTGATCGGGTGTGGCGACGATCACGGCGTCGATGTCCTTTTGTTTTTCGAGCATCACCCGATAGTCGCCGTAAACTTTGGCATTAGGATAAGTCTGGAAAGTTTTGGCAGCGTAGCCTGTATCCACATCGCAGAGAGCCACGATGTTCTCCGCAGAGCAGTTCTTGAGATTCTGGGCTCCCATGCCGCCGACGCCGATGCCGGCGATGTTGAGCTTGTTGCTGGGGGCGTCGGGTCCGCCCAGCACCCGGAGTGGGAGCAGGGTAAAGGCGGAGGCGGCTACGGTGGTGGTCTGCAAAAAGGAGCGACGCGTGGTAAACGCTTTCGCTGGCGTGGACGCATGGGTGGCAGGATTATTGGATTTCATGGTGTGGAGCTATTTGAGGTTTATTACGGTGTCAGGTCATTTCATTAGGATGTTGAAACGCGATGTAGCCACAAGCACGTGGCAGGCTACCGTACCCCTCGTTGCGTTGCATACGAAAAATGCGGGCTGTAAGCCTGGAAATAGTTGGGCGTAAGACAGATTCTTTTGGGGAGGGTTGTTCGAGCGAGCTAACGAGGCCGAGGCTCATCAATCGTCGCTACCGCGACTCAATCCCGGGTGCGGCGTGGCGTTGATCTTGCTATAAATGAGCGGTTGGTTTGGCGGCAAGGTTGTGCCACAATTAATCTGGACGCACGAGATGGGTGCGTCACCGGCATGGATAGAGTTTTGCTGCAAGTTAAAAAGAGGAAGGATCGCCATAGGCTCGAGGAATGGCTGTCTAAGAGCTACCACGTCCTGCTGCCTGATCATGAGCATCCCTTGAAGGAGGAAATGGACCTAGTAGTGATCGATGGTCCGTCGCTCAAGAACCTCCGGCCCAAAGTGCGGGCGCGGCGCAAGGCGGAACAGCCCGTGTTCCTACCGTTCTTGCTGCTGACCGTGCGGCGGCGGGGGAGCATGCCCGCGCGGCACCTGGGCCGGGTGGTGGATGATATCATCGTGCGGCCACTGAATGAGCAGGAGCTCCTGGCGCGGGTGGCCAACCTGCTGCGCATGCGGCACTGGTCGCTGGAGTTGAAAAAAGAGCATGACCGGGTCATGAAGCTGGCAGTGACCGACGACGTTTCGGGTTTCAACAACACGCGGTACCTGCACCGTTACCTGGATCGGCTGATCGAAGCGGCGGCGCTCAAGCCGGTCGAGGTGTGCCTGGTGTTTTTCGATTTAGACAATTTCAAGCAAGTGGTGGACGGCCACGGGCATGTGCTGGGGGCCAAGGCCCTGCGCGAGGTTGCTCAGACCGTGCACAACGCGCTGGGGCCGGACGACCGGCTGGTCCGCTACGGGGGCGATGAATTCATCGTGATTCTGCCCCGGCAAAGCAAACAGGAGGCGCTGGTCAAGGTGGCGCGTTTGCGCCAAGCCATTGCCAAGACGCCCTTTCTGCATAAGGAGGGCATTGACGCGCGTCTGACGGCCTCGTTCGGCCTAGCGGCCTTCCCGCACGATGCCAAGGACAAACGGGAACTGCTGGCCGAGGCGGACCGTTGCCTGTTCGAGAGTAAGAGCGCGGGCAAGAACCGGATTACCTTTGCGGAATTGGAGAAAGCCGCGTGAAGAAACTATTCCTGCTGGACGGGATGGCCTTGGTTTACCGGGCGCATTTCGCCCTCATGAGCCGGCCCATTTTCACTTCGAAAGGTGTCAATACTTCGGCGCTATATGGGTTTACGCAAACCCTGCTGGAGATCCTCAAAAAGCAGCAGCCCACGCATATCGCCGTGGCCTTCGATACCGAGGCGCCGACGCAGCGCCACGCGGAATTTGCGCAATACAAAGCGACGCGGCAAGCGATGCCCGAGGACCTGAGCCAGGCGCTGCCGCACGTGCGCCGGATGATCGAAGCGTTCCGCATTGCCGTGCTAACGTGCGACGGTTACGAGGCGGACGACATCATCGGCACGCTGGTGCGGCGGGCGGAGAAGGAGGGGTTCCAGTCCTATATGGTGACGCCGGACAAAGATTTCGGACAGTTGATCACCGAAAATGTATTCCTGTATAAGCCGTCGAGGATGGGCGACGGGGTGGAGGTCCTGGGTTTGCCGGAGATTCGCAACCGGTGGGGCATCTCGCGGCCGGAACAGGTGGTGGACGTGCTGGCGTTGATGGGGGACTCGTCGGACAACATCCCTGGCGTGCCAGGGGTGGGCGAGAAGACGGCCAGCAAGCTCATTGCGCAGTTCGGCACCGTGGAGAATGTACTTGCACATACTGAAGAGCTGACGGATCGGCTCAAAACGGCGGTGGTGTCCAACCGCGAGCAGGCGCTACTCTCGAAACGGCTGGCCACGATTATTTGCGATGCGCCGTGTCCCGTTGAGTTGGAGAAACTCAAAGTACAGTCCCCCGATGACGAGCAACTCAAGCGGTTACTGATCGAATTCGAGTTCAATTCGCTGGGGCGGCGACTTTTTGGGGAAGAATTCAAGGCGGGGCGAGGTTATGGGCCAGCGGCTCCCCCCAAGGCACCGGCCACAAAGGCGGTGGAGGATTTCGTGCTGGTGGGTGAAAGGGAGGGCGGGGCCGAGGAAGTCAAGCCGGCCGCGGCGCCCAATCTCAAGACCATCGCGGACGTGGCCCACGACTATCGACTGGTGACCACGCCGGAACAACGGCGGGAACTGATCGCCACGCTGGAGGCGCGCGATTGCATTTGCCTGGACCTCGAGACCACGAGCCTGGATCCGAAGGAGGCGCGGCCGTTGGGACTGGCTTTCTCATTCGCGCCTCAAACGGGTTATTACGTCGCGCTGCCGCCGGGGGAGGAGGAGGGCCGGCAGGTGCTCGAAGAATTCAGACCCGTGTTGGAATCGGAGCGCATTGACAAGGTGGGGCACAATCTCAAATTCGATCTGAGCGTGCTCAAGTGGCGGGGGATTTCGGTACGGGGCAAACTTTTTGACACCATGGTTGCGCACAGCCTGATCGAGCCGGACATGCGCCACGGGATGGATTATTTGGCGGAGGTTTATCTTGGCTACACCCCCATGCCGATTACGAAGCTGATCGGGGAGGACAAAGGGCCGCAGCTCAACTTTTCCGAGGTGCCACTGGACAAAGCAGCTGAATATGCGGCGGAGGACGCCGATGTGACCTGGCAATTGCGGGCCGCGCTTGAACCGTTGCTAAAGGAAAAGGGCCAGGAACGAGTGTTTTATGAAATCGAAGCCCCGCTGATTCCCGTGCTGGTGGACATGGAGTACGAGGGCATCCGAGTGGACACGACGGTGCTGGCGGAATTCGGCGCGCAACTTGCCAAGGAGATGGATCACGCCGAGCGCACTATCTGCCGCATGGCCGGCACAGCTTTTAATCTTAACTCTCCGCGGCAGTTGGGACAGGTCTTGTTCGACATCCTCAAGATTTGTGAAGCGCCAAAAAAGACGCGGTCGGGTCAATATGCGACGGACGAACAAACCCTGGCGGCCTTGGCGCCGGACCACGAAATTGTTCAGCACTTGCTCGAGTACCGAACGGCAGCCAAGCTCAAATCCACCTACGCCGACGCTTTGCCACCCACCGTCTCGCCGCGAACGGGCCGCGTTCACACGACGTTCAACCAAGTGATGACAACGACGGGCCGGCTCAACTCACAAGATCCGAACCTGCAGAACATTCCGATTCGGACCGAGCGCGGACAAGAAATCCGCAAGGCCTTTGTGCCTCGGGATGCCCAGCACCGGTTGCTCTCGGCGGACTACTCGCAAATCGAGTTGCGAATCATCGCCGCGCTGAGCGGGGAGGCGGGATTGTTGGAAGCCTTCCGAACGGGCGTGGACGTGCATACCGCAACCGCGGCGCGGGTGTACGGGCTGCCGTTGGACATGGTGACCGCGGAAATGCGCCGCAAGGCCAAGATGGTCAACTACGGCATCGCCTACGGTATCTCGGCTTTTGGCCTGGCCCAGCGATTGGGCATCGCGCGCAAGGAGGCGGCGGAAATCATTGCACAGTATTTCAAGCAGTTTCCGGGAATCCGCAAGTACATGGACCAGACGATCGCGCTGGCGCGGCGGCAGGGGTACGTGGAAACGGTAACGGGCCGGCGGCGCTACATCCGAGACATTCGCTCGCTCAACAACACCGTCCGGAGCGGGGCCGAACGCAATGCCATTAACGCCCCCATCCAGGGTACGGCAGCGGACATGATCAAGATTGCGATGATTAACATCCACAATGAACTGCAGGGGCACCACCTCAAGACGCGGATGCTGCTGCAAGTTCACGACGAACTCGTATTTGATTTGTTTGAACCGGAGGAAGCGGAGGTGCGGGGATTGGTGGCCGAGAAGATGAAATCGGCCATCAAGTTGGACGTTCCCATCGAGGTGGAGATTGGGGCGGGGGACAACTGGCTGGAGGCACATTAGGAGAGGGCTCGCAAAACGCCCTGGCGGGAGAAGGGGCAAGCGGAGCCCGGCGGCCTGAAGGGGCTGAAGGGGGCGTTCCGTGGTTTGCCGCGACGTGCGCCGGTCCCGGGGGATTTTCCTACATACTTGCTTTACATTGGGGGGCGAAGGTGGTTAAATGGCCCTTGATGGGCTGTGTGGAGGCGCCGGCGAGTGCCTCGGGAAAACTCGAAGTGAGCGCTACGAAACAGAAAATTACGTTGTTGGTGGCCGACGATCACCCCGTCGTCCGCAAGGGTCTGCAACTGTGCCTGGCACGGGAGGGGAGGCTTAAGATTGTGGGAGAAGCGGCAGATGGCGCGGAGGCGTTGCGCAAGGCGCGGGAATTGAGTCCGGATGTGGTGCTGATGGACGTCCACATGCCGGTGATGGACGGGTTGGCGGTAACAGAAGTGCTGCGCAAGGAAGCGCCGGGGGTGAAAGTGCTGGTGCTCTCGATGCACAACAACCGGGATTTTATCTTTCGCCTTATCCAGGCTGGCGCGCACGGGTATGTATCGAAGGAGGCCCCACCCGAAGAACTGCTTCGGGCGATTGAAACGGTCGCCAGCGGGCAACCCTTTTTCAGCCAGGACATTGCCCGGGCCGCCCTGGACAAGCTGATCACCCACGGCGGCAAACGGGAGCCTTTCAGCCAACTGACCAGCCGCGAGCGCGAGGTTCTGGCGTTGATCGCCGAGGGTCAAAGCAACAAAGAAATCGCGGCTCGGCTTGGAATTGGAGTGCGCACCATTGAAACGCATCGCGAACGCATTATGCGCCGGCTGGATATCCACTCCGTGGCGGGCCTGACGAAGTTTGCGATTGCCAACGGTATCGTCCCCCTAGAAGGGGCGGCCAAACCCGCGATTCCCTGACCGTCCGAGACTTGGATGAGGGATGGAGGCGATGGATGGTGGATGATGGATGGTGAAAAGGCCTTTTGCGCATGCATTGGGCCCGTGAACTTGAACATGTGTAAGTCATTGGAAATCATCAGGATGTAATTTTCCGGGTGCAAAAGGCGGGAGCTCTGATAGAGTGCGGGCACCATGGCCTTAAATGAGGAACAACTCGGAAAGCTCGTTGAACTGAAAACAGGCGCGCCCCACGATCTGCTGGGGCTGCACTCTTTGCCCGACGGCTCGGGACTGGTGGCACGGGCCTTCCTGCCCAGGGCCGCCAAAGTCGAACTTCAGCCTGTGCATGAAAAGGATATGCCGGTCATCGAACTGACCCGGCTGCCCAAAGCGGACGTTTTCGAGGGCACGACGACCGAGGCCAAGCGGGTCTATGCCTACGACCTGGTGATCACCGACCAGGAGGGCAAGGTGCAACGCACGCGCGATCCTTATTCGTTCCTGCCGACGCTGAGTGAGGAGGATCTGTTTCTCTTCGGGAAGGGTGATGAGCGGCGCATTTACGAGAAACTTGGGGCGCAACTGCGCGTCCTGGACGGCGTAGCCGGAACCGGTTTCGCGGTCTGGGCCCCCAACGCCCAGCGTGTCAGCGTGGTGGGCGATTTCAACGGCTGGGATGCGCGGGTTCACCTCATGCGCGCGCTGGGCGCTTCCGGGGTGTGGGAGATTTTTATCCCGGGCGTTGGCGAAGGCAGCCAATACAAATTTGAAATCCGCAACTTGCGCGGACACGTCTTCCAAAAGACCGACCCTTACGGGTTTTTTTTCGAAACGCCGCCGCGCAACAATTCCATCGTCTGGAACAATACCAAATTCCCGTGGACGGACGAGAACTGGCTGGAGCAACGCCGGAAGCGTGATCCGCTCAGCTCACCACTGAGCGTCTATGAAGTCCACTTGGGCTCGTGGCGCAAGAAATCGCTGGGGGAATCGCTGAGCTATCGCGAGTTGGCGGAGCCGCTGGCCGCCTACGTGCGGCAGATGGGCTTTACTCATGTGGAATTCATGCCGGTGGCCGAACATGCGTTTTATCCCTCCTGGGGCTACCAGGTGACCGGCTTTTACGCGCCGAGCAGCCGATACGGCACACCCGAGGATTTTCAATTCCTGGTCAACGCGCTCCACGAGGCGGGGATTGGCGTCATCGTGGATTGGGTGCCGGCGCATTTTCCGCGCGATGACTGGGCTTTGGCGCGTTTCGACGGCACGGCGCTGTACGAGCATGAAGACGCGCGGAAAGGGGCACACCAGGACTGGGGCACGCTGATTTTCAATTATGGCCGTCATGAGGTCGTTAACTTTCTGCTGGGGAACGCCTTGTTCTGGTGCGAACGATTCCATATTGACGGCCTGCGGGTTGATGCGGTGGCGTCGATGCTCTACCTGGATTACTCGCGGCGCCCTGGGCAGTGGATTCCTAACCAATTTGGCGGGCGGGAGAATCTCGAGGCCATCGATTTTTTGCGCCGGTTCAATCATCTGACCCACACGGAATTTCCCGGGGTGATGACCATCGCCGAGGAATCCACCGCCTGGCCGCAGGTGACGCGGCCGCCGTACGTCGGAGGACTAGGCTTTTCGTTTAAATGGAATATGGGCTGGATGCACGACACGTTGCGCTATTTCAGCCTCGATCCAATCTACCGCAAGTACCATCAGAACGACCTTACCTTTGCCATGCTGTATCACCATCACGAGAACTTCATCCTGCCGCTTTCGCACGATGAGGTGGTGCATGGAAAGGGCTCGTTGCTGGGGCGGATGCCCGGCCATGACAAGGAGCGGTTCGCGAACCTGCGGGCGCTGCTGGGCTTCCAATGGTTGTTCCCGGGCAAAATCCTGCTGTTCATGGGAGGCGAATTCGGCCAGAGCGGCGAATGGAATGCGAATGCGCAAGTGGACTGGTGGCTGCTGGAGGCGGGGCCCTATCACCGCGGCACTCAGCGTTTCGTCGAGGACCTCAACAAATTCTACCTGGCGACGCCCGCTCTTTGGCAAGCGGACTTTGCCACCGAGGGCTTTTCCTGGATTGATTGCTTGGACAGCGGCAGCAGCGTGCTGTCCTTCCTGAGGCGCGACATCGAAGGCGAGAACGAAGTGGTGGCGATTCTGAACCTTACGCCCGTTCCGCGGCTACGCTACCGGATCGGTTTGCCCCGCGCTGGGAGATGGGTTGAAGCGATCAACAGCGACGCAGAAGTGTATGGCGGCAGCAACTTGGGAAACCTGGGTGCAGTAACTGCTCAGCCGCAGAAATGGCACAACCAGCCCGCCTCAGCGGAGTTCACTCTCCCCCCAATTAGCATCATTGTTTTCCAGCACGAGGACAGCCTCCAGCGCCCCTCCGCAAAAAACACGCAGGTGGCTGAACCTGAGACAGCGGGGCAGGAGGAAGAGGGACCAAGCAAGAGGAGTGACGAGGCACTAAGGGATCCGAAATTCGGGCCTTAGTGACCAGGGAACATTGCGTTGGCGATGGTGAGTGCGGTTTCCTCCAGGCCAAGGAGATCGGTGTTGAGGACGACGTGATAAAGCAGTGGGTCGGCGATGTCCTTGTCGAAATACTTTCGCAAATAACGCTGCCGGCCCCGGTCTTCCTTGCGCACAAATGCAGCGGCGGCCTTCTTGCTCAAGCCCTCGGCTTTCTGAATGCGTTCGACGCGCTTTTCGAGGGAGGCGACCAACCGCACGTGAAAGACATAGTCGAGGCGCCTGGTGATGACGTGGGCACCGCGCCCGAGGAGGATGACGTTTCCCATCTTGGCCAAATGCAAGATGGTTTCGGCGGTTTTGTGGATGAGCGCCCAGGCGGGAGGATGCAGACCGAACAACTCGTCCAGCGTGTCCTTCACCTCCGAGATGCGGTCCTCGGGCATGAACTTGGCAAACCGTGTGGGTAAATGGTGGAGCTCCAGCACTTTTTGGACGAGGTTGCGGTCAAAGACTTGCCAGGCGCAAGGCGAGGCCGCGCGAGCTTGCAGGAGTTCCGCCAGGCGCTCCGCCACCACGTGGCCTCCGGCTCCGTACTGGCGCGAGAGGGTCACCGCCCGCCAGCGTTCATGGCCATTGCCGGTCAGTTTGGCGCCGTGGGCGGACTGCAACTGGCAATGGATGAATGTCAGGCATCGTTCTAGTCCAGCATCTGCCATAGATCCAGATGGCCCGATTTTGAAACCAGTTTGGAAACAAGTCAAGCATTACTTAGAAGCCAGATTGGCTTCGGGTGCGGGAGATCTCTCGACCGACCGCGGTTGGCGGGCAATTTTGCTGACGACGCATCAGCGCCCCGGGTGCCAGAGGCAGGTGGTGATGGAGCGAGGCGCGAGGGTGAGGTCGAGCGATTGGGAGCCAAAGTCGAGGCGCACCTCGTTAGCAGCGTCGCGGCTGTTCATGAGTTCGGCTACGAGGCCGCCCTCAGGAGTCCTGAAAGCCAGACAACGCGCGTCTTTAACCGAGCCTGTCACCGCCACCCGGACGGCCCCCGGACGCACGAATTTGCTGAAGTGGGCGAGGTAGTAGTAACAGCCGGTGTAAGTGACTTCGTGGGTGGCGCGATTGATAATGAGGACCGGGTGCTGAATGTTTTCCTCCGGGTTGCCATGAATGGGAGAAACGAGCCATGGACCGCCATTCTGGTCCAGAATGAGGTTCCAATAAATCCACGCGGAGGCGCCGGCTTCGAGATCAGAGAAAATCTGTTGTCCCCAAAAATCACCGTCATCGAAATCGATGCGCGGAAGCTTCATTTGCTTCGAGGTGCCGGCCTCATAGGCATGGCATAGCTCGGTCATCCAGAGGGGCAGGTCTGGGTAACGCGCGTGCAGCCGGGCGATAGCTGCAAACGCGGTGAGGTCGTAACCATGATAGGGCACTACCGCGACACAGCGGCGCGCCTCCGGGTCGTCCAGCACCACGGGGTAGTTCTTCGCAGCCTCAGCGCGGGCGGGAGCTTCGCTGAGCATGAGCCGGGTGCGAAGAGCCGAGCGGGCCAGTTGGGGGGCAACATGCCGGAGCAACAGGTCGCGGATGCTGCGGTAGGAAATTTTGGTATAGACTCCGGGCTCATTGAAGAGGCTTAAGTAGTCGATGTGCACCCCGTGTTTCTCGTACTCCTGCAGATAACGCAGGTAATACAACGCGAGGGCGTCATAGTATTTCGGGTTGACATCCTGATTGGTTCGGAGGTCGATGAGCATCCAATCCGGAGGATAGTCCATGGGGGCCTGCAGCACGAAATGGCCGTGCTTTTGGGCACGTTTGATGAAGGTAACCAAGCCATTGGCACCGAGGTCGCGCGCGATGCTGAAATGCTTCATTTCCACGTCGCCGGGGGTGTCGTCGTAGGTGTACCAAGGGCCGGCGGACATGAAATCCGTGCCGGCTAAGGGCGTCTTCATGGCAGAAAACCCGGCGCCGCGGATGGGATCGAACAGACTCTCGAGGACTTTTTCCTGGGCTTCCATTGGGAGAGAGTTCAGGCAGAGCATGCCGGCTTCAAGGAACGATGCGCCAAAGCCGGAGATAGCCTGGAAGGTGGCGTGGTCGTCAATCCGAAAGGTGTTGCTGTGAAGTCCCGTGCTCGAGGCAAACCGGACTGCTGGACACTTGGCCAAGCGTTCGCCTCCCTTGGCCGACACAATGACGGTCACTTCCTGGCCGAGCGAGGCAGGATGACGCCAACCGAGCGCGAGCGCCAATACCAACCAAGCCTTAGAGGTGAGGCGGGTTCGGGAGGATCCTCCACGTTTTGGCTTGATAGGGCGGCCGCACCGCGGCGCCGCCAACTTGCGCAAGATTTGCGGCGCGTTCATAACCTGCGCCACTCGACTTTGGGAGGCTCGGGCAGACCCTGCGCACGCAACGCTGTCCGGAAGTGCAGCTTGGCCACTTTGCCAAGATTCTGGGCGCCCTGGCGGGCGACGAATTCCTTGGCGGCGGCGTCCACCGCGGCAGAGGCTCCTTTAGGAAGTTTCATCCCAAACAGCTTTTCCAGCGCGGCCAAGCGGCTCACAAATTCGTGCCGGGCCAAAATCGAGGCGGCGGCGACGGCGAGATCCGCTTCCGCCCGGTGCGCCTGGATCAGTTCGATTTCCCGCCCCAAGGGCATCAGGGCCTTGGCCACGGTGTCTTTGCTGGAAGCGAACTGGTCGCTGATGGCGCGGACGGGGGGCGGCTTCATCTGGTGCTTCAGGCCCATGAGATTCTCAATCGCGCGGGCATGGCCCCAAGCGAGCAGCGTGTTGACGCTTTTCATCTTCGCGTAAAGGCGGTTGTAGGCCTCGTTGCCGATCGGCACCACGGTTGAGACACAGCCGGGTGTTTTGCGAATGACTTCCGCCAAATCCTTAATCCGTTGAGCACTCGAAATCGTCTTCGAATCGCGTATCCCGACGTCGGCCCACGCCTTGACCACCTGCTCGTTGACATAGACGCCCGCAATGCACAACGGGCCGAAGAAATCGCCTTTGCCGCTTTCATCGACTCCCAGGCGAGGCAGGAGCAACTCGGGGTTCAGAATGGTCTCATAACCCAGCCGCGCCTCCTTTAAAATCTCCGGCTCGAGCACGAACTCGATGAATTCCTGCGTGCCCTTTCCTTGCACGACCAGCTTGCCGCTCTCATAAAAAACCAGGTTTGTCTTGTCAGACTCGGCGGCGAATCGCGCATAAGGGACCTCGCGAAAGCGCCAGCCATGAGCCTCCGACCAAGCGCGCAACGCAGTGGCTTGCGCGTCGCTCAGCTTGCAGGTGTAGGAAGTCAACGGTTTCATCAACGTTGTGGAAGCCTAGAGCTTCACCCTATGCTGCGCAACAGTGCGCAGAAAAAAGTTTAACGTGAGCGCGTTGCTCGGCTGGTTTGCGCGGAACGCGCGCGACCTCCCCTGGCGGCGGCGGCGCGATCCCTACGGCGTCTGGGTCTCAGAAATCATGCTCCAGCAAACCCAGGTCAAGACGGTTCTTCCATATTGGGAGCGGTGGATGGAGGCGCTACCGACGATCGCTGCTCTGGCCAGAATGCCACTCCCGAAGGTCCATAAACTTTGGGAAGGCCTGGGATATTACCGGCGCGCGGACAACCTGCGACGCACCGCTCAGCTCATCATGGAAAACCATGGCGGCCAATTTCCCCACAGGTATGAAGACGTGCTGGCATTGCCCGGCATCGGGCGCTATACCGCAGGGGCGATCTGCAGCATCGCGTTTAACCAGCCGACTCCCATTCTCGATGGCAACGTCATCCGCGTGCTCACCCGCTGGTTCGGCATCGAGGGCCCGCCGCGGCACGGGCCGACCAACGCAAAACTCTGGAGCATTGCGGGCGAGCTTGTTCAGGAAGCCGGCAAAGAGGCCTCGGCTTTCAACCAGTCGCTTATGGAACTGGGGGCGCTCTGCTGCACCGCCCGGCAACCGCAATGCGCGGCCTGTCCGATAGCCAAGGGTTGCACGGCACGGCAGCAAGGCCGGGTCACCGAGTTACCCAACCTGGGCCCCCGCCCACCGGCAACTCCCCGCCGTTTCGCCGCTTTTGTCGCCTGCCGCGGCGGCCGCTTCCTCGTCCGCCAGCGCCCGACTGGACTGGTCAACGGCGGGCTCTGGGAATTCCCGAATGTCGAGGTGTCGCTGGGTGTCGAACACTTCGAGCCAATTGCGTCCCACGCCTTGGGTGTAACCCACGCCGATCTCCAGCCTCTTTGCACGATCAGACATTCGATCACGCGGTACCGGATTACCCTCGAAGTATTCCGGGTCGCCTTGCACAGCGCGAGGAAGCTTCCTTCCCTAAACCTGCTCCGCTCTGATTCAGCACCGAGTCTGAATCCCGGCCAATGGTTGACCCTCCGGCACTTGCGCCAGCTCCCCTTCGCTGCCGCACACAAGAAAATCCTGCAATGTATGGAAGCCGAGACGTGATCGGGAAGGCCAGGCGCTTCGAAACCGCGCCAGCGTGTTTAAAAGCGGAAGTCCTGCGCCGCCTTCGATGGTCGTCCCGGGCGGGTTATGGTTTAGTCATGCGCGGCAGCAAGCGCCGGGGAGCGAACCGGGACTTGGGCACGCAACATGCGCTCAGTGACTTCCCAGCCGACGCAGGCATCTGTGATCGAAACGCCATAGCGCAGCTCAGAGCGGGGGCGGGGGAAGGGCTGGTTACCCTCGACCAAGTTGCTCTCGATCATCACGCCGATGAGGAAATCGTTACCGGCGGCTCGCTGGGCCATGAGGCTTTGCCAGACTTCTTCCTGGCGGGCGTGTTGTTTGCCGGAATTAGCATGGCTGCAATCCACCATGAGTCCCGGCGGCAGACCGGCCTCGACCAGCTTGGCTCGCGCTTCCTGAAGGCTGGCCGCATCGTAGTTTGGACGCGAGCGGCCACCGCGCAGGACCAAATGTCCGACCGGATTGCCGGTGGTGCGGATGATGCTCGTCACACCGTCGTCATCGATCCCGAGAAAACTATGCGGCGAGCGCGCCGACTGCATTGCGTCCAGAGCAAGTTGCAAGCTGCCGTCGGTGCCATTCTTAAAGCCGACCGGCATGGAAAGTCCGCTGGCCATCTCGCGATGGGTTTGGGATTCGATGGTCCGAGCGCCCACAGCGGCCCAGGTGACGAGGTCGTCGATGTACTGAGGAATAATGGGGTCGAGGAATTCGGTGGCTGCGGGCAGCCCCATTTCGGTCAGGTTAAGCAGCAAACGGCGAGCTTTCTTGAGACCGGCCTCGATGTCATAGGTGCCGTCCAGGTGAGGATCGTTGATCAGCCCTTTCCATCCCAGCGTCGTGCGGGGTTTCTCGAAATAGACACGCATGACGATTTCCAGGTCGTCGGCCAGTTCTTGTCGCAATGAGTTGAGCCGCGTGCCGTATTCGAGGGCTGCGTCCACGTCATGAATCGAGCAGGGGCCGACCACGACCAACAGGCGCGGGTCTTGACGTTGCAAGATGGTTTTAACACGCGCCCGGTGGGCTGCTACCCTGGTGTCGATCGCCTCAGAGGCGGGAATTTCCGCCTTGAGCGCCCGCGGCGTCAGCAGCCGTTCAAAGGCCCTGACATGGAGGTTTTGCGTTGGAACCATACCAGTATCCTAACGCGATCAATGAGAAGTGGCCAGCGCATTTCGATACGTCTTGAGCCTGGCCTGACAAGCTCCTGCGGCGGCTTGGTCGCCGGCTGCTTGCGCCAGTTCGAGCGCCTTCTCGCCACTGGTGACGGCCTCGGCTAAACGCCCAGTTTCCGCGTAAGCCGCCGCCAGCGTAGTCCAAAAGCGGGAGTCTTTGCCGCCATTCAGTTGGCAAGCGCGCTCGGCCAAGCGCACTGCCTCCGGCCCGTTGCGCGCCCCCGGCTCGGGACGGGTGGCCAGAATCCACGACAGCTTGACCATCGCTTCCGGGTTTTCCGGAGCCAGGTTAAGCGCCGTGCGCAAGCGCACCACGGCGGCGTCGAGTTGGCCTTGGGCGGCCAGTTTGACGCCCGCCTCGAGATTCTTGCGCGCCAAATCCGGCTCCAGACGCGAGGCTTCGTGGAAAGCCACCTGCGCCGGGTTGGTTTGGCCGGACATGAGGAGGGTGTTAGCCAGGTTGAGCTGGGCCATGGCATTGGTGGGGCAGAGCCGCACGACTTCCTGGAACGGCCCCTGGGCCTCAGCGAACTTGCCTTGGTCCGCCAGAGCCCGCCCCAAGCCCGTGAGGGCCTCGCTGTTCTCGGGCGAAAGACGCCTGGCCTCGGCAAACTGAGCGGCCGCCTCGGGCAGGCGGTCTTGGGCCAGAAAGGCATCACCCAGGGCGCAATGTGCCGCCGGGTCGTCGGGCTTCAAGTGCAAGGCTTCCGTGTATTGAGCCTCGGCTTGGTCCCGGAGCCCGAGCCTCCACAGGACGACGCCCAGGTTGACGCGAGCTTGGAAGTCGGCCGGGCGAAGCTGGACGAGCTTGTTGAACCAGACCTGGGCCAGGGGCAGATTGCCTTGCTTGAGCAGCGCCTCGGCCAAGTGCATGACCGCATCCTGGTAATCGGGCTTGAGCCGCACAGCGGCTTGGAAATGGAGGACGGCTTGGTCCAGTTTCCCCTTACGAGAGAGCGCCAGACCCAGGTTGTTTTGCGCGAAAGGTTCGTCTGGAGCAAGAAACACGGCCTGATCAAACTGGTCCAAGGCTTCGTCGGCTTTGCCAAGCCGCAAGAGAGTAAGGCCGAAGCTATCATGTCCCACGGCGTTACTGGGGTCGAGCCGGAGCCCGGCTTTGTATTCTTCAACGGCTTCCTCATTTTTTCCGGACTTGCCGAGCGCATCAGCCAAGCCGAAGTGCCCGGGGGGATAAAACGGGGCGTGAGCGATGGCCTTCTCAAACAGCGCAATGGACTGCTCCGCCTTGCCCTCTTGGAGCAGCTCCAGGCCCAATCCAATCTCAGCCGTGTAATTGCAGGTGGTGATCGCCAGGGCGTGTTCCCATAAGGTGGAGTTATTGCGCCAGTAGTGTAGCTGTTTATGGGAGAGTACCACGCAGGCTCCCAGCACCAAGGCACTGGCGGCGCGCAGCAGCACCCCGCTTGCACGCCAGCCGCTCAACGACTCGGAGGCTGTCCAAACCACCAGGATGAAGATGCCGATCGAAGGGATGTAAGTGTAGCGATCGGCCATGGCTTGGCCCCCGACCTGGACGATGCCAATAGCCGGTCCGAGAGTGACCAAGTACCAGAACCAGCCGGTCGCCAACCACGGCTGCCGTTGGCGTGATCTCAAGACCGCCACGCTCACGATCACCAGCAGCAATGCCGCCAACATGATCAGCCACGCTGGCCATTGGAAGGAGGGAGGGCTCCCGGCGGGATGAGGTAAATTAACGGCCAAGTCCGGATGCGGATAAAAAATCGCGAGGTTTGTGGGCCAGAAAGTCTTGGCCAGGTACTTCCAAACCGACGCGATGGCATTGGCCACTCGCACGCTTAGCGGCATCCACAAAGCGACAGCATGGCCCTTTTTCTGCGCAACGAACGTCAGCACGCTGGAGGCAATCGCCAGCGCGAGGAAAGGCACCTTTTCAAACAGAAGCGGGAGGACGGGAGTTTTGAATTCGGAAAATCGGGCGCTGAGCCACCGAGCGAGAGAGCGCCTTTGGCGGCCGCTGCCGCCTGAAGGCGGCGTTCCGAGGGAGCCCGAAGCGCCTGAGGCGCCTACTGGCTCGCCGCTCGCTCCGACTTGATTGAGGCCAGCAGGAAGTGTGGACCGGGAACGTTGGAGGGGCCAAAAGTCCAACAGCAATAAGACGAACGGCACGCTCACCAGCATCGGCTTGCTCATCAACCCTAGTGCGAAAAACAGCAACGCCAGGCCATACCAACGGCCCGTGAATGAGCGGAGTCCCCGTGCGACTTGCAAGCCGGGCTTCTCGGCGTGGTCGTGACGTTGGGCCGATTCGACATAGCGCGCATAAGCCCAGAGCGTGAGCAGGAAAAAGAAGGTGCTCAGCACGTCCTTGCGCTCGGCCAGCCAGGCGACCGACTCGACGTGCAAGGGGTGCAAGGCAAACAGAGCGGCCACCATCGCACTACGCCAGAGAGCAGCGCTCAGATGCCGAAGGAGCAAAAAGAGCAGAACAGCATTGGCCGTGTGGAAGAGCAGGTTAACGAGGTGCTGGGGGCCGGATTTGACGCCAAACAACTCCGCGTCCAGCATGTGCGAGAGCCAGGTCAGCGGGTGCCAGTTCGAGGCGTAGCCGACGTTAAAGGCCCAAACGGCATTATCCCAGGTCAATCCGCTTTCTACATGGCGATTGGCGGTGACGTATTGGTCATCATCGTAATTGAGGAACTGGTGCCGATGCACCGGCCAGAAGGTGGCCAGCGTCACGGCGGCCAGCAGCGCACAAATCAGGGCTACGCGCCGTGTGTCTCTTCCCACTTTGTCTTCCACTTCGTCTCCGTAATGTGGGGCAGATTCGCCGGCAAAGGAAGCCTAAAAAATGGCCCTTGCGCCGGTACTCTGCAGCCGGTATATTGCCCGCTCTTTTTGAGATAGAATCTGTTTCACTTTATGCGACGTCCAAAAGGCATCAAAACGAAGAAATCGGTGGCCAAGCGGTTTAAGATTACTGCCGGGGGGAAAGTTCTGCGCACCAGCGCCGGTCGGCGGCACCTCATGCAGACGAAGAATCCCAAGCGCCGCCGCGGCCTGCGCGGCCCAACGTCTGTCCATCCCACCGACGCCTACCGCATCACCCAGAGTCTGCCGTTCACCCGCTAACCCGAAATCCGAGGAGATTTACTCATGAGAGTGACCAACGCCCCCGCTTCACGCAAGCGCCGCACGCGCATGATCCGCGCTGCCAAGGGCTTCCGCATGCGGCGTTCCAAACTGTACCGGTATGCCTCCGACGCGGTTGATCACGGGCGCGCTTACGCTTTTCGCGACCGAAAGACCAAGAAACGCAATTACCGCGCGCTGTGGCAAATTCGGATCAACGCGGCGGCACGCGCGGCCGGAACGACTTACAGCCGGTTCATGGAAGGTTTGAAGGCCGCCAAGATTGGGTTGGATCGCAAGATTCTTGCAGACCTAGCCGCCACGGATGCGCCCACCTTTGGCGAATTGGTCCAACGCGCGCAGCAGGCCCTCAAAGCCAAAGCGGCCAAGGCGTAAGGCCTCACCCGGCCCAGACCTAGCGGCCTTTGCGCTCCTGCTTGCGCTTGCGCGCGGGTAGGCTTGACTTTGGCTTGTCCCTGGCTCTCAATCCTCAACTCGCATGGCTGGTTTTCTCGAACAGATCGAACCTTTGAAAGAGGCAGCCCTCGCGGAAATGTCCGCTGCTACCGATCTGGCCGCGCTCGAGCAGGCTCGCGTCGGCTATCTCGGGGTTCACGGCAAATTTACCGCGCTGATGAAACAATTGGGCGCGTTGTCCAAGGACGAAAAGCCCGCCGCCGGCAAGGCGATGAATACGGCCAAAACTCAGCTCGAGGCCGCCTTGACCGAAAGACGCGCCGAACTTGAACGTCAAGCCGCCCTGCCGAAGGTGCCCACGGATTTTACTCTACCGGGCCGTCGCCGCTCATTGGGCAAACTTCATCCGCTGACACAGGTTACCGAGGACATCGTGCGCAGTTTTCGCAAAATTGGATTTGCGGTGGCCGACGGCCCGGAGGTCGAGGATGATTACCATTGCTTTGACGCCCTCAATACACCCGCCGACCATCCGGCGCGCGATACCCAGGACACCTTTTACCTTGCCGCGACTGGGATAGCCCAGGGCGCCTCGCCGGCTCCCATCTTGCTTCGGACGCATACCTCGTCGGTTCAAATTCGTGTGATGGAGCGTCAGCGCCCGCCGGTGCGCATCATCGTCCCAGGACGGGTTTATCGCCGAGACAACGCAGACGCCACGCACAACCCAACCTTTCAACAGGTCGAAGGCCTGTACGTGGACCGCAAGGTGACGGTGAGTGACCTCAAAGGCACAGTGGAATTCGTTTTCCAGGAACTCATGGGCTCCGAGACGCGCATCCGGTTCCGGCCCCATTACTTCAGCTACACCGAACCGAGCTTTGAAATCGATTTCAGCAGCCCACTGACCCGCAAGATGGGCAAGGAATGGTTGGAAATCGCCGGCTGCGGCATGGTGCATCCCCAGGTCTTCGAAAACGTGGGTTACGATCCCGAGGAGTGGTCGGGTTGGGCGTTCGGCTTTGGGATCGAGCGCATCGCCATGATTCGCTATAGCATCAATGACATCCGGTTGTTCTACGAGAACGATGTACGGTTCTTGAGACAGTTTTGATTTTGTTTGCTGATGAAAGTCACACTCAACTGGCTCAAACAGTACGTGGATTACGATGGGTCGGCCGAAGAACTGGCCGAACGCTTGACCATGCTCGGAATCGAGGTCGAGGGCATGCAGAAACTTGGGGGCGACTTCCCTGGGATCGTCGTTGCCCAGGTCGTCTCCTGCAATCAGCACCCCAACGCGGACAAGCTCTCGGTCTGCCGCGTTAGCGATGGGCGGAGCGAGCGCCAAATTGTTTGCGGGGCGCACAATTTCAAAGTGGGGGACAAAGTGCCGCTGATCCTTCCAGGTCACAGCCTCCCCGCCGCCGCCGGCCAAGCGCCCATGACGATCAAAGTCGGCAAGATTCGCGGGGTCGAGTCTCATGGCATGATGTGTTCGCCGCAAGAACTTGGGCTAGGCGACCTGGTTGAGGGCCTCCTCATCCTTCGTGAGGACGCGCAGGTTGGCCAGCCTTTCTCACAATACTTGGGCCGGGCCACGGGCGACGTGGTCTATGATCTGGAAATCACTCCTAATCGTCCCGATCTTAATAGCGTCGTCGGCATCGCCCGCGAGATTAGCGCCGTCAGCGGCAATGCGTTGCGCCTTCCAACGGTCACCCTGCCGCCCACAAACGCCGGTGGACCGGCCGTCTCGGCTTTGGTCACCGTTCGTCTGGACGATGCTGAGCTTTGTCCACGCTATACTGCGCGAGTTGTATCGGGAGTGAAGATCGGACCCAGCCCCGACTGGCTCCGGGCCACGCTCGAAAAGGTGGGCGTGCGCAGCATTAACAACGTGGTTGATGTGACCAACTACGTGATGCTCGAAATCGGGCAACCGCCCCATGCTTTTGATCTTCACTTGCTGGAGAAGGACGCGAGTTCGGGCCTTCGCACCGTCGTCGTCCGCCGCGCCAACGCAGGTGAGAAGTTCCGCACGCTCGACGGACAGGAAAGGACGCTCACAGGGGAGATGCTCCTAATCGCCGACCCGGCTAAAGCGATTGCCTTGGCTGGAGTGATGGGCGGTCAGAATACGGAGATCAACGACACCACGTCGGAGGTCCTCATCGAGAGCGCTTGCTTCAAACCCCAAAACATTCGGGCGACGTCCAAGAAGCTCGAGCTTCGCACCGAATCCTCTTACCGATTTGAACGTGGGAGCGACATCGGAATCTGCGATTGGGCCAGTCAACGAGCCGCACAACTAATCATTGAAACGGCCGGCGGCATGCTCGCCGAGGGTGTGGTGGATGCGTATCCCAAAGTCGCAGAGCCGAGACAGATCGCCCTTCGTCCTCAAAAAGTCAACGAACTGCTTGGGCTGGAGTTAGGGCCGGCGGAAATCGAAGGCTATCTTGGCCAACTCGGCCTCAAGACGGTTGGTCGCAAACCACGTCCGGTGGACGCCCCACACGGCGCCGCCGAGCCGTCGAGTTTTCGCATCCCCTCGTTTCGCGTGGATCTCAAACGAGAGGTCGATCTCATCGAAGAAGTTGCGCGCCTCTATGGCGTGGATAAAATCCCAGCCACGCCTCCGCGCGGGGCTGTTGGTTCCCATCCCAGCGATAGCGTCCATGACGAACTCGCCGAGGCGCGCCGAATTCTGGCCGGTCTGGGTTTGTTCGAAGCCCAAGGCCAAACCCTGATCTCCCAGGCGGCGGCCACTCTCTTGAACGAGGCGCCGGTACCGCTGGCCAATCCGTTGAGCAACGACATGAACGTGCTGCGCCCAAGCCTGCTGCCGGGCCTTCTCGATGCTCTCCGGCACAACGTCAGCCGCAAGAACTGCGATGTCGCTCTTTTCGAGCTGGGCCGGGTGTTCCTCTCTCAGCCTGCCCCCGCGACCGCGCCTGTGGAAGAGCGCCGCCTCGCGCTGGCTTTAACTGGCCAATCCCATCCCCTTTTCTGGACCGGTCCCGAGCGGGACGCGCGTTTTGACGTTTTCGATCTTAAGGGTTTGCTCGAAGAATTCTTTGACCAATTCGGCCTAAGAGGGCTTACCTATACGCGCCGCCCGGAGAGCACGGCGCTGTTCCTGGAATCAGCCAGCATTCACCTGGGCGAGTTTCAGCTCGGTCATTTCGGCCAAGTGCTACCCCAGTTGACAAAACAATACGATTTGCGTGATGCGGTGCTCATGGCGGAACTAAACTTCGAGTTGCTTCTAACCCGACGCAACACGGCGAAAACCTTCAGAAGCCTTCCGGCTTTGCCGCCTATTCGCCGGGATTTGGCTTTGGTAGTTCCCGAAGACATGGCTCACGAGAAGGTCGTGCAAACGATTAAGCAGACCAAGACCGCAAACCTCGAATCGGTCGAGCTTTTCGACGTGTTCCGGGGTCAGAACGTTTCCCCCGGGCAAAAGAGCATGGCCTACGCCTTGACTTACCGTGCCCCGGAGCGAACTCTGACGGACGCAGAAGTGAACACGGCCCACCAAAAACTGATCGAACAACTCAAGCAGCGCCTCCAAGCCACGGTGAGGGAGTAGCGCGGAGGTAGAGAGGTTCATGGAGAGCCCAGTTTCGCTTTTTGCACATGCATTGGGACCATGAACCCGGGGATGGCTCGGCGGGAGCCTCGCCCTGCCGGGTCCATCCGACCTCGGATGCGTATCGGCGGGGCGGCGGTTCATGGGAAGCCCACTTTCGCTTTTTGCGCATGCATTGGGGCCATGAACCGAAACGAAGGAACGGACCCCTCACCCCGACCCTCTCCCCTTCGGAAGG
>Ga0209517_10002860_pt1 | contig 23833 bp, 28 predicted proteins | sample PeaSoiMetSII2010_FD_187695 | JGI IMG/M metagenome (GOLD analysis project Ga0209517, IMG submission 187695) | Peat soil microbial communities from Weissenstadt, Germany - SII-2010 (SPAdes) (version 2) | ecosystem: Environmental > Terrestrial > Soil > Wetlands > Peat | place: Germany... | reverse complement strand
AGCTCAGTTCGACGCGCTTGGTCATGAAGGGGATGAGGGGGACTGCCATTGCGAGCAGGACGGCGGCGCCCACTCCCGCTGAAAGGAGCTGGAAGAACCCGAAGCCTATCATCTGCCAGAGGACGGAGAAGTAGACGAGCAGGTAGAGGGTCGCGACCGAGATGCCCCTGTTCCTGAGCGAGAGTGCGCCCAGCCCCAGGCCGACTAGGATCGGGAAGACCGGAGGGGCGGGTAAGAAGGGGACGACGGCGAGGTAGACGGAAGAGGCGACAGCGATGATTAGCGCGGAGGTGTACGCAGTTACCCTTGCCCGTGACCGGCTTTCAACCTGGGCCATCAAGCCTCCCTTTCTTTCGAGTTTTGTGCCGCCCTTCTCTCCTCGAACTTGGTTATCAGCTCGTCGAGGCTGACCAGTCCCTGCTCGAGGAGGAAGCTCCTGAAGAGGATCCTCTCCGACTTTTGCACGCCCTCCATGTCGTTCTTCATGGACGGGAACTTCTCTATCTGGTCGATCCTCGCCTTCGCCATGATCACGAGGAAGGTGATTGTCCACGGGTCCATCTGTGGGATCTGCCTGAGGGAGATGCTCTTGCTCGCCTCGACGCTGGAGTAGACGTTGAGAGTGCTAGAAAGCGCCCCCTGGAGCTCCTGGTCCCACAGGCCAGGCGGGATTCCGACGGTCGCCCAGATCAGGTCCGACCTGTAGCTGTCTGACAGCCCAGGGTAGTTGGGGACGCTGAAGATGCGTATGTAGCTCTTGACTATGCTCCGGAACCTCTCCCGGTCGACTATCTCCTTCAGGATCGAGTCGCCCTTTAGGCTCTCCTCGTCCTCGCGGAGGATCTTCTCCATTATCTTGACCTGCTCCACCTCGCTCAGCTCGACGACCCTCTCGTAGTAGCTCCCGGTGTTCGTTATCCCGCTCATTAGCGAGTTGAGCTCCATCGTCTTGTTCACGACTGTCGCGAGGATCTTCCTGTAGGGAGAGGTGATCTCCAAAGCCTTCTCGAGCTCCGTCAGCTTGTCGAGGTCGGCCCTGAGCTTGTCGCGGTCGGCCCTCTGCCCCTCGATCTGGGCGCGCACCCCTTCCACTTCGCTCTGGAGTGAGTCGAGGGTGCGCTTCATCAGCTTCTTCTTCCCGCTCACGTCCAGCTTGATCTTGTCGATGTCCTTGCCGAGCCTCGCCAGGTCCTGTTCCTTCTGCGCCAAGAGCCTCTCGTTCGACTCCAGGGTGGCGCTGGCTTCCCTGAACGTGTCGTCCAGCCCTTTCTTGACGACCCTGATTCCTGGGATGTATTGGTCTGAGACCTTTATCTCGGTCTCCGGACGGTTCAGGATGTATCCTGCGGCCTTGTACAGAGGGAGAAGATCGGTCTCTCCCTTCGTGGCCGCCGCTCTCCCCTCTTTGCTCTCGTCCTTCGCGTAAAGGACGGCGACTTCGTCCGCGAGCCCCTTCGCCCGGATGTAGAGGTTGAGCGTCTGCAGCGACGTCGCCACGAGGTTGACGAAGCTGAGGTAGCTCCTGACCTGCCTTATCTGGCTGGAGGTGAGGAACTTGCTCGCCGTGATGCTGTTCTCGAGCTCGGAGGTGTAGAGTGGAAGGTCCTTCAGGAACTGCTCGTAGTTCGCTCCGAGGTTGGAGATCTGCTGGTGGAAGTGGGTCAGCCCCTGTATCACGCTGTACTCGGTCGTCTCAGGTCCGAAGGCCATGGCCTGGAGCACCTTGGTCCACCTCTGGTTGTAGTTTAGCGCAAAGTCTTCGAGCCCACGGACCTGCTTCTTGAATTCGGCCTCGAACTTCCCCGCCCTCCGGATGACCTCTTCGACCTCCGAGTCGAACGAGTCGGGGCGATAGTTGTTTGTCTGGATCAGGTTCTTCCGGTAGAGGTTCTTTAGGGCGGCGAACCTGTTATTCATCGCCGCGTTGATCGTCCCGAGGGCCTCGTTCTTGGCCTCCATGAACGTGCCGAGGGTCTCGAGCAGCTTCAGGTACTCGTGCATGTAGTCGATGTAGTCCTGCACCGGGTACCGGATGCGGAGGTAGGCCAGCGTGTGAGCCCAGTTCGCGCCGAAGTCGTTGTTGGTCCCGACCCTGCTAAGAAGGTCCGCGAGATCGAAGCGCATGAACATGCTCATGATGTCGATGATGCAGTCGTCGAGCTCCTTCTTTGCCGTGACCAGGTTGTTCCTGTTGTTGTAGACCGGGTCTAGGGGCAAGAAGAAGAGGGAGTTGAAGGGGTTCTGGTAGGCCGCGCCGTACTTCTTCGAGACCTGCTCGTTGAGCTTTCTGTTGAACAGGAGTTCGGCCTCCATCAGCGCGTTGTACGGCGCCGGCCCTCTGGCCAGCAGGTCGTCGGCGGCGCTGGGAAGTATCGCGAGCCCCATGATCGGCACGGACGAGCCCAGTTTGGCGCGAAGATGCCTCGCAAAGTCGAAGACCATGCCGCTGCCCGTCCCCCCGCCCAGCCCGAAGACAAGGACGACTATCGGCTGGAACTTTGAGGTCAGGACCCTGTCCTTGAAGACCGAGATGGCGCTGTTCAGCTCGCTGTAGTGGTAGTAGTTGAGGGCGTAGACCGCCTTGCTTAGCGCTCTCATCCTTCCCACGCCCCCTGCGAGGGGAGGAATCGTCATCGAAGACTGCACCCAGGGCTTGTAGTTGGTCGCGACTATTCCCTCCTTCATGAGGTAAGTGTTGTACTTGCCCATGAACTCGAAGAGGGACTCCGGGGTGTTGAACTTCATGTTAAGGCCCCTCACCCAGAGGTGGTCGACGGAGATCCCTTTGGCCTCGAGCTTCCCCTGCGTGGTCTTGTAGGAGCTCACCAAGTTAGCGATGTCGGCGTCGGCTACGTCGACGGAAAGGCAGGCGATGTTGAAGTCTTCTGTCGTCAGGAGTTTGAAGAACCGGTCGCTCTCGATGAGAGCCTGGATGATGTTGGTCCCTGTGCCTCCGAGCCCCACCACGTGGATGCTCGCGAACGACGACATCTTGCCTGCGCTGTTGTTGCTCAACTTGATTCACTCAACTTGTCTCTGAGGGACTTTAGCTTGTCTGCCATCGCCTTGTCATACTTCGCAGCCGTGACTTCGAGCACGGCCAGGTCCTTCTGGACGTCGTTTATTATCCCGACAGAGTAGCCGCTCTTGCCCCTGCTCCGCATCATCATCACTGCGAGGAGGATCACGACCACGACCGCGGCGGCGAGCCCCACCAAGAGCTCCGTCTGGAGGGAGCCGCTGGGTGGAACAGGGAAGGCCGAAGGGACTATCGTGTTCAGAAGGGCCGTCCCATTGTCCGGGAGCCCGAGCTTGTTGAGCGCCTGGGCCTGGGCTAGAATCGAGTTGACGACGGTCTGGAAGGTCGACGAGATCTTCCCAGAGGGCACAAGGTCTGCTGTCTGGTTGTAGTCGGTCAGGTAAGTCTGGATAGTCTGGTCATAGACCGACGCTGAGAATGAGCCAGCACTCGTGGACCCGGCGGGGACAACGGAGACGAATATCACGTTATTCTGCGGTAGGTGCAATGTGATGGTGCCGTTTTGCCCGAGGGAAGTGGAGTACTTTGCAACCGGAATGGTGAAGTTTACGGGAATCTGGAAGTAGGCCGAGAGCTTCAGGGTGCCCTGTGAATAGTTGAAATCTACAGTATTTTCGCTCGCTGTGAAGAGCGTCCTGTCGTATCCTGGATATTGCGACGTGTGAAGGGCCCAGTAGGCCGATTGGCCAGTGGCTGGTCCAAACTTCGGGTTGAGGCTGACGGCGAAGGTCTTGGTGCTAGTCGAGGAGAGCGGGACGTTAATCTGAAGGGTCATGTTGTATGAGTGGCCTGCGACGAGCGGTTGTCCTGACGCGAGGTTTGAGTTCCCCGTCAAGTCGAAGAGCGTACCTGAAGTGACCCAGCCGCTCGGAGTCCATGCGGTTTGAGACTGCGCGTTGACAGGTGCCGCTCCGGAGAGCGCGACGACCGCTAGAAGGGTCACGACAGACGCAAAAGAGAGCGGAAGTCTCAAACTTGAGTAAGTAGTTCGGCCACTCGATTTAAGCGTTAGGAATCTTTGCTCAATTTTTTCTCGCATGGACCGGCCTGTTAGTTCCGACTTGTTCTTTGATGCTCTACGGACTAGTCTCATCGCTGGGTCAGCTCTTCAAAGTGGCTCCGGGAGGCTGATTACCCAAGATGACATGAAATATAGACAAGGTGCATAATTCCGTTGACAAATCATTCTTGAGGGACATGTCCATCTGCGAGGAATCAGACAATCAGGCGGTGTCTCTTAAGGGCGTGGGAGAGAGTCAGAAGGGAAAGCGCTAGCGCCGGCCGAGCGCGGCCTTCAGGGCATTCAGAGGCTCGAGCAAGGAGACGAAGAAGACAGCAAGTAGTGCCTTCGAGCCGAAGTTCAGCCACAGGCTGAGGTGGAAGGGGTCCGAGGTCTTCAGGACCTGCGCGAAGGCGTAGCCCGAGTAGTAGTATTGCGGGAATCCGTAGAGGATCCAGACCACCCAGACGGCTCCGGTGAGCAAGAGCAGGGCCGCGCTGGTCCTCTTGAATCGGAGGTCCTCGTGGACGAGGAGAATCGGAGATATCATGATGAGCCAAAGGACGAACGTCCTCACGTCAGTGCCCGTGAGTGTGGGAGGGTCGCCCAGGGCGGCGCTGAGGCCGAAGGTGAGGCCGTAGACCAGCTCGTAGCACTGAAGGAAGGCGTTCGCGAAGAGCACGCCGAGGACGACCGACTTCATCTCGCTGTAGCCGGCGACCCTGAACCTGTATTGGCTGAGCGCGTAGATGACGGCCACCGAGCCTACCGAGATGGAGGAGACGTCGCCGAGTGGGCCTACCCAGAGCCGGCCCTCGAAGGTGAGGACGAGCGCCGCGGCGAAGGCAAGAAGGGCCGCGAAGTAGGAGCCTTGGACCGCCCAGTGGGTCGCCCTCCTTGTAAACTCGCCAAGCATGGCTGCTCTGACCCGCGCGAATCGGGATTTAGACGTTTGAAGTTATATCATCGCGCCCTCAATGCAGGTAGTCTTGGCGGCGGCCACCGAGGCTCCTCCTGACGGCGGCGAACGGCCAGGGGCTGGCCTCTTGACGAGGACGCTCCGCGGGATAAACATCGGCCACTTGGTGCTGATAATATTCGCGCTCCACCTCTTCGCCCTATCGTTTCCATCCGACACCACGAACGGGGGCGGGATGGTCTTCGACGAGGCCTACTACGTCCCAGCGTCGCTCGACCTCCTCCACGGAGTGGCGAACAACCTCGAGCATCCCTTCTTCGGAAAGATCTGGGGCGCGCTCGGGATAAGCATCTTCGGCAACAACTTCTTCGGATGGAGGATATTCTCCGCTGTGATAGGCTCCCTCGCAGTCTGGATGATGTATGAGCTGGCCAGGCAGTTCTTCTCCAAGGAGAAGGCGCTCCTCTCCGCGTCGATGCTAGCCTTCGAGAACCTGTTCTTTGTCCACACGTCCCTCCTCTTGCTCGATGGGCCGCCTGTCCTCTTCGCCCTCGCGGGGTTCCTCGCCTACTTCAAGAGGCGCTACTACCTCTCGGCGCTCGCCTTCGGGCTGTGCATCCTCAGCAAGGAGACCGGCGTCTTCTTCGTCATCGCCCTCGTTCTATATCACCTGTGGGCGAACTCGAAGAGGCTCAGGACGCCCGGGGCGTCCATCGGCTTGAAGAGGGTCCTAACATTCGCCATAATCCTCTCGCTCGTGGTGGGTATCCCCCTCTGGGGGTATGATTACGCTTACCACCCCTATACCAAGACTATCGTGGTGGTCGAACCGACGGTAAGCGTCAACCCCCTCACGAACCAGACAGTGACGACGACCACGACGACGACCTCCCAGTCCGGACTTGTGACCAACCCCGTTCAGAACTTCGAGTACTACTACACGTATCAGTCCTCGTTGACCGGCTGCGGCAGCATAAACCAGTGGAACTGCCATCCCTGGAGTTGGATACTCCCGTTCAACGTCGGCCCGCTCCTTTACTTCGTGAACTCCGTGACCGTGTCCTCGACCGGAGCCAACGGGACGGCCCACGTGGCCATCTACCACCCCATCGACTGGCAGGGGATTGGCAACCTCGTCGTGTGGTATTCCATTTGGCTGGTGATACCCATCGTTGCGTGGAAGCTGGTGAGGGGGAGCGCCAAGGAGGCGGACGCCCTAGCAGCGTCCGTGATCGCGGCTACGTATCTTCCTCTCTTCTACATCTCGCTCGTGAGCAACAGGGTCGAGTACGCATTCTACTTCATCAACACGGACGCGGGGCTCGCGCTCGGGATACCTCTGGTCATTGCGTTCTTGGCCCGCGGGAGGGTCAGAGTTGAGAGGGCGCTGATTCTGCTCTGGCTGGTCGCCGCGGTCGTGTTCTTCTTCGAGTACTTCCCCGTGAACCCCTTCGCCTTCATGTCCTAGCGGTCCAAGCTGACCGCAAGGGCCTCGTCCCTTTAAATAAGCAGGACTGAGTCGAGGCTCCATGGTATTCATCATTGACGAGGGGAGTCAGCTCAAGGGAGCGGTCCTCATGGGCCTCGAGATCGCATTCAACGAAGACGCCGAGAACCTGAAGAAGCTGTAGGTGTTCAGATTTGGTCTCGGGTCTCGGAAAACACGCCACGCTCTTGCCTGTCCGCAACATGGACAGGGCAGTCAAGTTCTACACGGAGAACCTCGGAGGGAAGCTCCTTCACCGGATGGAGGGCGACATGAAGGACTTTTGGGCATCAATCGAGGTTAGCGGGTCAGAGTTCTGGCTCGTCTCGCCCGAAGAGCGGGAGAAGAGAGCGCTCGCATATTCCGTCTTCATGGTAGATGACATAAAGGGCACAGTCGACAAGCTGAAGGACAAGGGCGTGAAGTTCAACCGCGGGGAGAAGGCGGGAAAGAACAGCCGGGTTGATGGACCCATCACTTACGACCCTCCGATGGGGGCTACGGCGTTCTTCAAGGACTCGGAAGGGAACCTTCTGATGCTCTTCGAAGGAATGTCAGACTAGACAAGACAGGACGCTCGGCTACGTAGTCCCGGAACCCCTAAAAGGGCGACGCGGGTCCGCAAAAACCAGCCTTGAAACGAGAGCGGAGGCCTCCAAAGACGTGGAGGCGCAACATGCTCGCGGGCGTCGCCCTCCTGGCGGTCCTCGACGGGACAATCCTCTCGGTGAACATCAACCTCGTAAGGGAAGTGTTCGCCCTCGGTATCACGGTGGTTGTTGGGGGGTTCATCGCGGTGGTCTGGCGCAGCAACTCCAGACTCGAGAAGGCCGCGAGAGACCGCCCGTCGAAGTAGAACAGACCTCGTTCAAGCGAGCGGGACTTACGAGCCCGGAGTATGCCCTTTCTCGACCACGAAAACTTACATACGATTCCGAACCTGCGAAAAGCCGAAGGAAAAAAGGGGAATACGGGCAAAGTTGTTCGAAGAAGAAGCCCCGAGGTTGTCCGGAAGACGCTCGAAGCTCGAGATTACATGCGACATCCTCGGCGTGATATCGAAGGGAACTGAGAAGCCGACCAGAATAATGCAGCTGGCGAACGTAACCTGGGACGACCTGATAATGTACCTTGAGACGCTGATTAGGAACCAGCTCCTTTCGAGGAAGGTGGACGGAAAGAGGGTGACATATTCCCTGACGCAGAGCGGGTCCTCGCTGCTAGAGCACTACGTGAACCTGAAGCGGGAGGCGACGCCGCTCAAGCTAGAGACACTGACCAAGGAGCGCATCTCGAAGGCGCTGACGTACTTCCCGACAACCGGCTCTCAAGAGTCGGAGCTCTACTCCAACTTGCAGAGGAGAATCGTGGCAGATGGGTCCAAGATCCTTAGCCCCAAGATCGCGGGCAAATCCGGGGCAATCCACACGCTAGGCATCGTGGCACAGCGCAGGGACGGGTCGAAGCACGGATTCGTGGTCGTCCGGGCCGTGGACGAGACACAGATAATGAAGCTCTTCGTCACGCAGCTCGACACGGAGCTCGTCATCCACGCAGTGTACTCGGGAGAGCTTTCATCGAAGGTCGCTGACCTCGCGCGGGCGTACTCCTTGGAGATGCAGCCTTGGGAGGAATCCTAGACGAGGGCGACACGCGCCAAGAGCTGGGCTGTTACAGGGTGGACGCGCTCAAGTTCGTGGGCAAGAGCTTCCTTCTCTTGGTGGACCCCGCGATCAGGCATAGGTCATAGTCATGGAGATTTGAGCCACATCTCTGTTCTTGGCTGTGTGGACGCCCAAGACGACGGGGCCATGAGCATGATGAGTGGTTCTACAGCGTTGATCTCTCATACGCGAATCTGGCCTGACTGTGAGTAGAGAGACGCAGGCGAGCGGACTTAAGGGCCCGCCTAGTGCGGATTGACCGCATTTATGAAATATGTGCAAGAACGCTTCTCAAAGGGTTCGATTCTTTCAAGGAATGATGGAACTGGATTCCATGCTACGGGAATATGCCCTCGCCATGGTTTGCGGTTTCTTCGTTGTATATAACGCGACTTGTCCATATACACGACGGCGGACAAATAACATGGCACAAGTTCTAGGCGCACAGTCAAGGTTTGTAGCTCGTAGGTCGGCATTCGAGATAAGGATGGACATCTTGAGGGTCGCGGCGGAGGGATCGGTAAAGCCCACGCATCTCATGTATCGCAGCAACACGTCCTGGATCGTCCTTCGTAAGAACCTAGAGTCGCTCCTCGCTTCGGGGTTCATGCTGCAGAGCAGCGAGTCCTCAAGGTCTGAATATGCCATCACGCAGAAAGGAAGGGAGGTCCTCCACGACTACATCAGACTTGTGGAGGACCTAACGATGGCCGGCCCGGTGGAGGTCTTTCCGTGACATGCCTTCAGCGGTGCTAGTGCACGAACCGAGAGAACAGGCTCTGATCACGACGGAAGGCGTTGGCGTCCGGATTGTCTCCGTCGAGTCTAGAATCGACAGCATCTCCCTCTCCGCGGCCGAGAGGCACAGACAGGGCTCGGAGCCTAGGCCCTTCGACTTCGATGTCGCCATAGCCGAATCGGCGCGCGCGGAGGACCGCCTCAGCGTCAGATACTCGTACACCTTCGGGAGGCCGTCGTCCGGACAGGTCTGCAGGGTCAGCGGGACAGCGGCGGTGCGTTTCTCCCAGTTCAATCCGTCGAGGGACTTCCACACCCTCGGCGACGAGATCACCAATGAAATGGCAGTCGAGATATTCAGGAAGAACTACGAAGTGGTGTACCTGCTCCACGAAGCGCTCGGGATGGACGCCCCATCCCCCTGGATAACGCAGGAGGTCTCCCTGTCTTCGCGCAACAGCGTCTCCGTGGCCGACGGCGGCAACCCGTAAATACACAGTCGAAGCCGGCCCATTCGATAGACAAGTGAATAGCAGAAACTTCGTGCTGATAGCGGCGGTTCTCTCCCTGTTGGGTCTGATCGTCAACGCCGGATTCGACCTCGACAACATGTACGACATGACGACCGTCACCCTCTTCCTGCTCGCGTTCGTCTTCGCCCTGCTCGGCGCGTTCATGGGCAGGAACAAGTAAGCGTTCCGGCCCAAGAGCCCTTCCTTCAGGGAATCCGCCGTTCCTCGCCGTCACTTTGACAGCAGGAAGAGGCCCTGCTCGGCGAAGACGTTGGGAAAAAATCCCACCCGCCTGTCCTTACTGAGGAAGGCGGACGCCTCTATCTTCAGGCCCCTGAGCTTGCAGTAGCCTCGGAAGTCGGAGATGCTCAGGAAGTGGAGGTTCGGCGTGTCATACCATTGGTAAGGCAGAGACGGCGTCACCGGGACCTTCCCCGAGAACAGCATCTGGAGCCTCGAGGAGTAGTGGCTGAAGTTTGGGAAGCCGACGATCAGCTTCTTACCGACGCGCAGCGCTTCCTTGAAGACGGTGTCCGGCTTCTTCACCTGCTGCAGGCTCCCGTTCATGACGACGTAGTCGAAGGACTCGTCGGGGTACCCTGAGAGCCCCTCCTCGATGTCCTCGTGGAAGACGCTCAGGCCCTTCTCCACGCACTTGTAGATCGCCTGCTCGTCGATCTCGATCCCGTTGGCGCGGACGCCCTTCTCCTTCACAAGGATTGAGAGTAGCTCGCCGTCGCCGCACCCGAGGTCGAGGACGCTCGCCTCCGGCCTGATCCAATCAGCGATTACCCGGTAGTCTAATCTCATTGGACGTCGCCTTCTCGTGGCCGTCGTAGCGGCGGCTAAAGGTCGAGGTCAGGAAGTGCTTGATGAGCCTGGTCTCCTCGACGGTCTCGAGCAGAAAGGCGTCATGACCGTAGGTGGAGTGGACCTCGCAGTAGGTCGCGTCGACGCCCGCCCACTTGCAGGCCTTCACTATCTCTTGAGACTGATGCGCTGGATAGAGCCAGTCGGACTTGAACGCGACGACGAGGACCTTCGCCCTGAGCCCCTTGAAGATCTCGGAGGGGGTCCTCGCCCCCACCGCGTCGAAATAGTCCATCGCCTTGGTGATGTAGAGGTACGAATTCGCGTCGAATCGCTTCACGAAGCTCTCGCCTCTGTTCTCCAAGTATCCCTCGACCTCGAAGTCGGGGCTGAACTTCACGGGCTTCTTCGACTCCTTTAGGCGCCTCCCGAACTTCTCCCCCATCGACGCCTCGCTCATGTAGGTGATGTGCCCCACCATCCTCGCAACCGCGAGGCCCCTCGCGGGCGGGGAGTCTTCGTAGTAGTTCCCGCCCCTCCAGTTGGGGTCGGCCATTATCGCCTGCCTACCGACCTCGTTGAACGCGATCTGCTGGGGAGTGTGCTTCAGCGCGGTCGATATCGGGATGGCGGACCGTATCTTCTCCGGATAGGAGACCATCCACTGGAGCACCTGCATCCCCCCCATAGACCCCCCGGCCACAGAGAGGAGGCGCTCTATCCCGAGATGGTCGAGGAGGTGGCGTTGGGCGTCGACCATGTCCTTTATCGAAACGATGGGGAAGTCTGACCCGTAGGGCCTTCCCGTCTGGGGGTTTGGAGACGATGGGCCGGTGGAGCCCCTGCAGCCTCCGATGACATTGGAGCTTATGACAAAGTACTTGTCGGTGTCGAAAGCTCTTCCAGGGCCCACCATGCTGTCCCACCAGCCGGGATTCTTCTCGCCTTCGTGGAAGCCCGCCGCGTGAGCGTCCCCGGAGAGCGCGTGGAGAAGCAGTATGGCGTTGGATCGGTCGCCGTCCAGGTTTCCGTAGGTCTCATAGGCCAGGGTTATGGGGCCGAGCCGCTCCCCGCTCTCGAGCGGCATCTCGTGGGGCGGCGCCGCGAAGGTGAAGGACTTTGTCTCGACGACCCCTACGCTATCGTCCGGGATTCCCATTCACCTGCCCTTGCCCCGGAGGACGGGGCGATAAGCTTGACCGAGGCGTCACTTGACCGCAGCTCTTAGCGCCTGGTCTAGGTCGTCCCTGATGTCCTCGAAGTCCTCGATGCCGACGGAGAGCCGGACGTAGTCGTCGGTGACCCCTGTGGTCTTCTGCTCCTCCGCTGTCAGCTGCTGGTGGGTGGTGGTCGCGGGATGGATGACGAGGCTCTTCGAGTCGCCTATGTTGGCCAGGTGGGAGAAGAGCTTGACGGAGTTGATGAACTTCTTTCCCGCTTCAGCTCCGCCCTTTATGCCGAATCCGACGATGCCGCCATACTGGCCTTTCAAGTACTTCTCTGCGAGCTTGTGGCTCGGGTGGTCGTCTAGCCCGGGGTAGTTGACCCAGGTAACTGACGGATGGGTCTTCAGGAACTTTGCGACTTTCAGGGCGTTCTCGGAGTGCCTCTGCTGCCTCAGCGGGAGCGTCTCAAGGCCCTGGAGGAAGAGGAAGGCGTTGAAGGGGCTCATGCACGAGCCAAGGTCGCGAAGAAGTTGGACCCTGGCCTTGATGATGAACGCGACGTTCCCGAGTCCCGGGAAGTTTCCGAAGACGTCCCAGAACTTCAGGCCGTGGTAGCTTGGGTCGGGCTCTGTGAACTCGGGGAACTTGCCGTTGCCGTAGTTGAACTTCCCGCCGTCCACTATCACGCCGCCTATCGAGGTCCCATGCCCCCCTATGTATTTGGTCGCGGACGAGACGATGATGTCAACGCCGTAATCAAAGGGGCGCACGATCCCTACGCCGATGGTGTTGTCTACGATGAAGGGGATGCCGGCATCGTGGGCTACCTTGGCTATGGCCTCGAAGTCGGGGACGTCGAGCTTGGGATTCCCGATGGTCTCCGCGTACAACGCGCGGGTCTTGCTTGTTATCGCCTTCTTGAACGCCTGCGGGTCTCGGGAGTCGACGAACTTCACCGTCCTCCCGAGCTTAGGAAAGGAATAGTGAAACTGCTCGTAGGTCCCTCCGTAGAGGTTGTTGGCTGAGACAATCTCGTCGCCTGCTCGAGTGATGTTGAGGATGGCGAAGGCCTGCGCGGCCTGGCCCGAAGAGACGGCCAGTGCCCCTGACCCTCCCTCTATCGCGGCGATCCTCCTCTCGAAGACATCTTGGGTCGGATTCATGATCCTCGTGTAGATGTTCCCGAATTCCTTCAGCGCGAAGAGGTTCGCCGCGTGGTCCGTGCTCTTGAAGACGTAAGAAGTCGTCTGGTAGATTGGTACGGCCCGGGCGCCCGTCGCGGGGTCCGGAGCTTCCTGACCTGCGTGGAGAGCCTTTGTGCTCAGCCCTTTGTAAGACATGGGTGAGCTGAAATTCTCACCATATATAAGATTGAGTTGTCAATTATGCTTTAACGAATATGTGGGAGGAAGACTTAGGGCAGGGCGCGGCACGCCCTTCTTGACGTCGAGCATTGGATAGGTTGGGACCAGAGGATTACCAGAGCAACAGGCACATCCGGAAGCTCCTCACGCTCGCTCGGGCGACCAAGAGGGACGTCTTCTACGACCTGGGATGCGGCCGAGGACAGCTCTGCGTCGTGGCCGTCAAGGAGTTCGGGGTCAAGAAGGCCGTGGGGATAGAGATGCACGCCGGCAGGGCCAGGAAGGCTGCGGAGTACGTCGAGAAGCTGGGGCTTTCGGACAAGATAGAGATCAGGAACGAGGACTTCATGGACTCGGACATCGGCGACGCGACCGTGGTCTATTGCGGCCACTACGAGATGGAAGGGGACGTCGCCCACTTCGAGAGGGAGCTCAGGCCCGGCTCCAGGGTCGTGACGCTCTTCCTTCCCTTCGTCGGGGTGGTGCCCAGTGCGGCGGACTATCCGTTCTACTCCATGGAGCTGCCCTTCAGGAAGACGGCAGACGTCTCACGGTGGATCTCGAAGGTGCTGTTCAGGAACGCCTCCCTCGAAGAGATGTATCGTGAGCTGGACACGGACAGGGAGTATCGGTACGACAAGAGGGCTTTCATGCAGCTCGTGAAGAAACGGTTCCCGAGCCATCGAGGGTAGGCTCGAAGCTATCCTTTTGGTCCCTGTGGTCGTTAAATATCCCCGGCTCTAATGTATGGGCATGGATTCAGTGGTTCACTTTGAGATTCCTGCAGACAACCCTACGCGAGCTTCGAAGTTCTACAAAGACGCGTTTGGTTGGAACATCCAGAAATGGGAAGGCCCCATGCCATACTGGATGCTCGGCACGGCTGATAGCGACGAGAACGGGATGCCCAAGAATCCCGGTGCGATCAACGGCGGGATGGGGAAGCGAGAGGGGCCGCTAAAGTCCATCGTTGTGACAGTGAGCGTGGCCGACATCGAAAAGGCCCTCCAGAAGGTGGAGAAGGCCGGCGGGAAGACTGTGTCGAAGAAGCAGGCGGTAGGAGACATGGGATTCGCGGCGTACTTCAAGGACAGCGAGGGGAACGTCGTGGGCCTGTTCCAGCCCGCAAGAAGCATGTAGCAAGCCAGCCAAACGGGCGAGAGAGCCCAAAGAGGCTCTCGGCGCCTGTTATTCTTCGCCTACGGCAGGCGCCAGGAGGCGTGGCCTCTGATAAGGCTCAGGCAGCTTTATATCGGTCACCCAATATTGGTCGTGCGATACAAAGTGGCCTTCGAAGAGGCTAGCGGTGGCGCAGACGGATTCGTCCCGGTCGCAAAGGCGAGCGACGTTTCTGAGGGCGCGATGGTGAGTTCGATGGTCTCAGGAAACCCGGTTCTGATATCTCGCATCGGCGGCAATCTCTACGCGATGGACGCCATCTGCTCGCACTTCTTTGGGTATCTGCCAAAGGGCGAGCTGAAGAGCAACGTGGTGATCTGTCCCGTCCACAAGGCCCAGTACGACGTCCAAACAGGGAAGGTCGTCAAGAACGTCCCAGGCCTGATGAAGATGGCAGGAGGCGGCAAGGTTGCCAGGGACCTTCGCACCTACGAGATCCGCGTAGTCGGCGACAACGTACTGGTCAAAGCCTAGCCAAGTCTAGAATTGCTTCTTCGCCGGAGAGACCCTATGCATTGAGGCGTGGCCAACGGCAACTACTTCCACTTTGTGAGTATCTCCTCCCTGCGGAAGGTAGCGGTGCTGACGCGGAATAGGGCGAGGGCGACCACCGCGAGCACGCCGGCGATGATGAGAAGGTTGTTGGTGTCGAGCGTTATCAGGCCGATCTCTCCGGCGAGGTAGATGCCCATGAAGGGGAGGAACATGAGGCTCCCTAGCTGCGATGCCGAGCGGACGTCGCTGACCCTCGCCGAGGCAATCACGCTCGCCTCGACGCTCAACGTGGCCGAGATGGGCGCGAGCACAAGAAGGATGAGGGCGAAGCCCCAGTTTGGATAGAAGAGATAGTGGAGCGTGCCGTACGTGACGCTGTCCATGAGCGTCATGAAGATCGCGGCGCCCGCGTAGGTGGCTATCATTGCCGGGAGGAACGCGGCAATGAACTTTCCGAGAAGTATCTCGCCGTCGGTCGTGGGGGTCGCGAGGAGCGGCTCCAGGCTCTTTTCTATCTTCTCGCCGACTATGCTATATGACGCGATGGGTGTCGGGACGATCGCCGGGATGATCACGAAGAAGAACGCGAAGGCGTCCAGGAAACCCGGCAAGGAGGCGGCAGGGATTCCTTTGCCCCTCTGCTTCGTGAGCTCGACAACCAGCGGGAGGAGCACAGAGATCATCAGAGGCAGGACCACTACCGTGTATAGGACAGTCCTCTTCCGGAGGAACGACTTTAGGTCCTTGGCGGCGATTATCCACGATTTCGCTAGGTTCATTTGGTCTCCTTCACCAGCTTCAGGTAGGCGTCCTCCAGCGTCGAAGTGCTGATGGAGACGGATTGGACGTCGCCTCCGGCTCCGACGATCGCGCGCACGATGTCCGGATTCTCCTTCTCCGGGCTTAGCACGTCAACGGTGATGCTGTCGCCCTCTCTCGTCACCTTCCCGGTCGAGACCCTCCCCAAGGCCCCCAGTATCGCGTCGTTCACTTGCGCGAGCTGGACCACGGTCTGCCTTCCCCGGACGGAGCGCTCGAGCTCCTCTGCGGTGCCGATGGCCATCAGTTTGGTGTTGAGTATCGCGATCCTGTCGCAGATCTTCTGCGCCTCGTCGAGGTTGTGCGTGTTCAGGAAGACCGTCTTCTTCTCTTTCTTCAGCTCAAGGATAAAGTCCCTTACCGTCTTCGACGACTCGGGGTCGAGGTTGGCCGTCGGCTCGTCCATGAAGAGCACTCGGGGGTCGTGGATGAGCGCCCGGGCGATGGCGAGCTTCTGCTTCATTCCCTTTGAGAACGTCCCCGCCGTCACGTCCTTCTTGTCCCAGAGCCCCAGCATCTTGAGGAAGCGCTCGATGTTCTCCCTCCTCTGCGCCTCGGTGCAGCCGTAGAGCTTGCCGTAGAACTCCAGGTTGTCGTAGGCCGTCAGGTCGTCATAGAGGCCAACGTTGTCGGGGACCAGGCCGATGAGCTTCCTGATCTTCAGAGAGTCCGACTCCTTGCCGACGTCGTAGTCGGCAATCCTCGCCTCCCCACTGGTCTTGGATATCAGGCAGCACAGCATCCTGACGGTCGTCGTCTTGCCCGCCCCGTTGGGCCCCAGGAAGCCGAAGACCTCTCCTTCCTCGACCTTGAAGGACACGCCATCGACAGCGATGAGGTCCCCGAACTTCTTGGTGAGGTTCTCGGCTTGTATCAAAGGGAGGAAACTCCTTGCGGCGGCGCTTGGGCGAGTTGGCCCCGTCTTAACGTTTGGCGCTGTTGGCGCGCTTCACAGGTGGGGACAACGCTACCCGCGGCGCGATCAGACGCAGCCGCGCTCGATCGGCCTTCCGTGCCTTCAGCTAGGCCTTCCGTGCAAGAGACACGAAAGCCGCGGCTGTTGTTGGGACTTTGCTTTCTATAGCACACAATTCTCAAAGTTGAAAATTGCCTGCTCCGCGTAAATATGGAGGCCGCATAGGTCCGATAGACGGTGCTCAAGCAGATGAGAGTCCTTGTCGCATACGCGAGCAAACATGGATCGACCAAGGGGATCGCAGATTTCATCGGAGAAAAGCTACGGCAGGCGGGCCTGCAGGCCGACGTCTTCGACGTTGGCCATGCGGAAAACCTGGGAGACTATGACGCCTTCGTGATTGGAAGTGCGGTGTACATGTATCATTGGCAGTCGGAGGCGACCAAATTCGTCTCGCGAAACAAGCCGACTCTGCGCTCGCGACCGGTTTGGCTCTTCAGCAGCGGCCCGGTGGGCAAAGAGAGGAGGGACGCCAAGGGTCGAGACCTTCTCGATCCCTTGGTCTCTGGCCCCAAAGAACTTGATGGGCTGAGAGCTGAGCTGCACCCCAGGGACCATCGGATATTCTTCGGCGCGTTCGACGGGACCAAGCTGGGTTTTCTTTTCCGTCAGATGCGCAAGTCGGCGGCCGTGCGCGAATCGCTTCCGGAGGGTGATTTCCGCGAATGGAAGGAGATCGAGGATTGGAGCGACGAAATATCCAGGTCTCTCCAAGAGACTCCCCAAACGGCGGTCAAGTGAATTCGAGTCTCGCCCGCCCGGCTGACCACTGGTCAGGCAACCGTGAAACCAGTGACCTGAATGCTGACGTCGAAGGAGCTCGGAGTACCGTTTACAGTTGACGTGCCGGCAAAGTGAAGGTTGGTCGCGATGGGGAAGTTCGTTCCAGAGGGCGTTCCAATTGCGAGGGTGAATGCCGTGTAGTTGCTTAGGGTCCCACAGGAGTTCACTGTCTCCGAAAGGGAATTGAGAGCATAGTTCGTCACCGAGACCGTATTGGATCCAATTGACACACTGGAAGTCCCCGTCGAGTGGAAGTATTGAGAAGCACCCGAGTAGAACGATTGCTGCTGTCCGACGCCGATCTCCTCATAGAATCCGCCGAAGGCTCCTGTTATGAAGCTGTTCGCCGTGCTGCCTGTGAAGTTCTGCCCCGCGATGTTCGCCGCGAGGGCCGTCCCGTTCTTCAAGATCCAGACCGTTATTCTCTCAGTAGTGGTACCTGAACCGAAGGTGTTGTTCACCTTGATCGTCGTCGCGCTCCTGTAGATGACATTGAAAGTTGCCGTGGAGTTGCTGGTCTTTCCGGCGCTGGTACTACTGAAGGTCAGGGTCATGGAGTTGTACGCCGTAAGCAGGGGCACTGGGCTCGGAGGGGCGCCTCCGGACGAGCTTGTGCTGCATGAGAACGTCGTGGTTGTTGTAGAGCTCGAGGAGCTTGAGGAGCTTTTTGTCGTGGAGCTTGAGGTTGAGCCGGACGAAGAGGAACTCTTTGAGGAGGACGAAGAAGAGGCCATGGAAGAACTTGAGGTGCTCATCGCAGAGCTCGAGGAGGAACTCGACGATGACGAACCCTTTCCGCTCAGAGCGATATACGCGGCTGCCCCCCCGACTGCGAGCACTACAATCACAATCGCCGCAATTACTGCCGGAGCGACGCCTCGATTTCGACTGGTGATCAAGAGTATCTACGTAAGGGTCCCAGGTCGACGATATAAGCCATCGCCTGGACGCGCGTTTGCTGTCGCGTTGTCGGAAGAATCCGACGGCTGCTGCACCGTCGGGTGAGGTTCATGCCAAGACTTTCTGCGACGTGTCTTTTCGAATCTCAGAGCCTTCGGAATCTTCCTGCTGGAGCCAGCACAATCAGGGCTGCGGCCAACACAAGAGTGAAAACCACCGGAACCGCAAGCGCGGGGAACTCAGGCGTTGTGACCGCGGCACCGTATTGCAGAACCCTGCCGTCTGACCAGTCGGCGACCCAGAGGTTGCCGCTGGAGTCGAAGGCGACAGCGGTTGGTTGATTCAGCGACGTCGCAGTGGGCTGGATGACCGGCGTCGTGGCGCTGCTCGTGAAGTTCGGCTGGCCGACAACCAAGCTGGCGGCTTCATAGGTCGAGAATGGTGTGGCGTATTCCAGGACTCTGTTGTTGAGCTTGTCCGCGAGCCAGAGGTTTCCGCTCGAGTCGAAGGCGAGGCCGGCGGGAGAATCCAGCCCCGTCGAAGTCGTCGCGGTGCTGCTATTTGTGAACGTGTTCTGGCCGATAACTAGGCTCGCGGCTTCATGCGTGGAGAGCGGCGTCGCGTACCTCAAGACTCTATGCCCGTCCACGACCCAGAGGTTGCCGCTCGAGTCAAAGGCGAGGGCAGTGGGGGCGTTCAGGCCCGCCTTGCTGACCTCATCGTTGGCCGCTGTGAAGCTCGGCTTGCCTATGACCAGGCTCGCGGCTTCGCGGGTGGAGAACGGGGCCGCGTATTCCAAGACTCTGCCGTTGATGAGGTCGGCGACCCAGAGGTTGCCGCTCGGGTCGAACGCAAGACCGTTAGGGCTATTCAGCGAAGTCGAATTCGTCACGGTGTAGTCGTTCGCGGTAAAGCTCGGCTGGCCTATCACAAGGCTCGCCTCTTCGTGAGTGGAGAGCGGCGCCTTGAATTCCAAGACTCTGTTGTTAGAGGAGTCCACGACCCAGAGGTTGCCGCCAGAGTCGAACGCGAGTCCGTTGGGGGTGTTCAGCCCTGTGGAAGTAGTAGAGGGAGAGAGCGTGGTGAAGCCCGGTTGGCCTATCACGATGCTCGCCGCTTCGCCAGTGGTGAACGGCGTCTTGTACTCAAGGACTCTGTTGCCATACGCATCCGCAACCCAGAGGTTGTGTTCCGAGTCGAATGCGAGGGAGTATGGACCGACCAACCCCGTCGAAGTCGCACCTGGTTTGAACGACGTGAGGCTCGAGTCCCCGATCACAAGGCTCGCAGCCTGGCCGTTTGAAAACGCGAAGGCATGCGGCATGGACGCGAGCAGAAAGACGAACGTCGCGCTCAAAAGAGTAATCTCCGCCGACTTGTAACGCAACACTCCCACGGCGTTCGAGTCTTTGTTCCCTCGGTCTGCGTAATATCTACCAAGATACGCGTTTGTCGAGTAGAGCCAAAGAAGACTCACGGTGAAGACTTGGTAAGAGTGCCCCGCTACGGCGAAGTTCCGCGTCATTCAGGCAAAGAGCAGCAACCACGAGCTGATTGTTAGGTGCCCCGGGCGGGACTGGGGCATAGTAAAAGTGGGTTCAGGAGGAAGCCAAGGTGAATCATCAAACTGGCCTACCTCTCATATCAGCGCGGACACGACATTGACGGAGGATTTTCCTCTGCGTCCTACCTAGCGTACGACCAGTGAGCATCTAGAGTACCTTGCGAACTCTTCCTCGGTCGGAGGCCTCTTCCTTCTGAACTCCGTTTCCGCCTGGGCTGGTGTGACGCTGAACCAGAGCGTTGAGCCGTCGAACGCCTCAGCAAGATCTCGGGGGATGTAGAACGTCTCTCTATTGAGGGCTCCCTTCTTGGTCTTCACGTAGTGCGGCTCTACGGCCTGGACCTCCCCGAGGTCGAACGCATTGAAGCCCCTGGCTTCCTTCTTTACCGTCTCGCTCCACATGATGTTTCCGCTCATGCGTCTATCACCATTAGTAGTATACTAGCGGTGATATATAAGATTTGTCGGCCTTCCCATGCAAAATTCCGACTCCGTTCACTTCGGGATTTGAGCCGAGCGCGATTCTCCTGCGAACGAAGACCCGAGGACGCTAAGCCCGCCAAGTGTCTCGCCATCCGTGCTACCATTCGTTATTCCGGCCACAGTTGAATGATCCAACGCCTCTTCCACCTTCCCGAATGACATTATCTCCCACGGGATTCCTGGGAAAGGCGTCGCGAGTCCGTATACTACCCACGAGGAGGTCAGCCCCTCCCTTCTCGTCCGTTGTACGGCGTCCGCCACGTGGGCGCCGAGGCGCGTCCTCAGGAATTCCAGGTCTCCCGGCGTGGCGGTCGTGCCCAGGAAATACGTCTGGACCTGCAAATCCTCGTGGATTCCTCTGAGCGACTGGTCTATGAATACAAGACCCAGTCCATACTTCCTGTATTCTTTGGTCGAGATTGAGAAGAGCACGTTGAGCTTCTTCTGAATTTCAAAGTTGGGGGAAGACGGGATGAACTCGTGGGCTTCCTCGAGGAACATGCAGCCGTTGTAGGCGTAGGTCGACTTGGTCCTGTCATAGTGCTGGGTGGCTTCGGTCATAAGCCTCTGCTGGAGCGCGTACACCAGATCGCATCGCGCCCTTATCTTGTCCTCGGCCGACTCCTGGTGCTGCAGCAGCGATGCATCGATCACCGTGAGCTTTCCAGAGTGGAATTCGTCGGTTGCCCTCTGGACAAAAGACCCCAGCCCATCCCTGTCGAGGGCGTATCGCAGCGTCGTCATTGCGATGCGCCGTCCTAGCTTGTCCGACATGTCCCTCTGCTCTTGAAGCAGCGACGGCCATTCGCCCGTAGGGTCCACAATGATCACTTTCCTCCCTGCGAGGTGCAGCTGGAGCGCCAGTTGAGCCGCGAGATGGGACTTGCCATGGCCGATCCCTGCGAGGATGCCTGTGTTTGCGAAGCTGAGGATGGAGGAGTTCAATGGCAGGCGATAGTCGGTATCTCTGAGACGACCCAAGAAGGCCGACGGCGCGGAGACTCGAGGAGGGAAGAACCTGGCTAGGTCCACCTCTGATGCTAGGTATACATTGGCCTCTGGCCTCGGCGCGTTCCGCACGGCCGATGGAGGACTTCCGCCCCGGCGGGAGAGAAGATTCCTTATCGTGAGCAAGGTCGGATAGACCTCTCGCAGCGGCATGTCCCTCGCCGGCCGGACCACCTCGGTCTCGACGCTCACGTTCTCTATGATTCCAAGATATTGCGTGTCCCCGGACTCGATGATCGTGATTCGGAAGAGCAGGTCCTCCCCGTAGGACGACTGGTTCACCGTCGCCAGGGTCGTATCCGTGGATGGCGACGTGTGCGACTTCGCAATGGCGACCCTCGAAGTCGAGCTCATGCTGGCGGTGCCGCTCGTGGAATCCTTTCGGCTCGACCCAGCCAGTTCTTCCCTTCTCGCCGACAACCTGGCGGTTTGTATCAGCTTCGCTATCATCTTCTTCTTCCCCTCCTCCTACCATTGCCCCGGCTGGATCAGAGGATGCTCTCGCCTGGCCACGCGACGTCTGAGGGGACCGAAGGCGGGGGTCTGGCGCCGACCTTGACGTCGAATGTCATGAAGTTCGTGCCCCTCATTACTCCTACGACGAGAGTGTGTCCCACCTGCGCGTGCTCCTCTATGTATGAAGCCAACGCATCGTGGTCGACCATGCGCGTCCCGTTTATCGAGACGATGACGTCCCCTCCGGTGAGGTAGGTCTCCCCTTCGACCATCGTCTGCTTTATTCCGGCTCGAATCCCGGCCGCGGAGGCAGGGCCCGCTGTTACGACGTTTTCGACCAGGAGGCCGTAGGTCACATTGTTCCCGTTGGCCTGAGCCAGTTGGTAGGTGATGTCGGCGGTGCCGATTCCCAGGTACGGGTGCTCGTTGTATGTCCCGTTGGCAACTAGCAAGCCAATCTCCCTCAAGACGGTGTCCGAAGGTATCGCGAACCCGACGCCGTCAGAACCGTCGACCGTCGCAGTGCTGAGCCCTATCACCCGCCCATCGGCGTCCAGGAGGGGTCCTCCGGAGTTTCCGGGGTTGATGGGCGCGCTGAACTGGATGACATCGGCGATGGAGTAGTTTCCAGCGGTGCTATCCGTGATGGTCCTCCCGAGCTGGCTGACCACGCCGACCGTGAGAGAGCCCGAGAGCCCGAACGGGTTTCCTATCGCAGCCACCGGGTCGCCTACCTGAACAGAGGAGGAGGACGAGAGCGTCAACGGGTGGAACTCGGACGCGGGCGCGCCCGGGACCCTGACGATAGCCAGGTCGCTGTAAGGGTCGGTCCCAACGACGCTCGCCGGATAGGTGTCGCCGTCCCAGAAAGTTACCGTCGTGTTAGTCGCGCCGCTAACGACGTGGTCGTTGGTCACGATGTAGCTGGTATTGTCGTAGGTGACGACGAAGCCCGAGCCGAGCACCTCCTCCTGCAAGTTTTCGGACCCGAAGGGCAGGTTCACCTTGGACGTCACGTATCCCTGCAGGGTGACGACGCTCCGGTTCGAGTCCTTGTAGATCTGGACGGCGTTGATGGACGCGCCTGACGGCTCGTTGGCGGATGGCGGGTCGGCGCCTACGGTCGTGGTCGAGACCGTCGTCGAGGCGAGAGTTCTCGCCGCCGTCGTAGTGTTGGACGGTCCGCGAAGATGATAAGATGCCCCTAAGCCGAGACCGCAGGCGAGCAACATGAGGACTGCAGTCTCCGCGATCCTCTTCGCACCAATACCTTTGGAAGTGTAGTCCATCGCGAGACGACCTCCATGCTAGGCTGTCTCTCCCAGCGATGACTTGGTTCCCTGCGCTTGGGCTTCTGCTCCCGGGCGCCCGCGGTCCCGCTCCTGGAACACCTCCTTGGCTGCCAACATTCCGTTGAGAGCAGCCGGGAACCCCGCGTAGACAGCCATCTGCATTATCACCTCAAGCACCTCTTCGCGCGTGCAGCCGGCGTTCAGGGCGGCGGCTATGTCCAACTTCAACTGCGGAGTGGCGGACCCGAGCGTCGTCAGCGCGGCGAGGACGGCGATTTCACGCGACTTCAAGTCGAGCGCTGGGCGAGAGAAGATGTCGCCGAACGGGAACTCGACTAGGTACCGAGCGAAGTCCGGAGAAACCTCTTGGAGAGTCTCGATCAGTCTCCTCGCTGCTTCCCCGTCGAGGCGGTTCAACACCTTCAGGCCACGCTGGTATCTGCTCTCGTGCTTGGTGCCGGTCGCTCCAAAAAATTGCGGAGCGATGCGGTCACGCTCCTTCTCGATAATTTCATGGCTCATGCCATTACCACCATCGGTATATCACCCCCAATAGTATACTATATTTAAAATTTGCGCGGAGGCGGTGGCAGCGAGCAATGAGCGAAAGATTTATCTAGGTATACTACCGACGGTAGTATACACAAGGTGAAACGAGATAACAGACGACAAGACGACAAAGTCCCTGCCGAACAAGGCAGGTAAGGACAGCACGAGCTTGGCGCTCGGACGGAGCACGGGACTCGAGAGCATGTTCGACGAGTTCTTCAGGCCGTTCGACGAATTCTTCGAGCCGATCTTCCCGCGCGCGATGCGCTCGCCACTGTGGGAAAGAGAGGCTCTCCGGCAACCCATCCTAGACATCCATGACAGGGGCGACCACTTCAGCTTGACTGCTGAGCTACCCGGCTTCACAAAGGACGAAGTCGAGGTCAAGGTAGACTCAAACGGCATTGGGCTGAGGGCTGAGAAGTCTGAAAAGGAGAGCAGGGGAGAGGGCGGCTCCTACCGGAGCAGGCGCTCTTACTATCAGTACCTCCGCCTCCCCGACCAGATTCTCACGGAGAAGATCGACGGGACCATGAAGAACGGCATCCTCGAGCTCAAGCTCCCCAAGAGGGCTGCGAAGCTCAAGGACGACGCCAGAAGGGTGGACCTCAAGTAGGTCCACCCGCCGGA
>Ga0209517_10002858_pt1 | contig 23842 bp, 25 predicted proteins | sample PeaSoiMetSII2010_FD_187695 | JGI IMG/M metagenome (GOLD analysis project Ga0209517, IMG submission 187695) | Peat soil microbial communities from Weissenstadt, Germany - SII-2010 (SPAdes) (version 2) | ecosystem: Environmental > Terrestrial > Soil > Wetlands > Peat | place: Germany... | reverse complement strand
GCAGCCGCAAGCCGCATCCGCGCCCGCCCCCGCGCCGGCGGAGACTCCACCACCGTCCGGCTCCGGGCAGGAAGAGCCGGGGGCTCCTCCTATAGCAGCCACGGCCGCTTCAGAGATACAACCCTCCATGGAGCCGCCCGACCCACCGGCCATCGCGGCTGCGCCCCCGAATTCGGACGGCGTGCCGAAGACAGCGGCCGTTGTCGAAGTTGCTGGGCCATGGGAGCCCACGCCATGCGTCTCACCGTATCCCGTTCCCCAGACGGTTCCGGCAATGGCGCCCGTACCCGCATTCTTCTCCGCTGCCGCTAACGCTCCCCTGTCGAGGCAGCAGCTCATCATCGGCAGTGCCGCCGGCGCGTGTTTGGGCGTGCTGCTGGTGGTCCTCTGGCTCTTCGTCAAATGACCGGGCCGCGCCGAATACGCGGCGTGACACCCGGAGGCTCTCCGCATGAGTCTTGAAGCGGGCACCCAGCTTGGAGACTACCGGGTCCTTTCCCGGATCGGCACGGGAGCCTACGGCGAAGTCTATGAGGGCGAACACGTCATCACGCGCCGGCGAGACGCCATCAAGGTCCTGGTGGACGGGCGGCACCACATCGCCGAAGAAGAACAGCGCTTCCTGCGCGAAATCCAGGTGCAAGCCAGTTTGCACCACCCCAATATCGCCGCCGTTTACACCGCGTTCTCGACACCGCACGGTCTTGCGCTGGCGATGGAGTTGGTACGGGGAGAGCCGCTGAGCGCGATTCTGGCGCGGGGCCGTGTACCCCTTCAACAGGGGATCGGCTATCTGCTCGAAATGCTGGCGGGACTGTCGTACGCCCACGCCGAGGGTGTTGTGCATCGGGACATCAAGCCCGAGAATATCGTCGTTGCCCCGGATGGATCCGTAAAGTTGACCGATTTCGGGCTGGCCCGGTCCATCACCAGCCCGCGGCTCACGCAATCCGGTGCGTTCGCCGGCTCCCCTTACTACATGTCGCCCGAGCAGGCGCGGGGAGCCAGCACGGCCGATTCGCGCAGCGATACCTATTCCGCCGGCGTGATCCTTTATGAGGTAGTCACCGGCCAATTGCCCTTTCTGGCGGAAAGTGCGTTTGACGTCTTGATGGCGCATCAGATTTCCGCACCCAAGCCGCCGGTTCAGTTGGAACCTAAGATCGGGACAGAGCTCAACCAGGTGATCCTGACAGCCCTCGAGAAAGAGCCGGACAAGCGGTTTCAGACCGCCGGCGCCTTCCACGCCGCTCTCCAACATGTCGTGACGTCCAGCGCTCCGGTACCACAAATCGCCCAGGACATCCCATACCGGCCGACACGGATTTCCGTGGCGGCTGGGGCCTGTTTCATTCTGGCCGTGGGGACCTATTATTCAGTCGTATTCCACCGCTGGCCTTCACCTCCGCCGGCAGTGCAGAGCCCGCACGCACAGGACTCCTACGCCGTGGTTCCACCTGCCCCGAGCCCAAACACCGCCGAACCAGTTCCTCCGCCACCTCCCGAACCGGTTGACGCGACGCCAGATCCGGTCTCGATTCCGGCGCCGATACCGCAGCGTAAGTTGCCAGTGAGACCACGGAGAGCCCTGTCACCTCCCCCGACCAGACTTCACATCACGGGCTCATTACCGGATGACCCAGGCCCTCCGGCTCGCCCGGCGGCCAGCGCGGCAGAGCCCCCCGTAATGCCGATGCCACCAGCACCCGGGGCGCCAGCCCCGAAACCCAGCTCCTCTCCGGCCGTCAAGACCGATCAGGCGAAAGTTTTAGTCCCCAAGCGCCGAAATGTGGTGGTGCGCGCCCTGCAGAGAGTCTTCCGTCCCCACCGGGAGGCAACTGCCTCCGAATCAGAGGCGCATGCCGGCGAAGCGTCCGGAATTCGTCCGGGATCGCGGAACTGACCCAATCAAGCAGCCGTAGCCGCGCCTGCACTCAGCGAACACGGCGTGGATAGCCACCATGCTGTCCGATGCGGCGCCTCGCATGGACCATTGGTGGGCCCCGTAGAATTTGAACCTGCGACCAACGGATTATGAGTGCCGCGGTCGGCACTCGCGGTTTCCATGAAGGCTACGAGATAATCCCTTTGCGGACGGCGTAGAGGATCAGCTCGGGAACGCTGTGCAGGTCCAGCTTTTGCAGGATGTGGGTACGGTGAGTCTCCACCGTGGTGGGGCTGACGTTCAGGATGTTGGCCACTTCCTTGTTGGTACGGCCTTCGGCGACAAGCTGCAGGATCTCGCGCTCGCGGTCGGTGAGCAGATCGTAGCTGTCGTCGAGGCCGCGGCGCTCCAACTGGCGGACATAGTCCTCCTGTAGGATGCGGCTGACCTTGCGGGTGAGAAACGAGCGGCCCTGCGCCACGCTGCGGATGGCTTCGATAACGTCGGACCGCAAGGAATCCTTCAGCAGATACCCCTTGGCGCCGGCCTTCAGGGAACGCAGCACATAGCTCTCGTCCTGGTGCATGCTGAGGATCACGACGCCGGTAGCGGGGTTGGCGGCCAGGATGCGGCGGGTGGCTTCGATGCCGTTCATGTTGGGCATGGCGATGTCCATGACCACCACGTCGGGGGATTGCTCCTCGGCCAGGCGCACGCTGTCGCGGCCATCGGCGGCCTCCGCGACTACCAGCATGTCGGGCTGCCGTTCCAGCAGGGCGCGGAGGCCGTCGCGGACCACCGTGTGGTCGTCAGCCAACAGAATGCGTATGGGCGTCGTGTTCATTTCTTTGGGCCACATCGTTGTTTCGAGCAACGTCGTTTTTTCGGGCCAATTCCACCAGCGGCAGCTCCGCCTTAATCAAGGTGCCTCTTCCGAGTTGCGAATCGATCTCGATGCGGCCGCCCAGACGGCGCACCCGCTCCTCCATGCCGAGCAGGCCCAGGCCGCGGACGAAACGCGGGTCGAAGCCGGCGCCGTCGTCGCGGACGCTGAAGCGTACACGTTGGTCTTCGCGTTTGACGTCCACCTGCACGGTGCGTGCATTGGCGTGCCGCGCGCAGTTGCTGATGGCCTCCTGCACCAGGCGGTAGATGCAGGTTTTGTGTTCGTCGGGAAGGTCGTCGGCGGCATCGTCGGCGGACAGAACCACGTTGAGGCCGGTGCGCTTGGTCATTTCGCGGGCATGCCAGTTGAGCGCCGGGACCAGGCCGAAATCGTCGAGCATCGAGGGGCGGAGAAGCAGTGCGAGGTCGCGCACCTCGTTCATCGTCTTTTCGGCGAGCGTGCGGACGGCGCCGAGGTGCTCGCGGACTTCGCGGAGGTCGTCGGCGCATTCGGCGCTGTCCGCTTCCATCAGGATCGCGGACAGCGACTGCCCCACCTCGTCATGCAATTCCCTGGCCAGGGCGCGGCGCTCGTTCTCCTGCGCGCGAACCAGCTTAGCGGACAACTCCTGCAAGTCGGCCCGCGCCCGGGTGTTCTCTTCCAGGCGGCGCTCCAACTCGCGCTCGAGGCGGAGGGTGTAGGCGATGGTCAGCAAGGCTAACAGGAGTCCTCCGGCGAGCGTGATGGCGAAGGTGGCCATGAGGGTCCGGCGCAGTCCTTCCGACGATGCGGTCAGTTGTTCCTCGGCGCGGTTCAAGCCACGCTCGTTGGCGATGGCGATGCGATCGGCGATCTGCAACATGGCGTTGCGGCGCGGCACGAGCTCATCGTAGAAGAAGGAATCGCGCAGGCGATGCCTCTCCTCCGGCGTCCAGGCGGCGGTACGCTCCAGGACCTGCCAGTAGGCTTCGATTTCCGATTGCAGGGTCTGGAACGTTTCGCGTTCCTGCGCGGTGAGAGTCTGCGAATAGGAGCGAAGCGCGGCCCGGCTTTCGCGCTCGAGACCGGCCAGGCGCGTAGTCTCGGCCGCGGCGATGGTGGGTTCGGGCGAAAGGAGGAAATCTCGGACGTACGTGCCTGAAAGATAGATCTGCGCGCGAATCTGGTCGAGCGCGCCGAGCCGTTCGAAGAAGGCCTTGCGGATGCGGGTTTCGTCCTTGCTGACGCGGTCGAGCGAAATCAGGGTGCCCGCCGCGGCGCCGACAATGCAGACGAGCAGCCCGCCAAATCCCAACCAGAGCACCAGCCAGGGGGCCTTTCTGCGCTTCGCACTGGCGTACCCGGCCGGAATGAGTCCGCGCACACTGATTCCTCTTATTCACAGTGTAGTCAAACCGGAAGCGTTAAGAATCCTGTCGGGACAGGATTGTGTCCCATGGCACAAAGGCGATATGAAGAATATTGGAGGGTAAGAATTGAAATGAAGAGATCTCACGAACTGGTCATAATCGCGATCGCAACTTTAACGATGATTGGCGCCGGATGTGCGAAGAAGAAAGTGGCAGCGGCCCCTCCGCCTCCACCGCCGCAACCGTCGGCAACCGAGCCGAGCAGGCCGGCATCCGTCACACCGCGCAGCCAGCCCAGTAGTTCTCCGGCTCCGGTGGCGGCCGCATCCAAGCCGGCATATCCCAATGCGGCCACGCGGGCGCGGATCGACCAGCTTCTGGCACGAATCGAGGACGCGTATTTCGATTACGACAAGCACACGTTGCGCCCGGACGCCGTCACGGCGCTCCAGGCCGACTCCACCGAGCTCCGCGATATCCTCAAGGATTATCCGGCCTACAAGCTGACCATCGAAGGCCACTGCGACGAGCGCGGCTCGGCCGAATACAATATGCAACTCGGTCAGGCGCGGGCGGAAGCCGCCAAGAGCTACCTGGTGCAGGTAGGAATTCCCGGCGATCAGCTTGGCCTGGTGAGTTACGGCAAGGAGAAGCCGGCCTGCGACGAGCACGACGAAGGTTGCTGGCAGAAGAACCGGCGGATCCACATCGTGGCGATGGCGAAGCAGGATTGAGCGCCGCGGGGGCGTCCCATGGCCCTTTCGGGGCTTTGTGGATTCGCGGCTAACGTTCGATAATTGAAACAGGAGCTGCAAAGCGGCTCTGGGATGCCCTCGTATGACTGACACGGCAGCCACGATTCTGGCAGTGGACGATGATGGAGTCGTCCTGGGCCTGCTGGGTGAAATCCTGCGGCAGGCGGGGTATCGCGTCTTGCTCGCCGACGGCGGCTGGAGCGCGATCCAAGCCTACGAGAAGAGCCCGGAGAGGGTCCACCTGCTGCTCACCGACGTGATCATGCCGGATCTTACCGGCCCGGTGGTGGCGGAGAGATTGCTTTCCCGCCAGCCCGACCTTCAGGTGCTCTTCATCTCGGGCTTCCACGACGCCGACCTGGTGCAGCGGTTTGTCACCCGCAAAGGTTTTGCGCTGCTGCCAAAGCCGTTCACGGTGGAGGGGCTCCTCCGCGTGGTTCGAGAATCGCTGACTGCCGTGCAACACTCATGAGTGTACGCGACCGAAGGCAGCGTTCGGTTCGGAGCCACGACCCTGAGGGAGTGATCTTCGGGAGATAACTACGCCAGCGTATTTGCGAAACAGGCCGAGACTCCGCACTCAGGCAAGCGGCTCGGTGCCCTCATTCAGAATGTCCAGATAGGCTTTGTATGCGAAGAGCCGATGCCGCGGCTTCCTCGTAATCTCGTGCAGAATGCCTAGCTGTTGCAGGCGGGCCACTGCCGCGGACACTGTCGGAAAACTCACGCCGATCTTTTCCGCGGCAGTCGCAATAGACAGAATCGGGCGAGTCTGCGCATATTGCTGCACTCTTAGTACAGAAGCCGCCGGCCGTCCCAGCGCATCGATCTTCCGGCGGTCCGATTCGAGCAGTGACACGATGCGCCTTGCCGCGGCCACCGCTTGCTCCGATGTTTCCTTCACGCCGTTGAGGAAGAACTCGATCCAGGTTTCCCAGTCGCCCTCGGTTCTGGCCCGAGTCAGCAGATCGTAGTAGAGCTGGCGGTGAGTCTTGAAAAACAGGCTGAGGTAGAGAATGGGCTCACGGAGCACGCCGGATTCGCAGAGCAGAAACGTGACCAGAAGCCGTCCCAAGCGTCCGTTTCCATCGAGGAATGGGTGGATCGTTTCAAACTGAACATGGGCCAGCGCGGCTTTGATCAACAGAGGCATTTCCTTCGGCCGCTCATGCAGGAACAGTTCGAGTTCGCCCATGCACTCCAGCACCAATTCCGGAGGCGGGGGCACAAACGCCGCGTTTCCCGGACGAGTGCCTCCGATCCAGTTCTGGCTTCGCCGGAATTCACCCGGCTCCTTGCTGCTACCACGGCCCGTGGAAAGAAGTACCTTATGAATCTCACGAATGAGGCGCAGCGAGAGCGGGAAGCCGCCGCGCAGCCGATTCAGCCCGTGACCGAGTGCAGCTACGTAGTTCGACACCGCTTGTACATCCTCGAGAGGCACACCCGGGGCCTCGGCGCTTTCGAAAAGCACGAGATCCGATAGCGATGACTGGGTGCCTTCGATCTGCGAAGAGAGCACGGCTTCCTTGCGGACATAGGCGTAGAGGAAGAGGGATAGATCCGGGAGCACCGATGCCAGCCCGTCGAGCCGCCCGAGGGCTTGATTCGCCTGCTCCAGAAGGACTTGCACGGCATCGAGGCGAACCGGCGGCTGGGGTGGAAGGGGTGGCGGCACGAATGCACGCACCGTCTCGCCTCCCACGGCAGAAGTCACGTACCGGCCAAGCCTTTGATTCGGAAGGGCTTCCATGCCAAGCAAAAGATCCTTTAATTGCGCCCCGTGCAATTAAAGGATAACGTCTTTCACTTTAATTAGCCAGAATATCCCGCACCACTTCCCCGTACACGTCCGTCAACCGGAAGTCCCGCCCCGCGTAGCGGTACGTCAGCTTTTCGTGGTCGATGCCAAGCTGATGCAGAACCGTGGCGTGCAAATCGTGGATCGATACGGGCTTCTCCACGGCCTGGAATCCGAACTCGTCGGTCGAGCCGTACGCCATGCCGCCCTTCACGCCGCCGCCGGCCATCCACATGGTGAAGCCGTAGGGATTGTGGTCGCGGCCGTCGCCGCTTTCCGAAACCGGCGTGCGCCCGAATTCTCCGCCCCACACCACCGCCGTCTCCTGCAACAGACCGCGCCGCTTCAGGTCCTGGATGAGCGCGGCCGAGGCCTTGTCCATGTCCGGGCACCGCCCGCGGAGCTCCTTGTTGATGGCCTTGTGGTCGTCCCACGGCTGCCCCGGACCATAATAGACGTGCACCGTGCGCACCCCCCGTTCCACCAGGCGCCGCGCCAGCAGGCAGCCGTTGGCGAAGGGCGTGTGGCCGTATTCTTCGCGAACCGAATCCGGCTCCTTGCGCAAATCGAAGACGTCCAGCGCCTCGAACTGCATGCGGTAGGCCGTCTCCATCGCACGGATTCGGCCTTCCAGAAACTCATCCTCGCCGAACGACTGTTCGTGCCCGCGGTTCATGGCCTGCACCAGGTCCAATTGCCGCCGCTGCTGCTGCCGATCAAGCTCCTTGTTCTGCAGGTAGCGGATCATCTTGTCGGGTTCGGTGGCGGCGTCGTTGAACTGCGTGCCCTGGTGTTCGGAGGGCAGGAAGCCCGAGCGCCAGAGCCCGCCCGAATCGCCGCCGGGACTCAACACCACGAAGCCCGGAAGGTTCTTGTTCTCGCTCCCCAGACCGTACGAGATCCACGCCCCCATGGAGGGCCGGGTGGCGGCAATGTTCCCCGAGTGAAACAGGTTTCGCGCCGGTGTGGGGTGGGGTTGAAGGTGTACATCGAGCGGATGACGCAGATGTCGTCGATGCTCTTCGCGAGATTCGGCAACAGCTCGCTGACTTCGATTCCCGACTGGCCGCAGCGCTTGAATTCGAAGGGCGAAGGCAGCAAGCCGCCGGTGACGCGCTCGGTCCGGAAGCCGGCGGTCGAGGGCGGGCGCTGGCCCGCGTATTTCTCGAGCGCGGGCTTGGGGTCGAACATGTCCAACTGCGACGGGCCGCCCACCAGGAACAGAAAGATGTTGTGTTTCGCAGTGGGCGGGAAGTGCGGGCCGACCGTGTGGGTCGTGGCGGCGCGCGCCTGCTCGTCGGCCAGCACGCTTGCCAGCCCGATGGACCCCAGCCCGCCGCACAGGGAACGAATCAGATCGCGCCGTGAGTATTTATATTTCGAATCGAGGGCGATCATGGCCAGAAAATCACCTCGTTGGAGGAGAGCAACGCCTGCGCATACTGCGCCAGCGTACTCCCGTTCAGATAGCTCATCGCCAAATCCAGTTCCTTCGCGTCCGGATCGCGCGCCACCACCCGGCGGTACATGGCGCGGACCTTGCTTGCAGTGTCGGGCTCGCCCTCCACCCGTTTCGCCAGCGCCTCCGCCTGCGCCTGGATGAACGGGCTGTTCATGACGAACAACTGCTGCAAGGGCGTGGTGGTCAGCTCGCGCTCGGGACTGTGCAGGTTGGCGGAGGGAAAATCGTAGAGCCGCAGCAGCGTGTTCAGGTTCCCGCGGCTGATCCGGCCGTACACCGTGCGGCGGTTGTTCTCCGCCAGATCCAGATCGGCGGACGGTCCGGCCACGGTTTCATCCAGCGTGCCAGCGGCTTCCAATAGGGAATCGCGATAGGCCTCCACGTCGAGCCGGCGGGGATTCATGCGCCACAAAAGGTGGTTGGTGGCGTCGGCCTGCAAGCCATCTTCACGCGGCCGGCTGGACTGCCTATATGTCGCGGAGAGCAGGATTTCCCGATGCAGCCATTTCAACGACCAGCCGTTGGCCATGAAGCGCGCGGCCAGATCGTCCAGCAATTCGGGATGCGTGGGTTTCTCGCCCTGCGTGCCGAAATCGCTGGGAGTGGCCACCAGTGGCTTGCCGAAATGCCACGCCCAGACGCGGTTGACCATCACGCGCGCGGCGAGGGGCGCGGCGTCGCTGAAGATCCGGTTGGCCAGTTCCAGGCGGCCCGAGCCCTGGTGGAACACGGGATCGCCCTTGGCCAGCACGGTGAGAAAATGGCGCGGAGCCAGTTCGCCCGGAGCGGCCACGTTGCCGTGCGGCAGCACGTTGAGATCGCGCGGAGTGCCGGGCCGCGTGTCGACCGTCGTCAGGTCGGGATCGGACCCATCCACCCACACTCCGGCATCGAACACCGAGTTGGTGAAGGGCTCGGTGGAGGCGGTCCGCTGGCGCTGTCGAGCCTGGGCTTGAGCGGTGTCCGTGGGCGTTGGAGGCGCAGGCGCTGTTGGTGGCACAGGCGTCCGCGCCTGTGGACTTGCCTGCACGGGCTTTGGCCGCGGCACCATCCGCGAGAGGTATTGGTACATCTCGGGATGACCATCCTTCAAGAACTCCATCTCCGCGAGAATCTTCTCGCAATCCTGCTTGAACCGGTCGGCCTTCTGGAAGGACTCCTCGGGTTTCGTTCCGGGCTCATTCCGCATCAGGTTCGAGGCGTAGTTCAGGAAGAACATCCGCTGCGCGGCCCACATGAAGCGTTGCTCGGTTTGGGAACCGACTTCGTTCAGCGGCCGCGGCGCCTGCACCGAAGACGCGAAAACTCCAGCCAGGCCATAGTAATCCTTGGTCGGGATGGGGTCGAACTTGTGATCGTGGCAGCGGGCGCAGGCGACCGTCAGACCCAGCAGGCCGCGCGACACCGCGTCCACGCGCTCATCCCAGTCGTCGGTGAAGAGCGTTTCGATGACGTCTTTGGAGAGCCGCGCGTCCTTGTGGTACACCGGTCCCGTGCCCAGGTAGCCGAGCGCCCGCAGATCCTCGCGCGATGTCCCCGGCAGTTGGTCGGCGGCGAGCTGCAGCTTGACGAAGCGATCATACGGCATGTCGTGGCTGACGGCCGAGATCACCCAATCGCGATAGCGCCAGGCAAACGGATAAGGCGGATTGGTGGCCTCGGAGGTGGGATTGTCCTCCGCGTAACGCGCCACATCCAGCCAGTAACGTCCCCAACGCTCGCCGTAGTGCGGCGATTCGAGCAGGCGGCCGATGAGGCGCTCGTACGCGTCCGCCGAATGGTCCGCCTGGAAGTCCTGCACGTCCTGGTAGCTCGGCTTCAGGCCCGTGAGATCCAGAAAGGCGCGGCGGATGAGCGTGGCGGAATCGGCCTCGGCCGACGGCTTCAGGCGATTCTCTTCGAGCTTCGCCAGCACGAACGCGTCGATCTTCTTCCGGGGCCAGGCGGCGTCCTTCACGTTCGGCGCGGGGATCTCGCGGACCGGTTGGAAGGCCCACCACTTGCGGCCGGTCTCGACGTCCATGCCCCTCTTAGCGGCAGTGGGCGCGGCAGCCGGACTACCCGCGGCCGGACCATCCTCGCGCGGATCGGGCGCGCCGGCCTCGATCCACTGCCTGAATGCGGCGATCTCGCGATCGCTCAACTTGCCGGTGGGCGGCATCCGCAGCTCGGGGTCGGTGTAACTCAGCGCGCCGATCAGCCGGCTGGCCTTGGAGTCGCCGGGAACAATCACCGCGCCGCCCTTGCCGCCGCGGCGCAGGCCGGAGCGCGTGTCCAGCACCAGGCCTCCCATCGGCGACTTCAGTTTGGAAGAGTGGCAGCCGTAGCACTTGTTCACCAGGACCGGGCGAATCTCTTGCTCGAAGAAGTCGTTGGAGAGGGATTGCGCGCTCAACGGAGCAGCGAGGACGATGGCCAGTGCGCAGAACTTCATTCGACAGCAACCCGACGAGTGCTTGATGAGATTCTATCAGTTTCTTAGGGGCGGTCTCACTGGCGCCGCAGTGCATCGGAAGCCCCCGCGGCCGAGGCACGCCGCGCAGGGGCAACCGTGGCGGCAGCGGCCACCAGCGTGACGATCACGGCGACGGCGGCGAACGTGACCGGGTCGCTGGACTTCACGCCATAGAGGAGGGATCCCAGGAGGCGGGTCACACCGTATGCCGCCGCCAGGCCCACAACCAGTCGGGCTGCGGATAGGGCAGCGGCTCCAGCATCACGCTGTTCACAACTGTGAAAATGGCGACGCTGGCCCCGATTCAGAGTGCCAGGGCGGCTACCGCGATCACAGTGAAGCCGGGGTCGCTACGCATGGTGCGGAGGGCGTAGCGGAAATCTGCGGCGAAGGTTCCCATATGGAAAGGAAGCGCAGATGGGGTGGTGGATGTTCCGTGAAATGGGCTCTGTTTTATCCCGGGAGCGGGATGTCCGGTTCTTCGCAGAAGTACTCGACAAAGCTCGGGACGCTCTTGGACAGGCTGCGCAGTAGCGCGTTGGTCATCGCCTCGATGCTGCTGCCGCCAACCTCCTGCCGCCACGTGATGTTCGCCCGCCGTAGGGAATGGGAACCGAAGCCGGGAAAGTCGCAGCCTTCGGCCACGGCCGCGCGTTTGAGCGCCTGCCTGACGTCCGAAAGACGGTCGGCTGGCACGTTGTGTACCGCCAGGTCGGCATCGGGAGCAACCCGCACGCGGACACGGCCTGGCGGCGCACAAACCGCTCACGCGGCGCCCTGGAGAGCCCTCACTACAGTCGCTGGAAAGCGATCGATTACCGTGAGGTAAGCGCGAACGGCACTCGGGGGTTGCGTCCTACCCAACTCCCAATCCTGCAATGTCCGCACGCTGAAACCGTATCGGCGGGCGAATTCCGATTGGGACAACCCGGACTTCGCGCGGATCGCCTTGACGTCCACGGGTCCGGGGACATCATAGTGGCGAACCGGGAGGGAGATTTCGCCGCGGGCGTGAGCAATAGCCTGCTTCAGGCCAGCGATCACACCGCGGGAGACTCGATTCATCGCCGGCTTGCGGGCGGTCTTAGCCGCGACTTTTTTCTTTGACACGCTTGAGGTCCTCCACGAATTTCTTGGCCGCCTTGCGGCCGGCGGCATCCATGTCCGCTTGCTCGTTCTTCGCGTACACGTATAGCATGTACACCTCATTATCGGAAACCCAGTAGTAGTAGATCACTCGAACCCCGGCGCTCTTGCCTCTTCCGTGGCGACCCCAGCGTGCCTTGCGTACACCACCAGTGCCGGCAACGACCGGGTGAGCCTCGGGATCGGCCGCGATCGCAGTATCCATTGCGGCGATTTCCAGTTCGGTGAGCAGTCGCCTGGCTTCCCGCTCATACTGCCTGGTAGCAAATACGGCAGCCTTCACACACTAATACTATACGGGTCTCTCGTATAGCCGTCAACGAAAATCCTCTGGAATCTCGCTCGGACGTCCACCTGCCAGCAGCGATTCGAGACCCGAAGCCAGTCCCGTCGACGGGCGGCGGAGACGCAATCGAACCGCCTCCGCCAGCCCCTAGCGGCCGCCCTGCCCGTTGGTTCCCGCCGCGGACGCGAGCCGCGCCTTCCATTCGTCCAGAATTGCCGCGGTGGCAGTGGTGCCGATCCGCGAACAGCCCGCGGCATGCACCGCCAGGACATCGTCGACCGAGCGCAATCCTCCCGCGGCTTTGATTCCGATTTCCTGGGGCAGGTATTTGCGAAGCAGCTTCAAATCGTCAATGGTGTATCCGGAGGGCGCAAAACCGGTGGAAGTCTTGACGAAGTCCACCTCCGCCCGCTCGCAACAACGGCAGGCGATGATCTTCAGCTCGTCGGTCAGGTAGGCGGTCTCCAGGATCACCTTGAGGATCGCGCCTTCCTTGTGGCAGGCCTCCGACATTTGCGACAGCTCCGTCTGCACGTGCTGGAACTCGCGCGAGAGCAGCCTGGAGATGGCGATCACCATGTCGATCTCCTTCGCTCCGCGCCGCAGCAAGTCGCGCGTTTCGTAGAGCTTGGTCGCGGTATTCTGCGAGCCGTGCGGAAAGCCGGAAACGCTGCCGGGCTTCACCGGGCTGCCGGCCAGCGTGCGCACCGCCAGATCGATATCGCAGGGCCGCACGCTGGCGCATCGAACCTGGTAGCGCTTGGCCAGCGAAAGGCCTTCCAGCACCTGGACGCCGGTGAGCTCGGGCTTCACCAGCGAGTGGTCGATCATTTGCGCCAGGTCCGGATAGGAAACGAGGGGAGGAGGGGGTTCTGGGGTCATCAGGGCAGGGGTTTGGAGGTAGGGTTCGAGGACTACGATTTCTTGCGCTTGGGGGGGACTGCGGCCCGCGGGCCGCAGCTCAATCCCATGCCTTTCAACTGGTCGCAGGCTTTGGGGGACAGATCGTTCTTGGGGAACTTCTTGATGAGCTCCTGGAACTCGCGGCCGCCATCGGTCCGGCGCCCCATCTTGATCAGGGCCTGGCCTTTGCCATACATCGCGTCCGGGGCCTTGGTGCTGTTGTCGCCGTACTTTTCGAGAACGATGTCATATTCCCGGACCGCATTATCGTAATCGCCCAGGGAAGAATGGATTGAGGCAATGTAATACTGCGCGTTAGGAGCCAGACCGGTGTTGCCGTACCATTTCAAATAGTCCGCATATTCCTGCAGCGCCAGATCGAGCTTACCGCCCATGCGATCGCGGGTGGCGTTATCGTATAGGGCTTGCGAAGAGATCGGCGGGATTTCCGGCGCGGCGCCCGGGGTGGTTCCCGGCATGCCCGTTCCGGCGGTGGATGGCGGGGGCGCCGCCGGCGGCTGCTGGATCACCTTTACCGAATTGTTCAGGTCGGTCAATTGAGACTGGAGCTTCGAGATCAGGCCGGTCAGGTCCGAGACCGCCTGCGATACCGTGCGCAGGTCGGTGGACACCTGGTCCATACGGGCGCCCAAGCCGACCACCGGGGTGACCACCTTGGTCTCCAGCTCCCGCATATTCTGCTGGAAGCCGCTCTGGATCACCGCCGCCGACTTGCTCGCGTCGTTGGCGGCGTTGAGCGACTGCTGCACCAGCACCTGGAGGGCGGCGAAGCGTTCATCCTGCGAGCGCTGCATGGCCTTGACCATGTCCTGCAAGGTGGCCACATCGCGCTGCAATTCGAGTATTTCCTTGCTTGCCCCGGACGAGGGTGCCGGGGACAGGGTGAGCATTGCCGCAGCCACCGCACTACACACCAAAACGCGTCGGAACATATACAACTCTCCTCAGAGGAAGGGGGCCGGCGGCAAGCCGGCGGCCCCACTCTCGCGTGTTTTGCCTCTATACTATGTTACTGCCCGGGCGCGAAGTGCGCGCGCCGGTTTCTTTGCCAGCAGGATTCGGTGGACTCGGTGCACTGCGGCCGCTCCTTGCCATAGCTGATGGTCTTCAGACGGTCGGCGGGCACTCCCAGTTGCACCAGGAAGTCCTTGGCGGCACTGGCGCGCCGGTCGCCCAGGCCCAGGTTGTACTCCGCCGAGCCGCGCTCGTCGCAATGGCCCTCCACCACGATCGAGGCGTTCGGGAAGTCGTTCAGAATACTCTTGATGGCATTGGCGTCCCGGGTCAGGACGTCACGCGCATCGGTGCGGATGTCGCTCTTGTCGTAATCGAAATAAGCGTCCTGGACGTCCGAGCCCAGGCGCCGATCGAACGGGACCACTTCCGCTGGAACCACCGGCGGTGGCGGCGGCGGCGGAGAGGTCACGGATACGGTTGCCGAAGCGGTAGTACTGCCGCCAGGTCCCGTGGCCGTCAAGGTGTAGGTGGTGGAATCGCTCGGAAACACCCGGCGGTTGCCGGTATTCTGCACCGTGCCGATGGTCTGGTCGATGGAAACGCTAGTCACGTTGCCGGTGACTTCCCAGCGCAAGGTCGAGGACTGGCCGCGCTGGATGGAAGTGGGTTCCGCCGTGAACTGGGCCACCGTGGGCGCCCGGGGCGGCACCGGCTTGGGCGCTTCAGGCTGCACCGGTGGTGGCGGCGGTGGCGGCGGCGCCTTCTTCTTGCAGCCCGCGGCGAACATCGCCAGTGAGAGCGCGATCCAGATGACTCCGATCTTCCGTTTGCTGAACATGAACTTCGCCTCCTGAATTCTCAATTATTTTCCCCAAAAGGGTCTCTCGTTGCTACCCTGCGTGGTCAAAGGTTGCACCTGCGTTCCGTCCGCCAGCATGGTATAAATCTGATACCTTCCACCGCGGGTCGAGGAGAATGCCAGGTGCTGGCCATCCGGCGCCCAACTGGGGTGCTCGTTCTTTCCCTCGGCGTGCGTCAACTGGGTGTACTTGCGCGATGCAACGTCCATGATGAATACGTTCCAGCCCCCGATGGCGTACCCGCGCGTCCACGCGAAGGCCAGCCACTGCCCGTCCGGACTCCACGACGGGTTGCCTGCGTCGCCGGTGCCATCCGTCAGCCGCTCGACATCCGCTCCATCCATATTCATCCGATAGATCTGCTGCGGACCGGAGCGGCCCGACGTAAACGCGATATCAGTCCCGGTTTTGGGATTGACCTTCGGCTCCGTATCGATCGAGCTCGCCGAGGAGATCGGCCGAAAACCCGCTCCGTCCAAGTTCGCGATGAAGATCCGGCAACAGCGCCCCGCCGACGAGGAGTATAGGATCTGCTTCCCATCGGGAGTGAACGAAGGCGACGAGTTGACCGATGCGCCCTGGTTATAAAACCGTAAATCTCGGACCGGATCCACCGAAAACACAAATATACCAGGATTGCCGCGGGCGAAGCTAGTAAGCGCGATTTTCGTGCCGTCGGGCGACGGGGACCCCTCGATGGAAATGGAGTTGAAATGGGTGATTTGACGCTGGTTCTTGCCGTCCGGGTCCATCACCCAGATCTCCTTGTGGCCGGTGCGGTCCGAGGTGAAATAGATGTGGGTGCCGAACAGCGATTGGCCGCCGAACAAGGCCAGGATATCGGCCGCGAACTCGTGCGCCACTTGCCGCGCGCCGGCCTGGTCCAGGCTGCCCAGGTAGCGCTTGGCAATCACCTGGGCGTTGGCAGTTGGGGCCGGCCCCTGGCTTAAGTCGAACAGCCACCCGTAGAGCACCAGAACACCGTTTTGCGGCGCCGTGTACCCGAAGGCCAGGTAGTTGGCCCCCACCGGAGGACCGGACCAGTCGGCCATCCAGCGGCCGCCGCCGTTGGCCGGCTGCTGAATCGTCTCGCTTTTCCGGCCGCGCGGAGGCTGCGCCGGCGGTGGCGGCGGGACGATGTCCGACGGCTGCTGCGGAATGAAGAGAGGATAGAAGGTTTTGGGAGCGACTTTCACCGTCCCCGAGGCGGCCACGTCCGCCCGAAGCGTATCGTTGAACGCGCCCATGAGACCTTGCGCCTCGCCGGAGCCCCGGAGATCGGGAATGGCGATGACCGCGCGCTGGCCGCCGGAGATTTTGCCCAGATCGATTGGCTGCTGGGCCCCTAGCACCAGCAGAAACACGGTCAAAACGACCGCTACCCAAACCACCCTGTTCATGTCATTTCCTCATTTCACGCCTCAGGTCCTCATTTAAAGACTCAGCGCCTCAATTCAAAACGTAATTCGAGCACCGCCTGGTTTTGCGCGTACTGCGGCGGCAATTGCGGAAACGGAGCCGCATCCAGAATGGCGCGTTGCGCGGATAGGTCCAGCGTCGTATTTCCGCTGGATTGCGACACCTTCACGGAACCGGGCGCGAGCGAGCCGTTGCGCAGCAGCGTGAATGTCACCGCGACCTGCGGGGCCGACGTGATGCGCGCGTCGATGTCGCCGGTTTTCCAGTTCCGCGCCACCTGGTCGCGCAGGAGCTTGGCATACCACCCGAACTGGGTTCCCAAAGGGGAATCGGTGCCAATCCCCACGCCTCCCCCGCCCGTCATGCTGTATATGGTCGAGCTGACTGCCTGCCCGCTGCTGTAGACCTGATTGGGGGCATCCTGCTGCTGCTCGCGCCATTTGTTGGGCGGCGAGGCGGCTGCCTCCATGGCCCGCTTGCGGGCGTTGCGGCTCTTGATGGGAATGGCATCCAGATCCGGAGCCTTGACCTTGGGCTGGACTTTCTTTTTGGCGGGCGCCTCCGGCGCGAGAGATTCGGTGTCGCTGGCCACGGGGTTCGTCGGCCCTCCGTGAGATGGCAGCCTGATGGAGGGTACGGCGTTCACCGCCACGGCGCCCATGCCGCCACCGTTGACGTCGCCCCATCTCTCGGGCGCCCGATTGGCGATCCAGGTGTACGAGAGCAGCACCGCCGCAATCGACACGTGCAGAACCAGCGAGCCCACGAAAGGCCGGGACAGGCGGTCCGGCTGTTCCAGGATGTCGACGTGCGCGGCCATCACTTACCGCCCTTGGCCGAGGAATCCTCGGGTTGCGTCACCAGGTTGACCTGGAATCCCGCCGTGCCCAGTTCCGCCACCACCTGCGCCATGACCTCCCACACCGTCTGCTTGTCGGCCATCACATACACGCCCTTGGTAGTCTTGCCGAATTTCTGCAGAATGGTGGGCTTCAGATCGAAGATGTTGACTTCCTTGCCGTTGAGGTAAAGCAGGCCGGTTTTGGGAATGCTGACCACCGGCATATCCTTGGTGGCCTCTGTGGATACCGGCCGCACTTTGGGCACATCCACTTCCAGACCGAATTCCATGACGTGCGCGGTGATCATAAAAATGATCAGCAGCACCAGCACCACGTCCACGAACGGGGTGACGTTGATCTCGGCGAGGGCGCCGCCCCCGCGCTGCCGCCGCGATCCGTAGCCTCCGCCGTTCGCCGAGAATGCCATTGCTACTCTCCGAAGGTGCGTTCGGTCATGTTGAGGAATTCCATCGCGAAATCGTCCATGCGCGCGCCCATCTCGCGGATCTTCTGGCTGAAGAGGTTGTAGAAGATGGCGGCCGGAATGGCGGCTCCGAGTCCCACCGCGGTGGTGATGAGCGCTTCGGCGATGCCCGGCCCCACGCTTTTCAAGCTGGCGCTCCCCTGGCTCGTCGCCAGTCCCAAGAACGCACTGATGATACCCAGTACGGTGCCGAACAGCCCGATAAAGGGACAGACCGACGCCGTGGTGGCCAGCCAGTTCAGGTTGCGTTCCAGCTTGGCAATCTCCTCGCTGATGCCGAGCTGAATCGTGCGCTCCAGCGCGGGCCGATTCCTCACGCTGCCACGCGACTTCACCTGCCGCTCCACTTCTTCATATCCGAAATCGAAGACCGCCACCAGGGGCGACGGGCGGAACTGTTCGCTGGCCACCACGACCGCCTCGAACCCCGTGGCTTTGCGGAACGCTCGCAGAAAACGGGTGTTGGCCTTGCGCGCCCCACGGAACGATTGCCACTTGGAAAGAATCACCGTCCAGGAAAAAACCGAGAACCCCGCAAGGATGCCCAGCACAACGATCACCATCGCGTTGTGCGACATCAGTTCCCAAATATCCATTTGTAGAAGGAAGGCAGCCGGAGCTTCGAAACTCAACTCGTCTCCTAATCTCAAATCTATCACATAGACGCGGGTTCCCAATGGAAAGACGTAGCGGAAATTGGCGGAGTTTCCGGCGGATTTCGTACGCTCGAGGGCCGGAGCGGCAAAAACAAAAGAGTTACCTATTGTTTTGGCGCGCGGCTCCTTTTCGGAGCCACGAGCGTAAGGGAGTGGTCTTCCAGCAGCCGGCGATGCAGCCAATCACGCCGTTCCGCCGCGAAGCAGCGAGGCGGCGGTCGGAGCGGCCACGGGGGACAGCCTCGGCCGATCCTGAGCCTCCGGGATTTTGTCGCCTTCGCCAGGGGCCAGGAACAGATTGGCATCGATGCCGTGCTGGCGTGTGTACAGGTCGTAGTAGCGGCCCTCTAAATCGTACAGGGATTGGTGCGTGCCGCGCTCCACCACGCGGCCGTCTTCCACCACCAGGATCTGGTCCGCACGGCGAATCGTCGAGAGCCGATGTGCAATCACAAACGTCGTGCGCCCCTTCATGAGGTACGCCAGGCCCTCCTGGATGGCCGCCTCCGATTCCGAATCCAGGCTGGAAGTGGCCTCGTCGAGAATCAGAATCCGCGGATTGGCCAGGATGGCCCGCGCGATGGACACGCGCTGCCGCTGCCCGCCCGAGAGCTTCACTCCGCGCTCCCCCACAATCGTGTCGTACTTCTTCTCGAAGCGTTCGGCGAATTCGTCCACGCGCGCGATGCGGCAGGCTTCGAGGATCTGCTCCTCCGACGCGGCGGGTCGCGCGAAGGCCACGTTTTCGCGAATCGTTCCGTCAAACAGGAACGTGTCCTGCAACACGACGCCGAGTTGCGTGCGATAGGTGTCCAGCCGGACGGTCGAAAGATCCGTACCGTCCAGGCGGAGCGTTCCCGCGGTCGGCTCGTGGAAACCCGCGACCAGGCTGATGATGGTCGATTTTCCCGAGCCGGACGGACCCACCAGCGCGGTTACGGTGCCGGGCCGCGCTTCGAAACTCACCTCGTGGAGGACCGGCTTGCCGGCGTCGTAGGCGAAGCTCACCTGGTCGAAAACGACGTGGCCTTGGCTCGCCGCCACCGCCCGGGTGCGCCGCGGGTCCTCGTCTTCGGGCCTCTCGTGAAGGATTTCCTGAGTGCGGTCGAGCCCGGCCAGGGCTTCGGTCAACTGGGTGCCAATCGCCACCACTTGAAAAATCGGCGCCACCAGCATCGCCAGGAACATGGTGAATGTCATCAGGCCGCCTACCGTCATGGTGCCGGCGATAATCTGGCGCGCACCGACGTACATGACGGTGCCGCCCACAATCCCCATCAGGGAATTGGCCGAAAGACTCATCAGCGACATGGCGGTGAGCGAACGCAGCACGTTGTCGAGCAGCCGTTGGACGCCGCCGGCGAACACGCGCGCCTCCTCGGCCTCGGCGTGGTATCCCTTTACAACCCGCACGCCGGCCAGAGATTCGGTGAGCCGGCCCTGCACCTCGGCGTTGATCTTTCCGCGTTCCCGGAAGATCGGCCGGATGCCCTTGAAGGCTTTTTGCAGCACCCCGGAAAAGAGCGCGAGGAAGAGCAGCGCGAGCCCCGTCATCAGGGCGCTGATACGCAGCAGGATGACCAGGGAAAATAGCGCTTTCAGGATGCCTCCCACGAAATCCACCAGCCCGGTCCCGATCAGGTTGCGCACGCCTTCCACGTCGCTCATGATGCGGGAGACTAACGCCCCGCTTTTGTTGGCATCGTAGTAGGCTACCGGCAGGCGGCCCACGTGAGCCTGGACTCTGCGGCGGAGCTCGGCAATCAGGCGCTGCGCCTCTTTGGAGAGCAACTGGGTCAGAGAGAACGACGTGATGCCTTGCAGGATGGTGGCCCCGAAGACCGCCAGCACCAGCGGCTTGAGCAGCGAGTATTGATGGGCGCCGATGACATTATCGATCAGGTACTTGGTGGAGCCCGGAAGGACCACGCTGGCCCCGAGATTGATCAACATCAGGAGGAAGCCCAGCGCCAGCTTCGCCCGGCGCGGGTATACCAACTCCTTCAGCAGGGGCCGGACGCTGCGGAAATGTTCGGAGGGTTTCCCCTTGGGTTTGGTTGGAGCCACTTCTTCTTAGAGTACAACGATGGCGGACCGGATTCGGCTGCGGTAACGCCGGCGGTCTTGGCCGCCGGCTTGTCGTCGCCGCACTCTGAAAGGCGCCACGCCGGCGCCCAGGATCCGGCAGGGCGCATAAGTCTTGACTTGTATTAGCTGTGCATTATAATGGAGCCGTGGCGTGGGAAGTTGAGGTTACCGACGAATTCAAAGCCTGGTGGGACGGGCTGACCGTAGCCGAGCAGATGTCGATCGGCACCGGCATAGAGTTGCTGGTCGAAGTCGGCCCGAACCTCTCGTTCCCGCATTCGAGCAAGGTCAACGGATCGCGCCATTCCGCCATGCGCGAACTGCGCGTGCAACACCAGGGGCGCCCATACCGGGTGCTTTACATCTTCGATCCACGCCGCGCGGCGATTCTATTGCTGGGCGGCGACAAAACCGGCGATGATCGCTGGTACGAGAAGAACGTGCCACTGGCGGATCGTATTTACGACGATTACCTGAAAGAAATCAAGGAGGAAGGACAATGCCCAAGTTGACTAAGTGGAGCGAGCTGGAAGCGAAGATGTCTCCCGAGGCGCGCGCCGAGGTGCAACGGCGCGTACGGGAGGAAATGAAACAGATGCCGCTGCACGAACTCCGCGCGGCGCGCCGGCTCACCCAACAGCAACTCGCGCGGACCCTCGATATGACGCAGGCCGCGGTTTCGCAGATGGAGAAGCGCACGGACATGTATCTCAGCACGCTCGAGAACTTTGTGGAAGCGATGGGCGGGCGGCTGGAGATGTACGCCGTGTTTCCCGACGGGGCAGTGAAACTGAGTCTTGACCAGGAAGTATAAGCCGGAATCCGCCGGCGCCACCAACGGAGCTCTGCTGCGCCACCGTAGTACAATGACCTGATTCCAGGAGGGCACATGAGCGAGGAGGTTGGGACCAGCCGGCGCCGCTGGCTCGGATTGACTGCGGCGCTGGGCGCGGGTTTGACGGGGTGCAAGCGCTCCACGCCGGAGGCAGGCTCCGGCCCGAGCCTGCTAGGCAAGCCGGTGAGCGCATACGGAGAGCGCTCCACGTTCGAGACGGCCGCGCGCGCGCTCCCCGACACGCGCACTCCCGAGACCGCGGCCAGCCGCACGCCGCTTCAGGACTCCTGCGGAATCCTGACACCGTCCGCGCTGCACTATGAACGGCACCACGCCGGTGTGCCCAGGATCGATCCCGCCGGGCACAGGCTGCTCATCCACGGGATGGTGGATCGCCCCTTGATTTTCACCATGGACGAGATCCGGCGGCTGCCCGCGGTTTCCCGTATCCATTTCCTGGAGTGCTCCGGCAACAGCAGCGGCGAGTGGGGCGAGAAGACCGGCCGTAATGCGGCCCAAAGCCATGGGCTGGCCAGTTGCAGCGAATGGACCGGCGTGCCGCTCTCGCTGCTGCTGGCCGAGGCGGGCGTGCAGAAACGCGCGCGGTGGCTGATGGTGGAAGGCGCCGACGCCTGCAAGATGCAGCGCAGTCTGCCACTGGAAAAGGCCATGAACGATGCATTGGCCGCTTGGGGCCAGAACGGCGAAGCGCTGCGGCCGGAACAGGGCTATCCGCTGCGCCTCCTCGTCCCGGGATGGGAGGGCAACATCAGCGTGAAGTGGCTGCGGCGCATCATGGCCGTGGAGGAGCCCTACATGGTTCGCGATGAAACCTCGCACTACACCGACCTGATGCCCGACGGTACGGCCCGCGTGTTCACCTTCATGATGGAGGCCAAGTCGCTGATCACCTTCCCGTCCGGAGGGCAAAAGCTGGCGGGCCCGGGCTACTGCCAGATCACCGGCCTGGCGTGGTCGGGCCGCGGCCGCATTGAACGCGTGGAGGTCTCGACCGACGATGGCCGGACGTGGCGCGATGCGAGCCTGCAGGAGCCGCGCCTTCGGATGGCCTTCACGCGATTCTATTTTCCGTGGAACTGGGACGGCAAGGAGGCCGTGCTCCAGTCGCGCTCGATCGACGAAACCGGGTATGTGCAGCCCACCAAGGAAGCTTTGGTCGCCGTGCGCGGACTCAATTCCCAGTACCATTACAACGGCATCAAGGTATGGAAGGTCCTGGCGGACGGGAGCGTGAGCAATGCGTAGCCTGGTGATCCTCCTGGCCGCGGGCGCTCTCTGCGCGCAGTCTCCGAAATACGGCGTGGGGCGCACGCCGTCGCCGGAAGAGATCCGCCAGTTGGATATCTCCATCGCTCCCGACGGAACCGGGCTGCCTCAAGGCAGCGGCACTGCCGCCGCTGGCCGCGAAGTCTACGCCAATCGGTGTGCCCAGTGCCATGGGGAAAAGGGCGAAGGCCGCGACAGCGTCGCGCTGGCGGGCGGCCAGGGTACGCTGAAGAATCCCAAGCCTCTGCGGACCGTGGGCAGTTACTGGCCCTACGCCACGACTATCTGGGACTACGTGAACCGTGCCATGCCGTTTAAGAACCCCGGAATGCTGAGCCGCGACCAGGTATACGCCGTGACCGCTTACGTGCTGTTCCTCAACGGCATCGTGGGGGAGAATGACGTGATGGACGCTCGCAGCCTGCCGAAGGTGCGGATGCCGAACCGCAACGGCTTTGTCGCCGATCCCCGGCCGGATGTGAAGCGGTAACGCGCCAAAATAAAAGAGGGCCCCACCGCGGGGCCCTCTGCTGTTGACTTCGAAACTTCCTGTTCAGACTACAGCCGGCTCACGTTCTCGGCTTGCAAACCCTTGGGACCTTGCTTGACCTCGAACTCTACCTCTGCGCCTTCGTCCAGGCTGCGATAACCGTTAGCCTGGATCGCGGAAAAATGAACGAACACGTCGTCGCCGCTCGATCTCTGGATGAATCCATAGCCCTTAGCGGCATTAAACCATTTCACGATACCTTTTTCCTTCACTACACCTTCTCCTGATCATTGTTCGTCGTGCTCTTGGGTCTCCCAGGCAAGGAAAGCGGAACTTTCGAGGCTTGCTAAACTTTCGAGGCGCGTCCAAACAACCAATTAGAATCTGCGTAAGGTATTCTCTCAGATGGCATTTGTATGGTCAAGCACTTATTGCGCGCAACCGGCGAATTGGACCTCCTGGAGCGGATCGCCAAGCGTGTCGCCTTGCCCCAAAAGGCTGGCCTGGTCCTGGGGATCGGTGACGATTGCGCCATTTTCAGGCCGCGAAGCGCCACCGAAGATCTGCTGTTCACCACCGACATGCTGATCGAGGACGTGCACTTCCGCCGCGACACGCATCGCGCGGAAGACGTGGGGTGGAAGGCGCTGGCCCGCGGGTTGAGCGACATTGCGGCCATGGGCGGCGAGCCGCGCTTCTGCCTGCTCTCGCTGGCGGTTGCGGAGTGGGCCTGGCCGCGATGGGTGGACGGCTTCTATCGCGGCCTGTTGCGCCTGGCCGGCCGCGAGAAGACGCCGCTGATGGGTGGGGACCTGGCGCGCGCTGGGAAGTTGATGTGCGACATCGTGGTCTGCGGGGCCGTGCCGCGCGGCCAGGCCCTGCGGCGCGATGGAGCGCGCGCGGGAAACGCGATCTGGGTCTCCGGCAGGCTGGGAGGATCGGCTGTCGGGCTGGCGGGAGGCGGTGGAGCGGCGC
>Ga0209517_10002857_pt1 | contig 23849 bp, 23 predicted proteins | sample PeaSoiMetSII2010_FD_187695 | JGI IMG/M metagenome (GOLD analysis project Ga0209517, IMG submission 187695) | Peat soil microbial communities from Weissenstadt, Germany - SII-2010 (SPAdes) (version 2) | ecosystem: Environmental > Terrestrial > Soil > Wetlands > Peat | place: Germany... | reverse complement strand
CACCCCGGAACTCATCAACAACGTGGTGTTCTACGACGTGCTGTTCGATATTCCCAATCCAGAGCGCGAACTGAGAATTCAGATGACGGCGCAGGTGTTCATCGTGTTGGCACAGGCGAAGAGCGTCTTGCTGATACCCGTTGCCGCCATCGGCAATGCCAGCGAAGGCGCCGAAACCAAGGTGCAGGTGCTCAAACCCGACGGCACCGTCGAGTTGCGCGCCATCAAGCTCGGCATCAAGAGTGAAATGTCAGCGGAGGTCAAGGACGGTCTTAAGGAGAAGGAACAGGTCGTCATTGCGACACTCACGGCAAAGGGCAACACGACTAGCGCACTGAGCGCTCGGAAGGGCCCTTGATGGCGTCACCACTACTCGAATTGAAGGCTGTCAGCCGCACCTATGCGTCGGGCGCCGAGCCGCTGACAGTGCTCAAAGCAGTAAGCCTGACGATTGAGAGCGGCGAATTCGTCGCCATTATGGGTGCCTCCGGCTCGGGCAAGTCCACGCTCATGAACATCATCGGCTGTCTCGACAAGCCGTCGAGCGGCAGCTACTCCATCCATGGCGTTGAAGTGGCCAGCCTCAACGGCGATGCGCTGGCAGCACTGCGACGCGACACCTTCGGCTTCATCTTCCAGCGCTACAACCTGATGTCCGATTTGAATGCCGTTGAAAACGCCGAAGTCCCGGCCGTTTATTGCGGCATGGCGAAAGCTCGGCGAGAAACGCACGCTAGTGACTTGCTGCGCGAACTCGGGCTGGGCGACCGGCTGCAACACCATCCCAACCAACTCTCCGGCGGTCAGCAACAGCGCGTCAGCATCGCCCGCGCGCTCATGAACGGCGGGCCGGTGATCCTGGCAGATGAACCTACGGGAGCGCTGGACAGCCAGGGCGGCAAGGAGGTCATGGCCATTCTCGAGAAGCTGCACGGGCAAGGACACACGATCATTGTGGTGACCCACGACAGCGACATCGCCACTCACGCGCACCGCCTCGTGCGCATTGCCGATGGGCGTATTACCTCCGACGAGCAGCAGCAAAAAGGGGGGGTAGGTTGCCCGGCGCAGACTGGCGCAACGGGGAAGGATGCCAAGCCGGGCGTGGCGGTCCTCGGCGAAGCCTTGAAGATGGCGTTGAGTTCGTTGCTGCACAATCGCCTCCGGACCGCGCTGACCATGCTGGGCATCATCATCGGCGTCGCCTCGGTGGTCGCGCTGATGGCGATTGGCAACGGCGCGAAGCAGGACGTCCTTGAGCGTATCCAGGCCATGGGCACTGATCTGTTGACGATCATGCGCGGGCCGCCCGCCGTTCGCGCCTCAGCCGATATCGTAACTAGCTTCCTGCCGGAAGATCTGCCCTCCATCGCCAATGTGCGGGGGGTCGCCATGGCCGTTCCGGAGACGGCCTTGTCTTCACTGCTGCGCTTTGGCGACCAGGACTTGATGGTCACGGTGGTCGGAACCGGCCAAGACTTTCCGCAGGTGCATGATTGGCCGCCGCAGTCCGGCGTGTTCTTCTCGGCGGAACACGTGAAACGCTATGCTCAGGTCGTCGCACTCGGCCAGACCGCAGCCAAAAACCTATTCCCCGAGGACACCAACCCGCTGGGCCAGTATGTGCTCATTGGCAACGCGCCTTTCCTGGTCATTGGCGTATTGAGCAGCAAAGGCTTGACCCCGCGGGGAGACGATATGGATAACTCCGTCTGGCTGCCCTACACAACCGCTGGAGCGCGGGTCTTCGGACAACGCTTCTTTAATGATTTCGTCGTGAGAGTAAAGCCGAGCGCGGACATGAGCGTGGTGCAAGCTGATCTACATACGCTCCTGATCAAACGCCATCGCAAGGAGGACTTTAACATTCGGAATATGGCCGATACCATCGCCACGGCCAATGAGACGCAGAACACGCTCACCTATCTGCTGGCGGCGATTGCCGTGATTTCGCTCGTTGTCGGCGGCATTGGCGTGATGAACATCATGCTGGTCTCGGTCACCGAACGGACTCGCGAAATCGGCATCCGCATGGCGATTGGCGCCCGCAGCTTCGACGTGTTGTTTCAATTTCTTACCGAGGCCGTCATGGTCTGCTTTATCGGCGGTCTGGCGGGTGTCGTCGTCGGCATTGGCGGCGGTTTAGCTACCTCCACAATTGCAGGCTGGCGCGTGATTTTCACGGTTGCACCCGTAGTCATTGCCTTCGGGTGTGCCTTTCTGACGGGGATCATCTTTGGCTATCTGCCGGCCAAAAAGGCCGCACAACTTGACCCCATTGAAGCGCTGGCTCGCGATTAGAAACGCCCAAAGCTCGCACAACACTCTGCCGAAATGACCACGAAATTGACACTTAGGCAATCACCTCGAGGTCAAGCTGGTTCGCACCGGGTGCTGAAGCATAGCCGAAAGCTGTCGCTGTGGAGGTTTTCGGCCTGCGCGGGCCTTTGCCTTGGTGCGGTCATCCTCGCCGTCGCGGTGCTCATCCTTATGTCCGGTGGTGCGGTCCTCAACGGCTATGGCAAAGGGAAGATCGAGCGAGCGTTAGCCAAAGCGCATCCAGGGTACGCGTTACGGATCGGCGAACTGGATTACTCGGTGGTCGCCAATCGCCTGGTCGCTCAATCTGTCACACTGATTGCAACCAACACGATGCTCAAGGTTGGCCGGATTTCGATGACGGGCGTTCACTGGGCGCGGCTTCTTTGGGGAAAAGCTGCTCTGGCTGATGTCCTTGCCAAGGCCAGTCTTGAGGCGACGAATCTCGAGGTGGAATTCCCCCAGTCACACTATGGAATCCGTTGCGCGCGGCTGCGAGCGTCGGTGCCAGGTTCGGAACTGATCGCCGAAGGGACCGAGCTGCGAACGCTGGTCGGCGATGAAGCGTTTTTCGCAGCACACGATTTTCGAGCGACGCGGTTTCATGTGATCGTACCTGAGTGCAGAGCGTTGGGCCTGGCGTATCGCGAGCTGCTCCAGGGAAAGTCGTGCCGAGCCAAGTCGATCCGCTTTTTTCGACCTTCCCTTGATGCGTTGGTCAATCGCGACAAGCCGGTGGAGCCGTTCGTGAAGAGTCCGCTCATGGTGTATGAGGCGCTCGCCGCAATCCCCCAGCCGTTTCGGCTGGATAGTCTCACCGTCACCGATGGACACCTGACATACTGCGAGAGGGTGGTCGCTGGAGCCGACCCTGGCGTGCTGACGATTGCGGCAGTGAGTATGTCCGTCGAAGGCATTGCCAACCGCGGCGAATCGTCGGCCGCCATCCTCCTCCGGGGGCAGGGCGACCTGATGAGCGCAGCAACGTTGAAGGTGCAGATGACCATCCCGGTCACTTCACCGGACTTTTCGTTCCACTATTCCGGTTCGCTCAGCGCGATGGATCTGACCCAGCTTGATGCGTTCCTTGATGTCGCGGAACGCACCCGGATTAAGTCCGGCAGCGCCCAAGCGGTGGCGTTCGATATCGAGGTGACCGCCGGCCAGGCTCGCGGACGTGTGAGCGCGATTTACAAGGATTTGGAGATTGCTGTGCTTGACAAACAAGCCGACACCGAAAAGGGACTGGACAATCGCGTCGCCTCGTTCCTGGTGAACCTGTTGAAAATCAGGAATTCCAACCGTCAGGACGGATCAGGCGCGATGAAGGAGGGGGAGGTAAAATATACGAAAAGACCGGAGGACGAGTTCATGCAATTTGCGTGGTTCGCCCTGCGGAGCGGTGTCCTGGATGTCATCAGCCAGTGAGGCATTTCCTCCCCGTGATCCATCGCCGGTCAGTGTCGCCGGAAATAGAAGTAGCAGACCAGACCGCAGCCGGCGACACAGCCGAAGAGGCAAAGCACGATATCCAGGGCTTGGTTCATCTGGGGGGCTGTGAAAATGCCATACGCACCTGCCAGAAGGCCGCCGATGGCCGCGATGTCCAGGACGGCCCCACCGCTCAACGCCAACTTGCCCGGGGCGTTCTGCGTGCGCCGGCTTTCTGCTCGTCTGCGAAAGGTCACGGGCGGAGGTGCGCTGGGACAAAATTTGACAAGGAACTTCTCTCGACCAAGTCCCACCGTGCTGCGCTCTTAAGCCGCGACCGAGACCACCGGGCGCCCGAGGAGGCCTGGCTACGAAGCCATACTGCAGATCGATCCGCGCTGAAAGGGCGTCTGAATGGACGCCCGGACGTTGCGCAGGTGGTCGAGTACTCCGAAGACGTTGAGCAGCCACAGGACTACAACTACCACCACCACGATGTTGAGGATCCTTTTGATCTTCCCATCCATGGGGATGTAGCTGTTGACGAGCCAGAGCAGGACTCCGACTACGATGAGACTGATGACGATTGTAACTAATGACATGATTTTACCTATTCTCTTTTACCTGTTCTTTTTTTGGTGCGGGTTCGTGTCCGTTCAATGTTCTATAGCGCGAGGTGTGCCAGCGGCGCTTCGCGATAGGCCGGCCCCAAGTTCGGCGCAAAGCCGTCGCCACCGTAAAGCGCGTAACCGCTCTGTTCGCAACCACTTACTCCCGCACCTTCGTCCAGGCCAGGAACGCAAACGCCGGGCCGGGTCAAAAGCCCCGGCTCCGCCGGACGTCGATTGCGTCTGCAAAATGCAAGACCAAGCACCTGCGATAGTGCATGTTGCATATTATCTCGTATCCTGATTGCGAATCACATTCCGCCTCGAACATGCCAATCGGTGCTGGTCGCTGGGCTGGGGCGACGCCAGTGAACCCTCGCACATTGCACTGCCGCCCATTGCAATTTGCATTTCCGGCCAGAGCGAGAGAGGACTTCAAAAGGCTTGCGCCGACTCGCCACGGTCTTTCCCTCGCTTGATCCGCATCGCCTCGCAGGTGGTTGCTACCGGGGCGCTTGTGAACTTTTCGACGGCGGCCATTTCGCGCTGGTTTTGCGCTGCCGGTCCTAGCGGAGCACCCGTGGTACGTGCTAAGCTAAGGAATAGTCTCTTATGAAAACCTTGTTCACAGCGGAAGTCGTTTCCGAGGGCGGACGGTCGGGAACCCTTCAGACACCGAACCTGTCGCGGAATGTCACGTTGGGAGATTTGTTGGGGAAAGGCAGGATGAGCCAGGCCGCCGACCGAATCAAGATTGGGCTGGGGCTTGCGCTTTTAGCGGCCTTGACGGGATGTGTGGGTTACGTGGACGGAGGTTACGTGGGTGGAGGTTACGTCGGCGCGGTGGTGGTGCCGGAGCCTGGTGTGTATTTTTGGGGTGGCGACCATGATAGGGGGCGCGATGTGCATGTTTACAGTCATCGCGGGTACGAAAGCCGTGCGGTGGCACACCCGTCCGGTGGCGGGCACGGGGGAAAGCGGTGAACCGGACAACTCATCGGACAGAAACAGACCTGATAAACCTATGAAACTTTCAAACCAATGGACACGCTTTACCAGCGTTTTGACACCCGCACTCTTGGCGGGTGCCTGGGGGTTCTTGTCGGCGGACCTTCATGCGGCGGAGTCGAATGAAGCGCAGCAGAAACCAGTGGTCGCGCAACGGTTGTTCGCTTCGCCGGATGCGGCCGCGAAAGCCTTGCAGGCAGCCGCCGAAGCCAAAGATAAAGTGGCTTTGCGCGAGATTTTCGGCCCGGAGTTCGACCACCTTATAACCGGCGACGAAGTGCAGGACGCGAACAACGCGCTGCGGTTCGCCACCCTCCTGGCGCAGGGCTGCCAGCCGGTAAATGAGGGGGAGGACAAAATCACCTTTGAGATTGGCACGAACAACTATCCCATGGCGGTCCCATTGGTGAAAGTGGACGGACAATGGCATTTCGACACGGCGGCGGGCAAGGAAGAGATCATCAATCGGCACATCGGGAAGGACGAACTCAATGCCATCGGCGTTTGCCGGGCTTATGTGGCCGCGCAACGGCAGTACGCCAGCGCGAACCCGGACGCGGTCGGAGGAGCGAAGTACGCGCAGAAATTCAGGAGCACGCCCGGCAAAAAGGACGGCCTCTACTGGCCGGCGGCGGAGAACGAACCGGCCAGCCCATTCGGGCCTGTGGTGGCGGAAGCTCATGCTGAGGGTTATGTCAGTCACATGGGCAAGGGGTTGCACCCGTTTCATGGTTATTACTTCAGAATTCTGACCCGGCAAGGCAAGGCTGCGCCCGGCGGGAGAATGGACTACCTCCGCCACGGCAACTTGACAGGAGGATTCGCGCTAGTGGCTTTTCCCGAGAATTGGGACCAGTCGGGCATCATGACGTTTATCGTCAATCAGGACGGCAAAGTATTTCAGCGTAATCTAGGCGAAAAGACTTCCCGGATTGCGGGGGCGATGAAGGAATACAATCCGGACAGCGAATGGACGCTGGTGCAGGATGAGGGAGTATTGAGCGCAGTGTCCGAGAAATGATGTCTGGATTGAATGGGTCAGAACGCCGGCTGCCTGGCTGGCCCTCCATTAGCTTTAAGGACTATTACCGGGTGCTCGGGGCGCCGCCCAAGGCGACGGACGAAAAATCAAGAAGGCTTTTCGCGCCCTCGCGCGCAGGTATCATCCCGATGTCGCCAAAGGATAAAAAGACGGCGGAGGAGAAATTCAGAGAGTTCAAACGTCTGGTGTGCAAGACGCACGATTCGCTCGTCGCCGCTCGTGCGAATTGCACGGTTTTAAGGTTTCTCTTCCGGTACTAAAGTCCATCCTAATGACTCTAACTGCCTTTGAATCAACAGGTTACACAACCCTGTCGGGTATTGGCCTCCCTCTAGCTAAACGAGCCCCATGACAGTGAGAACCAAGGGCAAGAAGAGTGCCTTGACGTTTGGTGACTTCATCGCCGCCTCTTATCGCGCCTGGGGCAGCGGCCGGGCCAAAGGGCTTGTGCGGCTGGCCCTCAACTCACATCTGGTGGTGTTTCGAGGACGACAACGCTTCGTAATCCAAGAAGACCACCATGAACTCTTATCCTTGAAATCCAATGCGGAATAACTCGAGCCATTCGGAGCCGTCCCCTGCAGTTCCATCTTCAGCGATAACTCCCGAGTTGACCAAGACGGTATTGGTCGTGGATGACGATCCCGCGATCCGCTCTTTGGAGACCGAGATTCTGCGCCTGGAAGGATTCAGAGTGCTGGAAGCGGAAGACGCTGCTGACGCCTTGCGGCTGGCCCGGGAGGCCTCGGCGGTTCACCTCCTAATAACTGATTATTCGATGCCTGAAGTTGATGGTTTAGAGCTCACCAGGCAATTCCGTGCGGTGCATCCAAAGACACCCGTGCTGATGGTTTCCGACTCATTACCTTTGTTGCGAGACGGAGGCGAGGACTTGGACCATGTCGAGCTGTTGGCGAAGCCATTCTCATTCAACGACCTGCTCGGCAAGGCCCGCGCGCTGCTGGACGCCGTTGCTGTCCCGGGGCGAAAACCTTGGTGTTGCGATTAACCTGAAGATAACACCTATACACCATGCATTTTGCATGATATGTTAAGAAGACCTTCATTGGCCGGACGCGTATGCGCTCGACTCGACGCAGGGAAGCGCATGATCTACCGACTTCGACGCCGGATCATCGGGCCGTTAGCCATCTTTTGGCTGACGGTGACGGTAGCCAGCGTGGTTATGGGGGCTGTGGCTTGGAGCCGCTTTTCGCGCAGCATTGACGCCTCGGCCGAAGCCGAGCAGTTCCGCGAGTCGGGTGATCAACTCTTCACCGTTTTGCAGGACGCCGAGGCCAGCCAGCGAGGTTACCTGCTGACGGGCAACCCTTCTTACCGCGAAGCCTTCACGAGTGCGGAACGCACCTTTCCCAAGACCTTCGAACGGCTGGCTGCGTCTGCGAAACACGACCCGGCCGGGCGAACGGATCTAATTGAGTTGCGTCGCCTGGTTGAGCTCGAACTGGCGGACCTGCGCCAGGCCATCGCTTTGCGCGCCGCGAAAGCTCCCACAGGGTCAGAGGCCGTTCTCAGTCCTGAGCAAGCCAGGACGACCATGGACCGCATCCGGGAGATTATTAAACAGCGGCACGACAACCGGCTTGATCTGCTGTCCGCCAACGGAGCGGCGATCCGCCGCGAAATGAAATTGGTCCACCAAATGACGTGGTTCGCCGGGTTGCTCGGGGTTGGGGCGGGGCTGTTCGCGCTCTATTTTTACCGGATCGATTTTTTCCAGGAGCGAGCGCGCCGGCAGTTACTGGAAGAAAAGTTGCAGGCGGAACAATCGGTGCGGGAGAAAAGTGCCTTCCTGGCCAACATGAGCCATGAGATTCGTAGTCCCATGAACGCGATCCTCGGCTTCAGCGAGCTTTTGGAGCCGGAGGGGCTGACGCCGAAGCAATCGCAATATGTGCGGGCCATTCGCGACAGCGGCGCGGCCTTGCTGCATCTGATCAACGACATTCTCGACCTGTCCAAGCTCGAAGCCGGCAAGTTGGAATTGCACCCCGACCCCACCGATATGCGCGATTCCTGCGAGTTCCTCCGCACCGTTTTCGGCCAGCAGGCCGTGACGAAATCGCTCCAGCTTCAATTCGAGATCTCACCCAACCTGCCCCGCGCATTGTTGCTGGATCGCCTGCGGTTGCGCCAGGTGCTGGTGAACTTGCTCAGCAATGCCATCAAGTTCACCGAGCGCGGTTGCGTTAAAACGCGCGTCTCCTGGCAAAGCCAGACAGACGGCCGCAGCGGGACACTGTTGATCGAGGTCGAGGACACCGGCATCGGGATCCGCGCTGAAGAACTGGAGGAGGTTTTCAAGCCTTTTGTTCAGGCGGAAACCCGGCAAACGGCGGAGAAGGAAGGGACCGGCATCGGGCTGACCATCGTCAAGCGCCTCACCGAGTTGATGGGCGGCAGCCTGGGTGTCGAAAGCGAAATCGGCCAGGGTACGGTCTTCCACTTGCGTTTCCCTGATGTCCCCGTCTCGGGGCGCTTGCCGGTGGGAGATCACGCCGAACCGGGCGGAGTGGTGGACTTCAATGACTTCGCGCCGGCCACGCTGCTGGTGGTCGATGACAACCCGACCAATCGGGCCTATCTGGCTGGTATATTTGAGAACACTCATCACCGAGTCCACTTCGCCACCAATGGTCAGGAAGCGTTGGCGTGTCTGGGGCAGGCGAAACCCGATGTGGTATTGCTCGATATCCGAATGCCGGTGATGGACGGGCGAACGACGTTGGCCGAGATCCGCAAACAAGCGAATCTGGTTTCCCTGCCGGTCATCGCTGTCACTGCTTCGAGCAAGGCCGGCGAAGAGATGCAATTGCAAAGCCAGTTCAGCGGCTACATTCGCAAGCCCTTCTCGCGCCAAACGCTCTTTGCGGAGCTAGCTCAATTTCTCCAAAGGGCGCCCCCCGGGAATGGAAGGGAAGCTCAGAATCTTGGGCAAAACCTCAAGAGTATTCCCATCTCCTCGCCTGACCAGGCCGCTCACTGGCAAGAGCTCGCTCTCGAACTTCGCCGCCAGGAGGCAACCGAATGGCCCACGCTGCGGGACAGCCTGGCGGTTAATGAGACACGGGCCTTTGCCCATCAGCTTTTTCTCCTCGGCCAGAAGGCGCATTGTGGCCCACTCGCAACTTATGCCGCTGCGCTTACTGCATTCGCAGACGCCTACGCTATCGGCCAGATGGAACATCATCTCGCCGCCTTCCCCAAGCTGGCTGAGTCGATTGAAGCCTCTGTGGCCCAGGCCCAACTGCAACCGGCACGAGAGGAGGCCACAGTTGCCTAGCGCACAATTTGAAGTGAATGCTCCCATCATAGATTCGAACACCGGCTGCCTGCTCGTCGTCGATGATCAGGAGTCCAACATCCAGGTGGTCGGCGCTGCCCTGGGCAAACTTGGTTTTGAGATTTTGCCCGCGACCGGCGGGCTCCAGGCCTTTCAACGGCTGGCGGTTCGCCGACCCGACCTTATCCTGCTGGACTTGCTTATGCCGGAGATGGACGGATTCGAGGCTTGCCGTCGAATCCGGGAGAATGCCAATTGGGCTGAGATCCCCATCATCTTCCTTTCCTCCGCCGACGACAAGGGTCTGATCGTTCGCGCACTGGAAACCGGCGGGGTGGATTACATCACCAAGCCCTTCAACCACGCCGAATTGGTGACGCGCGTCCGCACGCACCTGGCGCTCAAAAGGGCCCGCGACGAGTTGAAGCAACTCGCCGAGGACCGGGATGAATTACTTGGCATCCTGACCCACGACCTCAAGAACCATTTGGGCGGGATGGACATGAGCGCTCAGTTGCTCCGTGAGCGTACCGAGGCGCTGGCTGATCCGAAGCTGAGGCTCATGGCCGAGAACATCTCGCATTCGAGCAGCCAAATGCTCGCCTTCGTGAAAGAGTTTCTGGCGAATGCTTCGGCAGACCACGGTTTGAACCTCAAGACCGAGTCGCTCAGTCTCAACGACGCAGCCTCCCGGGTGGCTCAGCAACATCGGGAAGCAGCGAAACACAAGCAAATTGTCCTGCAGACGGTCCTCGAGGGGAACGGGGCTCTCGTGCAGGCCGACCCCGCTGCGCTCAACCAGGTGCTCGATAATCTCCTGTCCAACGCCATCAAGTTTTCTCCGCCCGGCAAGCAGATTCGTCTGACGGTCTGCCCCCCGGGTGCCAGGTACGTAGAATGCCAGGTTCAGGACGAAGGGCCTGGGTTTAGTGAAAGCGATAAGACCGGCATGTTTCACCGCTACGGCCGCCTTTCTGCGCGGCCCACAGGAGGCGAACCTTCCACCGGGTTGGGATTGAGCATCGTCAAAAAGCTCGTGCTGGCGATGCATGGTGAATTGGCTTGCGAAAGCACGCCGGGCAACGGCGCCACCTTTGCCTTCCGCTTGCCACGCGCTGGCTCCCCCCATTGAATTAAGCTCTATGGACTTCCTGGTTATCGACGACGACAAGACCTTTCGCGACGCGACCTGCCTGCTCATCGACGGCGAAGGTCATTACGCGGAAGCCGCCTGCTCGGGAGAGATGGGGCTCAAGGAGTTAGCGGACGGAAAATTCGATTCGGTGCTTCTGGACCTAAATCTCGGGCCGGAAAGAGGCCTCGACATTCTTGAGCAGATTCACAAGCTCCAGCCCAATCTGCCGGTGATCATCTTTACCGCGCAAGGTAGCGTGAAAAACGCGGTGGAGGCCATGCGGCGCGGCGCGGTGGACTTTCTGGAAAAGCCGTTTACCCGTGAACAGTTTCATCTGGTGCTCGCCCGCGTGCAGCGCTTCCACCAACTCCTCCAGAACATCGAGCGGCTGGAACGGGAGGTTCAGGACAGCAATGCTCAGAGTCCTGGGATTCTGTTAGATTCCAGCACGCCGCTCATGCAAGAGGTGATGGACACGCTGCTGCGAGCGGCGAAAACACCGGCCTCAATTCTAATCCTGGGCGAAAGCGGCACCGGCAAGAGCGTGCTGGCCCGGGCCGTTCACCAGCAGAGCCACCTGGCGGATAAACCATTCGTCACCGTGAGCTGTCCGAGTCTGTCCAAGGAACTGCTGGAAAGCGAACTGTTCGGCCACGTCAGAGGCGCGTTCACCGGTGCCCTGCGCGACCATTGGGGCAAAGTCAAAGCCGCCGCGGGCGGGACTCTCTTCCTCGACGAGATCGGCGACCTGCCGATGGAAATCCAGCCTAAGCTCCTGCGATTGCTTCAGGAACGCGAATACGAGCGGGTGGGGGAAAATGTCATTCGACAGGCCGAGGTCCGTGTCATCGCCGCCACCAGCCACGATCTTAAGACTCGCGTCGCCGAGGGCACCTTTCGCGAAGACTTGTATTTTCGGCTCAACGTGATCACCGCGGAGATGCCTCCCCTACGGCAGCGTCAAGGTGACCTCATTCGCTTTGCCGGGCATTACTTCAAGCATTTCGCCGGCTCTTGTGGGCGGCGTCTCGACGGGTTTTCAGAAGAAGCCTCTGCCGCTATCCGCGCCTACTCGTGGCCGGGTAACCTCCGTGAGTTGCGCAACGCCATCGAACGCGCTGTGATCATGGCCAAGGGGACCAAGATTAACCTGGAGGACCTTCCCGCCGAATTGCGGGGCCAGAACGGTGCCAAAGGCAATGGCAGCGATGGCGCGTTGCAGATTGGTTCCTTGGTTTCCATGGAGCAATTGGAGGAAGCACACCTTCGCAAAGTCCTGGAACGAACCTCCAACCTGGCCGAAGCTGCTCAGATCCTTGGGATTGATCAAGCCACGCTCTACCGGAAACGCAAAAAGATCGGCTTGGAATAAGGACTCTGCCGGATGCAGGATTCTGCCACTGCTGGCATCTTGTCGTCAGAGTTTTGTGCCCTAAACCGTCGGAGCGGCGTCACATTACTATTCTCGTTCTCCGGGTCTGAAAATCCTCCAGTACCAGGAAGCCCGGCACGCTGTATCTGGCCAGACCGCTGACCAACTCAACCTCGGACTCGAATTCCACCGGAAATACGCGCCTCGCGTCTTTCCTGAGCAACTCGTAGCTCTGAGCTAAACGCTTTGAACCGGGCGCCGTGGTGCCACACCAGAGGCGAACCTGGCCCCGGCCAGTAACGATAATTGGTTGCAGCGTGCCGATGGAGGCATCGTCCCGGAACGGTGGCGTGAAGTAGCCCCGCATCCTTGAACCATCGGCCAAAGTGAAAATGGCTCGCACAATGAACATTCGGTCCGTGGGGTCGAGCGGACCGGGAGCAGTGTATGGCCGGACTGTTGACTCATCCCATCCTTCCTCGCCCTCTGGATCCAGCCTGAACTCCCAGACTGGAAATGTGCTCAGATCCCGCAGATCAAGCTCGTAAACCTGCTTTCTGACACGCGTGGCCCTGCTCACGCCGCCAGCCGGCGATAGTTCCATGGTTTCCATCGGCTTCGCTTTCAACTCTCCACCAGGAGCCTCATGCCACGACCTTGAGTTCGTTAACGGGTTTAGTCACTGCCTTGCGAACGGCCTCAACTACCGTCGAGCCGACCTCGCCCGCCGCTTTCAGCGCCCCGTCGGCAGCCGCCGCGGCGGCCTTCTCGGCACTGACTCCAAACTCTGTGGCGCCTTCGATCGCTCCTGCGACCAGTCCAACGGAAGCGGCTTTGACGTCGCCGCCGATGTCGGCTGTTTCACGCACGATAATGTGGGCGGTGTGGCCAATGGTATCCAAAACGGCGGCGGCGGCATCCTTGGAACCCCGGAGCACGCCGAGCGTGATCCCTTTGGCGGCTTGCCCGAAGTCGCCCCCGACCTGTGAGGTGCCGCGAATCGCGCCGCTGGCCACGTTGGCAATGACATCCGGCACTGACATGCCCATCTCGCCCGCATCTTTGATCGTGGTGGCGAGAACATGGGTAACGGTATCCATCGTCGCCTGGGCGACGTTTCCCGTGCCTTTGATCGCGGCAACGATCTTGGCTTTTACTGATCCAATCAAGTCCGAGTGCGTTGTATTCATTTTTGGTCTTCTTTCGTTTTGATGTTTATTTGTTTCCTGCTGCTCGCCGTCGGCCGGCCTCCATACAAGTCCAGCGCCTGTGCAGGCTGATGGTGGTCCGCCACTTACGGGTTGGCGCAGTTAATTGGTTGACTTGATGCTATCCCCTGCATTTGCGCAGCCTTTCACGTCGTGGTCAGAGTTCCTTCTTCCGAAGGATGCCAGGGCCGGCTGTGCACTAGTTCCGGTGGGGTAGCCGCGGTGCGGTCGCACCTCGTTGGCTCAATGCGGCGCGCATCGAGATGTTCGCGTTGAGCGAACGCGAGATGGGACAATTCGCCTTGGCTCGCAGCGCCGCATCAACAAATTCGCACTGCGCCACTTTTGGCACTGTAGCAATCACATCCAAATGGATCTGCGTCATCGTCCATCCGGTGGCGTTGTCCTCCATCGTGACCGTCGCCGTGGTATCGATTTGACGCGGGCGATAGCCAGCCTCGCCCAGTTCATTAGCCAGCGTCATCGAGAAGCTGCCGGCGTGAGCCGCCGCAATCAGCTCGGGCGGACTCGTGCCCCGCCGCTTCAGGTCGCTGCCGGAGGCGTAGGGGGCCTGCTTAAGGACAGCACTCGGTGTGCTGATGGCGCCTTTGCCACGCTGGCGAGTGCCCAGCCAAAGGACTGACGCGTTCCGGGAATATGGTTTCATCACGTACCCAGGATCGCCCCGTGGAGCTACCCGCGCCAATACTTAGAAAGTGCCCTGGCGATACCTTTGAGTCATGGGCTGCGAAGTAATTTGGAGTTCAACGCCGAGATGCAAGGACGGCCGGCGCAAAGCCAGGCCGAGGCATGGTCCGACGACTGCAGCCTCGATCCAGGGTTATACGACCCGCCCACGACGGTCAGGTTGCGGGCCATACAGAACTGCCTTGGAAGAGGCATTGCTCTTAGCGATGTCCACCCCCGTGCCCACCCCCGCCGAAGCCGCCGCCATGGCCGCCGCCGCCAAAGCCGCCTCCGTGGAATCCGCCTCCGGAAGAACCCCCGCCACCATGGAATCCGCCGCTGAACCCGCCTCCACGGTAATCAGCTCCGACCGAACCGCTGCGATAACCACCGAAAGATCGGGCAGTGCCGCCGCTAAATCCCCTGGAAAAGGAAGGCCGACCTGAATATCGAGGAACTGAGTTCATCCTCGCGCCGCCGCGCCACCCTCCCCGCTTGAGGACTAGGCTGTCACCGGTGATCCGAATGCGGAAGGGAGCGCACTTGTCCTTGGCGTTCCTGCCCTGCGGTTCGCCTTCGTTCTCGCTGTCTTTCAGCCGCTCGGTATCGCCGCATCAGGCGCAGAATCTTCTGCTCCAATGAAAGCCGTCGTTCCTCGGTCCCGGGGATCCCGGCACGAATGGCGTTCGCAGGTTCCTTGCAAGATGCAGGTTTCATAATTTCGTTTGCCTTTCACAAAATGCTGCCCCAGGGAAGCCTTCTGTGCTCCTATAGATTGGACGGTGCCGGAATGATCGGGCTCTGACCGGAACATGACATTTTTGAAAGACTGCGAGGTGGGACCCGTCCGAGGCAGTAGGCGTTAGCGTGGCCAGACCGACCACACCGACCAGAGCGATCGGAAGGATTGGGTGATGATCGCCCGGGGGCGGGAGGCGGCGAGCGTGTGGGCACGCGGATTTGAGATTTGAGAGGGGCACGCCAACAGGCTGGCGCGGGCCTAGCGCTTCGGCTAAAAGGGCAGCGGAGGTTCTACGAGGGCGGCCGCTTGCGCCAGCGGTTGATGCGCCAGAAGATCCAACCGAAGAAGCAGGCGCCACAGCCGTTGACGCCAGCGGTGTAGCCCAGTTTGTATCGGAGCCCAGTGTTGTTCTGAGCGTAGATGGTAACGTCTTTGCCAAGGAGCAGGTTGGGCAGCGCCATCGGCATGAGCGCGCCCTGGAGCAGGCCCCGTGTAAAGCCAGCCGGCTGTCCATCGCGCTCCAGAGCGACCGAGAGCCGGTCCATCATCCATCCCACCGTCGCGGCGAACAGCAGGATCGCCAGGGTGCGCCCAAGGATGGGCCGCCAGGCGGGACGACGACTGCCGATTTTAGCTTCGCTGATGCTCAAAATATACAGATCTTAATCCGTATCCTGCCCGTTCAGGCACGATGCAAGCAACCGCCAGATCGAAGTTAGCGCCGACTCACGTCGGCGGCCACGTTCTTTAGCTTGTGTGCCGCTCACGGTTTCCGTAGAGCAAGAGCATGTTTTTGAGGCAGCGCTCGACGCAAGCGGAATATTTTGATGCCGAGCGGCCGCGGCACGAGTTGGAGGAGTTTTACCGCGCGCTGCGACGGGTGAACCGCCTGTTTTGGCTGCCGCGTCCGTTTCAGCGAGCACTGCCGGGGCTGCTGGGGGAGTCCGCCTGTCGGTCAGTGAGCTTCCTGGATTTGGGGGCGGGGGATGGGTGGCTGGCCGGCACTCTGACCCGCTGGGCCGGTGACCGAGGCTGGAATTGGCGCGGGGTGAACCTCGACCTCAGTCACCAGGCGCTCAGCCTTAACCAGGCGGGTGTTAATGTGGCCGGCTCTGTCCTGGCGCTGCCTTTTCAAGCGGAGAGTTTCGACTTGGTGATTGCCTCGCAGATGACCCATCACTTGAGCGACGAAGGAGCGGAGCAACATTTGCGCGAGGCCTGGCGGGTGGCGCGCCGGGTCTGCTTTATCTCCGATCTCCATCGCAACGCGGCGCTCTACGGATTGCTGTGGATGGCGTTCCGGCTCACCCGTCTCCCGCGCCACTGCTGCCAGGATGGTCTGTTGTCGGTCCGCCGGGGGTGGCGGTTGGCCGAACTCCGGAAACTGGCGGGCCGCGCGGGCATACCGCAGCCCAAAGTGAAGCTGTACTTTGGCGCAAGGGTTCTGGTGTACGGCGTTAAGGAGGAGCCCATGAGATAGCGTTAGGCGCGGGGCTTTTGGGTCACGCGTTTCCACCAGCGCATCCATCGGAACGCGTCGCGCAAGGGATGAATTTTGCTCTGCTCCTGCTTGTAGATGACGCGAATGGGAACGAACTGGACGCCACAGCCTGCGGCCACAAAAGCCAGGAGGACTTCGGATTCGATCTCGAAGTGGGAGGTCGTGAGTCGCAGGTGAGACCAAGTCTCGAGGTTTATCAGCCGGAAACCGCATTGCGTGTCAGGCAGCGACATCCCGGCGGCTGTGGACAGACGCCGGCTCATCCAGGTGTTGACCACGCGGCGCAGCCAAGGCATGGCCGTTGCCTGCGACATGCGGTCGCCGACGACCAACGCCGCAGAGTAGCGATCGGCGCAGTGGAAGAAGGCGGGAATATTATCGGGCGAATGCTGGCCATCCCCATCCAGGCAAAGAGCCCAGGCGAACCCGCGGCGGTGGGCGCATTGCCAGCCGGTTTGAAGTGCGGCGCCCTTACCCAGGTTAGCGGGGTGGCACAGTACCTCGGCTCCCGCTTCGCCAGCCACCGCCGCCGTCCGGTCACCTGAACCGTCATCCACCACGAACACTGCGGGCACATGCCGCCGCACGGCTGGGATGAGCGCGGGCAGCGTGGCCTCCTCGTTGAAACAAGGAATGACTGCCGCGCATACGGCTGGCCAGTCCTTCATAGGTTCTGGCGCCCTCTCGGGCGCAGGTCTGTGCAAACGGCGTTTCTCCCAGAGCATCGGGCAATCGGTTTAGCGGCGTGTTCTGGTGTCGCGCCAAACGGAAACGGCAGCCGGCCGGATCGCGTGGACAATAAACTGGTCGTTCAGGCAATCAAGCAATTCTACGCAGCCTTACATCCGGCACGTATTTTTGCGCGGACCCTTAGTTAGGACCACAACCATCACAAGCACCCACTAACACGAGCTTCCAAAAATTGTCTTTGAAACGGGCCGGTTCCGCGGCAAGATGCGCCTTCGCTGTGCGCCTGCAAGCAGGCAGCTCTGAGATGTTTAGCGGCTAAATAATGAAACGAACGCACCATTGCAACGAATTGCGCCCGGCCCACGTCGGGCAGACAGTTACCCTCGATGGCTGGGTCCATTCCCGACGGGACCTGGGAGGGCTGATCTTCATTGACGTGCGCGACCGGGAAGGGCGCACCCAAACGGTCTTCGACCCGTCGGATTTGCCCCGCGACATTTTCGAGCAAGCGGCCAACTTGCGGAGCGAGTGCGTGGTGCGCATTACCGGCAAGGTCCGGCCTCGCCCCGCCGGGACCAACAATCCGAAAATCGCCACAGGCGAAGTGGAGGTGGCCGCCAGCGCCCTGGAGGTGCTCAACGTCGCCGATGTGCTGCCCTTCCCAGTGGATGACCCGGAGGTGGCGAGCAAGGTGAACGAGGAACTGCGTCTCAAATACCGCTACCTGGACTTGCGCCGGCCGGAGATGGCCCGCAACCTGCGGGTCCGGAGCAAGGTGGCCATGGCCACTCGGCAGTTCATGGATGAGCAGGGTTTTCTGGACATCGAGACACCCACGCTTTTCAAATCGACGCCCGAGGGCGCCCGCGAATTCCTGGTGCCCAGCCGGATCAGTCCGGGACAGTTCTACGCTTTGCCCCAGTCCCCGCAGCAGTTCAAGCAGATCCTCATGGTAGGGGGCGTGGAGAGGTACTTTCAACTGGCTCGCTGCTACCGGGACGAAGCCCTGCGGGCGGACCGGCAGTTGGAGTTCACCCAGATCGACATCGAGATGTCCTTCATCGAGCGGGAGGACATTTACACGTTGATCGAAGGGCTGCTCAAGCGGTTGTGGAAGACAGCTTTGAACCTCGAGGTGGCCACGCCGTTCAAGCGAATGTCCTTTCGGGAGGCCTTGGACCGTTTTGGCATCGACAAGCCGGATACACGCTTTGGCATCGAATTGGTGGATTTGACGGAAGACTTTCGCGCCAGCCACTTCAAGGTGTTCAGCGGAGCCGTGGCCAAGCAGGGCGTCGTTAAGGCCCTGAATGCCAAAGGCTTGGCGGGGGCAACCCAGGGGCAGATCGACACGATGACGGAATTGGCCACCAGTTCGGGCGCCAAGGGGCTGGCCTTCATCAAAGTCGAAGGGGGCGAATGGAAGTCGCCGATCGTGAAGTTCTTCTCGGAGGCCGAAAAAGCGGCCTTGTCCAGCAAGCTGAAGATCGAGGAAGGGGATTTGATCCTGTTTGCCGCAGGCCAATGGCTGGCGGCGTGCGAGATCCTGGGGAAAATCCGGCTTTATTGCGCCGACCTGCTCAAAGCGCAGGGACGGTTGAGCATCCCCCCCGACCGGTTCGACTTTTTATGGGTGGTGGATTTTCCGCTGCTGAGTTTCGACAAAGAGCAAAACCGGTGGTATTCGAGCCATCATCCGTTTACCGCGCCCGTGGCGGAGGACATTGGGCTGCTTAAGAGCGACCCGCAGAAAGTGCGGGGCCAGCATTATGACATCGTGGTCAACGGCGTCGAGTTAGGCGGGGGCTCGATCCGGATACATCAACCGGAGGTGCAGAAAATGGTATTCGAGGAGGTGTTGAAGATTCCGCCGGAAGAAACGAAGCTGCGCTTCGGCTACCTGCTCGAGGCGTTGCGCTTCGGCGCGCCGCCACACGGAGGCATCGCACTGGGCTTTGACCGGCTCAACGCCATCCTCTGCGGCACACCGAGCATTCGCGATGTCATCGCGTTTCCGAAAACAGCCAAGGGCACTTGCCTCATGACCGAGTCGCCCGCGCCGGTGGCGCCCCAACAATTGCGGGAGCTGCATATCGAGTTGAAAGTGCCCAAGCGCGAGCCGGCGACATCGCCGCAGCAGAGTTGAAGTTGAGAAGCAACTATGCCGAGCAAGTTGAGCGCTGACGAGGCCAGGGCCGCTCTGCTGCAGATGCTGCGGGCGAAGTCGGTGTTCCACGGCAACTTCACGCTCGCCTCCGGGGCGCACAGCACCTACTACATCGATTGCCGGCTAACGACGCTGGATCCGCAAGGCGCGTGGTTGGTAGGCCAGTCCATGCACCACCTCGTCCGCAGCCAGCAAGCAGCGAGCGGGGCGCAAGTCAACGCAGTCGGGGGCCTGACCATGGGCGCTGATCCCGTCGCCCTGGCGACCGGCATTTATTCCCACTGCGCCGGAGACCCGATCCCGTTGCAGGTGTTTTGTGTCCGGAAGGCCCCCAAGGCGCACGGGCAGACGAAATTGATTGAAGGGAATTTCAAGCGCGGGGATTCGGTGGTGGTGGTTGACGACGTAGTGACGCGCGGCGAGTCCACCATTGCCGCTATCAACGCCGTCGAGAAGGAAGGCGGGAAGATCGCTTTCGTGGCCGCGTTGGTGGATCGACAGGAGGGCGGACGCGAGCGGATCGAGGCCCTGGGGCATAAGTTCGTCGCCTTGTTTACAAGGGACGAACTGCTTGGAGAAACGTAGGAACAGTTAGGACGTTTAAACCAACGTTCTCCGCTTATTCAGCCTATCGCCGAAGAGCAAAACAGCAAACCCACCCAAGCCTGCCAGCGCCAGCGTTGAAGGCTCCGGAACCGCCGACAACGTGAGACTGTTGAACGTTATATCGTATGAGTTCCCCGGAAAGACCGCCGGGTCTAACTCCAGGTTGAAGCCGTAAATCTTGTCGCCTCCGGCCCCAATGGCGGCTTGTTGGGCGGCGGTAAGGGACAGCGTTTCCGTCACCATCCATCCACTCGCCGCCGGGGCCCATGTAGCGGTGCCGGTTACTGAAAAGCCAAACTCGCCCGCGTAGCCGCCGTAGGTAACCGCTCCCGCGTTGTCGTTCAGAATAAAGGGGATTCCTAGCCAATAGCCACTGTTGGCATTCCCGGGAGATTGGGTTGCCCCGTTGACGGTAAGGACCAAGGTCGCTTGAGTATCGGCCGGGTTGAGCGTCTGGATCTGGCTCGCCGGCACATTATAAAACAAGCTGCCATAACTAGCGGGCGAACCGATTTCCAAGCCGGAAGCGCCGATCGTAACCGACGTGGGCATGGGACTCCACGCCGCGTAATAAGTTATATTGGCGGGAACCAAGTTATCCAACGTGGTGTCCCCGGTAACGGGTTGGGCGTGCGCGGGACCTAGGCATGCTACTCCGACAGCGAACATGGCTGCGGTTCCGATCCAGTTTCGATTTTGATTCACAGGTCTCCTCCGGATGTTGATGGTGATGGCGGTTCGTTTAAGCCACAAGCGGCCTCTGTGCAAAGCAGATTGGCATAACCATAAAGCTGGATTCGTTCTCTTTCTGGCAAATGCGTTATGGGGCAGCACAATCATGTGCGCTTTTTTACTACAAAATCCCGACCTTTGTCAATACATTTCGACAGGTTTTTCGTGGAATGGCTCATTTGGCCACCCACGCCATGGTGCAACGGGTGCAACGGGGCAACGGGGCAAGCCTCCGGAATTCCGTTGTCTGGCCAGGGGCTTTGCGCAATATTGGCGGGCTTATGGCTGCAGGACGTCGGCAATATCCATTTCATTTGATTGAACCCAAGTGGCAGCGCTACTGGGAACAAGAACAGACCTTCCGCGCGTGGAATCCGGGCGAAGCGCCGCCGCCCAATCATCCCTTCGCACTGCGGCATTCCAAAACGCCACCGGAAAAGCTCCGCAAGTTCTACGTCCTGGACATGTTTCCTTACCCTTCCGGGGCGGGCCTGCACGTGGGGCATCCTGAAGGGCCCACCGCCACGGACATCCTGGCGCGGTATCGTCGTGCCAGGGGTGAACATGTGATGCACCCGATGGGCTGGGATGCGTTTGGCCTACCGGCGGAGCAATACGCCATCCGGACCGGCCAGCATCCGCGCGAGACGACCAAAAAGAACATCGCCACTTTCAAGCGCCAGATTCAAGCGCTGGGGTTCAGCTACGATTGGACCCGGGAAATCGACACGACGGATCCGAGCTACTTCAAGTGGACCCAGTGGATTTTTTTAAAAATCTACAACTCGTGGTTCAACCCGGTGACGAACAAGGCGGAGCCGATCGAGACGCTGGTCTATCCAGCGGAATTGCAGGGCAGGGGCAGCGGACCGGCGGGTGCGGCAGACTTGGAGGTTCGGCGCCGGGCCTACCGCGATGCCAAGCGACTTGCGTACGTCACCGAGGCGCCCGTGTGGTGGTGCGAACACCTGGGCACGGTGCTCGCCAACGAAGAAGTTGTGGATGGCAAGAGCGAGGTGGGCGGCTTCCCGGTGGTGCGCAAGCCGATGCGGCAGTGGATGCTGCGCATCACTGCCTACGCCGAACGGCTGCTCCAGGACCTGGTAACGCTGGAGTGGAGCGAAGCGCTCAAGCAAATGCAGCGCAATTGGATTGGGCGCAGCGAGGGCGCCGAAGTGGATTTTGCGGTGGCCGGCGGCGATTCGGCCGGGCCAATCCGCGTGTTCACGACTCGGCCGGATACTTTGTTCGGGGCCACTTACCTCGTGCTGGCGCCGGAGAAAGCCGTCATCGGTCATTGGCTTGCAAAAGGGATCGTGCCGGAGGCTTGGCCCGCCGGCACCCCAAGGGAATGGACGGCTGGGGAGGGCACGCCGCGTGAAGCCATCAGGAAATACCAGGATTTTGCAGGACAGAAGAGCGACCTGGAACGCACCGAATTGGTCAAGGAAAAAACTGGAATATTCACCGGCGTGCAGGCGATCAACCCGGTGAATGGCCAGCGCATTCCTATTTGGATCGCGGATTACGTCCTCGCCACGTACGGGACGGGCGCGATTATGGCGGTGCCGGGGCACGACACACGCGATCTTGAGTTTGCGCAGAAGTTTGGGCTGCCGATCGTGCAAGTCGTGCAACCGTCGCAAGGCAAGGATTGGCAGGGCTACGTCGAGGACGGCGTCTCCGTAAACTCGGCTAACAATGAGGTTTCCCTGAACGGTTTGGCCACGGCCGAGGCGAAAAGGAAAATCACAGCCTGGTTGGAGGCGAAGGGGCTGGGGGAAAGTAGCATCAATTACAAGCTCCGTGACTGGCTCTTCAGCCGGCAGCGTTATTGGGGGGAGCCCTTTCCGATCGTATGGAAAACCGGCGCTGACGGACGGGCGTTCCACGAGGCGCTGCCCGAATCGGCTTTGCCGCTCTTGCCCCCGGCGCTTGAGGATTACAAGCCGACAGCCGACGGGCAACCGCCACTGGCGCGAGCCAAAGATTGGGTGAACCTGCCCGACGGTTCGCGACGCGAAACCAACACGATGCCGCAATGGGCGGGCAGTTGCTGGTACTACCTGCGCTATCTCGACCCCCACAACGGGGGCGCGTTTTGCGGCCAGGAGATCGAACGGTACTGGATGGGCACAGCTCCCGATAAAGGCAGGGCGGCCCCAGCGGGCGTCGATCTGTATGTTGGTGGTGCTGAACACGCCGTCCTGCACCTGCTGTATGCCCGTTTCTGGCATAAGGTCTTGTTCGACCTGGGCTACGTTTCTACGGCCGAACCCTTTTACAAGCTAGTCAACCAAGGGCTGATTCTCGGAGAAGACAGCCAGAAGATGTCCAAGTCGCGAGGCAACGTCATCAACCCGGACGAGCTTTTGGAAGCGTACGGAGCCGACGCTTTTCGGCTGTACGAGATGTTCATGGGTCCACTTGATATGGTGAAGCCCTGGAGCACGGAAGGGCTGCAAGGCGTTTACAAGTTCCTGGGGCGCGTTTGGCGGCTGTTTATCCAGGAGCAGAGCGCAACCGAGTTTGAGCAGAGCTGCACTGCTGACCCGCAGCGAGGCCACGAGCTGCTTGAACAAGTGCGGCTGAGCACGGCCATCCAATCGGTCAAACCAACGACCGAGCAACTGAAGGTCCTCCACGCCTGCATCAAGAAAGTTACGGAAGACATCGAAGGAATGCGCTTCAACGTGGCGATCTCGGCGCTCATGATTTTCATCAACGCGGCTATGGATTGGAAGGTGAAGTCGGCGGGCGTGCTGCGCGAATTCCTGATCTTGCTGCAGCCCTTTGCGCCACACCTGGCCGAAGAGTTGTGGAGCAAGCTGTCAAACGCTCGCCTGCTCTCGCCCGAGGATGGAGCGTTGGACGCGACTATACCGTTGGCTTACCAGCCATGGCCAGAATTCGACCTCGCATTGCTTGCAGAAGACACCCTGCAGATCCCGGTGCAGGTCAACGGCAAGCTCCGCGATGTCATCACCGTTCCAGCCGACGCGTCCCAGAGCGATCTGGAAGCGGTGGCTAAGGCATCGGAAAAGGTGCGGCCGTTCCTCGAGGGAAAAAAGATCAAGCGGGTCATTGTCGTGCCGAAGAAGCTGGTGAGCATTGTTTTGGTTTGACACCGATCCAGCCCAAGAGTCGGAGTTTTGCTGTCGCAAATGGTTTTGAGGCTACGACTCCCAGGGTAGGGCAGGTCACTCCGTGCGCGCCGTTCGTACGGCTGCGAGCATGCCACCGCCCGCGGTGTTTCGGCGCGGCGGGCAGGGGACTGCCCGCCCCTGGAGTTTGGAC